>Ga0208013_1000470_pt1 | contig 22084 bp, 17 predicted proteins | sample 16_taG_FD_184091 | JGI IMG/M metagenome (GOLD analysis project Ga0208013, IMG submission 184091) | Marine viral communities from the Subarctic Pacific Ocean - 16_ETSP_OMZ_AT15313 metaG (SPAdes) (version 2) | ecosystem: Environmental > Aquatic > Marine > Oceanic | place: Pacific Ocean | collected...
GGGCACCGAGGGAGACTTAATCGTTCATGGTCTAGATTTGCCAAATGGAATTACCTCCGCTCAGTCAAACGGATTCTCAGTAGGTGAAGGGTCCACTTATACAGTAACCCTTTCCGTAGCAGATACCTCTAACGTGGGGTATTATACAGGGGAGCTTAATATTGTTTACGATTCGTCTGGCTCACCGGCAGAATTTACCGTAGCTACCCTATCAGGGACAGTAACGGCACAACCATCAGATACATTTATATTATAAGAGAGATAACATGGGAATAACACATACTGAACTAGATGAAGTAGTTCACCTGTCGTTTAATATCAAAGACCCTGTGGGTGGCGGTTTGGTTGACGCTGACTCTACGCCTACATGTGCCATCTTTGAGGAAGATACTGATACTGCTATCAGAACCCCTACTGTTGTAAAGAGAAGTGCCCTAACGGGAACCTATAGGGTGAGCGACACTTTTAGTGCTGCTAATGGCTACGAAGAGGGTAAGTGGTATACCATAGAAATTTCAGCCACAGTGAACTCTGTGTTGCAGAAGAAACCTATTGGTCAAATCACCGTTGCTGCCGCTGCTGGCGGTGGAAGCGGTAGTAGCCCACAAGTACTAGTGACCACCACTATTGCTACGCTGGCCTCTCAGACATCTTTCACACTAACTGACGGCTCTACTGATGATGACGCCTACAATGGATGTACGGTAATCGTTGAGGACTCCACCACGGAGACTCAAAAGTGTACGGCTGTTGTCGAAGACTATGACGGAGGAACCAAAACAATAACCCTTCGTGAAGACCCAGCAATTTTCACAATGGCTACGACAGACAATATAGATATTATGGCTAAGGTATCCTCAGACCTCTACGCTATTAGTGGGGCTGTCGCCTCAGCGGTTAGACTGGCCCTATCAGCAGGGCAGATTATTCCTGGTACTGTGGAAACCGCCACTACGACGCCAAACAACACTGTCTTCGCTGCATCAGATATTACGGAAGCTACTGCAAACCATTATGTAAACAGAGTAATCCTCTGGACTACAGGAAACCTAATTGGTCAGGTTGGTCAGATTACAGCCTATTCACTTGTAAGCGGTGAGGGTAAATTTACTGTCTCATCACAAACAGACATACCAGCAGACGGCGATACTTTCGTAATCATTTAAGGAATAAAATATGGCCGCTGGCGACTTCATAGTTCGACGTAACAACGCAGAGACAACCAATATCCCCGATGTGGGTACGGATGTTGATGTGTCCTGGGACACCGAGGTTAAAGACAAAGGCGGCACTCTTACTTATTCTGGTGGTGAGATTACCGTACCTGACACAGGCCCTTATCTTATTATCTACAATGAGCAGTTTAATAGTACGGATACAGATAATAATGAACGAGTTGAGATACAGGGTATTGTTCTTATTAACGGGTCTCCTATTATGGCTGGTCGCAGTCAAGACTTTATGCGTAAGGCTCAACAGGGATGTCAAGAATGTACGGTTAGTGGTGCGACTATTGTTGAGCTTACGGCAAGTGACACAATACAAATTAGATTTACTCGTACTGATACCTCCACCGACACCCTTTGCAATCGCACTCCCTTAAAGGGGGGGTTCCAAGTTTTGCAGTTGGACGACACTCATAATTATGGTATCTATAGTAAGAGTACTACGACAGCCTTTACCACTACATTTACAGACCTTGCATTAGATACTAATTTAAGGCAGGATACAGGATTCTCTCGTTCTGGTGGAACCATCACCATCTCAAATGCGGGAAGATACCTCGTCACTGTTGCTGCTGAAGTTTCTCAAAGTAGTAGTACTAGAAATTTAGTTGTTAGTGAGTTATATTTAGATACCGTTGCCGTTCCTGGTACTAGGTCTTCCTGTTATATAAGGGGAAATGACGGTACGGGAGACGGGGCATTAAGCGGTATTTACCTACTTGATGTAGCAACCGATGATGATTTGACCATGCAGGTTTTTACTAATACAACTACAGGTACTCCGACTATGGCTGTTGATATGGAGATTGCTATTTGGCAACTACCATCAGATAGTGAGGAGATTATTGTTGAGGCTACTACTGGGGATATTAATGCTGTTGGAACCTTTACTTGGGATACTTCGGAGCATATAGATACAGATTCATTTACACATACCGCTGGTACAAATCCAATTGAGGTCGATGAGGATAATGACTATCTATTCCTTTCTACTTTATGCAGGGCTAATACCGTTACTGTAACCCGAGCCCTCCCTGAACACAAATTTGCAGTTGATGCTACGGAGGTGCAATACGGAACGGGAAGCACATACATTCGTGAAACTAACACGTCAAGAGTGGGTCTTACAACAGCAGCCATCCTTCCTTTGACCGCAGGAGAAGAAGTTACTCTTGTAACATCGAGGCTTGCGACAACAACAACGGCGATAGGTAATGAGCGCGGACAGTTCGCGGCAATCAACTTAGGTAAGGCTTTTACTTCTACAGTAGCGGTAACAGCAAATCTTGGTTTGTTGCTTGAACACACACTCGATGTAGAATCGGATGACACCCTATCCCTTGAGTATCTACTTACTCCGCACGACGCCATTGCCTTTGGAACTCCAATAACGCAGCTTTGTGCGATGGGAACTCCGTGGCCCTACATCACCTTTGCTGGTGGTACAATTGCGGTTACTGCTAATAACCAGATGGCTCTAGAGCATATCGCTTGGGTGGCACTTGATAGTTCAAGTACCCTGGAGCATATCCTTGGTTTAGAGCTAGACAAGTCGTTGGTTTTAGAACACCTACTAGAGTTTGAGGGCTCCACCGTCCTAAGCCTGGAACATATCCTTGGAATGAGAGGTGATGGACAACATATCCTTGAGCATGTTTTAGATGCTGAGATTGATAGTTCCCTAGCTATAGAACATATTTTGGGTGTCGAAGCAAACAACCTATCTGCACTAGAGCATCTATTAGGATTTGAGGGAGATAACGAATCAACCCTAGAGCATATCTTAGGAGCAGAAATAAATAAAGAGTTAGTTCTAGAACATATATTTGGGGTCGAAGCAGACGATACCCTAACTCTTGAACACGTCTTGGGAGTCACCATAAACAAGGGATTGGTATTAGAGCATATCCTTGGGTTGGAGTCTGACGATGTCCTGACACTAGAGCATCTCTTAGAGGTTGCCCCAGGAGACATTGTTGCCAATAAGCTACTGACCTTAGAGCATATCTCATACAGGTCTATTGCCAAGACTCAGGTATTAGAGCACATTGTTGGAGTTACGTCTGACAAAGGTTTGGTGCTAGAACACCTATTGGCGGCTGAGAAAGACAGCGGACTAACCCTAGAGCATGTGCTAGGAGTTGAGGCAGACAAAGAATTAACCTTAGAACACATCTTGGGAATTAAGGGTGTCGAGGAACATATCCTTGAGCATATCTTGGGGGTCGAGGGAGATAATCCTGTAGCCTTAGAGCACCTATTGGGTTTTGAGGGAGATAATGAGCTAACTCTAGAGCATCTTCTAGAAACCACAGGGGTAACAGCAAACAACCTGTTAACTCTAGAACATATCTTAAATCTCTCCATTGACAAGACTCAGGTCTTAGAGCATATCATTAATGCTTCTTCAGACAAGAGCCTAATACTAGAGCATCTAGTGGAGATGGAAGCGGATAGTCCTCTGGCATTAGAACATCTTTTGGCTCTAGCCACAGACAGGACTCAGTCATTAGAACATATCCTGTCCTTGGAAACTGGCGACGTTCAATCACTAGAGCATATCCTCGGAGTGACCTCGAACAAGGATTTGGCGCTAGAGTATTTGGGAAGAGTAGATGCAGGAGATACTGTGACCCTAGAACACCTACTAAGGGTAGACTCTAGTAACACCTCTGTTTTAGAGCATGTCCTACAGGCATCCTCTAGTACTACCCTCTCAGTAGAACACCTTATTGAGTTTGCGTCTGCCATTGAGAACAACTTAGAGCATATAGCAGGTGTAACAAGCGACGACGAGTTAACCCTTGAGCATCTATTGGGAACTATCGTATCTGTCACGTCTGACAATACAGGGGCATTGGAGCACATATTAAATGTGTCCGTTGACTCCACCCTAGTCCTAGAACATAGGCAACTTTTAAGCGATTTCATATTAACCTGGGTTTCGGCTGATTATCCTACTTCATGGGTAATCCCGGCCTGTCCGACGACATGGACACTTGCAGCCAACCCAACCGGCTGGGTATTAGGGGCTTATCCCACAACCTGGAACCTACCAAACTGCCCAACTAGCTGGGTTTTACAATAATAGTGTATAATAGTATAGACACATTTAAAAGACAACTTTTACGGAGCAAATAATAATGCCTGTTGCAGACACAGATATAATCGTCTACGGTTCAGCTAATATGCCTGAAGACGACGCAACCACCTCAGGTGGTGCCATAGACAAGACAGTCACAATACTGACCCAAAACATTGGGGACATTGGCGGCAATGATACCTTAGATGTGGTTAGCGATGCGGGCGGGGATACCACTCAGACGGTTACCGTTACTGGACGCCTACCCTCTGGCGTTATTGACACGGAAGTCTATTCATTGGCTGGAACTACCCCCCAAGTGGGTTCTACAACCTTTGAGAGAGTTCTTAAGATTGTGGTAAGCGCTACATACACGGGAACTATCAATATTCAAGAAGCCAGCGGTAACGTAACTCTGGTAGATATGCAAGGTAGCGGTGCCGCTCCTGGTGGAACAGCCGTCCTAGAATCCCGCATCCTCTTCTACGATTCTGCTGCTGAAGCATCTGGTGGTTCAGACAAAGAATTGTTCGAGAAGGTTTTCGTGGCTAACACTCATGCTAGCATTGCCCTAACAAGCGCAGCTATCGAACTAACAGTAGACGGTACGGCCAGTAATATCCTTGACTTTGACCTTGAGGGCTCAGTTAATGACACCAATTCTACAACTAACAGACTTACTTCACCTGCTGGTGGAGATATGGTTGGTGCGCCAACATGGGCCGACACTCAAGTCAGTGTTCCAGGTGGTAGCCTTGGCGACCGAGTAACTGGTACTTCCGACCACATTGGTGTTTGGTTGCAACTAGACCTTGACGCTGGTGAGTCACCAGAAGAAGTTCAGTTCACCCTACAGACCACAGGACAGAGTATCTAATGGCCAGAGTAAGCTCAATCACAACCCTGAAAAAGAAGGCTGACGAGACGCTCCATTTTGACATGGACTTTACAAATCGTATGGCTACAGGAGAAACCATTGAGGATTCTTCGCCTGCCCCAGCAGCTACCCAGACGAGACAGGGTGGGACAGCTTCTACCGATTTGACGATTGGCTCTTTAGCGGTATCTGGTCAGACAGTGACCATGACAATTTCAGGAGGCACGGACGGACGTAAGTACAAGGTTAACATTTTAATCACTACCAGCACTGGGCAAATCCTGTCTGGTGACGGTATATTATCTATAAGGGATTAATATGACTTGGCAAGAAGAAACCATTCCGATGCTTCGGGTTCTTATTAACGATAATGACGCTACAGACTATACATATACAGACGACCGCCTAGAAGAAGTCTTGGTGGTTGCCGCTAAGTATGTTACTCAGGAGATTACAATAACAACTAGCTACACAGTTAGTGTGTCTAGCACCTCAATTAGTCCCGACCCAGGAATTACCACTAGCGACGACAACACTGTTATGATGAACATGATGGTGCTGAAGGCCGCTTGCATTACGGACTTCTCAACTTTTAGAACCAAGGCTTTGATTGCCGGGGTTGAGGCTAAGTGTGGCCCAGCCGTAATTCGTACGCTTAAGCACATAGACGGCTTTAAGCAGTTGCTTACCGATGGTCCTTGCGCGGCCTACAAAGAGCTTAAGCAACAACATAATTTTGGAAACACAGACACTCTCATGGCTATTATGAGTCCGTTTGTTAGTAATGATTTTGACCCTCAAAGCTTGGGAACTTCAGGTTCCTCTAGTGGCATCGGTAGAGGTCACGACACAGGGTTTTTAACTTAAGGAGCCTAATAGATGGCTAACGATATTCTAAATACAAGTAATTCAACGTCTGGAAACCAAGTGCAGGGAAGAGTTAGGGTCTTTAGTCCTAATCCGGTGCTTAGTACTAATACGTACGACCCGGTAGATGTAGAGACAAGTACTGTGGCGAGTATTGCTGCTAAGTATGATACGCGATTCGACGACCCACGTTACTACACTGGCGATGCCATAACTTAATAAGGGAATTACTATGACGATGAAACAAAAGCACACCACTATTGGTGAGACACAAACCCCTCATGTTATCGTTGATAGCGGGACTAGCGGCGGTTCTACAGATGCTTTTGCTAGGTCAAGGGTATCAAACCCTCTTACTCTTTTTGATAGTAAGCAAATCTTTGATAACCAGCCTTTGTTCTGGGATGACTCTGAGGTTAGCGGTTCAGGTACTTCCTCTACCCACAGTGCTCCCAAGGCCAGGACTCAACTAGCGGTTGGGGCTTCTACGGCAGGTAAGAGAGTTCGTCAGACTTTTATGAGATTCAACTATCAACCTGGAAAGTCTCAGTTGGTAATTATGACTGGGGTTCTTGGGTCTGGGGAAAGTGGAATCACTAGTGAGATTGGAATGCACGACGATGACAACGGAATCTTTTACAGGTGCGATGACGGCGTTCTGTATACAGTTGTTAAGTCTTCTGGCTCAGGTAGTGCTGTAGACAATGCGATTGCTCAGTCTAGTTGGAATATAGACCCAATGGATGGAACTGGTGATAGTGGGCTTACATTAGACCCAGACACTACAAACATCTACTTTTTCGACTTTGAGTGGCTTGGGGTGGGTTCAGTACGAATGGGTGTTTTCATTGATGGAAGCCCTTACTACACGCACGCCTTCCATCATGCTAATTCATTGACCGAAGTTTACATGTCCACTCCTAACTTACCGTTAAGATACTCTATTGAGAATGATGGTACGGGAGGAGCTTCGACGCTAGACCACATCTGTTCAACAGTAATTTCCGAAGGTGGTAGTCCTGACCTTGGGATTTTAAGGTACAAGTCTACTGAGGGAACTCATATTGACGCCTCTACTGAAAACACTGTTTATGCCTTGTTAGGAATTAAACTGAAAGCAGCATACTTAGGGGCTTCTGTTAAACTTATAAGTGTTTCTACTCAAATACAAACAGGTGCGGAAAACGGTGAGTGGATACTGAAAATGAATCCTACTGTGGCTGGTACTTTCACGTACGCCAATGAAACCAACAGTGCTATTATGACAGCGTCGGGGGCTACGGCCAATACCGTTACTGGAGGAGTAGACATTACTGGTGGCTTTGCATTTTCCATTACTGGAGGAGCGGGGTCAGGAGCAATGGAAACCTTTATTACAAACGCCCTACGACTAGGTGCTGCTATAGATGATACTGTAGATGAAATAGTATTGTGTTGGAGACCTGTCGGTGGAACGGCTGGTCACGATGTTGAAGCCAGTATGACTTGGAGAGAAATGCAATAATGGCGGGTTTCGACGATATAGCTTGGTCAACTTTAAAGACCTTACACAACGACGCAATAGATAGTGTTATCACCAACCTTGCAGTTACCAGTCAGATAATTTACCCTCCGAGGTTTACTGATTGCTCAAACTGCTTGTATGATGCTGTGGGCAATAAGTCTGCCAATCGCTATGCGAGCGGCGGGCCTATGGCTTTTAGAAATGGGCAGACCTGTCCTATGTGTAATGGTGCTGGAAAGTTGGCTACGGAGTCTACAGAGGACGTTAGCTTGGTGGTTCTATGGGACCAGACAAGCTGGCTGCCTATCGAGGGTGGCTCTGGCATCAGGGTTCGTAACGGCTCTGTGCAGACCATGAGCCTTAAGGCTACCTATGCTAAGATTAAGAGGGCTAAGGAGCTTATCATCGACACTAGTCTTAACAACCTAAATGTTGGTCGTTATGTAAGGGACGGTGAGCCATGGTGGTGCGGATTCGGTGAGAGTCGGTATTGTGTGGCAATGTGGAGGGAAGCTGGTAGTGGTAGCTAAGCTAAGAGTACACGTTCCAGGGGGCTCTCGTAAGATAGCTGCCGACATTGCTAAGGTTGTCCTAAAGGATGTGCAGAACTCTCTGGCGGTCTCTAAGGCCCCTATCACTATTGGTGTTAGAAAGATAATCGCTAAGAGATTGCTTAATAGCTCTGTTGTCAGGGAGTTGGAGAGGGGCGGTCAGTTGTATGGGGAGCTTGGTGTTCCAGATGCTCACGCTCGTGTAACTAACATAATAAGAGTATGGCTTAGAGGGATTGAGGTTAAGTTCACCCCTCTGAAACTTGCAGGAACCCGCATATCAGGGGGTCTGAAGATAACGGCGGTTGACGCCTCGTTTAAGGATGTGTTGTCTCAGGGCGATGCTACCTTTGTGACTGCCAAATCAACTAGCCTACCTTGGCTAGAGTGGTTGCTTATGGAGGGGTCAAATTCAATTATTAAAGATTACACCGTAGGCGTGCATCCTACTAGAAGTCGTACGGGTCGATTGGTTATGGTTAAGACAAGCGCTAGTTCTTGGAGTGTCCCACCTGAGTTTAGCGGAACTATGAATAACAACTTTGTTACTAGAGCAATGGATGGCGCAGAGGAAGAAATTGATAAACTCCTGTCAAGAGAAATAAATAAGAGACTCAAATAATGGCCGTTGAAAGTTATACTAGATTTAAACTTGTCAGTCCCCACTACGGCGACGACCAGTACATGACTCAGTTGGAGAACAATGTCCAACAGTGGCTTCAGTGGGGGCTCCTAGGAATCGGAGGGTGGCGAGACGTAAGTATCCCTACCTCTGGGGCTTACGGAGGAGACTTTAGCAGACTAAGACCAGTTACGGACAGCAACTACACAGACGGTCAAATCTGGGAGGGTGCTAGGAAAGACTGGGTCTGGGAAACCGGGGTAAACTATGTGGACACCACGGGGGGAACCGGCAATCCTACGCCCGTTGGCGTGCCAGATATTGATGGCAGCCCCGCAGCAGGAAGCTATCACGTAGACTATCGTAATGGTAGGGTGATTTTCGATACGGCTATCTCAACCTCATCAACGGTTCAGGTGGCCCACTCCTTTCGTAGTACTCAGGTTTACAGGGCAGATACCGCCCCCTGGTATCAGGAAGCTCAGCTTCGCTCTAACAGGCCAGACTCTTCGCAGTTCCTCCAAGAGGCAAGCGGGACGTGGTCTGTGAACGCTAGGCACAGAATACAGTTGCCATGTATTGTGGTGGGGGCAGTTCCCTCAGCACATACCACGCCCTTTCAGTTGGGTAATGGTAAGCTGTGGATACACCAAGATATGATGTTTCACGTCTTTGCTGAGACTAGAAGTGACCGTAACAAGCTATGTAGTATTTTAATGGCTCAAACAGATATGAATATCTGGCTATTTGATACTAACGCTGTGGCAGCAGACGAGGCATACCCATTAGATTACCGTGGCGAACTCACAGGAAGCATACAATACCCTGATTTAGTCAGTGAAACAGGCTATCAGTGGCGTCGTTGTCGCTTTGAAAGAGGGAACGCAGAGGAGCTTGAAGTCATACATCCAAACCTCTATGAGGGGCGAATACGACTACTAGCTGAGTTTGACCATTAACGGTGTATTATCACAGTACACCAGCATTTGTTTGATTATTTCGGAGAGCTATTAAATGGCTAATAAAAGAATTTACTACGCTGTTCACGCAGTAGCTATTAAGGGAGACGGTGGTAACTACGATTTCGGTGTTACCAACGACTACGAAGTAGCTCATGGCGTTCAGTCCGTAGGTGTTTCAACTAACTTTAACTTAGAGCAAGTCTTTCAGTTGGGTCAGTTAGAAATCTATGAAAACGTAGAGAATATTCCCGATGTGGAAATTACTCTGAACAAGGTTCTTGACGGTTATCCTTTGTTGTACCACATGGCTACACAAGATACTACCGCTGGACCATCTCTAGCCAACCGCTCAACTGCCGAGTGCATCTTCGGTATGGCTATTTACCAAGACACTGAGAACTCTGCCATCGCAGGTGCCAATAGCGCACCTAGCATCTTGGCTTGTTCCGGTATGTTTGTAGGCTCTGTGTCTTACAGCTTCCCTCTAGAAGATAACTTCAATGAAGATATTACTCTAGTTGGAAACCACAAGATTTGGAAGAACCAGCCGTCTCACGGTGCTGACATGGCCACGCTTCCACCAGTCACGTTTGATACAACGGACACTGGCCTTGACACAAACGATGACTCTCCTGTTGGTACGGGTGGTATTAATCGTCGTCAAGACATCTTGTTCTCTTTCGTTGCTGCCTCTGGCACCGACGTTAACGGAGCCGTTAGCGACCCAGACTCCACCATTCTTCCTTACGACGTTGACGGTATTACCGACAGCGGTACTAACGAAGAAGACGTTAATGGAGACTACGGCGCTCACCTGTCGTCCATCTCAATCTCTGTTGACCTTGGTCGTACAGAAATCAATGAGCTTGGTCGTCGCCTACCTTACACTCGTGTTGTTGACTTCCCAACAGAAGTTACCTGCGAGATTGAAACCACAACAAGTTCTGGTGACCTTGTTTCTGCCACAGAAGACGGCGTTTACGGTACTGGTACTGGCGCGTGTGTTGAAGGTGAAAACTTAATCAACCGCACAATCCGTATCGCTACTTGTGAAGGTACTCGTATCTATCTAGGTACTAAGAACCGTCTGTCTGCTGTGAACTATTCTGGTGGCGATGCTGCTGGTGGCAATGTTAGTGTTTCTTATACTTACTCTACGTTCAACGACTTCGTGGTCTTGCACAGTGGTGAGCAGAACATTAACTCAACTGCCTCAACATGGTGGACCCAGCGTGGTGCTCACTTGGTTGGATAATTTAGATAGGCTAGGGTCGTAAGAGGCCCTAGCTTATTTTTTTTATTATTAAGAAGGATTGTTGGCAAATTGCCTGGATAAGAGCCTTGAGGATGGGGTTCGGATTACAACTAGTTTCTTATCTAGGTCAACAGTGTATGCGATAGGCTCCTTGGCGGGTAGTCGAGTGACATTGATTGACCTTTTTTTATTGGTTGAAGGAGACACACTGTGTGTGATTTTAGAAATCCACCAACAGGAATGGTGGAAGACGGTGAGAATATTCCCGTCACATTTAGAGGATACGTTGATTATAGTTATCAACATTCTAAAGACTGGTACGACGATAATAACGTGCCACAATCCCCATATATGAGCGCCCACCCCTGGATGGGTGGAGACACCAAATTTGAAGAAGGTGCCTACTATGTTTGCGCTACGGGTAGTAGCTATCAATACTACGACGGTGAGCACTGGGAGCCCAGAGAGCTTCTATTTGAAGAAGGGGACGACTGGAGCTGTGGGCATCCTTTCGCTACTAGAACGGGCGTGGTGCCAGTAGGTGGTTGGAGTGGAGACGCCCCTCCATACTCAAGAATTAACATATCAGCAGAACTAGGCAGGGATTTCTTTGAACTGCCCCAAGGAACTTAAAGATGGAACCAGAACAACTATATATTATTATTGGTCAACTATACGTAGACACGGCGAGATTGCAAGCTGGTATAGAAAGCCTTAACGGGGTCATTAAGATGAAAGACACCGAAATCAATCAACTACAACAACAACTGATAGCGGCTACAAATGGACAAACAGGACAAGCACAGGTTGATGTACCGGCTGTTGGCGGGGTACTGCCGCATAAGGCTTAACGACAAGACCTACTACATCAAATCCCCTACATCGGGAATGTTGTACGAGGCCGCTGAGGTGTACCGAGAGGTATACAACGAGAACGTCTATAAGGACTGGATGCGCGTTGCCGACGCCAGGAGACAGGCGATTAAGCAGGGCGTATGGCCTGAGGACGGAGACAAGAAGATTAAGGATTGTGACGACACCATAGAGAACAAGAAAATTGAACTCTACGAAACATTCTTGACAGACCCAGAAAAGCACAAAGAAACTAAGGCAATCCTGTCTAATGTTAAGAAGTATCAGTCTAAGCTGTTGTCTCAGAAACACGCTTTCGACCATATGACACTTGAAGGATATGCTGAACACTGTAGTCAATGCCATCTGTTCTCTCAGATTATATGTGGCAGCGATAAGGAAAGGCTGTGGGCCTCTTACGAGACAACCAACACCGGCCTACTACATCGCATAATGACAGAGTATCGTGCCAGGGCTATTGACCCCACCACGTTAAGGGAAATATCCCGCACAGAACCTTGGCGTAGCTATTGGTCTGCTGAGAAGGAAGGGGCCTTTGCTGACGGGATAGAGAACGACGACCAGCGCACCCTAGTCTTATACAGTAGAATGTACGACAGTGTGTATGGTCATCCAGAGTGTCCGTCTGACGACGTTGTTTCAAATAACGACATGTTGGACGGGTGGCTGGCGCTCAACAAAAGGAAAGCAGAGAAAGACAGAAAGACCAAGGAAGTAGAGAACATACTTCCTAGTCATATTAAGGACGGCGCTCGCGAGGTTTTCATACCTGTGTCTCAGTTCAACAATAAGGGTGAAAGGATAAGCAAGGAGGAGCAAAACAAAAGGGCGGCTAAGATTTATAACCTGAACGATACTTCAGGAAGAGTTGCCATCAACAAGAGGGAAGCCTTTATTAAGAAACAAGGTGAGAATATAGTTGGCGCTGATATGCTCCCAGACACTAAGATTGAGCTAACCCACCAAGCTAAAGAGCAGTTTATGCAAAGAGTGAAAGGATAATAAAATGGACAACAGACATGAAATAAGGGCCATTAAGAACAGAGCTAGAGAGCTAAACAAAGAGCGCTCTCAAGCCAATTCTAAGAAGCAATTAATGAGCAATATAAAGACCAAGTTCAAGACCACCATGATTGGTGCCTTGGATGCTTTCGAGAAGGGCTTCGGCCATCTTTGGGGTCATGGTCTTCGTGCCTCAGAACTCACAGAAGCAGAATTAGAGTTTCGTGAGAACTGGGAGGAAGCTAGAAGAGATGTGTTAGATAAAGGAAACCTTCAGTCTAGAGCAGCTATGGATGAAATAGCTCAACACACACTAGACTGGAATCGTCATCAATTGGAACTTGTAGTAAAGAATTCGGAGCCTACAAATGAGTAACAAAACCAAAAAGTCACAATTTACCGTCACAATCACAGGTGAGGACGGACAAGAAAAAGAACTTAGCCTAGCCATTGCCAGTCCTACGTGGGACGAGCAGCAGGATGCTCAGGATAAGTACAACCTAACATTTAAGAGGGCCTGCGACAACGAAGCGTTGTTGAGACCGCGATTGGATGACTTCTTGAAGGACCAGAAGGTCTGGACGCCTGAAAAAGAGGCCGAGCTAACCAGCTTGCAGAAGCAATTTCAAGATTTGCTGTATAAGATGTCTAAGGGTGGTTCACTAGACGATTTGGTGCCCCTTACAAGGGAAATTAAGGAGACTCGTAACAAGATTAACGAGATAGCCAACGTCAGAGACCAGTATTCAGGTAATACGGCTGAGGGTCAGGCTGAAAACATGCGATTTGCCTGCCTCCTAGCGGCCTCTGTGGTGTATAATGACACAGGGAAGCGATATTGGCCTACTGTAGATGACTACTTGGCCGAATCTAGCAATGAAGTGGCTGGTGCGGCAGCAGAAAAGTATGCTGCAATACTTGTCGGCCTTACCGACGAGAACCCAACGGCAGAGTTGCCTGAGAATAAGTTGCTCATTAAGCTAAAGCTGATGAACAAAGATTGTCGCTACCTAACTAAGGACACCAAAAAGCCCTATGCTCCTATCAAGGTTGATGGCGAGTGGGTTGACATCCTTCTTGACAAAGAGGGTCGCTTTATCAACGAGGACGATGAGCTGATTGACGCTTATGGTCGTTTAGTTGACGAAGATGGTGAGTTTGTCGAGGCTGGTCAGTGGGTTACGGACGAACCCAAGAAGGCCAAAAAGACAAAGGCGAAGGTTGAAAAAGAGGCAAAGGCCGAGGCGAAGGACTGGGTCGAAGCCTAGAAATAGAAGTGGATAGTGGTTATACCGGCAGATGTTAGGGTGGAGGGTTTCGAGACCCAGCCTGTCTTCCGGTATAGCCATTTTTTTTATAGGTAGGCTAAATGGCTAAAACAGTAATTAATGCAGAGGTGCGAGTCAGTGGTCCTAAGGGACTAGCAGGTGTCGCACGACAAATTCAGCGTGGCTTAACTGGCATCTCGGCTAATGTCGGCGTCAATATTAATCAGGCTGCTGCTAAAAATGTAGCCGCCCTTGATAGCAACCTAAAGATTCTTAACGCAACCCTTAAAACCACTTCTGTTATGGGGTCTTCTGCCGCTGTTGGCATTAGTCAGGTTGGCGCTGCTGCTCGTAAGAGCGCTACCGCTATAGGCTCCGTTGGAAAGGCTGCCAATACGGCTTCTGCTGGAGTAGGCAAGGCTGCAAAGAACACCGAGAAGCTTAGCAATGAGATGGCTGAGTTCGGGCGTGTGTCTGGTTTGGCCATCCGTCGTTTTGCTGGCTTCTCTATTGCCACAGGCGTTATCTTTGGTCTTATTCGCGCAGTTAGCAATGCTACCAGCGAGGCCATTACATTTGAGCGCGAGATGATTCGTGTCGCTCAGGTTACCGGCGGTACGGTTGCCAGTTTGAGAGACCTTCAGAAAGAAGTTACGAGCCTCGCCACCGGCCTGGGTGTGTCCTCTACAGACCTTTTAAAGGTGTCTCGTATCCTGGCCCAGACAGGTCTAACCGCTAAAGAAACTGCTCAGGCTCTAGAAGCACTAGCGAAGTCTGAGCTTGCTCCTACATTTACAAACATTGAACAGACCGCCGAAGGTGCCATCGCCATTATGCGTCAGTTTGGTATCGAGGCCAGTGGCCTAGAAAAGGCTCTTGGTTCTGTTAATGCCGTTGCTGGTAAGTTCGCCGTTGAATCCGACGACATCATTCAAGCCGTGCGCCGTGCTGGTGGTGTGTTCGCCGCTGCCTCCCACGGAGTTAGTGAAGGCACAGACGCTCTTAACGAGTTCATTGCTGTGTTTACCTCTGTTCGTGCTACGACTCGTGAATCTGCTGAGTCTATCGCTACTGGTTTGCGTACCATCTTTACTCGATTGCAAAGAAATACGACTATTGAGTCCTTAGAGGAGCTTGGTATTCGCATGAGGGACTTGGAGGGTAAGTTTGTTGGTCCCTACAAGGCTATCAACAATATCGCAATTGCTCTTGAAAAAATCGACCCACGAGACCGCAGGTTCGCAGCTATCGCTGAGGAACTTGGCGGCTTCCGTCAAATCTCCAAGGTCATCCCGTTGGTGCAGCAACTTGAAACTCGCCTGGGCGCTCTAGGTGTGGCGCAAGAAGGTCAAAGTTCACTAAGTAGGGACGCTGAGAAAGCTCAGGAGTCCTTAGCTGTTCAATTCCAAAAGACTCGTGAAAACTTCTCTGCTCTTATTCGTGAAGTTACTGCAAGCGATACGTTTAAGGCGTTCGCTAAGACCGCACTAGCACTTGCTGATGGTTTTATTGCTCTTGCGAGAACTGTTAAGCCTCTTATTCCAATCCTAACGGCTTTCGCCGCTATCAAGCTAGGCTCATCAGTAGCTCAATTCCTTGGTGGTTTTGGCACAGGTGCCAGAGGTGGTGGAGCTGGTGGTTTCGGAGTTGGCGCTGCCAACCTGCTTAGCGGTGCTAGATTTAATACTGGTGGCCTAGTTCCTGGTCGTGGTCCGAATAGGGATACTGTACCTGCTTCGTTGACGAAGGGTGAATTTGTTATCCAGCGTCCTGCTGTTGACAACCTTGGCGTTCCTTTCTTGGAAAGGCTGAACAGAAACAAGGGTGGTTCTGTTCCTGGGTTTAATGATGGAGATTTCTTTGACGACGAAGGTAAAGCAAGTATACCTCCTGGTCAATTCCCACAGGCTTCTGGTATAGGGAGAGTAGATGTTAGCAATAAGAAGCTTGAGAACGCGGTAGACGTGGGGGGTCTTTTCTTGAGGCCCTTCGGAGTAGACAAGGTTGTTTCTGGAAGTATTCCCATTAACTCTTTCGCTCCTCAAAGCACGATAACAAAAGGCCCCAACAAGGGAAAATCTACAGGTTTGAGTTTTTCCCCTGGAAACAAAACAGAGCGAATAGCGGTTAAAAATAAATATGGACTAGCACAAAATGCAACTAAGATACCTTTTAATATCCACATTGGCTCCCTACCACAGTCATCGGCAGATGATTTTGAAGGAAATCTAGAAGGAATAACTGCGAATTTTATTAAGGAGCAAGCCAAGTCCGTGTTCGGAGGCAAAGGACTCCCTAAGACCTCAGAAATTCGTAAAAACTTAGAAAAATTTAATTTCCCTCAAATTTCCGGCAACTTGTTTGAAGCTATGATTTCTTCGTCTAGTGGTAAGTTTGACGACAAGACTACCAGTAATGCCAATCTAGATTTTGATAGTATCACATCAAGGGTTGCTACTGCATTTAACAACCCTGCTTTGGCGGGACTGCCGGGAGATGCTAAAAGAACCCTCGGGACGGAGGCTGTTGCGTCTTTAATTAAGAAGACAAAGAATTATATTTCTCAAACCGTCAAACCAGAAAAAAAGGGTCTCAACGAAGGCGGTCCTGGCGAAGTTAACGCTATGCTTACCAAGGGTGAGTTCGTTCTACAGAAAAAAGCCGTTGACCGAATCGGTGTTGCTAACGCTAGAAAACTAAACGACTCAACAGATACTCCGAAGTTTCATACCGGCGGTCTTGTTGGTCTTAACAAGGGTGGTGGTCTTCCTGGGTACAACAATGCAGGTCCAGTAAATAAACTAGGCGAGGAAGAAACCTATACAGACCTCTTTGAGCTAGGCGAAAAAGCGATATTAAAAGGAGGTAAGGCAGTAGAGTCTGGCTTTACGTCTCTTTTTGGTCTTCTTGTTGGTAAGGTTGAGGGCGCGAAGAAGTCTATTGCCGATAAAAAGGTTGCGAAAGCCGAGGCCGCCGATAAGCTCGCTGACAAAAGAGGGAGGGCTGGCTTAAAAAGCTTCATAGCCAATCGACCAGGAGGTACTCCTCACGATAGGTTTAAAAACGCAAAGTCTCTTATTGGTAAAGAGCTAACTGACAAGGGCGTTGGCGCTAAAGACCTTCCCAAGGCAATGGCTGAGGTTGTTAGGGAGATTAGGAAAAACGGAGGAAATGTACCGGAGGCTATTTCTACAGTTGCTAAGAACGTAAATAAGGTCAACAACAACCTAAGCAAGGCCGCCGACAACTCTAAAGCAGTAGCCAATAAAACAGGTCAGGCAGCCACAACCGCCGCCAAGCAAAGCAAAGGAGGTGGGTTCTTTGCAAATAGAAGGGCAGAGAACGAACTATTTAGGAGGGCGAAAGCAGGAGAAGAACTGGGAGAGAAAGACACTAAAAAACTTGAAGCTGCTAGTCAAAGAAGATTCCAGCAAAAAGCCCTTATAGGTCTTGCATCTACAGCAATCATAGGTGCTGTAAGTAGCCAAGCGGAAGTTGCTAGGAAAAAGGCCGTAGAATCTGGAGACGCAAGGGGTGCAGGCGTAGCTTCTGCTATTTCCGGTGCTGTCGGAGGCGCAGGAGCGGGCTTTGCTGTGGCTGGTCCCTTGGGTGCTGTTGTTGGCGGTGTCGCTGGAGCTGCTAGTGCTTTTATTAGCGCGCAACAAAGTGCTGCTGAAGAAATCGCACAAAACAAACTTAAGAAATCTCTTGATGGTCTAGCCAAGGAAGTTGAGATTTTCAAGAAAGATGGAACCTTAAAGGGGCTCAATGAAGCCATCAAGAAGGCTGGCAGCGCGGCAAGCGAAGCTGGTGATTCAATAAGGAGCAGGGCTACAGGCACATTTGGTGGTCTTGTTGGTTCGGCATTGGTTCCTTCTTTAGGAGGGGGAAATGAAGGGGCAAAAGCCGGTGCGATACTAGGCCCTCTAGGATTGATAGCCAACAGGCTTGAGTTGGTCGTTAATGGCTTTACAGGTAGCGACTCAGCAGGTGAGGATGTTAGAGCTGCCGCAGCTAAGTTTGATAAAAATGTGGCCGAAGAAACATTCAGAGGAGCCAAGTCAGCAGCGATTGAGAGTAAAAATGCCATCGCAGCACTGATAGAAAGAGGAAAGACCAATAAAGAAATTGCAACTCTTTTGCCAGACACCGTACAGGCACTTGCGCTTGGTACTGACAGCGATACAGTCGCAGCAATCAACAAAGCTGTTGAGGGCAGGGTTAAGGAAAGAAATGCTGAACTACAAGCCAACACTAGGCCGAGGTACAATCGTGACACTTCTAGGCAAGTAGCTGCGACCGTTGGTAAAGATGAAGAAGCAAGAATCAGGCGGGAAGAGGAAACTAAGGCAGGCTTGGCTGCTCGTGCTAAGTTGCTTGATGCGGAAAGGAAGAGTAAGGAAGTAAGAGACAACCTAGCCATAGCTTCTAGGTTGGCGAATAAAGAGGTGGATGCTCTTACCGACAGGTTGCTTGATTTTGGTGCTGCGTCTAAGGCTGCTACAGACGACCTAAACTTGTCTGTGAAGGGTGTTCTAGAGGATATTTCTAATTTTGATGCTGACGTTGTTAGCGGCGGCGGCCCTAGGAAGAGAAACATATTTAAGAATATCAGAGGCACAGACAAAGAAACCGCAATAAGAGAAACAGACATTCTAACTGGCAGGCTTAGAAGTGAGGGTAACAACCAAGTAGCCGACGATATTGATGTTGGCGTTAAGTCGTTTAAGGAAGCTCAGGCAGTTCTTCCTGGCCTACTTCAGAAGTTCGCGTCTGAAAGAGCGAACAAACTAGACGAAGAAGGAAAGGACGTTGGTCTTGCGTTTGTTAGTGAACTAACAGAAGCTCTTGGGGACGATGTTCCTAATGCTTTGTCTAATCAAATAGTAACAACTATAAATAACGCCCTCTCTGCCTCTGGAGGTGGCGATAGCAGACAAACTGCTGGTCAGACAGTTCAAGGGCTTATTGAGAGCGGAAGCGTAACCAGTAAGCTTTTTGAAGTACTTAAAAACGTCATTAATACTGCTGCCACCGAAACCGACCAGTTTAACAACAAGATTGTTAAGTACAATTCCTTAGCAGCAAAAAGGACTAGCTTACAAATAAGCCAAAACAGAGCGGAAGACGCAACCTTAAAAATAAGACAAAGCAATCAAGGAATACTCGACGGTATCAACGAAGTAAGAGGCGGGGAGGGTGTTCGTAGCAGGTTTAGGTCCAGGGTAAGCTCCCTTACAACTAGGGGTGGATTATCTGGAACTCTAGACGCAAGCGCCATAGCAACAAGGATAGCTAGTGACCGCTCGAAAAGACAGGGCTTAATCGACCAGCAAAGAAAACTAAGAGACAGAGGTGAGGACGGAGACCTAGCCGCAGTAAACGCGCTCCAATCTGAAATTGATGCTCTTAGCACCTCTCTTGTAGACAACAAGGCAGCGCTAACTCTACTAAGCACAAGCACAGACGAACTTACCGCAATTCAAAAAGACATTGCAGACCTTGAGAGAAGGAAGCAGCTTGGTGAAAAGGACTTTGAGCAACTTGCAACAGGAGGCCCTCAAGAGATAATTGAGTTGACAAGAAGAATACAGGCTGGCTTTAGTTTCTTGTCTGGTAATGTAACTGCAAAAGGAGGAATTGCTGGCGTTAAGACGATAGAAAATATATTTAGGGGTAGCAACGACGACAAATCCGCAGACTTTGTAACCAAGCAAAAAGATGACCTGATTATAAAAAGCCTTCGCGATAGGAAGATTCTTCCAAAAAGCGTAATTAGTGGTCGTGAAGAGGTTATCGGAGGTAAGGACAAGCTAAAGGCAGACGCAGAAGAAGCAGCTAGAAAGCGACTTGCCGCCGCTAGAAAAGCTGAGGAACTTGCGAGAGCTAGTAATACTCTAGCCATAACAGAACTAACAAAAGCAATGGACAGAGTGGCGGCTGCCGTTGGGGCACCTAAGTTAGGCGCTAAGAATGGCGCTATTGTTCCCGGTGCTGGACTTGGGGCTGGTGGGGGTATGGGTGACCGTGTTCCAGCTATGCTTGAGCCTGGAGAGCTTGTTGTTCCAAATAGAAGTGCTGGTGCTACCGTTGCTGCTATGCAAGCTGCCGGTATTCCTGTTCCTGGGTTTAGAAATGGAACTCGTCGTGTTACTAGATACAAGCCACAAGGCTTTGCTGCTAAGAAGGAAGAGACTAAAGAACTTAAAAAGCGAATAGAAATACTAACGAGAAATGCCAGGTATAGAGCTAGAAATCAACCGCTAGGCCCCGGTGGCAGCAGGATGACCAAAGAGCAAGAGCAGCAACTTGCTGACGCCATCGCGAGGCTAAGGAGGAAGACTCCGACTCCAGACCTAGAAAGGCGAGCCGAAGCCTCAAGGAAAGTCGCAAGGGAAAAAACTAATCGAGGAAGACCTGGATTTGGCCATGGTCGCGGTATTAGACAAGCGGCAGCACAAATACTAGATAGTGAGCAGCACCAAAACGTACGAAAGAGAGCTGCTAACAGGTCTCTTAACGCACAGAGAAGGTTTGGGTTAAGCAGGGTTCGTCAGCGAGCTATGGAAATCACAGCCAGGACCGGAGGAAGAGGAGGATATGAGCAAGCAAGAAACGAGATTAGGGCTGAAGTAGCTGCTGAAAAAGCAAGAAAGAGACAGGCGTATCTAAACCGCCGTGGTATGCAAAGCGGAGGTAGAGCGCCTGGAGGAACTCCTGTTAGCAGAGGTGGCGGTGCTGGTAACTTTGCTCAAGTAGCAGACGCTATGAAGGGTGCTGCTGAGAGCCTTAATAAGTTAGTAAGTGGATTGGGTGAAATAAATATCCCAGAAAGAATTGAAATGTCAGCCACTATCGAGCATAATGTTAATATAAACGGTGCTGAAGTCCTGTCTCAAATGAAAGAGGGATTAGCCGCCGTAGCAAGAGATGTTGTAATTACTGAGCTGTCGAAGCACATGGACCTAACAACAGGCGAGACTAACGAGTCGAGCGGAAGCGGGTCAACAGGCGGTCAGACCCCAATCGCAGGAAAGGCTGTGTAAATGAGTACTGTAACTATGAACTATGGGGACTATGCGTTTAGTCCGGTCCCCCTAATGAACATTAGTAAGGAGTATCAGAAAACCGACGATGGAACCATCGTAGGCACACTCTTTAATGTTTCGTTGGAAGGTACGCTTACGCCCCTGCCCTCTGGAACTGTTGGCTACCTTGCCGTAGACGCACTTCAAGATGGTCTTCGCTCAGCAATGGCAGAGCAAGGAAATCTGTTTAAGGTTCAGTGTGATGCTACCACCCTTATTGAGGCATACCCAAGGATAAACAGCTTATCCCTTAATACCTCTAATAACCAATGGGTTATGACATGTCCTTACAGCATCAACCTAGAGTGGGACGACGAGCCTAATGCGTCTGGTGAGAACTCAGGCATAATGCCCCCATATATCTCCACCACTTCCGAGGAGTGGAGCTTAGAGTTTTCAGAAGACAATGCCGCCTTTGACTGGGACTTAGACAACGGAACTAAGGATGCTATGAGCCCCGTCCTCCGTCTTAGCCACTCTGTTTCTGCCACAGGAAAGAAGCACTATAGTAGCGCAGGCGGTACTGCTGGTCAATTGGATTTGCCAGCGTGGGAGCAGGCACGTAACTATGTAATGACAAAGATGGGTCAAGACGACCAGTTTGTTGCTAATACTGGTGTATTAAATCTTGACGTTAGTGAGTATGGTTACTTTAATCATATTCGTTCTGTTACGATTGGTGAGCTTGCTGGTTCGTATAGTGTTCAGGAGAACTGGATTGTATTCCCCGAGAGTGCTACTGGTGTTCCAGGTAAGGCTTTAGAGGATTTCAGTATTGAGGTTCGCGAAAGTCAAGACGATGGACTATTAACTGTCGGCATCAACGGAACGGTTCAGGGACTAGAAGAGAGAAGTTACGGCACTACCTCTGGTCAGTTTGCAATCACCGCTAATAAGTATGATAACG
>Ga0208013_1000471_pt1 | contig 22024 bp, 32 predicted proteins | sample 16_taG_FD_184091 | JGI IMG/M metagenome (GOLD analysis project Ga0208013, IMG submission 184091) | Marine viral communities from the Subarctic Pacific Ocean - 16_ETSP_OMZ_AT15313 metaG (SPAdes) (version 2) | ecosystem: Environmental > Aquatic > Marine > Oceanic | place: Pacific Ocean | collected...
TATTGGCTTCAAGCAAAAAGGTTCAGGTCGCTTCATACATCTTGACACGATTGAAGACAATGATCTTCAACCAAGACCTTCGATTTGGTCATATTGAAAGTCATTGAATTCATACAGAAGTGGTGGATGGTGATCATAATTGCTGTCATTGCGCTTCTTTTTGCATCTGCTGCACTTTCTTTGTTGTCTGATGGTCTTGCACAGAAAAAAGAATTGAAAGCGTTAAAACGCGCCAAAACAGAAGAACTGCAAAAGCAAGAAGATCATTTCAATGGCATCATTGCAAGTTATCAGGACAGTCTGAAGCTGATTGACTTGCGAATTGATAGCTTTGACATTGCACTTGGTGTAAAAGATGAACAACTAAACAACACACATGATGAAGTTCAATTGCTTTCAGGTGATAGTCTTGCTATTGTTGACGCACTTCAACGCGTTTTCACAAGATGATGTTCTTGTCATTTGGTATGAAGAACAGACACGTTACTGCATCACAGAACAACAAGCACTGCTGACAGTAGAACTTGACATGCAGAATGAAATTCACAAAGGTCAGATCATAGACCTGAAAGGAAAGAACGCTGAACTTCAAAAGAAGGTTGATGCAAAAGACAAGATCATTGAAGCCACTGACAGCATCATTGAAGTCAAAGATGAACAACACGAACTGACCAAAAAAGAACTGCGTCAGCGAAAGAATAAAGCCATCAGAGAATGGTTCAAGAACAATGCTGAAAAGCTGCTGATCGGTTCAGGTGCTTTTGTCGGTGGTGTTGCTGTTGGTATTGGAACAGGTTTCAGTGTCAGATAGCAGTCAAAATTCAATCATTTAACTTATAAGTTAATACGTGTAACACGTAAATTTGTGCTTATAACGCAAATTAATTCACAAAAAGCTTGCATAGTAACTTTCTATGATATACATTTGACCTAACAAACAAACAGAAAGCATGACAACTCTAAAAGAAATACAAGAAAGCACAAAGTCACTTCAGCAAATAGTGATGAACAGATCAAAGGTTATCATCAGTAAAAGCACTTTGACTATTGAACGTTACACAACAGATGGTTATCTTGATTTCGTTGGTGATCTTAGCTACACACCACAGCGCACAAAATACTACCAAGATGAAGTGAAGTTTTGGAACGCTGTCAAACGATATTTAAAGCAGCAATGATGTCAGACTACCTGATTGACAACTTAGATCTGAAAGGCGTTAGAAACGTATTGAACGAAACAAACATGAGAAGACCACACAACTATTCAACAGAAACGATCACATTCAAAGGTGTTAGAATGACTGTCACAGGTTATGCAGAAGAAAGCGAATTTGAAGTTGACGTGATCAGTCTTGACGATGACACACAGCTTCATGATCTGCTTGCAGACATCACTGAAAATCCAATGTCAGAGATTGCAAGACTTGCAGCAGAAGCGCATCAAGAAAGCGTTCAGTCAATCGGTGACGATGACAATTATGAAGCAAATCATCTTGACGATTAAACACAGAAAAAGAATATCTTTGCAAAATAATTTGTACTTTTACAGTGAACTAAAAACAACAGAAATGCGAAACAAAGAAAGCATAGAAGAAAGCAACATTGAACTGCGAAGAATAAACAAAGCACTTCCAAGTGGTGGTGTGCGTGCGCTTGCTGCATCAACAAATTTGAATTACTATGTCGTGTACAGAACACTGCAAGGAACAACTAAGCATTGGGATAAACGTCATGATAAAATTCTGAAAGCTTCACGTGCTTTGCTCAAAGATGCAGGTGTTCAGTTGATCGAAGCATAAAAAAAGCAAGCGCAACCTAAGTCACGCTTGCACAACAAACAAAACAGAAAGGGCGTCAAGAACAACGCCAAACTATTCAGAACTTCAAAACTAACAACAAAACAAAACAAAAGCAATGAACGTCAATACTTTTACACAACGAACAGCCGAAAGCAAGCAGCGAATGTCTGTCAATGCGCGGCTAACTGCACAGAAGGTGATCAGTACGCTGAACACTATTGGTGAAGAATACAAAACAGTGCATACAGACAAACAAACGCTTGGCGAACTGTGTAGAGTGCTTCAGGTGCAGTCAAAAGAAATCACCAACAGTCAATGGCAGTTGTTCATATCAAACAATGACAACGGTGCTGTGTGGCTTGAAGCTGCTTCATTATTTGACACACTATCAGACGCGTTCAATCCTTCAAAATAAGAAAGCATGAAAGATCTATACAAAGCATTATCAGCATTTCAGCAAGAATGTCCTGTGATACATCAAGACACGGAAGGCTACGGCTACACTTATGCCAACTTGAAGAAGATCTTCAGCACAATCAATCCAATACTTGCAAAGCATGGTCTTGGATATTATCAATCAGTTCAAAGTCAGCAGGTCAGCACCACTGTTTTCCATATCGCAACCGAACAAACAATTCATTCAGAAAGCGAAATTCCACAAGGTGTGCAGTTGAAAGGAATGAATGACTTTCAAGTTCTTGGTTCTGCGATCACTTACTTCAAACGGTATCAAATTTCTGCACTGCTTGGATTGATCACTGACAAGGACATTGACGCAAGTGGTGAACAGACGAAAGCTGCAAAGCCAAAATCAAAGTCTGACACAAAGTGGTTGAACCCGAACACGCAAGAATGGACAGCAGCAGTCAAATTCCTTGCAGATGGTGGTGCGATGGCTGACATCAAGAAGAAATATGCCATCAGCAGAAATAATGAAGAAACTTTGATGGATGAAGTTTTAGGATAATGAGCAAACAACTATTTGAACAAATAAGAGAAACAGAATATCATGAAGAAATCACTTTACAACATCGAAGAAGAATATCTGAAAATCGCGAATCAGTTATCAGATGGCGAACTGACAGAAGAATTGGAAACAGCACTGATGATCAACGAACAAGAACTTCAGTCAAAGGCGATTGCCTACGCTTACGTGATCAAAGATGAAGATGCTGATGTGTCTGCTATTGATGACGAAATCAAGCGTCTGCAAGCGATAAAAAAAGCAAAGAACAACAAGATCAAAAGACTGAAAGACACTATTCACAGAGCAATGGACTTGTTCCAAATAAATGAAGTAAAAATTGCAATCATGACCATCAACTTCAGACGATCAGAAGGTGTCATTTGTACCGACACAGATGCTGTGATTCCTGAAGAACTTTGCACCGTTGTTCCTGAAACAAAGAAGCCGAATCTGACCAAGATCAAAGCAGCATTGAAAGCTGATCAGATGGTTGAAGGTTATGAGATTGAAGAACGATTCAACTTGCAGATCAAATGAAGTTTGAAAAGCAAATCACAGACTTGAACACGTATGTCAATCTGTACTACAAATCAGATCTTCAAGATGGAAATGAGTTGTCAATGCTACTTCAGAAGATCACTGGTCTGCTGTTCTTTCTTGAATCAATCAGAAGCACATCACATGATATGTTTGAACAGAAGATCTTCAACCTTGTGAAAGAGGGTTCAAGCGTGTCAAGGGCAACCAATGAAGCGCACGTGGCGCACCCTGAAATGTATCAACTGCGAAGAATCATGGATGGCGGCTACAAGATTGTCGATGCTATCAGAACCAACATCAGCTATTTGAAATCAGAAAGAAATCATTCATCATGAATATTTTTGAAGAACAAAAAGTGTTTTCAAAGAACTTGAAAGAATTGAGAAAAAGCAAGATGAAGTTCGTTGAATTCTTTGCAGGTGGTCGGTGCTTTGGGCGTGTAGCTGAAGCAGCAGGTCATGAAGTCATTTCAACAGATTGGACAGCTTATGAAAACATTGACATTTAGATGGATGCTGAATGGCTTAGACCTTCAGACTTTCCTGAAGATGTTGATGGTGCGTGGTTGTCATTCGATTGCACGTCTTATTCAATCGCTGCATGTAGTACGCACAGACACATGGACAAGTCACCAAAATCTGAATATGCGTTCAAGTGTGATCGTGTCAATCAGCACTGCATTGCAATGCTTGACCATTGGATTGAAAGAAATCCTGACTTTGTGTTTTGGATAGAAAATCCACGTGGCAACTTGCGTCACATGGAATGGATGAAACGCTTCACACGTCACACAGTTTGGTATTGTCAATACGGTGATGAACGCGCAAAACCAACTGACATTTGGACAAACTGCACAAATTGGAAGCCACGTGAAATGTGCAAGAATTACAAGTATGATGCTGATGGCAACATCATTGACAAGCATTGTCATCATGCTTCTGCAAGACGTGGTGCAAGAACAGGAACACAAGGAAGAAAAGGAAGCTTTGAACGTTCACTTGTTCCATTGCAATTGATAGAAGAAATCTTGACAGCAGCTACATCATGAAAGAATACAGAATTGACATTGATCCAATTCCTGCACCACGTATGACACAGCGCGATATTTGGAAGAAGCGTCCTGTTGTTGTCAAGTATCACGCATATCGTGATGCGATCAGGTACAAGCTACTTTCACAAGGCATGAAGAAGCTTCCTTCAGCAATGGGTTTCACGTTTCACATGCCAATGCCTAAGTCATGGACAAAGAAGCGAAAAGAATACATGAATGGAAGACTGCACGAACAGAAGCCTGATCTTGACAATCTGATCAAAGCAGTGAAAGATGGCTTCACGTATGGAACACCATTCGATGACAGTCATGTGTCATGCTATGTCTTCGCACAGAAGGTGTGGAGTGTTGAAGGTGCTGTTGTAATCTATGAAGCACAGCAAGATGGAAGAACCATCATTCAAAAGATCATTGACTATTTGAAGAATCTGATTGAATAAAGCTGCAAAACATTTGCACGTGTCAATGATATGTGTACCTTTACAGTGAACAAACGAAATAAAATGATCAAGACAACAAATTACAAGCACTACCACGAACTAAAAGAAAAAGGAATATCTGTTCAGTTTGTAACTAAAAATCAAATGAAGAAACTTTCACAATCATATAAAAGAATTGACACAAACAAAAACAACAAACATGAAAACAGAACAACAAATCATTCAGCAACATTTTGAAGCGATCAAGAAAATTGTTAGAAGACGCGACAAGACAGAAATGTATGAACGCTTTCTTGAAATAGAAGCGCAATTTCACGAATATGATGAAGACATCAATCGCATCAATTCTTTTCTTGACATTGAAGGCGCAGCGGTATGAAGTACATTGAAAGATCAAACAAAATCACGCATGATGAATTCACTGAATATGTTTTTGAACAGTTTGACATTGAGAACACAGAAGAAACACGTGTGAAAATTCCAATGAATTTTGGCGCTGTCAGAACTTTTGATTGGAATATCGGTGTCATATACGGTGGTTCAGGAACAGGAAAGACAACGCTTTTGAAGGAATTTGGAGATCTGACTTCAGACAACTTTTCAGAAGACAAGTCATTGATCAGTAATTTTGATTGGCTTGAACCAAAACAGGCAACCTTTCTGCTAACAGCCATGGGACTATGTTCTGTGCCTGCGTGGCTGCGCCCCTTTCACACGTTAAGCAATGGCGAACAATATCGCGCAGCGTTAGCGTATAAAGTAGGCAAAGCGTCTTCAAATGATGTCATTTTGATTGATGAATACACATCTGTGGTTGATCGTGATGTGGCAAAGTCAATGTCAAACGCATTGCAGAAATACATCAGACGCGAAAACAAGAAAATCATTCTTGCTTCTTGTCATTTCGATATTATGGAATGGTTGAACCCTGATTGGACATATTCACCACTGAAAGGGCGTGTCGAAAGACCGTCATGTCTTCGGCAATCAAGACCAAAAATTGAACTTCAGATTTTTCGATGCCGATATGAAGCTTGGACCCTATTCAAACAACATCACTATCTGACCGAAGATCTTAATCCTTGCGCAGAAACATTTGTGCTATCAATGAACGGACAGCACATTGGCTTCTTTGGTATTCTTCCATTTCCTGGCGTTGGTGATGCAAAAACAAGAAGACTATCACGAATGGTGATACTGCCTGACTTTCAAGGATTAGGCATTGGCACAAAGTCATTCAACTACCTATGTTCGTTATACGCTGCTGAAGATCATGTGATGTATGTCAGAACTGTGTCACCTGCACTTGGTAAATTCATGGAAAAGAATGAAAATTGGTCAGCAACATCATCAAACGGTAAAATTCCGCCAGATGACACATCAGGTCGAAAGTTGATGAAGCGTGCAGGATATTCTTACAAGTACATTGGAGCAAAATCTTCAGATGACACAGACATCATCAAATTCAAATCAACTGTTTGGAAAGACGTTGCACAAAATCAGATTTCACTTTTTTAACTACATTTGCACAGTGCGTCTGACAAACGTGCTTGAAATCACTAACATGAAACACAATACAAATTCACGAAAGGAAGTAGGAACAGACGCTTGTTTGTTAGTGAACACCTGTTCTTCTGCGTTGTCAGCGCAGCCTTTCGTGATATTTAAAAATCATGGCAAAAGACAAGAAATCATTCATTCTGTATTGTGATCAACGCGGAACATGGGAACGACTAAGCGATGAACAAGCAGGCAAGCTGATCAAACACGTTCTTGCGTATGTTAATGATGAAAACCCTGAATCTGATTTCATCACTGAACTGGCATTTGAAGGAATCAAACGATCATTGAAAGCTGACTTGCAAAAATATGAGCAAATCAAAGCGAAGCGAATTGAAGCAGGTCGCAAAGGCGGCAAGCAAACGCAAGCAAATCAAGCAAATGCTTCTTTTGTTAAGCAAACGCAAGCAAATCAAGCTGTAAGTGTTACTGATACTGTAAGTGATAATGATATAATAAAACAAGGCGAAGACTTTGTGACATTCTTCAAGATCTACAACAAGAAGATGGACTTGCACAAGTGTGAACGTGAATGGTCTGACATAGATTCTTCTGAACATAAAAAAATACTTTTGCACGTTCCGAAATATGTTGCAGCAACACCTGACATCAAATTCAGAAAGAAGCCTTTGAACTACTTGAAAGACAGAACATGGCAAGATGAAGATCTGCCAACAAACAAAACAACTGAAACAGCAGGAACATGGAAACCAAATCTGATATGAACATCGAACGGCAAGTGATCGGTGCATTGATCTTGAACCCTGATAATTATTTCAACGTGAATGAAATACTGTCAGCAAACACGTTTACTGGACGCGAAGAAAAAGCAATATTTGAAGCATTTGAAAAGATGTTCAACAGTGATCTTGACATCACGCTGATTCTGCTGCAAGAGCAGATTCACAAAGCAGGACACACTTTTGACATTCTTTCAATCATTGACGATCTGAATTCAGGTCATGCTTTCATTGATCATTGCAGGGTGCTGAAAGAAAAAGAAATCAGGAAAGAACAGTCGAAACTTGGTTCTGAAATTCTGTTGAAATCAAACGATCCTGAAGCAGATCCATTTGAAACGAATGATCACATCATGTCAGAAGCTGAACGTGTTGTCAGTATGGTTGACTTTGGAAAGAAGAAAAGCAACGCTGATCTGATTCAAGAGGTCAAGCGTAAAATGAAGCACGCAAGCAATAGCGGTGGCATGACAGGTCTGCTGACAGGCTTTGAAGATCTTGACCGAATATACGGTGGCAGACAGAATTCTGATCTGATCATCAAAGCAGCGCGTCCTGCAATGGGCAAAACATCACAAGCATTGTGCGAAGCAAAGCACATGGCATTTGAAGACAACAGAAAGGTGGTCTTCTTCAGTCTTGAAATGAGTTGCGAACAGTTGATGCAGCGTCTTGTCAGTGTTCACACTGGAATTCAATTGAACAAGATCAGGAATGGCAGCTTGACTTCTGAACAGTGGAACGCATACTATGACCAAGAGGAATATTTGAGCAACGACAATCTGATGATCGTGGATGATGTCTATTCATTGAACGCTATCAAAACACGATGCAGAAAGCTGAAGATGAAAGGTGCACTTGATGTTGTGTACATCGATTACTTGCAGTTGATCAATCACAAGGTTGATCGTGGTCGAAGCAAAGAAAATGAAGTCAGTGAAATATCACGATCACTGAAGATGTTGGCAAAGTCATTGGATGTGCCTGTTGTGGTTCTTAGTCAGTTATCAAGAGCAGTTGAAAGTCGTGGCGGTGACAAGCATCCAATGCTGTCAGACCTTCGTGACAGTGGCGCAATTGAACAAGATGCTGATATAGTGGAATTCATCTTCAGACCTGAATACTATGATCAAGATGATCTTTCATTGTGCGGCAAAGCATACGTTCTGATTTCAAAGAACAGAAACGGTGCTTGTGGTGACATTGAACTTTTCTTCAACAAAGAATGTACACGATTTGAGAATCCAAACTATGACAATGAATCCATACAACGTAGAGAACCCTACGCTGAAGCTGATTTCTGAAAAGGCTTCAGAAGCAACAGAAAGACTGATCAACAGCCAAAGCAAAAGTGATGCAGATGATGTGATATGTCTGACAAATCTTGAAATGAAGCTGCTGCAAAAAGCGATCATCAAGCACAAAAACAAAGAAAAGTGAAAATAATTGCACAAAACATTTGCACGTGTCAATGTTCTTTGTACTTTAGCTGATGCAAACAAACAACGAGATATGAAAAACACAATTAAACAACTTACAGAATTATTGAACAGCGACATTGATGCTGATGATTTCTATGTGATAACCACGTACATCGGGCAGATAAAATTTCAAGGTTATTATAGTGCTGCAAGGCTCAATAAGTATTCTGAACAAGGCTTTGAATTTAATTTGGATGGTGGGTATATGATTGCCGAAAAAGGTGAAATACAAATCATTTTAACTTGAAATCATGAAAATTCTTGACTGCGAAGAAATAGTGAAAGCAATGCTGCACAGGAAAGCAGTCTATCGTGACGATTACAGAAAACTGATTTCTGTTGTATGGTGGCATCAGATCAACTGTGACAAACAGATGACTGCACTTCAACTTCTGAACAAGCTGACGAACAAGGAAATTCATCATCCTGAAAGCATCATGCGAGCGCGAAGAAAGATCCAAGAAGATCATCCTGAATTGCGTGGTGATACGTACAAGCAACGCAAGACAACGGAACAACAAGCGGTTCAGATTGAATTGGGTTATAATGCGAAAAGTTGAACGAAATCTTAAATGAAAAACCATGACAAGAGAACAAGCAGAAAAGAGAGCAGAGGAACAGATAAGAACAGAGCTAAGATGAAAAATTTACTAGTATCTTTTTCGGGTGGAGAAACGTCAGCGTTCATGGCTCAATGGCTAAAGAGGCACTACAAAAATCTAGGTTATGAAAAAATTTGTTTTGTATTTGCTAATACTGGACAGGAAAACGAGCAGACACTAATATTTACAGAGCAATGCGACAAAGAATATAACTTGGGGGTCGTTTGGGTTGAGGCAAAAGTTACGCAAGAGAGAGGGAAGGGAGTTAGACATAGAGTTGTGAATTTTAAAAGTGCATCAAGAAACGGAGAGCCGTTTGAAGATGTGATTAAGAAGCTAGGCATAACAAACCACCCCAATCCTTTTTGCACTAGAGACACCAAACTTGCCCCAATAGAGTCTTATGTGAAAGATCTTTTTAATGGAGAGAAGTTTGCCACTGCGATAGGTATACGAGTAGACGAGGTTGATAGGATTTCATCAAGCAGAAAAGACCGAAATATAATATACCCACTCATAACATCCGTTCCAATGAGCAAGCAAAAAGTCAATTTCTGGTGGTCAAAACAACCGTTTAGATTAGAATTAAAAGGTTATCAAGGGAACTGTAAAACGTGTTGGAAGAAGTCAGACTTTAAGCTGTACCAATTAGCAAAAGAAGACGTTACTCAGTTTGGCTTTATGGATAGAATGGAGGAAAAATATGGGAGAGTAGGCTATGAATTTGAGCGTGACCCAAAAGCAAAAAATAGGACATTCTTCAGAAATCACAGAAGCACTCAAGATATAATTCGAGAATCAAGAGATTGGGGTGGATTTGTACGGGATGACTCATTAGATGTTAACGACCAACTGAGAATGTTTGATAGCGAGTCATGTGAGATTTATTCAAATTGTGGTGATTTGTAATGGAATTTATATACGTTGACGAAAATAATAAAGATGCTGTTGACCTAATACATCTGAGATTTATTCAAAAATAACCTGACGCAAGCAAAGAGTGAACTCGAAAAAACCCTAAAATGAAAGCAACTTTCACAAGTAAGTTAGGCTTTAAAGTAACCGTTGAGCCTATGAAAAAGCAAACCAAAGAACAGCTATTGAAACACACTGAAAGAATTCAACGCAAACGAAAGATCAAAGCACAAATTAAAATTGAAAACAACAACAGACATGATGAACAAACACGAAACACAAAGACACTATCTGAAGAAACAAACAGAAGCAAAAGAACAGATCAAACAGCATCTTGAAGATCTGAAGAATTCTTCACTGAACGTGACACAGTTCTTGAACACTGCACGAAAACTTAGAAACGAACAACACACATTGAAGCTATGCAAAGAAATACTGAAGTAAGACACACTTTCTATCCAACAGCTTTGCGTCTGTTGCAACAATATCGAACAGGAATAGTCAAAGCATTGCACGCAACGTCAACACTGAACACAGCGCATGAAAATCACAAACAAGGCATCACACAGCTATATGCAGACCATGATGAAATCAAAGAACGTCTGCTTGCTGTTGATCGTGAAATTGAGTATCTTGAAACTCTCTGAAATCTTCACTATCTTTGAAACTGCAAATATTTATTCAATTAATTTTTGTTAAATGATAGACAAGCGCAAGAACAACGGTGGTCATTCTACAAAACCGAAAAACAGCAGCGACAAAAGAACAATGACAAAAGCTGAAAGGCTTGGCTTGCGTGACATCATGAACAAAGCTGTGTCTGAACAGGACATCATTGAAACACTTCAAGCTGCTGCAATGGAAGCAAAGAACGGTTCTGATAAACATGCACGCTTCTTGTTTGAATACATGTTTGGAAAGCCACAACAAACGATTGACATGAAGCATGAAGGTCTTGAACAATTCATTTTAGAACGTACAGTCACAAAAGAAAAATAGTGGTGCAATACACGTGAATAAAGTGTATTTTACAACATGGAAAAATGGAAGTCAATCAAGAACTTTGAAGGATTGTATGAAGTCAGTAGTTGTGGACGCGTCAAAAGTGTTTCAAGGAAAGTGCTTCGCGGAAGCAGCATGATGAACGTGAAAGAAAGATTTCTGAAGCCTGCAACAGATGCAAAAGGGTATCTTCGTGTTGGTCTTGCAAGACAAAGAAAATTGACAACAAAAAAAGTTCACAGACTTGTTTCAGAAGCGTTCATTCCAAACGCATTGAACAAACCAACAGTGAACCACATCAACGGAATAAAGACTGACAACAGAATTGAAAATCTTGAATGGAACACGTATCAAGAAAACGCACTTCATGCTGTTGAAAATGGACTATTCACATACAAGACAGGGTGCGATCATCAACGTTCAAAACTTACAAAGGAACAGATCAGCAGACTTGTTGAAATGAAGAATAATAAAGTAATCAATCGCATCATTGCAGCAGAATTCAACGTGTCTGTCAGTTGTGTGAAAAGAACATTTAAACGTGAAGCTATCAATTAAACAAACAGAAGCATACGATCTTGCGCTTTCGGGAAAAAAGGACGTGATCCTTTACGGGGGCGCAATTCGGTGATTGCCCCTGCTGCATTGTAGTGGGGGCAGAATTATCGTGGTGGTAAGACGTGGTGGCTGCTTCTGACATTCGTTGCGCTGTGCAGTAAGTATCCAAAATCAAGATGGGTGATTGTTCGTGAAAGTCTTCCAACACTGAAACGCACAACGCTTGTCAGCTTTCAGGAACTTCTTGACAATGGTCTGTCTTCACACGTGTCAAACTTCAATCGTGACACGAACACAGTCACATTCAACAACGGTTCACAGTTGATCTTCATGACTGAAAGCTTTGATACTGACAAAGAATTGAACAGATTTCGTGGACTTGAAGTCAATGGTGCAGGTGCTGATGAATTGAACGAACTACATGAAGCAACATTCAAGAAGCTGATTGAAAGATCAGGAACGTGGCTTGCAGCAGGTGATGTTTCACCTGTCATTCTTGCGACTTGCAATCCAACGCATAATTGGGTGAAGACAACGTTTTATGACAGATGGAAAGCTGATGAACTTCCTGAACGTTGGGAATACATTCAAGCACGCATCACTGACAATCCATACATTCCTGAAAGCTACTTGCAGTCACTGAAAGCAAACATGATGCCTTTGGAATATGCACGCTTTGTCGAAGGTGATTGGCAAGTGATAGAAGTGAACAATCGCTTTGCGCGTTATTGGCACGAAGAAAGTCATGTGAAGTCATGTGCATTCAATAGCAAGCAACAACTGATCATATCAATGGACTTCAACATTGAACCGTTTGGCTTCATCTTCGCACACGCATATCAGGATAGCGAAGGACATCACGTGCATATCTTTGACGAAAGCACGATTGAAGATGGAAACATCAACAAAGCATGTGAAGACATCAGAACAAAGTATGGTCAGCATCTTTGGAATTGCATCATAACAGGTGACTACAATGGAAACAAGCGTGACATCGGTCAGATTGATCATGCGTCCAACTTTGAACAGATCAGACGTGAACTGAAACTGCAACCAAGACAGATGCAGATGCGTGCCAATCCAAGACACAAGAACAGCAGAAATGATCTAGGCTTTGTGTTGTATCATTCAAGCAATGAGAACGCGCACAAGACACTTGACTTTCGTATTGAACCAACGTGTGAAGACACACTTCGTGACATGCGATTTGTAGAAGCTGATGGAACAGGTTCAATTGTTAAAAGCAACAGAAAGGAAGGACATCAGCGTGCAGATCACATGGACGCTGTGCGATATTTGGTGCATCATAAAAGCGTTCAGAACTTCATTGTGTGGCGGCAAAAGCAACGCTTCTGACATACGTGAAACGCGTAAATCCATGCGTAAACTGCAAATAAATTGAAATAAAAACACAAAATGTTTGCACGTATCGTTTTTATGTGTACATTTGAAGTACAAACAAACGCAAAAACAGAAATCATGACAAATTCAAAAGCAGTAAACCCAACAACACTAAGCGATACAAACGACTTTAAATTCAAACCATTTAACGTGGGTCATATTGATCAAATAGATGTGATGCACAGAGGAAACAGGGTTGCAATCATTAATGGATTGAATGGCGCAGCGTTAAGATGGGTTTGTAATTCTGATAAAATTAGCATCAAAAACATTGATAAGCTTGAAAACATGATAAAACGAGCAGTTAAAAAATCAATAAAGATTGAATTTGCTAAGTAAACAAATCAACACATCAGGAAGGGCGGTCAAAATAGGCTGCTTTTCCTGTTAGTTAAATTTGAACAATGAAAAAAGAACAGATCAGACAACTATTCATCAAGCAGAAGCAAGCGTGCGTTCGTGCGCTTCCAAACATGCCTGAACGCTTGAAAGCGTACTATCAAAAGCAGATACTGTCTGCACCTGAACCTGCTATCCCTGAAGAACTGACAGATGATATTGCATACACAACTTACTTTTGGCTGTTCGTTTCAGTTGCAATGATCACAGGCGTTGCTGTTGGCTTTATAATTGCTAAATTTGCTTTATGAGTATTTGCACGCCTTGCACGAAAACAGTACCTGTCACATTCTGCACTGATGCCGTTCATATCGGTGATTGGATTGCAGGCGCAGGTGTCACAGTTCAGATCTATTGGAAGAACACAGCAACAGGACGCGTTCAGCACGAAGAAATCACAACAGGTGTTGATGGCAAAATGACCATAACACCAACAGCAAAGATGACTGACTGTGCGTTTGAAGTATGGGTGAACACCAATGCGCCTGCAATGAACGAACAAGAAGCGTTCTATCTTCCTGACACAACAACTTCAGTCACTTGTCTTGCTATGGAATTTGAAAAAGCAAACACAGAAAGTGATCCGTTGTCTGTTCCTGAAGTGATATTGACTGAAGCATGACAGTTGTTCTTCTTTCAGCATTGTCAATCATAGGACTTTACGAAGTTGTCGATCAGCTTCTGTACACATTCACGGGAAAGGATCTGAATGTTTATTTCGATATGCTGAACAACAGACCGAAATTGCAAAAAGCTTTGAAGCCTGTCATTCTTTGCACGTTGTGCATGTCTTCTATTTGGGGAACGGTATTCTATTTCACATACAGCATCTTGGTTGGTGACTATCTGTTTGGGAACATGCACGTTGGATGGCTTCCTTCACTGCTTGCTATTGCAGGAACTGTTGAAGTCTTGGAAAGAATAAGATCATGACACATGATGAACTGTTTCACATGATGGCAACGGTTCTGAAGCCCTTTGGACAGCAACTGAATGAAACGTGGCGAAAAGCTTTCAAACTGTACAACGAAGCACACGAAAGAAGCCTTTCAATGTCTTGCAGTGTTTGCTACATGAAGGTGTTGAAGTATCATGAAAAAGAAACAACAGACGATAACTGAATACCTGATTGAAAGCGATCATGAATGGTCGTTGATATTGACAGACAAACTTGAACAACCAACACAAGAACATGCGCAAACTTGCATTCAATTTCCTGAAGAAAATCAAGCCTGAACTGATTGATGAATACATCAGACAACGATGGTCAAAGCCTGTTGAATTCGCAGATCTTCAGCTTGCGTTCATAGACGATAAAAGTCTTGCATGGTATGAATACCCTTCAGGAATGGGAAACAGCGTCAGAAGACTGTCTGACAGCTTACAGGCGGCTGAATATCTGACAGCAAGAATGTCACCTGTACTTCTTGACAACGCTTTTGCTGATGTGAACAAAGCACTTGCACATGGAAAGGTAACTGAAGCAGGTGCAATTCTGATGCGCTTGAAGACGATCAAAGATGAAGTGATACCTGTTGACGTTATCATCAACATGATTGCAAATGACTTGGTGCGTGAAGATGAAAGTCTGACTGAAAAGAACGACATCATACATCAGGAAAAGTGCGATCATCTGAAGAAGGTGATTGACAATGGTGATCACTTTTTTTTTCACTTGACCGTTGTGAAAGACCTTTCAAAACAGTTCAAGATTTCCAACAAAGATTGGAAGGTCTTATTAAACGGATTTCAGGACGCAGTAAACGAAGCGCAAGCAGAAAGGGATATTCTTCTTTCAAAGAACTTCAGCAACACATAAACGCAAACGCGCATTCATTCAACCTGTTTGTAAGAAATGTCATGTCAGACGATGCGCAGCATTATGACTATCTGATGTCAATATCAGCGAAGCGATTTCTTTTTGAATTGCTTATTTTTGTTGAACGCGTTGAAAAAAAACGCAACGAACGTGATCGGCAGAACGTTTCTTGATAGACTGTCAGTGAATATTTTTGATCACACATGGCTGACAAAATTGTTGCCGAGTACAATCTGAAAGTTGACAAAGCTGTGCAGAACATGCAGAAGCTTGAAAAGCGTGTTCTTGGTATAGAGCAAAGCGCAAAGAAGACAGCAAAGAACACTGAACGTCAATTCAGTCAGATGTCTTCAAGAATGGGCAATCAGTTCAAGCGTCTTGGTTCACAATTGATGGCTGCGCTTGGTGTAGGTTCAGCGATCTTTGTTCTTCAGAAAGGCTTTCGTGACATCATCAACATAACGAAGAACTTTGAATTGCAGATGGCACGTGTGAAGTCCATCACAAACGCAACTGACAAAGAATTCAAGCAACTGACAGAAAACGCAAAGAAGCTTGGTGCATCAACCAAGTTCACTGCGTCACAGGTTGCACAGCTTCAGGAAGAATATGCAAAGTTAGGTTTCAGCACACAAGAAATTCTGAAGACAACAGAAGCAACGCTGCTGCTTGCTGAAGCAACAGGTTCAGATCTTGCTACTTCTGCAAACATTGCAGGTGCTGTTCTTCGTGCCTTTGGTCTTGAAGCATCTGAAATGCAGCGTGTCGTTGATGTCATGGCTAAGTCATTCACAACTTCTGCACTTGATATTTCAAACTTCAGCGAAGCAATGAAATTCGTTGCACCTGTTGCGCGTGCTGCAAACATTGATCTTGAAACAACAACAGCAATGCTTGGAACACTTGCTGATGCAAACATTCGTGGATCTTTAGCAGGCACAGGTCTGAAGAATGTAATCAGTAAGCTTGCAAATGAAAACAGCGCACTGTCAAAGAAATTAGGCTTCACAGTTAAGAGTTCAGAAGATGTCACAAAAGCATTTCAGATGCTTGCAAAGATGAACATCACACTGACTGAAGCAACAGCACTGACAGATGAAAGAAGCAAAGCATCATTCTTGACATTGATCAACAATGCTGATCATTTAGGTGATCTTGAAACAGCGTATGAAGGTGCAGCAGGTGCTGCTGAAGACATGGCTTCAATCGTTCGTGACACATTGAAGGGTGATCTTGATGTGCTTGCTTCCAAATATGAAGCACTTGCAATTGCACTTGGTGAAGGTGAAGGTGGTCTTGCTTTAGCTGCAAGAAAAGCAGCACAGAATTGGGCTTTCTATCTTGGAAAGCTACGTGAAGCAGCATTGTCAGAAGATCAACTGCACACTGAAAAAGTGACAAAGAACCTTGATGAACTGCGAAAAAAAGCAGACGCATCAGGTCTTTCATTGGTTGAACTTATTGACAAGTATTCCAAGATAACTGTTGAAGAAGCTGAATACACAAGTTCATTGATTGCACGTGGCAATGTAGATGAAAAGACACTTGATAATCAGACTGCGCTTGTTGAAGCCATGTCAAGATATGTAACTGAACTACGCGAACAGCGTGATGCACAGAACGATGCAAACGAAGAAACAGATGATGGTGCAGACTTGGTGAATACATACACACGCAACATTGAAACACTACAAGCTGAACTGAAGAAATACAAGGACACGCTGAAGACTGCTGAAATTGGTTCTGCTGCGTTTTACAAAGCACTGTCAGACATCAAAACAAAAGCTGAAGAACTGAAAGGTGTGCTTGCACTTGCGAACCTTGAAGACGCTTTGAAAGTTGATCCAAGTGAAGAGTTTGAAATCACACCTGTTGTCAGTGATGAAGCAGTTGAAGTCTTGTCTGAACTTGAAAGACTTTGGTTGGATATGTTCAAGGACAGTGATCTTGATCAGATCATGACAGACGAACTTGCGCAAGCTGTTGACGCAGGTCTTGAAGAACTTGACAGATTTGGTGAAGGTTATCAGGAAATGCAACAAGGCATCACTGATGCAACAATAACTGCATGGCAGACGTTCACACAGATTGCTTCTGACCTTACTGATGCAAGATACAGGAAAGACGTTGCTTCACTTGAACGAAGTCTTGAACGCGAACAGATCACACGTGAACAGTTCGATAAAAGAAAGAATGCACTTGCAAAAGAGAACGCAAAGAAGCAGAAGGAATTTGCAATATTTCAAGCGATCATCAACACTGCGCTTGGTATCACAAACGCATTTGCAACTGCACCGAATATCATTCTTGGTGCTGTGCTTGCAGGTGTTGTGGCAGCAGCAGGTGCTGCTGAAATTGGCATCATAGCAAGTGAACCATTGCCATCATTCGCTGAAGGTGGTTTCATTGATGAAAAGACAGGTCGTGTTGTTGGAAGAAAGCACAATCAAGGTGGTGTGAAGGTTGAAGTTGAAGGTGATGAATTTGTCACATCAGCAAAGCACGCACGATCAAATGCAGCAGTGCTGAAAGCAATCAACAGTGGTCAGTGGGAACAGTTCAAGAATGACAATATCATAGCACCTGCAATTGAACAGATCTTGCAGGGTGGTGGATTGCAGAACATCGGTGCTTCATATTCACTGCAAAATTCATTCAATGACAAGAACATGCTTCGTGCTATGGATAGATCAAGACAAAGTGAACGTGATAGCGCATCAATGATCGTTGATGGTCTTGTCAAAGCATTGAAATCTTCAAAGGATCGTTATGTTTAACGTTAGTCTGAACGAAATAGCAATCAGTGAACCATTAGGTTTAGACGAACTGAATGAACGCTTGTATCTTGACACAACGTTTGACATTTATCTTTACAAGTTAGATGGTGATGTTCGTTTCATTGGTGATGGATACAACACGCTAAGGCAAATATTCAACGCTGATCTTTGCGCAACCATTGATGTTGAAATTCATGACACACGCACTGATGTCACATATACAGGCGTGATCTTCATCAATGATATTGAATGGAATTTGAGCAAACGAATTGCTTCTGTCAAGATCGTTGCTGACAGGTATATTCAATTCATTGACAACAACAAAGGCATCAAAGTTCAGATTGGTGTTGCTAAAGCAAAGAACTTTCTTTCAATCAATTCAGTTGCTCAAACTGACATCACGCTTCCTGATCCAACAGGAACAACGCACATCACGCGAACAGGTTATCGTGTTCTTGATGTTCTGAACGAGTTGGTTGAATTCATGTCAGATGGTGAACTGACAGTTGAAAGTGATTACTTCGATCCTGCAAACGGTGGAAATGCAGCTTATTCAGTTATCATGACAGGGTATGAAGTGCGCATGCGTGATCATGTAGATTTTGATCCACAAACACCTTTGCTGACCTTTCAAGACTTTTGGAAAGACATCAACAAACTTCACAACATTGCAGGTGTAGTGATCGGAAACGTTCTGAAGGTTGAACCAAAAAGCTACTTCAGACAACAAGGCATATCAACCACGCTTGAAAACGTGAATGAAGTCAGTCAGGAAATCAACACTGAAATGCTTTATTCGCACATCAAGATGGGTTCTGCACAGGTCAGTGAAAGTATTGCTTACTTGATCAGATTAAGCTTTAACGGTTTTCAACAGGAACAGTTCTACATTCAAGGACAGTGCAACACCTACAATGAACTTGACTTGCAGTGTCATACACTTATTACTGACACAAACATCATTCAGGAAATTCAACCTGTTGCGAACGGTGGAACAGATCTTGATGACTATGATGATGACATTGTGATCATTCATTGTAATTCAACAAACACAGCTTTTGCAACAGTCAGTCCACTAAGTTCTGACTATTACTACAATGAGTTTTTCACAAATATGCGTGTCAGTGAAAGATGGAATGGTGAATATCCGTTCAGCATCATTCAGCAGTTAGAAACAGACAATCTGCTTGTTCAAGCAACACTGACAAATGACAGTGTGAACGTGTATCTTGACTGTGACAATGACACAACACCACCAAACTTTGACACAGGTGGTGACTATCAAGTTGGATCAATGCTTGTCACGCCTGTTTACACAGCAACAGCAGGTTATTTTGAAGCACCTTCAGACATGGTTGTGATAGTGAATATTGACATGCACATCACAGGCGCATACACAAGATCAGTCATTCATCATGTTGATGCGCTTGGTGTAGTACAAACACCACAAACTGAAATTGACTTCATTCTTCCTATGTTCACGTATGTCAACAATAGACACGTGGTTGGAAGTGCAACGCTGTACATGGAAGCAGGCACACGTGTTTATTGCAAGGTTGAAATAGAAACAATTCACGCAGGCGCAACATTCAAAGTTGCACAGCTTGGAACATACGGTGGAATTTATTCTGTTGTGAATAGTGAAGACACATTCATTTCAAAAGTGGATGTTGAATTTCCAACACCTGTTGATCAGTGGGAAACAATAAAAGCAGCAAAGTATAAGTCAATTGAAGGAACGTTTGTTGATGGTGGTTTCAAAGGTTTTCTGCTAGATGGAACAAGAAACATCATGACAGGCGCATCAAAAATAAGAACCTACCAAAGAAGAACAGACATAGATGGCTGAAATATTATCACACCAACCGATCATATTTGATCAAGAAGCTGATTGTTGGCTTGAAGCATCTGACTTGAAAGTGCTTGCACAGAATGATGATGTCACGCAGTTTCAGATGAAGCTTGCACCATGTATGTCAGACGTTGAATTGCTTACTTCAGGCAACTTCAGTGAAGCTTCTGATTGGACATTGAACGCAGGATGGAAGATCGTCAACGGTGTTGCATGTCATTCATTAGGTGTTGGAAGTACTATGTCACAGGTTGCTGCAATCGGTGATGGTGTGTATGTACGAATTCAGTTCACGCTTGATATTTCACAAGGAAGCTGCACAGTAACTTATGGCAGCTATCAAGAAAACTTCACAGCTTCAGGAACGTATGAAAGATACTTCACAGCAGACAGTGCTGCGATCATATACTTCTATGCAAGCGGTTCATCTGCTGTCTGTGTTTCAAATGCTTCAGCATATACGATCAATACGAATTTTGAAGTCTATGTTGTTGATGAAGATGGAACAACGCAACACACCTACACAAGCGCAGATGCTGAACTGCATTTTGCAGGTGGTTATCTGACTGCTTCAATTGATTGGACTGATATTGCAGTTCCTGAAGGGTGCTATACATTACAGGTCTTCGATCCATGTCCTTGTTCACAAGGTGGCATCATTCCTTTGGACTTCAGATCAGGTGTTCAGAATTGGACAGTTGGCACGAATTGGACATTTAGCGGAAACGGTTCTGCTGACTTCAGTGGTTCAACATCTTCTGAAAGCAACCTTGATCATGTGCTTTGTGCAGATACAACATACACTGTGACCTACACGCTGAAATACTTGACAGGAAACGGTGAATTCAGGGTGCGTCTTGGTTCAACACTTGGCACGCTTCGCACTGCTGATGGCATCTACACAGAAGACATCACAGCGAATTCAACAGGTTTCTTCATGCGTGGAAGTTCATCAGGTGGTGCAGCTACATTCAGCATTCAAGAAATGTCAATTGAAATTGCAGACAAGACAGCAACGCATGTCAGCAATGTGATCAAGTATCAAGAAGAATTCACGTGCAGAACGCTTGCGCTTGCTTTATGCAATGACAGTGATGGTCTTGGTTTTGGTTTTGTTGGAACAGGCTTCAGACCATTGATGCGAATATCTGCTTCACTTAATCGGTCAAGCTATCCTATGAAGTCAGAAGCATACGACAATTCACAAGGGCGGCTGTCAGTGTACTATGCACGCAGCAGAAAAGCGCGTGAACTTGGTTTTGATGGCGTTGAACTGATGCACGATTTCGCGCACTTGTTCAGCATGGCAGATCACTTCTATATTGATGACACAGAATATGCTGTTGAAGATCGTGAATATCCAACAGTAAGTTGGGGTGAATTTGACGATGCAGGCGGTGTGTCAATAGCAGTAAGCGTCAAAACACAACTGATTGAAAACAGAAGACTGTCAAGTGCTTCAGTTGGATGCACGCCTGATGGCAATGAAATACTTGACAACTTCCAAGAAGAAATACTTGACGAAGAACACAAACCGATAACTGATGGTTAAAACATCATAACTTTACAATATGGCAGAATTTTCATCATACTCTGAAGCGTCCAAAGGTGACTACACAGCAGACGCGCATTTTCTTATGCAGAACGCAGATCAAGACACGCTTCGTGCGAAGTTTGAAAATCTGCTTGAATACTACTTTGGAAACATCAAATCAACTTCACTGACAATTGCAAGTGCTGATGTGCTTGCGTTGAATGCAACACCACAAGAAATCGTTGCAGCAGCAGGTGCAGGAATACTGATCGAACCAATTGCAGCGTTCTACAATTTGGACTTCAATTCAGCAGCTTACGCAACCAACACAACGCTTCAGGTGAAGTGTGCAGGTGCAGATGTAGCATGTCTTGAAAGCAACACACTTGCAGGAAGCGTCACGCGATATGTGAAGTTTGGCAGCATACCAACACCATCAGCAGCACAAACGCAGATGCTGCCAAATGCTGCAATGAATGTCAGTGTGAAGAATGGCGATCCTGTGACAGGTGACAGTGACATTGAAGTGTTTTTGTTTTATCGTGAAGTTGAAGTGTAAAAGCTTGCGTATTTCACGCAAATAGTCT
>Ga0208013_1000474_pt1 | contig 21952 bp, 34 predicted proteins | sample 16_taG_FD_184091 | JGI IMG/M metagenome (GOLD analysis project Ga0208013, IMG submission 184091) | Marine viral communities from the Subarctic Pacific Ocean - 16_ETSP_OMZ_AT15313 metaG (SPAdes) (version 2) | ecosystem: Environmental > Aquatic > Marine > Oceanic | place: Pacific Ocean | collected...
TTAGCACCTTCTACAAATCCCAAAGTTGACATTCTGTATCTTAAGGTTTCTAATTTTTGTATATCTGATAGCCACAAGTCATTGCATTCACTCATTGTATTTAGTATGTCTCGTAAATCATTGTAGCTTTTTAGTAGGTCACTATAATTATTTCCGCACATTTCTATACTTACTTTTTCATTTTTCTTGTATTTGACTTTTGTTTCTTTATTTGAATTTTTCATCATATCTCCTTTGTAATGTGTTATATGTATCACTGTCTGCCTCATTGAGCAATAACTCTGCATCTTTTAGGTCACGAATGTATGTTACTAGTTCATCTCTACCTACATCTATATCGGTGCGTCCATATATTGTTTCGATAATTTCTTCAAGGTAATTCTCTAAATTATCAACCTCATCAAGAGCTTGTTCCAACTCTCCTTGCTCTTCTTCAAGAGAATTCTTGAGTTCATCTACTTCTTCTTGTAATTCTCTTATTACCTCTCCTTTACTTTCATGACAAGAACTTAAAGCAGTGCGTAATTTATCAATTTCTGCATACATTCTTTTAAATTCATTATGTATTGTCATTTTATTACTCCTTTTATTATCTTTAATATTTTTGTTAACCAGTTAGTTTTTTGAGGTCTAGGTTTCTTTGGTTCTTCAATACCTAGACCATCTTCTGAAGTCCATTTTGCTTTATTCACCAAGGTACTCCATTGCCTCTTTGAGTTCCTCATACTGCTCCTGGTCTAACCAATCTACGCTGAATTGATAATTTTCCCATTGGTGAGAGAACCTTACCACATTGTCTTCATCAAAAAGTAATGTGTATCCTATGTGGTCATCAGCACATGCCTCTATAAAGTCTAATGCACATATGAAACCTTCAGTATATCCATGAAAGAAACCCATTACAAAGTTTCGTTGATTTTCTTGCCAGCTTGATGCATTTCCAATCACGCTGTAGCACATTGGTACTGTTCCCTCTTTCATATTACTTCTCCTTATCTATTCTGTAATATTTTTGTATGAATTCAATTAATCTATTAGCGTCATGAGTTGATATAAAATCCCACTTTTTTAGTTCTTCATCCCAATCTGGTGTTGTTTCTAATACAATTCCTTTTTCTGAGCCATTTGCCCAAAAATCTATAAACCAATCTTTTGAGTCTAACACCATATGTGATAAATCCCATAGTTCATATACATCTGCCTTTATACCTTCTGTTGATATTATTAATTTCATATTGTTCTCCTTTTATATTTTTGTTATTTTATTTTCTATTTCATTTAGTTCATTTTTTGCATTTGTTTTTAACATCTGTCTATTCAACCATTTTTTACCTCTTAACTCTGGTCTGTGTTGTTGTATTTTTCTTCCACATCTGCTAACTGATTCATGTTTAGGCATATTAGTATTCTTTGCTATATGTATTAGCAAATCCAACCCTGATTGCTCTTTAGTATCAAATTCTAAACTTTTAAGCCTATCCAACCATACATGTGCTAATAAGGCTCTTGAATCATCTCTTAAATATGGTTTTTCTGTATATAGTCTTGTGACTAAATCTGTTATTGATAACATATCTTTTTTCATTTTGTTCTCCTATTCGTAGTCTTTCCATACATTGAATTCTCTTGCTGATACTGTTAATGTTTCACAATCAATTACATAAGTTCCATTATCAATATTATCGAAGTCTAATTCTTTTACTAATCCTACTCCTAATGATAAATTTCCATCTATATAATCATGGATAACACCTATTAACCTTGCTTTTGCATATACAATATCACCCATTCTTGATCCCATTCTTTCTCTTGCTTTTCTTAAAAAATGTTCAACTTGTCCAGCAGAACCGTTCCAATGAAGATATATCCCTACTTCATCTTCGTTAAAACCTTCTTTAATGTTATTTCTTAAACATAATACTGCTCTATTACCCATGTTTTTCTCCTTATTAAATAATTAAAAGGGCACTTTTGTTAATGTCTTACCCAGGACATTTCACACAACAAAGGTTCATTAACCGACAATTTCCCCTTCAACCCTTTTACGGTTGGGTTAGGTTGTGTTTACTATCTTTTTAGTTTGTTTTTGTTTAGGTTATATTCAATCTTTTCTTTAACATTTGTCCAATAATCATATACGTTTTGAAAGTCCCTTATTGCTTGTGTTTCTTCAGGAAAACCTTTGTATAATTTAGCTTGATTAGTTAGGTCTGCGTGTGATATGCAGTCTGCCAATATCTTTTGAAACCCTCCTAATCTTCTGTATTGCCAATCGTAAACAAATCTTTCACCCCTTGTTGTCTTACAGTCCTTCGTATTCGTATCCATCTTTGTCCTCCTCTATTTCTTTTATTTCTTGTTTAATCAATTCATATTCACATATTTTGTAGATATCTTTTGCATCTTCTTTGACTTTTGCAGTTTTATCTACTGCTGTTAAAAATAGAATGTCAGTTAGGTTTTGTTCCATATAACTCCGCACCTTTTGTATTTGTTCTTTACTGCATTTTTGAAGTTCTATGTCTGCTTTTATTTGGTTTTCTATTACATTACTTAATGCTCTTGGCATAATACTTCTAAATCTGCCATATGTATCGTTTACATCTTTTTGTATTTTTTCTATTAATTTTCTATTTTTCATTTGATTCTCCTAGTTTATTAGTAGTAACATTACTATTATCCAAATTGTAGTAATGGTTATTGCATATGGTTGTTTAACATTTCTATGTGAAGGCTTTCTTCCTACTTTAAAACACCTTATGTTTAATACTATTGTTGTTAATAATAATGCGATTACAATTATTACTATGGTTGAGTGCATTGTAATATATATGTTTGACATTTCATTCCTCCTTATTATGGACAAAATTGTAATCTAGAACGTTCTTCTTTTATATTGTCAATGTTAAAATCACCACCCTCTAAATTCCCATCGAATTCTGCTATTTCCATCGCAGTATTCTCTAGTTTTTCTTTTGAAAGTGGCACTTCGCTTGTTATTTTTAATGTTTCATATTTGTAGTAAGATTGAGAGACATCAACTTCATATGTATAAATTTCTCTCATTTTATTTCTCCTTTTTAGGATTGATTACTTCATCCCAAACCCAACATCTAAATTGTGACTTGTTGTATGGAAATTGTAAATTATTTTGACATTCGTCTTGGAAATCCCATAATAGCAATTGCATTTGTTCTACATTTTTGTTTAGCCATTCTGAAACTGCTTTCTTTATTGCTTGACTGCATTCTAATTCGTGTTTGTTTTTGATTAGTAATTTTGGCATCTTATTTCTCCTTATTTTTGTATGAGTTTTAGTTTGTTGGTATTTATCGCTATCAGGCTCTAGACATTCTTCATATTCACCATCTAGAGCCCTTTGTTCTTGTATTTCTATGTACATATCTCCTGATTTACTCATCGTAATACTCCTTATCATCCATTAGTTTTAGTTGCCATGGACTCAATATGTACGCAAGATATGTAAAAAGTGTTATAGATAAAACCACAAATATCGTTATTATTATGGTTGCTATTGCTATTTCCATTATTGTTCTCCAAAAAAAATGTGTGATTCATTTATAGTCTGAATCACACAAAAAGACTTTATTACTTAAAACGGAATTTCTTCCTCAAGTTCATCATCAAAACTTTCGTCTTTAATGAAAACAACTTTTCCATTTGGCTGTGCAGGTGGAATATCATCTTGCACTTTATTAAAGTTATCTAATTGACGAACAAATGTAGTGATAATTTCAGTAACATATCTAGTTATCTCTTCTTTATCGACATAATTTCTATGCTCTAATTTACCAGTTAAAGAAACTTGAGTTCCTTTCTTAACGTATTTCATTACGTTTTCTACATTCTTACCTCTCAATACAACTTGATGCCATTGAGTTTTAGTTTGTCTCTTACCATCTTTATCTGTCCACACATCGTCTGTAGCGATAGATAATGTTGCTTGTCTATTACCGTCTGGAAATGTATGGTCTACTGGGTCTCTGCCTAAACGACCTAAAATGTTTACTTGATTCATAATAGTACTCCTATATTGTTATAATTATCTAGATACAAACCTATGCACTAGTGTTTAAATAGTTTAATTTCATATTCAGGAACAGAACTACCAAGAACCTACAAGACCGCTCTTTGTCGGCGTAGGTTCAAAGATTCAAATTAGATGAGGTTTGTGTTATCCACTCTTATGACTAAATACTTAGAATAGTTTATCCCAAACCCCAAAACCATAAACTAAACGTTATTTAGAAAGTAGCTTTTTTCTCTTAACCAATAGCAAGTTCTACATCTTACTATTAATCCGTGGTTGTATATCGAACCACTACCCCTTTCATTTAATTTCAACGGGGCTAGATTGAAATTCATTTATAAAGCAAATGATAAAGGCTACTCTATGAGGAACGAATAGCCTTGACTTTTACTTTACATACCATAAGGTACGTTTTAGTTCTTCTCGATTACCAGTGAAGTCTGGACTGTAGTCATCAAAATGTCTATATTGGACGGCAACAAATGTACCACCAATATCTTCAATAGCAATATCGAAGAATTCAAGCAAGTCATCTTCAATACTCTTAAGCATACCAGTATTTTTAGATTGGTATGCTTTAGACCAGTCATCAATAATGAATACTTGACCATTTATTGATGAATGGTATGAACACTCATCTTTCGGTGAATCAATAACATTTGAGCAAGTTAAGAACATATATTTCTCCTATATTGTTAAAGTAAACGATAAAGGCTACTCTATGAGGAACGAATAGCCTTGACTTTTACTTTATGCTTTAACTAATTTGTAGACTTGACCGTTATTTTTATTATCATTGATAAAGCCTACTGCGTCTATGTAGCACATAAATAACTTTCTATCATTAATTGGATGCATAACAAACTTATCCTTTGTAGAATTGAAGATTGTATAGAATCCGTCTTTTTGCCAATTTTCGATATCATAACCTAATGTATTCATAATGCACCTCCGTGCTTAAAGTAAACGATAAAGGCTACTCTATGAGGAACGAATAGCCTTGACTTTTACTTTAAAACTTACAATCCCATTTCTTACCATCATGGCACCAGAATGACGCTACCTGATTTTCAATGTCTTCATATGAAACCAAAACATGAAATGTATAACAACATCTAGCCCAATCATCTCCATAAAATGGTAGATTGGCTGTTACTTTAATTCCTTCATCAGGATTTTCTAGAGTAAACTCATAGTCCTGATTTACAAGATTAAAAGTTACACTTGAGTCAAATACATCTGGTCTAGTGTCTAGAATATGATGAAAGAATTGTTTAGTGGACAAGCCACTCCTTACAAAAGCATTTTGTAACTGCTCTTGTAGTTCGTCTGATTTATTATTTCGCGAGACGCACCTCCTATTTATTATTTAAAACATTTTTTACCTCCTATTTATTAACAAAAAGAACTACTAAGAAAACACAAAGAAACGCTCTTTTTCGGCGTGTTTTCAAGTTAACCCTCAAATCGCCTACAGCCTTACTCGCACTAAGTAAATTCCTATGTTGCCCTTATAGAGAGAATATTTTTAGGGCTAAAATGAGAATGAGATGGGCACATTTTCTAGCTTATATATGCCCTCTATATAGAATCTATTATTAACTAAATAGACTTGTGCAATCACCCACCTATTATCTCAATAGGAAACATTAGAGGGAAAGCATAGAAGTCTATGCAGTCTATTTAGTTACTAATAGGTTCTAGAAGCATATCTTGTTAGGATATGATTCCAAGATACTGCTAAGTATCTTGAAGAACTCTGAGTATACTCTGAGTATACTTTAGGTGTACTCTGGGTTACAAATACACCTGATATATGTATCGGTGTCTTAAGAGAATCTATAGAGAGTACAGGTGGGATACTACCTGTATATTCTCTCTATAAATTCCTATGTTGCCCTTATAGAGAGAATAAGTACTCTGAGAGCTCCAAGGATACACCTAAAAGAGCTTAAAAGAATAAACCAATACTACACCCAGGGTGTGAGAGAAGACAACACGTTGGCTTGCTCGAACCCTAGAAAGACCATCAGGGCTTTTTAGGCAAACCGAAGACAACGCAAGTGTCTAAGGTTTGTATTAAAAAAGTAAATGATAAAGGCTACTCGAACAGAATAGCCTTGACTTTTACTCTAACAGAACTGACAAGTAAGATGAATATCATATTGTCTTTCAAGTTTACGTTGAACGTCTTCTAGTTCATAGTATGCTCGATGCTTATCCGATTCAGGATAGTTATCATCATCTTGAATGAATAGTACGAGGTCAGTCCAGTATTGAAGTAATGCCTCAAGTTTTTCATTGTCTCGATGGATGTCATCAACAATATGCTGTTGTGTTACTTTTGGGTCTTCCATGATAGTACTCCTGTTGTAGTTATAAAGAATCACATAGGGCACACAAGTGTTCTTTACGGCGTGTGACCCAGGCTCTACCAGTATTAAGGGGGGTCTCCAACATATTTCCACCCCATGCTTATATATGATAACCCATAAACGATAACCTTATATATTTCACAGATTCAGGATATAATAAACATGGAATGCTTTTTTTACTAGGGTGTTCCAACAACCGAGGTTGCTCAATTAAGAGAACCTCATTTTTAATAACTCGCTTAATAATAGGAGAATGAGTATGCAAGACTTAACAATGTTTGACCCGTTTAAAAATTTAACTGTAGGATTCGATGATGTATTTGAACAACTATCTGATCTTACACGTTTTGAAGTACCAAAATATCCACCGTACAATATAAGAAAAACAGAAGGAAATAAATATCAACTTGAGATGGCATTAGCTGGTTTCAATAAAGTTGACTTAGATGTGGAAGTTAAAGACAACACTCTAAAAATTTCTGGAAATAATTCTGATGAAGAGGAAGGTGGTTTTGTTTATAAAGGTATAGCACAGAGAGCATTCACAAGACAATGGGCTTTAGCTGATTACCTTAAAGTATTTAACGCCAAGTTCAAGGATGGAGTTCTTACCATAGATATGGAGCTAGACCAGCCTGAAAGTAAAGTAAAAAAAGTAAAGATTAAATAAGTATGTTTGCTATATTACTTGCTGTAGCTTTACTTATTGTGGTGTTAATTAGATAAAATAATAACCCCCTTTAATCGGGGGGTTGTTTTACATCTAAGCAATAAAGGGAGTTGTATATGTTAAATCTAGAAGAAATTTCAGATGATGAATACAAGGAAATGTATATTGCAAGTTTAATGTTGTTATCGAAAGATTCTTCATTAGAAACAGCACATGCATCTGTAATGGCATTACTAGAATATACCGAAATTGAATTTCTCCTAGAAGAGACTAAAAGCAAATATAAAAATTAAACCTATGCCTATACATAAAACTACTTGGTGGGAAATGGATGAATTTATCAACAGAGGAAAGATTGATGGCAAAACAAAAATTCGGAAGGGAAAAAACAAAAGCAGAAAAAGCGGCTTTAGAGAATTTAATGGAAAAAGGAAAGGAACATAGATTTAAGCCAGGGGTGTCGGGGAATCCAAACGGCAGGCCTTTAGGTTCAAAAAACAAAATTAAAAATACAGGAGCAACTGTTGCAGAAGCATTTGCTGAATTAAATGATCGATTAATGAGCAATGGAGAGATGTTAGCAGCTATTGCAGAAAAAGCATTAAGAGAAGATACTATGACTGGTTTAAAAATTGCTTTAGAATGTGTCAAAGAGGCAAACAAATATATCGAGCCTACGATGGATGCAAAAGAAAATAATAAAGTTAAGCCTGTAGAAGATATTAGCACAAACGAAATTAAAGAAAGATTATTTAAAATTGTTAATGGGTAAGGAGGTGATAAATGCAAAAGCTGAAAAACTTGTTGAGAGATATAGTTGCATTAGTTAAAAAATTTTTAAAAGATTTAAAAGTTAGATTACTAAAATGAAAAAGGATTACGAAGCTTACGAGTTACTAGATGAACTAGAAAAAAGAAAAACTTGGAAGCGATGGAAAAGGAATCCTAGAGACTTTATCGAAGAAGCACTAAAGATCTACCCTAAAGACGCTGACAAAGGATTGATATCATTAAACATTAACAAAGCTCAAGAGGCTGTTATTACAGAATATAACAAACAAATGAGAGAAAAAGGTTATGTAAGAATGATTATATCTAAGTATCGTCAGGCGGGATTTTCAACAATCTCTAGTGCTTTGATATTCCATAGAACTCTATTTTATAAGAATACTAGAGCGGTTATTATCTCTTTAGACAAACCCACTACTGAAAGTATTTTTAGCATGTCTAAAACCTTTTGGGAGAACTTACCCGACAATATTAAGCCAAAGCTAGGGGTGTCTAATAAAAGAGAAATGGTCTTCTCTAACAACGATTCTAAATTTAGATTATTCACTGCAGGTGCAGATAACCCAGGAAGGGGAACAACTAACACAGCATTGTTGTGTGACGAAACCGCTTTCTTTCAAAATGCCGACAAGGTAATGGCAGGTTTGTTTCAATCTGTTGCATTAACAAAAGGCAGCATAATAATTATAAACAGCACCTCAAATGGTGCTCAAGGTGTTTATTATGATTTATGGAACAAAGCAGAAAAGGGAGATGGTAATTTCACCCCTTTGTTTGTTCCGTGGTATTTACAAGATGAGTATAGATTAATATCTCCAGACAACTTAGAACTTACTCCAGATGAGGAAAAGCTAAAAGAAAAATGGGTTTTGGATAATGATCAAATATACTGGCGTAGGATTAAGATTGCTGAAACATCAACTGCGATGTTTAAACAAGAATATCCATTTACAGCTGAAGAATCATTTCTACAATCTGGTAGTTCAGTATTTAGCAAAGAGACTTTAGATAAATATGTCCCTTCAGATCCTGAATCAATAAGAGAATATAATGATGCTTATTCAGCATTCGATGAATCAAATGAGGGTAGCCTTTTAGTATGGCAAGCCCCTCGTAGAAAAATAAAATATTTAATTGGGGCAGACGTAGCTTTAGGTGTGAAGGCAGATTATTCAGTAGCAACTGTAATGACGCAAGACAGAGAAGTTGTTGCAATTTATAGAAGCAATAGAACAGACCCTGTTAGGTATGGAAGGATTTTATTTTATTTAGGAAGATGGTACAATAATGCATTAATATGTCCTGAAGCAAATTCAATCGGTGTCGCAACAGTGCAGCAATTATATGGTATGAATTATCCAAATTTATATCAACAAAAAAAGACTGCTAATACTGTAGTTGATAGTATTAACCATTTAGGCTTTAAAACAACATCAGCAACAAGGGCACCAATTATTTCTAACTTAAGAAGAATGATTGAAGATGAGGATATAGCAATTCCCAGTGCATTAGCTATAGAAGAACTAAGAAACTTTATCATTACGCCTCAAGGTAAATCAGAGGCATCAGTGGGACATCATGACGATATAGTTATGAGTTTAGCGATTACTTGTGAAGCTTATAGAACACATGGAAACGCATTATCAAGTAGGGCTTTTAGTTGGGGAGAAATTAACACCCAATATCAACAAGACGAAACAAAATGGTTGTAAAGGATATTTATGGGGAATGAAAAAAAAACTCCTGGTCAAATAGGAATTTGGCACGGATTAAGTAAAGGATATGATGCTTTTAAAAAGCCAGACTATGATAGTAACCTCAATAAGGGTCAAAGATCTGAAGCAGAACAAGAAGTATGGGATGAGTATAGTAGATATAAACATTATGCAGGAGAAGCTTTAAAAAAGGGAGAAATAACTGAAGAGCAGTTTAACTATATAAAAGGAAAAGCTGGAGCCAATACAGTTATGAATCATTATGTTGATAGGAAAAAAAACCCTTTTTTACATGGATTAGCAAATAATGGTATGAACATGTATTATCAGTTCAAACAATCCTGGGATGGAGACCAGCCATGGTTAGAAGCTATTAAAGATTATTGGCAACAAGATGCTGGGGTAGAAGACACAACCCCTCTTTCCAAACCTTGGAAGGAAATAGAATATTGGAAAAATATTAATAAAAAAGGACCACTTAGCAATTAATAAGCGAGCGAGCGAATGAGCAAAAATACAATAGAAAAAATAGATGATGACATGTTAATTGAATCAATTGACAGGAATATTCGTAACGCCTCTGGCGGTTATACGGGTTCATCGGATGCTTCAAAAAGAAGGGAAAACTCTGTTTATGAAATGAGTTTGGAGGCCAAAGGCGATTTAAAGCCACAAGGCGTATCCAAGATTGTTTCTTCCGATTCTGCAGAAATAGCAGAAGGTTATACAGCATTACTAACAAAACTGTTACTTGATAATAATAAATTAGCACTATTTGCGCCTTATAGCAATGAAATAGCTCATATTAAAGCTTCCCAGATTGCTACAGATGTGGTTAATTACTGCTTATTCAACTCTAATTCTGATGGTTGGGTTAAACTAGAAACCTGGATTAAGAGTGCAGTAGTCTTCGGAAATAGTGCTTTAACCTGGGGCTGGGAAGAAATTTTTGATTACGAAGTTGAAGAGTATGAAAAAATACAAGAAGTTGTTTTAGATCAAATTTTAGCAGATAGAGATATAGAAATAGTTGGTGATTTACAAATTCAAGATGACGAAGATTTTGCCTTTGAAGATAGAAATTCTATTGTTTATGAGAATGTTAGATTAAGACGAAAGATCGACAAGTCTGGAGTAAAAATAAAAAACATTCCGCCAGAATCATTCTTGATTGATAAAAATGCAGAATCAATTACTGAAGCTAGATTTGTAGGTTTAGTCACAGATATGACTCGTTCTGATATTAGAAGGAACTGGCCAGATTTTACTGGGGATTTATCTGAACTAGGAGAAGAGTCTTCATTTAGAGATTCAGAATGGTCATTAGAAAGCTATGCTCGTAAGCAATCAGCAGGACAAGATAATTGGATAAACTCAGATGATGAAGAAGATGAGGCTAATATTTCTATTACTGTTGTCGAGTGCTGGATAAGGTCAGATCGTGATGGCGATGGCATTGCTGAATTAAAGCATGTTATAAAAGCTGGCAATACAATTCTTGAGGAGGAGGATGCTTCATATATACCTATAGCAATTTTAAATCCAGTTGAGATTCCTCATGAATTTTACGGATTATCTTTACTAGATATGGCTCGCCCACAAACACAAGCAACAACTGCAATAATGAGGGGGTTTGTAGAGAATGTTTATTTTGGTAACTATGGTAGAACTTTAGCAGATCCAAATGTAGTAGACTTCTCAGCATTACAAAATCCTTTACCAAAACAGATTATTGCTACCAATGGTAATCCAAATGGTGCTATACAACAATTACAGCCAGAGCCAATTAGTCCAGGAACAGCTGGAATGTTAGAATTTTTAGGATTACAAAAAGAGCAATCTACTGGTCTTACTAAAACAGCAATGGGTTTAAATGACACTCTTTATGTTTCAGGTAACTCTGAAACCAAAATGGGTAATGCTCAAAATGCTGCACAGGTTCGTGTTGAACATATAGCTAGAAGGTTTGTAGAAAGTGGAATTAAAGATTTGTGCAGGGGTGTTCTTAGAGAAATGAAGAACAATCTAAAAAATCCTATGCGTTATAAAACAGAACAGGGGTATGCGTCATTAACAACAGAAGAGCTTCAAACAATGCCTGCAAATATGGATTTAGAAATTCAAGCTAATCTTGGCGAGAATTCAAATCAGAATACAGGATTTAAATTAAATCAGATTGCTGAATTACTTCCTATGATGGCAGAGAATCCTGAAGCATCTCCATATATTAATCCTATGGCAGCTTTTAATTTAGCAACCGATATTGTAGCAAATATGGGATTAGACCCTACTAGATATTTAGCAGACCCAAGTGACCAAGACTCACAACAACATATTCAACAAAAACAACAAGAAGCTTCTCAAATGGCAGAACAGTCAAAACAAGTTGAACTTGAGAAAGCCAAACTTGATGCTAAAACAGCCGAGGCAAATATTAGTTTCTTAAAGGCTGAAGTAGATAATAAGAAGATTGATAATAAAAGGCAATTATTGGAAGCCGAAGATGAGTCAAATCGTAAGTGGGCTGAAATTGCTATTAAAGCACAAGGAACTGAAGGAGCACAAATTCCTAGTAAAATTCCTGTAAACTTTAAAGAATTATATCAAGATACAGAACAAGAAGAAAAACAAAATGCAGAAGCTCAAGAGCAAGGATCTCAAATGGCTCAAGCTGCAATAGATAATCCAGAACAAGCAATGCAGATGGCACAACAGTCAGGATTAATAAATCAACAATAATGATGAGAGAGAGATGACACAAAAATATAAAAGACATCAGGACTATAAAAAAGGCTCTGATGGTAAACCTAAAAAAGTATCTGTTTATGATAATGCACAAAGAACCTTGACTAAAGGTTATCAATGTGATGAAATAAAAGATACCATGACAATGGTAACTGAAGATATTCTTAATGATTTGTTTAGACAATGGTTAGAAACTAAACATTTTGAAACAGAATCTAGAGAGTTTATCTATAAGTTAGCTATTAGTCAGGGAGCAGTAATGAACAATATCGAGCGGTCAATTACTGCAAAAAATAATAAAGCTCGTGAACTTGAAGGTGATGAATGATGAGTGATGTTAATAAAAAAGCCTTAGAGAGGGTTGAATCTAGTATTCAAGCCACTATAAGCACTATGGCGTTAGGTAGAGGACTTAGTATGCAAGCAGGTGATTTAGTTCAATTAGTTGAAGCTAAGAGATACTTGCTTAGTTTAGAAAAACCTAAAGCCAAAAAATAAGAGGTTCTATTTAAGAACTATTTGATGAATGATTGAGAGGGTTTAGATAGACCCTCCTAAAATTAGGAGACTATATGTCAGAACAAAAAAGCGAAGCTACCCAATCGGATGAGTCGCAAGTTTCGGACTTTGACTTTGATGCTTTAGCGGATGAAGTTTTAGGTTTAGAGCCAGAAACAGCTACCCAAGAAAGCAGCGAAGAAACAGAAGAACTCATAGACGATGATCCCATTGTTGACGAGGACGCTGAAGAAGTTGATGAAGTTGAGGGAGATAATGAAGAGGAAGAAGTAGAAAATGAGGATGAGTCTGAGGACGCTACCCAAGAAGATACTACTGATGAATCAGAAGAAGGTGAAGAAGAAATTGATATGGATTTCACTGTACCAGTTAAGATTGATGGTGAAGAAGGTGAAGTAACTATGGAAGAGCTTATTGCCAATTATCAAACTAAACAACATCAGTCAAAGAAAGGGGATGAACTTGCGAAACAGGCAAAAGAGTTAGATGCTTATAAAGCAGATGCTCAAATATTTGCCCAAATTAATGCGCAACTACTACAAGACCAAGATGACAAAGACAAACGAATCTTAGCTAACCTTGAGAAAAAGGTTGACGATGCTTATGATGAGGATGACTATGATGCTTCAAAGTTAGAAAGACAACTTAACAAAGCAACACAGGAATACAATCAACGTAGGTCTAATAGAGAAACGATGTTGGAAAGTATGGGACAAAAAGTTAGGGAAGAACAAGTGAAACAATTTAACTCACAGGTTGAAGACTTTCACAAGGTTATACCTAACTACATTTCAGACTGGTCAGAAGATGTAGCACAAGCCAATAGAAAGTTTGCTTTAGATGAAAAACTTCCTGAACAGCTTGTTGACTATATGGTTGACCCAGCAGTTGTAGCATTTGTGGACAAATTTAGAAGATTATCTGAGACAACTTCTAAGGGGGCTGTAAAAAGAAAGAAGGCTCCAGTTAAAAGAGTTTCAGCTAAAAAGCCTGTTTCAAAATCAACTAAAAAAGCAAACAGGGTTGATTTATCTAGGCAAAAGATTGAAAAAGGCAAAGGATCAGAGAATGATAAAAAAATTCTCTTTGATAATGTTATCGATAATATGTTTGGGTAGTCACCCTGTTTTAATATAAGGATAGTTAAAATGGCTACAAAATTTGGTACTACTGCCATATCGGGCAGTTACTCGGCCCAGGGATCACAACGTGAGGACCTGGCAAATTGGATCTCGAATATTTCGAGAGATATGACACCATTTATGTCGTCTATCGGTAAAAGCAAAGCTTCTGCCGTAACACATGAATGGTCAACTGATACTTTAGCTGCTGCTTCTTTGCAGGCTGCTGTTGAAGGTTCAAGCTTCGCAGAATCAGATGGTCCTGTTGTACAGAAGATTGATAACAAAACACAAATCTTTACTAAAGGTATTCGTGTTTCTGGAACTCTTGAAGCTGTTGATAAGGCTGGACGTAAGTCTGAATTCAAATATCAGACTGAGAAGCGTGGTAAGGAAATCATGCGTGACATTGAGAAGACTTTAGTTTCTACTCAAGTTAAAGGCACGCAAGGTAGTTCAGCGTCTGGAAACATTCAAGCTTACGCTCGGAAGATGGGTGGTTATCAGTCATATGCTGGTGTAGCAGAATCTGTTGCAACTGTAACTTCTGGCTCATTAACAGTAACGCAAGCTGCTGGTGATGGTTCTGATGTTGCATCTTCTGCAGGTACTGGTAAAGCAGCTGCACCATTTACTCTGGCAAGCATTAATGAAGTTCTTCGTGAAATTAACGGTGAAACTTCTGCGGCTCCATCTAGAGTAATGATGTCTACAGCAAATAAAGTAAACTTCTCTAATCTAGTCAATACTTCTTCTATGAATACTCGTAGAAATATTGATGAGAAAGGTAAGTTACGCCAATCAGTTGACTTATATGAGTCAGACTTTGGTGATGTTGAGTTAGTACACAACTACTTAATGGCTGATACTGAAGTATTTGTTTATGATCCTTCATTGTTGTCAGTGTCAACTCTTCGTCCAATTCACTTCCGTGATATTAACGAAGATGGTGACTCTCTGCGTTCATACATGGTACACGAAACTACTTTGGAAGCTAAGTCTCCATCTGGTAACGGTATTATCATTGACGTTTCACTAACGTAATAAGTGATTAACCCCTTTCTTTTAAAGTTAGGGGTTATTTTTTAAAGGATTAATTATGGATAAAAAGTATTCGTTTAAAGATTATACTGCACATGAAAAAGGAAATTCTATAAGAGTTATCCAAGATATTGAACCACATTTGGAGTGGGCTAAACACCAAAGAGAATTAAGTAGAAATAATAAATTCTCAAAAAAAGACACGGGATTTAAACCGTTTTGTAATGTACCTGATTCTATAGCATTAGATATTATGACAAAATACGGTATAAACATTCACGACAAAAATATACAACCAGAAGAAATGAGAAAGTTCAAAAGAATTATAAAAACAGATTACCCTCATTTAATGTATTACTAGGAGATTTGCATGGCCACCATTAACAATCAGGCTACATTACGCACAGCAATTGCGGACTGGCTAAACAGAACAGATTTAACTAACACCCAAATTGATCAATTTATTGAAATGGGTGAGGCAATGGTATATGAGACATTAAGAGTTCCAACATTAGAAAGTATAGAAAGTTTTTCAATTTCTAATTCTAGTATTACCATACCATCTGGCTATTTAGAATTGCGAGAATTAAGAAAATTAGGAGATGGAACCTGTTCTGTTTCTCCAACTACTAACATTACTAGAGCCTTATGTGTAGCTGCTAGTGGAACTTGGACAGACACAGATAAAGATGATGATATTGTTTTAAGAAGAGTAGGTGTTACTGCATTTTTTAATAGTAAACCTAATTATGCTTTTATAAGAGAGGGGAATAATTTTCTTTTAACAGATAAAGAGGGGTCTCAATCAGCTACAGGTGAATATATTCTTAAATATTATAAATCTGATGATCCAATAGGAAGTACTACTAGTACTGCCACAACTTCAGGTTCTTTTGTAGTAGATAAATATTATACAATTGTTACAGTTGGTACAACTGATTTCACAACTATTGGAGCTTCGGCTAATACAGTAGGTGTTGTTTTTAAAGCCACAGGTGTAGGAACTGGAACAGGTACAGCAACAGTAGAGTCAACTCCTTATATTTTATCGGAATACGAATTATCGTTATATTCAGCATTAGCTTTCGGATCTTCTTTTTTAGGGGATGCAGAAGCAGAAGCAAGATATATTGCGTTAGTTAACGATAAGATTAATAGATTAAATTCTAAAGCTAGTGGAGCGGAGTTAAAAGGCGGACTTTATAGTGCTGGATTTTCGGAAGTATTAATTTAGGAGAATATAAATGGCTAGAAATTCCTTTTATGATGGCAATACAGGTGATGATGTTATCATTGATACTTCAGTTGCCGCAGCACAATTAGCAGAAATTAATGCTGAGACCGCAGAAACAAACGCAGAGACAGCTCAAGCAGCAGCAGAGGCGGCTCAAACAGCAGCAGAGACAGCTCAAACAGCAGCAGAGACTGCCAAGACAGCAGCTGAAACTGCAGAAACTAATGCTGAAACTGCAGAAACTAACGCTGAGACAGCTGAGACAAACGCTGAGACAGCTGAAACAAACGCAGAGACAGCTGAAACAAACGCTGCTAGTTCTGCTACAGCTGCCGCTAGTTCTGCTACATCAGCTTCAGGTAGTGCTACTACAGCAACTACAAAAGCCGCTACAGCCACAACACAGGCAACTACGGCTACGACACAGGCTACTAATGCTAGTAGTTCAGCGAGTGCAGCTAGTACATCAGCTACAAGTGCAGCATCTTCTGCAACTGCAGCAGCAAGTAGTGCATCAAGTGCGGCTACTGCTAAAACTAATGCTGAAACCGCTGAGACAAACGCTGAGACAGCTGAAACAAATGCAGTAACAGCCAAGACAGCTGCAGAGGCAGCTAAGACAGCAGCTGAAACTGCAGAAACTAATGCAGAGACAGCGGAAACAAATGCAGAGACAGCGGAAACAAATGCAGAAGCTGCAGAGACAGGAGCAGTAGCAGCTAAAACTGCTGCAGAAACTGCTAAAACTGCTGCAGAAACTGCTAAGACAGCTTCAGAAACAGCTAAGACTGGAGCAGAGACAGCTAAGACTGGGGCAGAGACAGCTAAGACTGCAGCTGAACTAGCAGAAACTAATGCTGAAACTGCAGAAACAAATGCGGAGACAGCTGAAACAAATGCTGAAACCGCTGAAACAAATGCTTCTGCTAGTGCTACTGCAGCGGCTTCTAGTGCTACATCAGCAGCTAGTTCAGCTACATCAGCTACAGCTAGTGCAGCAACCGCAACAACTAAAGCCAGTACTGCAACAACACAAGCAGCAACAGCTACTACTCAGGCTACTAATGCAAGTAACTCAGCTTCTAGTGCTACTTCCGCACAATCAGCGGCAGAGTCTGCTAGAGATTCAGCACTGGCAGCTTTAGACTCATTTGATGATAGATATTTAGGACAAAAAAGTTCTGCTCCTTCTTTAGATAATGATGGTAATGCCTTAGTATCAGGGGCTTTATATTTCAATAGCACCAGTGATGAGATGTATGTTTATGACGGATCTAACTGGCTTGCGGCTTATGCTTCTCTTGCAGGTACTTTATTAATTACTAACAACTTATCAGATTTAAATAATGCTGGTACTGCTAGAACTAATTTAGGGGTAGGTATTGGAACTAATGTTCAAGCTTATGATGCTAATATTGTTAGTGATGCTAATTATGTAGCTACAGCTAACGACTTTACTACTACTCTGAAAAACAAGTTAGATGGTATAGCAGCAAGTGCAAATAATTACACTCACCCAACTACAACTGGTAATAAACATATTCCTACTGGAGGTAGTTCAGGACAGTTCCTAAAATATGATTCTTCTGGAACAGCAGTTTGGGCATCGGACAATGACACTACATATACAAGCTCAGATTTTACTCACGATAATTTAAGTGGTGTAACAGCTAACCAACATATAGATTGGACTGCTGACCAAGGAGCTACCAATATACATTCTGGTAACTATACTGATACTAACACTACTTACTCTGTTCAAGATGGAGAGCTTTCTGAAAATAATTTTACTGATGCTGACCATACTAAACTTGATGGTATAGCTACGGGTGCTGAAGTTAATGTCCAATCAGATTGGAATGCGAGTTCAGGTGATGCACTTATCCAAAACAAACCAAATGTTCAGTATACTTCTGCAATATCAGAAGGTAATTCTGGACTAGTTCCATCAGCAGGATCGTCTGGTCAATTTTTAAAATATGATGGTACTTGGGGTACTCCTCCAGATAACGATACCAATACAACCTATACTGGTGGTACTGGTATTACTTTAACAGGAACTACATTTTCAACAGACTATGGTACTACAGCAAGTACAGCAGCAGCTGGCAATCATACACATACAGAGTATGATGCAATAGGTGATGCCGTAGCTATGGCAATCGCACTCGGATAATATAGGAAATAACAATGGCAAATACATTTAAAAGGTATACAAGTAATAGCATAGGAACAAGTTTAGCGACAGTCTATACTGTGCCATCATCACCATCAACTACTTCAGTAATGATTGGTGGTGTGGTATCAAATGTTTCTTCAACTACAGTGAACGTAACTGTAACTGCTACTACAAGTTCTACTGTAATTAACTTAATAGGTGAGGATACGCCTTTACCAGCAGGAACAGCACTATCATTTATTGATGGTAAAGTTGTACTAGAGGATGGAGATATAGTTAAGATAAAGAGTTCTGCAGCGACATCTGTAGATGCTCATTTATCAGTTATGGAGATAACCTAATGGGTGGATATATAGGTAGAGGTCAACCAGTAGCTGTTGATGATGGATCAGTAGAAACATCAGATATTGAAGATAACGCTGTAACTGATGCAAAACTAAATTCTACAAAGTTAGACGGAATTGAATCTAATGCCACAGCAGACCAAACGGGTGCTCAAATAAAGACTGCTTATGAAGCAGAAAGTGGTGCCTACAATAGTACTAAAGATTCCAAATTAAGTGGTATAGCGTCCTCTGCTAATAACTATTCTCATCCAACCTCTGCAGGTAGTAAACACATACCTACAGGTGGTTCTTCTGGACAGTTTCTAAAATACGATTCTTCTGGAACAGCAGTATGGGCTGCAGATAACAATGATAATACAACATATTCAGTAGGTGATGGCGGACTAACCCAAAAGAACTTTACCACTACCCTTAAAAGTAAATTAGATGCTATTGAGTCTAATGCCACAGCTGACCAAACTAAATCTGATATTGAAGCTTTAGGCATTGAATTACCTGCTGCTAATCTAACGGGTACAGTGGCTGATGCTAGAATTTCTACTCTAACCTCTAGTAAACTAACTGGTGCTTTACCAGCTATAAGTGGTGCTAATTTAACTAATTTACCTGCTAGTGGTTCAACAACTTTATCTGGATTAACAGACGCTACTGTATCTGCTAGTGACCCAGCAATAGATTCTAATCCTTCAGCAACAGGACATCTTTGGATAAATAAAACTTCTGGTGAATCTTATGTTGCTACTGATGCTACTACTGATAACAATGTTTGGAAAAATACAGGTGAAGGTTCAGGTGGTATTGCACCAGCTCCATCATTTGCAGCCTCTCATGCAAGTACTAAAGCTTTATGGAAAAATGACTTTGGTACAAAATCAAGTGCACATACTTGGACATTATCCTTCTGGATTAAAGATTCACCAAGTACTAACCCAATTGTATTTGCTACTAATGACGGATGTAATTGGCAGAATGGGTATGTTTATCAACAAGCATTTTCAATAAATCACTATAGTTGGTATAACGATGTCAATAATACAGGTAGTGGTTTACAAAGTAATTCATCGTGGTCACATTTTATGTGGGTTTGTGATGGTGGTGCAACTAGCTTGTACTATAACGGAACAATAGATTCAGGAGCATCAACTACTGGTTTTAATAATTATGCTAATTTTCTACCAAGCCAAACAACAGTTTTAGGTGGTTATTACGAGAATGGTTCTTGTACTTCTAGTCTTGGTGGCACTATGAGTATAGATTTTGGTTACATAGTATTTTTAGATGGTATTGCTGAAAGCGTAGGAGCTTTTAGAAACACTTCAACTGGAGAGGCTAAATTGTATACAGGTTCTAGTTTTGGTAATAATGGATTCATTCTAGATTTTGCTGATAGTTCAGATATGGGTAAAGATGTATCTGGAGAAGGTAATCATTGGAGTATAGGGAATGGTGCAAGCTCTCCAACTCGAATTAGCTGGTAAGGAGAAAATATGGCTATAAATTCAAATGAGATTTTAACAAAGATAAGAAATTCAAGGAATAAACTTCTGGCTGAAACAGACTGGATGGCTTCATCGGATGTAACAATGCCCACTAAAGTAGCAACTTATAGACAAGCATTGAGAGATTTACCTCAAACAGCTAACTTGCATTATGTAGTTTTTCCAGCTAAACCTATTGGACCTTCTTATACAGATATAGAAGATCCTTATAATCCTATGTTTCCTCCTATTAGCTGGACATTAAACGAAGATACTTGTTTGTACGAACCACCAGTAGCAATGCCAGATGATGGTAAGTCTTACACTTGGGATGAAGTAACAACTAATTGGAAGGAGATAACCTAATGGCAGGATATATAGGAAGAGCCCCGTTAAGTGAGGCGATACAAAGTAGGGTTAAATATACTGCTAGTTCTGGGCAGACATCTTTTTCATTTAGTTACCAACCAGGATACTTAGACGTATATCTAGATGGTGTAAAGATAGAAGATACAACAGACTATACAGCTACTAATGGTACAACTATAGTGTTGACTTCAGGAGCTATAGAAAACCAAGTACTAGAAGCAATAGGGCTCACCACATTTTCTCTAGTTAATGGTAAGATTAATTACGCAGCTTCAGCAGCACCAACTACTGGTGACGATAACGCAGATGGCTATCGCATAGGTTCTTTATGGATCGACACAACTAACGATGAAGCTTACCGATGTGTAGACGATTCAACTGGTGCAGCTGTATGGATAGGCACTACGCTAGAAGCAACAGATTTAGGTTCTTTAGCTACAGTAACGCCCACAGGTACAGGTAGCACTTCTACTTTTTTAAGAGGTGATAATGCTTGGGTAGTACCCCCAGACAATGATACTGTTTATACTCACCCAACTTCTGATGGTAATCTACACGTTCCTGCAACAAGCACAACTAATGACGGCAAACTATTAACAGCAGGTTCTACAGCAGGTAGCATTAGCTGGGAAGATGCTCCAGTAAGCCTTCCCACTCAAACAGGAAATAGCGGTAAATTTTTAACAACAGATGCTAGTAGTGCATCATGGGCAACAATTTCTACTGTATTTCCATTTTATAAAGCAGACGGTACATCAGACACAATAGCAATAACAAGCGGTCAGTTTCCTTTTTATAAAGCAAACGGTACACAAGACAACATAGGAGTTTCATAATGGCAAAATTAGTTAAATCAATATATACGGGGTCAGATGTCACTTCTTTGGGTGAATTAACGTCTAGCGATTCTTTAGAAGATAACTTATCCCTAGACGATAACGTCAAGGCTAACTTTGGTGCTAGTGATGATTTACAGATATATCACGATGGTAGTAACAGTATTATTCACGATAACGGTACAGGAAATTTACTTTTAAAAGGTGATAATCTTTCATTAAGAACTTCTGGCAATGAATCATATCTTACTGGTGTAGCAAACGGAGCAGTTTATTTGTATCACAATAATTCTGCAAAATTTGAAACCACCTCATCTGGTGTTGATATTACAGGTAGAGCCAAAGGTACACTAACTACAGACAACGATGGCTCATTTGATATGAGTGCCTCTAATAACTTTAAGTGTACTCCTTCTGGTGACTTCACTCTAACCTTCACAAATATAGTCAGTCAATCTGGATTCATATTATTAGTAAACTCTG
>Ga0208013_1000477_pt1 | contig 21818 bp, 33 predicted proteins | sample 16_taG_FD_184091 | JGI IMG/M metagenome (GOLD analysis project Ga0208013, IMG submission 184091) | Marine viral communities from the Subarctic Pacific Ocean - 16_ETSP_OMZ_AT15313 metaG (SPAdes) (version 2) | ecosystem: Environmental > Aquatic > Marine > Oceanic | place: Pacific Ocean | collected...
CCAATCTTACCGCGATCACATCATGGCATCGCTTGGTTGGGCCGAGCGTGTGGAGGTGATTGCAAGGAAACCGAACCCTCCGCGACTCAGGAGAGTGCCTACTGGTACTCGCGGTCGTGCAATCACACCTGAAGAGTTCGAACGTATGTGCGCGGAGCTTCCCAATGTGGTCGGTGAACACGCGCCAAGATGGAAATGGAACCTCGAAGCGATGTGGCTGAGCGGTTTCCGGTTGGGCGAGACGGTTAGCACCTACTGGGAACCAACCATTGGTGGTCATCACATCATTGGGATCGACACTGAAAGGCCGAAGATCCACATTTCGGCTGAAGCGGAAAAGGCGTTTCGCAATCGAGTGCTTCCGATGACACCAGACTTCGCCGCTCACCTGCGGACGATACCTGCGAACAGGCGTAACGGGAGCGTATTCAAGTGGCCGTTGTCCCGTGGGTACACGACGAACCTGAAGACGATTGGAAAACGCATTAGCTGGTGTGGCAAACGCGCTAAGATCGTAGTTGGAAAAAATAAATTTGCATCCGCACATGACCTACGCCGCTCTTTTGGGAGCCGTTGGGCATTGAAGGTACAACCATTCGTTTTGAAAACCTTAATGAGACACAGTTCGGTAACAACAACTGAGCGTTATTACGTCACAGTCCAAGCCGATAGTGTTGCTGATGTGTTATATGGAGCGGAGGACACGGGATTCGAACCCGCAATCGGTTGCCCGACAACTCAGTTCCAGTGAGCATGCTGTCCAGTTCGCTTATCCTCCGGAACCCAGTGCTTTTGCAAGCATTGGGTTTTTTTATTTTCTTCCCATTCGCCTGTTGACTCTGATACCTGCACCCTTATGTTTGTTGCAAGTGCGGTTTTGAGTGCGTGTTGTTTTACTCATGTCTAAGTGAGTGAGCCTCACGGTCTTTATCGCGGCTTTGGTTCTCAGTCACCTGAGTTCCAGTGAGGCGACCCTGCTGTTTAGATGCGCTGGGTCGTCTTTTAGCTGCGTTTAGTGTTCACCGAATCCGCACTTGAGCAGAGTTAGCTGGGGGAAAGCTAACCAATAGTGAGGATACAGGTGAGGATGCCGTGGTATCGGAACAGCAGCGACAGTTAGTTCTCGTCAACACTGCTTACCGCAATGCCCAATGGCGACTCACGAAGACGGGGAGCGTCACGGACTTGTTTGATTTATTGCGTAGTGATGCAGTGGCCGAGGAAGATCGCCACTCTATTGCATGGTATCGCGGAAAATCCATCGGACACCTTGAGTCCACGGATGGGCTTGAGGGTTCCCGCCTTCTTTCTTCGCTCGGCCTTTCTCCGGTTGAGTGCTTTGTTCATGTCACCGTTTGCAGTGACTTGGTTCTCATGGTCGATCTGAATGTGCAAGCATCAGATGGATCTATCTTCAGCCGCAATGAGTGCAGAGCTGTTTCATTAAAGAGGTTTCCTACGCCAGATCAGATCGCCGAAGAGTGTCGCAAGATACGAAAAGGCAAGCCTCGCACCGACTACATGGATGCGTGGGTTGGGTCTGAAGGAGGTGGCATTAGGGAAATCGCCGTTAAGGGGTTGTTTGGATGCTAGTCCTTACAAGAAAGGATGAGGAAGGAATCACTTTGGACATGCCTGATGGAAGGCGGGTGAGGATCTTCGTTGAGGTGTGCGGGGCAAACAAGGCCAAGCTTTGTATTGATGCTCCCAGCGACATAAGTGTTGGCCGACTCGCGGCCACGCCAAGTTCTGCTCGCCGTGTGGCAGGCAGAAGAAACAGAAGAAACGAAAGTAAAGGAGTTCACAATGGATAATGCAGAGTATCACAGCATGACGGACCTTCAGAGTTCGACAATGCTCAAGACGTTCTATCGCGACATCAGCGAGTACCACCGGAAGTTCGTAGAAAAATCTGAAGCGGTTGATGACCTGAGCGGCAAACCTCAGGTTGTAATTGGGGATCTGGTTCACCAAGTCTTGCTAGATAAGCGCGAGCTAGACGAAATCGCATGCGTCTACCCGAATGAGTGCTTCAAGTCGAACATGACATTGAATCCAAAACCGGCCAAGGAGTACCGGCTGGCGATGGAAGAGCAGGGGAAGAAAGTCCTTAGGGACGATGACTGGAAGAGGGTTATCGGGTGCTGCAACGCTGTAGCGAACGATGAGCTTAACGAGCTTATCACAATGAATGGCGTGACATTCGAGGAGCCGTTGTTCTGGACGGACCACGGAACTGGGATCGAATGCAAGGCCAGACCCGACTTCATGTACGTCGATGAACGCCATGTTGCATGTTGGGATCTCAAGGTCACAGAAGCTGTCGCCCCGAACAACTGGGAGCGAATCGCCAAGAAGCTTTTGTACTGGTTGCAGGACGCTCATTACAGCTCCGGGCTTGCCCACGCTCACGGAAAGCCCGTCGCTTTTTCGTTTTGGGTGATCGAGTCCATCGCTCCCCACCGGATTGTCCACTACCAGTTCGACCCAATTTCTCGGGAAAGAGCAAGTGAGGCATACGTCAAGCTTCTCCACAAACTCAAGGAGTGCAGGGACGAAAGCTACTGGAAAGAGGACTGGGAAGAAATGACGCAAATGCTGACTCTCAACCCGTGGGACATCAGGAACAGTGAAGAAGAGCTGGAGGGGTTCGATGGCGAAACAATCCAAGCCTAAGGGGGAGGTTTTCGAGGGACACTCGGGCCAAATGAAGGAATCACCGTGGCTCAGCAGCGAGGACATTCTCGATGCGGGTGATGTTCCGGTGAAGATCGTCAGGTGCCACAAGTACAAGAACGTGGCGTTTGACGCAGGAAGGACAGAGCCAACCGTCTACGCCCTTGAGTTCGAGGGCAAGTCGAAGCAGTTGGTGCTGAACTCCGTAAATAGAAAAACATTGGTAGCCAAGTTCAGCACTGATGTTCGTAAGTGGGCAGATCAGGAAGTGGTTTTGTGGGTCGACCGAAAGGTTCGGTTTGCTGGCAGGACAGTCAATGGAATAAGGATTCGATAGTGAGTGCAATGAACACAGTGGCTCCTAGCCTACAGCAGCTTGAAGATGTTGTTCGGAAGGGGTTCGAGGAAGGAATGAAGGGATGGAAGGCCTTGAGGATCATTCAGGCCCAAGATCTTTACAAGTCGAAGGGGTACTCAGACTTCAAGCAGTACCTGATGGGTGAGTGGGATGTCCAGCTTAACTACGCAGAGAAGATGATTGCCGCCGCGAGCGTGCGAGAAAAGCTTGAGTCCAAGCTGACCGGCGACCCTGACTTGCACAAGATTAAAACCGAAAGGCAGCTTCGTGAGTTTCGCGGCGTTCCTGATGGCAAGCTGAAAGATGTCTACGAGCGGGCTGCTGTGATTGCCACCGATAAAGGTGCGAAAACAATCTCGTCCCCGGCAATTCGGAAAGCCAAGGAAGAGGTGCTTGGGTCACAGACAACTGCCCCGGCAATCCAAGAACCCAGTACCGCTGGTACTGAATCAAATGACCCAGTGATAGCCGGGGCCAAAAACAGGGCGCTCGACTTCTTGGCGAAGCTGGAGTTCCAGCTCGGCAACCTTTCACTGGACAAAAAGCTTGCTTCGGAGGTTAGCAAGATCCGCAAATCACTGGAGTCCATCAAGTGAAACTGTGGAAGCATCAGGAAGATACCCTTGTGAAAACGAGGAAGCTCGCGAGCGAAGGGGCCACTCGAATCGGAGTGGCCCTTCCGTGCGGGGCTGGCAAGACAAAGATCATGCTAGAGATAGCGCAGGCAGCGGTGGCAAAGGGAAAGACCGTCGCGATATACAGTTGCAGGAGAAGCAACACCAAGCAAATCATGGACATTGCAGCGTCCACTGGGATCACCACAGGAGTAGTCGCTTCTGAGTTTGGCAGGGACGCCAACTCTGCGGCTCCTTTGCAGGTTTGTCAGATGCAGACAGTTGCTGCCAGGATTGGTGATTACCGGCATCCGTTTCCATATTCGGATGTCGTCATAGTTGACGAAGCGCACCAGCAGACAGGATCGCAGGCCAAGAGGGTTCTCGATAAGCACGCAGCCGGTGGCTCGATAATACTTGGCTTCACCGCAACGCCCGTGAACATGGGAGGTATTTACGATCACCTTGTCTGCGAGGCTACCTACCAGCAACTGTTGGACTGCAAGGCGCACCTTCCGGTCCACTGTTTCGGACCGGACCGGCCAAACCTTGACCGTCTGAAAACAAACAGTGACGGCGAGTTTAGCCAGCAAGTCAACGTCAAGCTCAATGAGCCGAAGAAGATCTTTGGGACAGTTTTTGAGAACTGGAAGAGACTTAACCCTCAAGGCTTGTCAACTATTGGATTTGCTCCGGGCGTTGCCGAAAGCAGGTACTTCCACAAGCAGTTCATTGCCAATGGAATACCTTCGGCGCATATCGACGGATCGCGTGTGTCAATCGCAACAAAGGATGGTTCGGGCATCATTAACGATGTCGAGTACCACTCCAATGCTGAATCACGCGAGGCCGTGTTTGAGGCGAGTCGAAATGGCGACATAGCCATCATCTGGAACAGATTTGTTTTGCGCGAGGCTATCGACCTACCGCACGTTTATTGCTGCATACTCGCCTGCTCGATGGGAGCCAGAAGCACTTACCTGCAATCCGCTGGCAGGGTTCTGCGATACCACAAGGACCTGGACCACACCATTTTGATTGACCATGGCGGAAACATTGACCGCCACGGCTTTCCAGCGCAGGAGCAAGACTGGGAGCTTGGATGCACAAATCGGTCTGTCCAGGCAAAGGAAAAAGAAAGGCGTCAAGCAACAAAGGGTGCAGACGCTGAGCCAATTTTTTGCCCCAAGTGTGACGCCGCTCGCAGCCATGGCGACAAGTGCCACAACTGCGGATGGATGCACAAGATGTCTATCAGGAAGGTCCGAGAGCTTGATGGGACAGTGCTGGTGAAAAAGGGCCGCAGCGTGAAGCACAAGCCCAAGAAGAATTTCGACGGCATCCTTAGGGGAAGGCTTTATGCGGCATATCGAGTCGGTCACTCGGTAAAGCAGGCCTACACCTGTGCGGTGGCAGAGGCCAACTCCAAGGATGTTGTCCCGATAGCTAGATCGCTTCGAGTTCCTCCAGCCGGCTCACCTGACTGGCACAAGCCTGTTCGTCAGATCTACCCGACATTCAAGCCAAAGGGGATGAGATGACCAAGCTTATCAAGATGTTTTACAGCAAGGAGGAGGACTTCAGCGAAGAGGTCTTCCTCAGCGCGCTTGAGTTGGCACCAACCATTGAAATCCTCAAGTCACTAGGGCAGATCCTAAGGGTCCAGAAAGACTCCGGTCTTGCCCACACAACCGACCAAGAGTTCATGCGCCGTTGCAGAACTCAGTATGAAAACCGTTACCAATCTCTTCAGAAGGGGAAGCGTAAAGATGGCAGGAACCTACGACAACAACATGAGCGGGATCATATCGAAGAACGATCGCAAGGAGAAGGAAACGCATCCCGACTACAAGGGGAGCTGCGAGATAGACAACAAGGAGTTTTGGATCTCGGGATGGATCAAGGAGCGCAAGGATGGTAGCGGCAAGTTTCTGTCGCTTCGGTACGAGCCTAAGGATGCGCCTGTGAATCCACCATCATCCGGTGGGCTGGGTGACGAGGACGCGCCTTTCTAGGGCGTGTCAGCAGTATTGATGATTTTACAGCGTTTCGCGCAATAGTGCTGACGCTGACACAAGGGCGATGGTCGCTGCTGTGGGTTTCCTTGCCCTTGGCCGGCAGTCTCAGGTTCGATTCCTGAGGCCCTTCTTACAGCTTGTGTAACGCGAGAGCTTCAAATTGATCGCGTGTTGGCCTGATTCGTTTCAGGTTCCGGGGACCGGAGGGGGAGAACCGGCGAACGTCCGATAGTGACGGAAGCAAGCAATCGGCCTTACCACTGCGGCAGCAAGCCGTGGGGGGTAAGGGGGGTTGTCTTCACATCCTCCAGCTCAAGAAGCAAGCTTAATACTTAACATCACTTAGGAGTTAGAAGTGAGTAGAACACCAAAGCAAATGAAAACCTTTAGAGAAAACAGGCTGGAGCTGATCCTCTTGGGGATGGCAATGGCAAGCAGTGGCGACCGAGAGAGAGTTCTTGATTCAGTCGATCTAAATGAATTGCAGTCGCCTCTCATAGCAAGATGCCTAGCAGCAATCATCACAAGAGATCCAGAGGACGTGGCTGTCGCCAAAGAAGTATTCTCATCGTGGGGAGTAAAGGCTGGCTCAAGCATCTCAGGATCGCTCATCGCTTCTGTGAACTTGAACAACGCCCGCAGGAGTCTGTCAAGGTCTATCGAGGCAGCGACAGATGGGAGGCCGGTCTGCATCCAAGAAGCAATCGAAAACGTAGAGCAATGCTTAGAGAACCTCAAAGAACTCCAGAAAACCGAAGAGCAGGGAGCGTTGGTATGAAGCCTGTACTAAGAGAAGCAAAGGTCGAAGGCAACAAGGATTGGCCTAACTGGCATCCAATGGGAAGCGTAACGATGGCAGAGGCTGCACGCCGAATGGCTCAGTGGAAGTACAACTTTTCAAAAGTAAAGAAGCTTCCAAAGACACTGAGGATTCTGGTTCGGGATCAAGGTGGAAGCGGCCAAGAGTTTTCTTTTGATGTTGAAGTCAAAGTCCAGATTGACGTTAAGTGCTTACGAGGAGAGGACTGATGGGTGGTAGTGCAAGCAAGCGCAAGGGAAACGGATACGAGCGAGAGCTGGTCAAGCAGGCCGAGGCATCCGGCCTAGAAGCTAAACGCGCTTGGGGATCAGACGGTCGTTCGATGGGGATGCACGAAGAAGTGGATTGCCTAGTGAACGGCCAGAAGGTGCAGGCGAAACGGCGAAAGTCTATCGCTAAGTTTTTGAAACCAACTGAGCATGTTGATGTCGTTGTCTTTCGAGAAGACGGTGGAACATCTCTGGTGCTGATTGATTGGTTTGACTGGTTGGATCAGCAGAAAGAAATGGCGGACTTGCGCCAAAGAGTGCATCTGCTTGAGAGGGCCATCATTGAACAAGCAGGAGGAGCTGTGAAGTGATTCAGTTCACGGGACTCGAATCGGCAATCATCGGATACACCGAAAGCGGTGCTATTATCTACGACTACGAAAAAATCATCGAAAGTTTTATGAAGCAAAACGAGTGGAGCAGGGAAGAGGCAGTCGAATGGACATCCTTCAATGTCGAAGGCATGCACCTTGGAGAGTTTACCCCAATCATTTCATACCCAGTGAATCCGCTAGAGGAGGACTAAGCAATGAGCCAGGAACTGTGGATGCTAATCGTCGGGGTAATGATGATCGCTGTGGGATTGCTCCTCGTTTCGCGGAGGGGCTGGTGAACGGAAAAGGTGACTCTCCACGACCATTAAATCGGAATCAGTACGAATCCAATTACGACGAGATAAAATGGAATGACAGACGCTCAGTCGATTGCAAGAGTTGTAAGGTCGGTTGTAGATACTTTGCGAAGACGGGGATGGTCTGTTTCCCAGTGTCGAAGCAACAAGAGCCTGAGCAGGTACGTCTATGCGACGAAAGAAAAAAGAAAGCTGAAGATCAGGGTCAGCGATCACAGGCCCACCAAAAAAAGGCAGAGTGACATCCACCTGTACCCAAAGACATATCGGCAGCTAAGGCTGGCAAACTACCTAGACTCCCGAAAGCACAGGTACAGGCTGAAAAGAAGGAAGCCTCGCTAGTCTTCCTTCGGGATTAAGATGTCGGCTTTCTCGATGCAAGATCGAAGTATCGTGTAAGTATTGGTGTTGTGGTCGCACTTCCTGCGTTTGTTTGCGTAGCACCAAACACCAATGACTACCGATCTCGATGTCACCTGTATCACTCGCCCAAACACGGTAAACTTCTCTGCCTTGGAAACCTTCGGACTCTCAACGTGATCGAAGAAAGTCACGGCAACGATGTCGTTTGATTTCATTTCAAATCCTTTGCAAGCTTCTCAGGCATTGGCTCAAAGTATGCAGTGTGTCCGTCTACCACTACTGCGCATCCCAGCACGCTTTTTGCGTTGTACTTTCTTCCGTATTCAAAGTGAAGCGACTTGTCATTGACGCCGCATCCAGTCTGGCATCCGAATATGCGATGCTTTGTGTTTGCGAGATATTCGACACCTCCTTGCTGATGAAGATGCCCTTGGACTACAGAGCAGTGTTCAGCACTCGCGTTGCTGAGGGCAGCCATCCGACCGCCCTTTCCTTTGTCCCCATGCCTGTAAAGAACGCCTTCCACCTTGAGATCTGTGTACCGAGGGTGAACTTTCCATGGGACTTTCCAGATCTGTCCTGGCTTTCTTAGGTAATCGTGAGGTAGTCCAACTTCGTCAGCCCACCGCCACGGAAGAATATCATGGTTTCCTAAGAGCCAGTCAGCTTTTGGAAACAGCTTTACAAGTTTGTCAATCTGCTTCTGCGCTTTCTCTTTCTCAGCAACTGGGTTCTTCAGGCTTGGTTTCTTGCTGTGGAAATTAAGGGCTAGGTTGTCAATCAAATCTCCGATACAGACAACCCTTTCGCACTGCCACTGGGAGTGAATCTCAGCCAGCCACTCAGGGAACCGAGGGTGCATTGCCGGACAATGAAGGTCGGGCATCACAAGAACTCTCACAATAGCCTCCATGGTTTGTGTTAGTCGGAATCCTGCTCTCCAAGAAAGTCAAGGGTCCATGCTATCGACGACATTCGGCGATTGCCAACTTTCCTTGTCTTTAGCTTTATACGCCCATTATTAGTGGAGACGCCAAGCAAGTACCAGTTTCGCACAGTGCTTCTCGGCACATCGACGATTCCTCTTTTTCTTAATTCCGCCCTTAGATCAGTGAGAGGCATTAACGCCTTTGTCTCAAGCGGCTTCTCTTTTGTCATCAAAAAAACTACCCCCGTAGCTGTGTATTTCCGTACAAGTCTGGCCGATGGCGCGAAACAAGCTTGATGTGGAATCCCTTATGTAGATCATTCAAGAGATTAAGTATTTTTTCCAAACGTATGGATGAAGAAGATGACCGACGAAAACCTGAGCGCAGAAGAGCAAGAGGCTCTCCAGTCTGCGGAGCAAGAGCTGGAAGCTCAGGATCAGCCGGAAGTTGAACAAGCAGATGATGGTGCCTCCCCGTCACCATCGCTGCAAAACGGTGACGGTGGCATGGAGGCCGCCGATACCGGAGCCAACTGGCAAAGCACTTTGCAAGAAGCTGGTTTCCAAACATTTGATGATGTGGATAATGCGGTTTCAGCGCTTGTTGAATCTAATCGCCAGCGCGATAGCCAGATCCAACAATACGCCGACCAGCTTCAATTCTATCAAGAGCAGCTCCGAACCCGCGACACAAACCAGCAACCGACTGCTCGCCAAGAGCCAGTTAGCTCCACGCCATCCGACCCTCTTTCGCAGATCGCCGAAGAATGGCAAGACCCAGCTTGGGCTAATCAGTACATCGAAGTGGATGAAGAAGGCAATCGCGTCATATCTGACGGAGTTGATGACGAGACTCGCGGCAAAATTCTGGGCATAGACAAAAGCCTTCGCAAGTGGCAGGAGGTTCTGCAAGACCCGCGAGCTTTCGCGTCTGCGATTGACCAGCGTGTTGAGGCGATGATCCAAGAAAGGTTCGAGTCAAGCTACGAGCAGAAGCAAACACAAGCTGTTGAGAACGAAAGAATCGACAGTTTTATTTCACAGAACGCTGACTGGCTCTACGAGAAAGATCCAGCAACAGGCCGCTACCTTCAGGACCGGGTGACTGGAGACTACATCTATTCAGGCCATGGCCAGCAATTCCTTGGTCACATGAATGCCGTCAAGAGCGACGGAGTTGATTCTGTCTCCAGGCAGATTCAGTACGCACAAATGGCTATGGGGATGGGGACGGGCGGTTCAAGTGCCAGCGGTACCCAGTCACAGCCAGCGCAAAGCCATGCAGATGTTGCGCAACAGCAAAGACAGGCGATGCGCGGAAGAGCGAACAATAAAAGCACAAGGCAGACAAGCTTCAACGGCGTGTCTGCCGAGTCGGGCGGTGATCCAACTGGCCGACAACAAATGAGTTTCGGTGAAGAAACACTCGCTGCAATGAAGGTAGGCGAGTGAGGATGTTACTAAGTTCCACATTGTAAGGAGGCGATACCATGCCAAATAGTGGGTTCCAGAACTTCGATCGTTTCGCATGGGCGCGGTCCCTGCATACCACCATGCCCAAGCTATTGCGTGAGGTGGAAGATGCTGCGAAAAAAAATTACCAAGTGATGGCTCTTCTTGAGTCAGCAGGTCGAATCAGCACCAATCATGGTGGTGAGGGTATCCAATGGCCGGTTCGGTACAAGATGCACCGAGCAGTAGGAGCTACAGGCGAGAACGCCCGAAGCTTCACTCCCAGCGCGAATTTTAAGCACGCTGCTATTGACTATCGAGGCTATGAAGTCACCGATAGCATTAAGCGCCGCGAGATGGAAAAGAACAAAGGTGATGCAGCCGTCATCAAAGTTCTTGACAACTTTGCTGAGCGTCTCAAGGAATCGTTGATCCACGAGTTGGGTCCACAATTCTTTATCGACGGAAATGACCCCGAGAACGAGCGCTTTTGGCATGGCTTCAAAACGCTTTCTCGTACTGCTGGTCAGACTATCAAAGCTGACGGTAGCGGAACGCAGGATGCAACAGGTGGCGTAAATGCTGACAAGGCATTTGCTCCTTCTGACAGTTATGCAAACCTGTCTTGCGTCTTGGGCAACTATGGTGGCTCACAGCACGACTCAAGCTTGCCATGGCCTGAAGGAACCCAAGACAGTCAGTACGACTTCTGGACTCCACTGATTGTTCAACGTGACTCGACTGCATTCTCTGGCAGCGGTGGAGCGCAGTTCGAGAAGGCTTTGCGATACGGCATTACCCATGCCACTCGCAACAGCACGATCGACGGACAGATCACAAATGTCTTTATGGATCGCAGCTTGTTGATTGACCTCAAGGACCACAACGACGGTCGCCAAACGATCGAAGTTAAGCAGTCTCCTGATTCGTTAATCAGCCTTGGCTTCCGCAATGTGTTTAGATTCGATGGTATCGAATTGTCGGCAGAAAATTCCGTTCCTGCTGGTTATGCCTTCGGTATTAACCTTGCTTGCATGGAGCTTCTGTCTTTGACTCCGAACCTGTTCGAGGATGAGGGTGGACCACAGTACGACATCAACACTCAGTCGATGAACGCTGTTGTTAGCACCTTGTCCAACATCAAGTACAAGAGTCCTCGTAACTTCGTCGTGTGGAAGCCTAACAGCGAACACACCTCCTGATATTTCTCACCCTCCTTTTAAGGAATCTCAACATGCAAGACAGTATTGCAGATTTTGGACTCGGTGAGAGCATCACCGGAACAAACGACGACAGCGTGCTTATCAACAGTGCGTTGGTTGGCCGCGAGTACACCTTCCCCGTAACCGAAGAAGTTGCGAAAGCTCTCCAGATGAGCAATCGCGTCATTGGTCGCCGGGTAGTTGCTCGAATTATGCGTAACACTACTGGTGTCACTTTGGCTGCTGGCGAGATCGTTACGGTTTCGCTGAGCGGTGGTCATGCAGGCCTCGGTAATGCTGTGTCAAAGTCAGGCGCAACAGACCGCTGCTGCCTCGTCGTTGACCCAGCCTTGGGCGCAAGCACCGTTGCTGACGACGACCTGTTTTATGCAATCGTCAAAGGCCCATCAAAGGTCAAGCAGCCGGGAACGGCTATCGACCTTGACGGCGGTGATGTTATCAAGCCCGGAGCTTCTGGCCGAGTAGCAGCAGCAGCACTCGGAACCGACCACGGTCTGGTCCTTGGAACTGTCGTTAAAGACAACGAAGTTAACGATGGGCTTGTCGAGGTTGAGCTGAACCCTGAATGGGTTGGTTAAACAACCAAGCGGTCAGGAAAGCATCACAGCGGATGAGCCGCCTCAACGGTTCATCCGCTTTTTTTATGCAAACAAAATGGTAAGCAACAGACAGCCAGCCGAAGATCCGATTGAGGCGGTGAAAAACGCCAAAGGGGTCAAGTTCTGCACTAGCTGCGGAGCGCGTCTGGCTCTAAGTGAGTTCCATAAAGACGAGACAAAAGAAGACGGACACAGGGATACCTGCAAGGAATGCAGAAAAAAACACAATGAAAAACGCAAGCAGGATCGCCTGGACACGCAGTTAGCTCAGCTTGAAAAAGAAGGGCTTGAGACGCTCGCAACACTTGGGTCTGGTGGCAGCTACGACCCTCACATCAACGAAGTGTTCGAGGCAATGCTTAGGCCGTTCGGAGGGGTAAATGGTTGGGCAAAGCACTTGTGGGCAACTTACTTGTCATGCGACCCCGGCAGCCAGAAGCGAGTCAAGATTCACGACATGATGATGCAGCTCGCAGGCAAGGTCACATCACTGGGGCTTGCCGAGAGGCAGCTCGAAATGATGGAAGAGCGAGACCTTCTCAACGTGATGCGTCAGCACTTGGTTGAGTACCAAGAAAGCAATCAACTGTCTTCAACTGCCGTGCCAACGCTAGAGGGAGAAGTAGTTGAACTAAAGGAGGATATTGATGCACCCTCCGAATAACCAAGTCGAGATGAGTAGCTATTCCAAGAAGAAAGCTCTCAAGATCGCCAATGAGATTGCAAGACGACGAATAGCAGCGCTAAACCTTTACGTCCCTCAGCCGACACAGGATGAGTTCCACCGATGCAATGCTCCCGAAGCAATGCTCATGGGAGGCAACAGAGGCGGTAAGTCGCTTGCAGCATTTGTTGAAGTTGCAAGGGCCGTACAGGGGAAAGATCCACACGGCAAGTATCCAGTCAAAGACTCAGTGTGCGGCATCGTGGGTTTCAAGGCCTGGCATATCGGAAATGTAATCTATCCCTACCTGTTCAAAGCGGGTGCGTTCAAGATTATTCGCGACGAGGAAACCGGGGAGTGGAGGGTCTTTCGGCCATGGGTTCCGCAGGATCAGAAGCGAAAGAGTGAAGCAAAGCCCGCTCCTCCGCTGATACCGCCACGCATGATTGAGAAGATCGTTTGGCAGGACAGAGCCAAGAACATCTTCTCGAATGTCCACCTCAAGAACGGATGGGAAATCAAAGCGTTCTCAAGTCGCGCACGGCCAGAGCAAGGCTGGAATGCAAGCCTGTTATTATTCGATGAGGATATTTTAGATCCATCATGGTACGAGGAAGCGGCAGGTCGCTTAATCGACAGAGCGGGGCGCCTTATCTGGTCAGCTTTGCCGCACATGGAAAACGATGCCATGCAACGGTTTGTTGAGCGAGGTGAAGCTCAGCAAGAAGAGTTTGAGAGAGGCGGGCCTGAGCCTACCACCAAGGTGTTTCGCATCACCATGGAAAGCAACCCGTACCTTCCAGAAGCTGCAAAGAAAGCAGCCATTGCTGGATGGAAGTCCATGGGCGAAGACGTTTACCGAAAACGCGCCCTTGGTGAAATGATGACCGACACGGTTCTGATGTACCCGAACTGGAATCGTGGTGTTCACGACGTTTACAAGTACAGAGACCAGCTCTCAGAAGTAGAGACATACGCAAAAAACGGCAAGGTTCCTGAGAACTGGTGCAAAAGACTGGCAGTGGACCCCGGTCACGACACAGGGGCGGCGGTTCTTATAGCGACCCCACCTTCTGAAAAGTTTCATGTCGTGTATGGGGAAATATACATACGTCAATGCACATCTCGGCTTATGGCTCAGGGGCTAGACAGGGTTAGCAGCAGCACATGGTTCCAGACATTTATCATTGACGCGCACGGGGGAAACCTGACCTCAATCGACACTGGAATAGCGCCACGGGAAGCATACGAAAGAGAGATGCAGGAGCTTGATGTTAGCTGTGTCGAGACCAGGCATCGGTTTATACCCGGATGCTCAGTCATTGCGTACAGAGAAGAAATCCTGAGAAGCATGCTGTCCATCGACGGGACCGGAGCGCCAAGACTTTTGGTTGACTTTGAGGCATGCCCAAATCTTGACCGTGAAATGAAAAGGTTCCGCAAGAAGAGAGCCAACGGAATGGTTACAGATACAGGCAACCGGAGAGCGAACACTCATGCCATTGAATGCCTGGAGTATCTGGCTGCATACCTACAGGACGCAACAAAGAAATACATCAAGCCGAAAGGCCAGAGAATAAAGCTAACTGCCGGGCAGAGGCGCGTGCGAGCTTTTCATAAACGAAAGCAACAAAGGCAAGAGGCCCAGAACCCGTTTGGGGTTTCCCAAACAATCATTCTAGGACCAGAAGGAACGTACAATGGCTAAGAAAAGAACCGCCTCCACCAGAACGCAAAAGCCCGTAACCCCAGGGCCAGCAAAGGAAGTACCAGCGGTACTGAATGAACCGGCGACTGAGCCTGAGGCGTGGTCTATGCCCATGCCAAGCCGTGGGCAGCCAGTTGTCTTTTACTACAGATGCACAGTGTCAGAAAAGAATGCTGACATTGGGTTTGTCGCGACTGTGGGGAAGACATCTATTGGCATCTCGTATCGAAATCAAGGGTACGACGAGTGCTACCACAAGGATGACCCACGACTGACGGCTAACCCTGAACTGAAAAATGACATCGGGGGTGTTTGGGACTTTACGAAAGAAAAGCTACAAAATGATGCGCGTCTTTCGGCGATTGAAAATAGACTCGATAACCTCGAAGGCTAGGAAGCACAATGGACGAGTACGAGAAGCAGACAAAGCCTAGAAGCTACCCCTTGCAGCCAATCGTAGATCGCTGGAAGAAGTGCTTCGATGCCGCAAGAAAAGACAGAAAAAAGAAGTTTGACCAGTACGCTGATGAAGCTATGGCCTTCTTCGATGGGCCACTGAATCACATGTGGTCGTCGTTAAGGTCATCCCAGAAAGGCGGAGGACATGATGGATTCTTAGCCAAAGACGTACAGATGCCTCAGTTTGAGATGTCTGTAAACAGGCTGTTTGAAGCGGTCGCCATCTTTGGGCCAGTGCTATATCACCAAAACCCAATCATCGCGGTCACGCCTAGATCGAACCCGGACATCTCGATTGAGACGTTCTACGCAGGGAATATTCAGGCGCTTCAAATCCTCAACATGGGTCCGGCGATAGAGCAGGGTATAGCTCAAGATCCGCAGATCGTTCAGATGTACCAAAATCTGATTCAGCAATACCAGCAATCTGTAGACACAGAGAAGAAAGCCTCTGTCATTGACTCAGATCACGCCCGGATACTTGAGGCTGTCAGCAACTACATTCAGCAAGAGGGAAGCAAACAGGACGAGGCAAGACTCGCAATCACTGAGGCAATCATTACAGGCATGGGCCTTCTTGAAGTCAAGGTTGAGCAGCCCCCTGCTGGCGGGCCAAAACTTGCTCGAAGTAGGTTCCGAAGCAACAAAGACCTTCTCGTTGACCCTGATGCCAAGTATTGGAGAGATGTGACTTGGATAGCTCTAAGGAGCTGCGAGCCTGCCAATAAAGTCGAAGAGAAGTTTGGTCTGCCAAAGGGAAGCCTAAAGGGGAAGTATGCACGGATGACAGCATCAAATGATGCGCGAGGCCGAAAGAGGAATGGCGACGGAAGTTATGCAGGGCTAACTCACGACCTTGTGGAATACTGGGAGGTCTACAGTAAGAACGGTGCAGGCCAGAACCTCAAGATGGCAGAAAAGGACAAGCGAGTAAAAGGACTCGACGCCCTTGGTGACTTTGTTTACCTAGCCATCTGCGAGCAGTGTCCATACCCTTTGAACCTTGCACCGGGAGTGCTGGAAACACAAGACATGGATCTGATCCTTGAGCAAGCCTCTTGGGAGGTCCCGTTCTGGGATGACCATATGTCAGACGGTGGCTGGCCGATTTGTAGGCTTAGCTTTTACCAGAAGCCGGGAGAGGTCTACCCGATCTCGATGGTCAAGCCGTGTATAGGCGAGCTTAAATTCGTCAACTGGTGCATGAGTTTCATTGCCGACAAGGTTGCTTCAGGCTCAAAGATATATGTCGGAATGCTGAAAGAAGCCGGGGAAAATATCCGCGCTCAGCTAACGAGCGGAAAGGGTCCGTTTTCAGTTATCGAGCTTGAAAGGATAAGCGGCAGGAACATCAATGACATGATTAGCTTCCTGCGTGCGCCTGACTTTAGCATGGACATCTGGAACATGGTCGCCCAGGTGAACGCTTCGATCGACAAGCGCCTCGGCCTGACGGAGCTGATGTACGGCCAGTCCTCTCGCCAGATGCGAAGCGCGGCTGAGGCTCAGTACAGAAACCAGAGCATTAACGTAAGGCCGGATGACATGGCAAGCAGAGTGGAGGACTGGCTCAGTCTTTCCGCCACGCGAGAGATCCAAGCCATGCGGTTTATAGCTGAATACGAAGACCTTGTTTCAGTCATAGGGTCAACGGCAGCAAGGGTCTTTGAAGAACAGATCCTCACTGGAGAAGTTTCGAGAGTCACGCGAGACTTCCGCTATCGAGTAGAGGCCGGCACAGCGAGAAAGCCAAACAAGGACACGCAGATAGCTCAGCTCACGGATGTCGGTCAGTACATACTTCCGGTAATCCAACAGGCAATGATGTCAGGCGTTACTAGGCCGTACAACGCATACATGAAGGCCTTGGGAAGGGCCATGGACATTGACATTGATAATTTCTTGCTTGGTGATGCGGAGCAGCAGATGCTTCTGCAAATGAATGCGCCGCCACAGGCATATCCACAACCTGAGGGGGAGCAGCAATGAACGAGCAGAGGATCGCAAGTATAGAGGAAGAAATGGACCGCGCTGGGATAAGGCATATCTATGATTGTCTTATCAAGGACGGGCAAAGCCCAAACATGGCCGCAATGCTCGCCTCAATGAAGCCACCCGGGTCATGGAACACAGGCAAGGATTTCAGCAAGCGCGAGAACGACAGGATGCGATGCCTGGCTGACGACCAAAGGGAGGACATTGTTCGCGTTGCAAAGAGTGCAGGAATCAACACCCATGGAAAGACATACAACGGTCAGCTTGGGGGCTACAAAGATCCAATGGCTTGGGTCTCGGACACCGGAGATGTGAGAAAGGCGGCCATAGCCAAGGAGATGGACATTGACGGAATGGTGAAGGTCAACGCCTACAGGGGGCCAAAGAAGAAGGTTCGCCTGGCCGAAGATATTATCGACAGGCTGGAAGGTGACGCGAGAAAGAAAAATCGTAAGTTAGACGAATCCTGCAAGAAAAGCGATAATGCAAGAAAGGAGCTTAGGGGGAAGCTCGTTGATAAGCATGGAGCAAGAAAAAAGGACTGATATGCCAAGCGGAGACAAGGGTGCGTACAAGAGGAAAGCAAAACCGTCCGGCGGAAAGTCAAAGTCTAAAGTCAACGAGGCTGGGAATTACACAAAGCCCGGAATGAGGAAGCGGCTGTTCAATAAGATCAAGTCCGGCGGCAAGGGCGGAAAGCCCGGTCAGTGGTCAGCTAGGAAAGCACAGATGCTCGCGCTTGCATACAAGAAAGCGGGCGGAGGATACATGGACTGATGGCAAAGCTCGAATCACAAAGAAGCCTAGAGAAATGGACCTCCGAGAAGTGGAGAACAAGTGATGGCAAGAAAGCCCAGAGAAAGGGAGGCACGGTTCGATACCTTCCTGACAAAGCTTGGAAGTCTTTAAGCCCAGCAGAAAAGCGAGCGACAAACGCCAAGAAAAAGAAAGGCTCAAAGAAGGGAAAGCAGTTCGTTTCCAACACCCCAGCAGCGAAGAAAGCAGGGAAGCGAGCAAGGTCGTGACGTAAAAAGCGGTTGCTAGTTTAGCGGCAAGGAGATCAGGGATGAACAGATACCTAATGAGTAAAGAGCAGATGGAGGCCGTCCGGGCAGAGGCTCGTCTTGCCTACCTAGGAACTGCAAAGAGGTTTTTGAGTCCTGTTCTCAGCAAACCAGAAATCAGAAGGATGGCGATCGGGGAGACAAGATCGAGGCTTATTGAGTCAGGAAGGTTCAACTCGATTTTGGGAAGCCTGCTTCTCGCCATAGCTATGAAGTTCATCGAACGTCTGATCGACAAGTGGCTCAACGATGAGCTGTTTGCAGTGGACACCATCTCACGGACAGCATCAAAAGGAGAGCCGGGTTATGTCTCTTAAAGAAAACAAAACGTGGCAATTCCTAGTCGGGTGCTTCGTGATCTTTCTAGTCTACAAGTGCTGGTCGCTGGGCGTATTCTCATGGTTCTTCAGAGAGGAAACCGAAGGCTTTGAAAGCGTTTCCCTACTTCCTCTTGTCCTTACGGCGGTCGTCAGTGCAATTCAGATGGTCGGCCTGATTGCGATCATGCTGTGCAGCGGGTTGCAGCCTCTCGCGGAAAAGGCTGTGGACTATCTTCGCGCAAGGCTGCCGAGGCTTGACCGCGCAGCGAAGACCATAGAGGGAAAGATAGATGCTGAAAAACTTGTTGAAGCACTTAACAGCTTGGATGAACGAATCGCCTCCATTGAAATCAAGGTCGGAGGAGACCAGTGATCGACATCCTCAAAGACATCCCTGCGCCTGCCCAAGAAAAGCAGAAGCCAACCAAGAAAGTAAGTGTGAACTTGCTGCTTGCTCTTGCGCTTGCGTGGGTTGTTTACGACAGCAGCTACTGGAGAAAGTTTGTTCCTTCGGTTGTTGTCCCTTCAGAGAAGTCTGCGCAGGTGTTGTTTGTGACGGACGAGAGCATGACACCGGGTCAGGGTCAGGCGAGTGTCAGCATGAAGGTGGATGATTTCTGCGACGAGAACGGAATCGAGAAGCGGCGACTCGAAGTCGGGCAAGATACATCCGGCGCAGAGAAGTGGCTTCAGGAGATGGCAGAGATCGGATACGGGCAAGCACCAGCAGTAGTCTTCCGCTCCAAATCCGGTCGGCTTGATTGCATCCCGATGCCGGGCAGTATCGACGATGCGATCTCTGAGATAAGGAGCAGGCTATGAGCGACATCAGTTGGGACGCAAATACCGATGGAGTGTGTGGGTACGAGTCTAGGGATTGGGACTTGCATCCGCAGTTTAGTTCGCACCCAGAATACAGCGGCACGATCTACCCTCGCAAAGACTGGGTGGAGTTGATTGAACTCCAGAAAAAAAACCGCACAAGCCCGATGGAAATTCATAAGGGAAACAGCATTCCCGTGCGTTCCCAAGGCCGATACGGTTACTGCTGGATGCATGGGACCGTCAACTGCATTTTGAACAGATATGCAGCTCAAGGAATTGACCCTGCACCTGACCTGAACGCTCACGCGACTGCCGCTATGGGCAAGAAATACCGCAATCAAGGTGGCTTCGGCGTCGAGGCAACCCGGTACATTGAACAATATGGGATTCCTGAGTACGAGGTCTGGCCTGAGTACAGTATGAATCGTTCGCTGGAGACAGACCCCAAGGTGATTGCAAGCTGCAAGAAGCACAAGCTTGTAACCTTCGAGGAGCTGCCTCGCGATAGCTTCGATGCAGTGATGTCTGCTCTCATTGATCCAATCGACCCATCGCCATGCACGTTGGCATTCTCTTGGTGGAGACACCTAGTTGCTGGCCTGCAAGGACTCTATCGGGGAAGCGGAAGAAACATCGAGTACGGCCTCGGCTTCGTAAATAGCTGGGGAACTAAGTGGGGTGATAAAGGCTACGGCACAGTCTGGAACTCCAAAGCAAAACCATTTGAGAGTGTAGCAGTTCGATCCGTTAAAGCGGTCAAGGAAGGTTAAAGATGAGACTCACAAAGTTAGCAGATGCTTGTTTGTATTTTTTGGCAGGGTCGGTGATCTTAGCAGTCGTTGCTGCTTTCGCCGGGCAAATGTCAGAAGGCGTGACAGCACAGGAAGCACAGGAGCATTACGAAGATGTATCTGAACCAATTATCCTGACGGCAACCGAGTCAGCAGAAGTTCAGTTAGCCTCGGCAAGAAAGCCAGTCCGATCCGCAGCAAGCAGTTGCGTGAACGGAGCGTGTGGTGTGGCTGCAAACATACAGGCAAGCAAGCCAGTCCGTACCACCGTTCGGTCATGCAGCCAGCGAGTCCGTCGAGGAATTTTCTTTCGATGGAGAAAACGCTAATGACTACCCCTGACCCAACAACAATCGGCATGTTGCTCACAGCGATTACCGGCCTTGGGTCGGCTATTGGAGTGCTATGGCGACAGGTAACAAGACACCTGCAAGTGATCGAAAGCAAGCTGTCGGACTGCGAGTCAGACAGGCTTGCGCTTTGGCGGCAGCTTGCGCGGCAGGCTGGCACAGACATCGAAGACCTCAAGAATCAAGATGACAAATGATTAGTTACTTAGCAGACATCGAGCCGCTTGAGGGCGAACTCTCTGATGCTGAGATTGCAGCTCACCTGAGCGCGAGAACAGCGAAGGCAATCCCGTGCGAAGAAACTTTAGTCTTGCTGGAGGGTGCAGGCGCAATCGTGGAAGACCCGATCACCCAGCAACGCAGCGGTACGCTCATCGAGCATTACCAAACGCTGTCTGGTAGCGATGCAATGCTCATGTCGTGGTTTCTCAGCCACCTCTTGGGGCGAGGCGTAGAGATCAGTTCTCACGCTTACCCTCGATCTGTGCAGCTTGCGACCTTAGTTGAAGGCTTGCCTAGTGATTTGGGGCAACTTGCAGACGCGATGATCGCACTTGGCGGTGGGCAACCTGATGCGGGGGCCACTGCCGCAACAGTAGCTGACGTGAGAACTGCTTACTTTGCAACCGAGGCTATGTATCAACGACAAGAAGTCGCAGACGAAAAATACAATGAATTTCTTTCGCCCGTCTTAGAAAACGTAGATGCTACGGATGCTGATATTGCAGCGGCGTTGATTGCGTGGTCAGACAGCTATACGGAGTAAACCATGCCAACTGGAATAGGTGGTGAACTACTCTGGATGTGTCCTAGCTTGGATGACTCTGCCGATGATATTAGCGGCAATGGTTACAACGGCAGCTATCAAGGTGGGATGGGAACCGTAGCTGACACAACATACGGTGGAACCCGTGCTTACGATTTCGATGGTGTGAATGACTACGTTGCATGTGGCAACATCTCGACTGCTATGAGTAACCAGTCGGCAACTACTGTTGCCTTTTGGTTCAATAAAGCAAGCATTAGCTCGGCCTCTGCGATTATTGGTAGGCAAGGGGGTAGCGGCAGCCTGTGGGCGATTAAAACGGCAGGGAGCAGTAATCCTAGGGTTGACTATCACTACACAAATGCAAATAACCCCAGAATCCAGACTACCATCTCTGGCGTTTTTTCTTCCGCTACTTGGTATCACGTTTGCTATGTGTTTGACAGTAGCCAAACGGGGAACACAGGCCGGTTAAAGTTGTTTGTTAATGGCGTTGGCCCCACCAGCTCAACCTATCGCGGTACGGTTGGGACTACGACTGGAACAATCCCATCGGGCGACTGGACTTTAGGGTCGTGGCGGGATGGTAGATATTTTGAAGGGATGCTAGACGATGTGAGGTTCTTCACTCGTGCTGTAACTCAAGCCGAGATTACGCATCTGGCGACATCGCGTGGTATTGAAAATTCACCATCTTCCGGCGGCGTGTACGACCCATTCACAAACAAACGCTTCAATGCGGGCAATGCAAAGGTAAGATAATGAGCAGGCCAACTACTTTGAAAGTTGATGGAATAGTTTATTGGTCGTTAATGACATACACAGATGCTGGTGTATTGGTTGATGCAGACAGCACGCCAACGGTTGCCATCCGCAAGAACGGAACTGCGACTGTAGATGTTGTGACGGTCACAAAGCGAGCAGC
>Ga0208013_1000479_pt1 | contig 21769 bp, 36 predicted proteins | sample 16_taG_FD_184091 | JGI IMG/M metagenome (GOLD analysis project Ga0208013, IMG submission 184091) | Marine viral communities from the Subarctic Pacific Ocean - 16_ETSP_OMZ_AT15313 metaG (SPAdes) (version 2) | ecosystem: Environmental > Aquatic > Marine > Oceanic | place: Pacific Ocean | collected...
CCCAAACTGCAAACGGTTACCTAGATGAGTTCCGAATCTCCAAGGGAGTCGCCCGTTGGACATCCAATTTCACGCCCCCAGCCAGACCGTACTCAACTGTCAACGATGAGTTTTTTAATGACTATGAGAACATTGCAAAGTCTGGGATTGGAACTGGGGTTATACAGACTTCCGCTGATGGTAATTTAGGGGTGGGCATAACGCCTTCGGCTTGGAGTGACACATGGGGTCGAAGTCTTGATATTGGAACTCAAGGAGCCATCGTTTCACGCAAAACCGACACGGGCAACATTGGTTTATGGTTGTCAAATAATGCTTATTACAATGGGACAAATTGGGTACGCAAGAACGATGGAGAGGCTAGTCGGCTTGCTTTTGGAAATTCAAACACTATTGATCTTCAAGTTGAGGCTACTGAAGGGAATGCTGGCGATACAATAACATGGACTAATGGTCTGACTGTAGATAATTCTGCCAACACCAAAGTCCACGGCAAGCTGGGAGTGGGTACTGTTCCGAGTGTTGCACTAGAGGTCAAGCCTCCAACCTCGGATGCTAATGTGGTGGAAACGGCCCGTCTGTATCACGCTGGAGGGTCTGTCGGATCGGGAGTGAAACTGTCTATGGGTGTTGGCACTTCTAGTTTCACAGAGAAGGCGCACATTCGTACATCGATAGTGTCTGGTGGTGCTGGCGAGTTTTTCATCAGCACCAATAGTTCAGACCGACTCAAAATAGACTCCTCTGGCGACACCACGCTGACGGGTTCGTTGGCGGCAGTATCAACTCAAGTTGCCCAAACCACAGCACTCATTAGCGCACGGGCCAACGGGAACAGTTTTGAATTTGGCCACGGAAATAACAACGGCTACGCCTCAACTATTGGTTGCAGCAGCAACAGCGGCTACCCGTTCCTAGCGTTTAGTGCCGAAGCGGGAACGAACAGCAACACGTTCAAAACACGGGGGCTGAAGGGCAATGTCATCAGCGCAGACACCTCTGGGAATCTGACATTTAACCAAGTAACGACAGCAAGCGCAGACAACCAAGCATTGGTAGAAAGAATGCGAATCGACAGCGCGGGAACGGTTTCGGTGACTACCGCAACGACGACTGGATTAACACCGTTACTGCTCGACTCGCGGTATCGCTTGAGGTTTATCAATCACGATACGGGCACGGGGGGAATGCAGTTGCAGGTGCAGAATACCGACGAGACGGGAACTGCCAATATAAGTTCGAGGACGTTGATTGTAAATCCGGGTGGCGGCAACGTGGGCGTGGGCGGTGCGCCAGTTGGTAAGGTTTCCATTATAGGCGGTACTGCAACTAGCGAAGCTTCACACCTAACATTTGAAAACACGGCCGGTGCAAAAGTATTTGCTGTCGGCGGTGGTAAATCTGGAGTGAGCAATAATGGTTTTTGTGTTGTTAACGTAACCGATGATACTGCGCCTTTAACCATCTCAGACGCGGGAAACGTGGGCGTGGGCGTGACGCCAAATGCCAACTGGAGTGGAACGGGAGTTACGCTGCAATTGGGCAACACGGCGCATATGACGTCATCGAACGACTGGCTGTATAACGGCAGTAACTACTATTACAGCAACGCGGACGCAGATAGATGGAGGTATGCCACCTCCGCTGCGGCAACAAAGCACACACAAGGCGCGGGGAGTCACACATTTTCTGTAGCAGCCAGCGGGGTAGCAGACGCAGCAATAGATTGGACAGACGCACTCACCATCTCAAGCGCGGGGAACGTGGGCGTGGGTTCGAGTTCACCAGACACGCTGCTTCATCTAGAAGGTGCTAATGCTACCGGCAACACAAATCCAATAACATTACGATTTACCGATATTGACACGGCATCCGCCGTTGATCAGATTGTTGGTAGAATTGAGTTTGAGGGGAGGGATGGTGCGGCGGCTGGCGTTGGTTCGTATATCCAAGGCGTCGCTGAAGATACTTCGGGCAACCAGTATATGTCGTTCGGCACAGGTGCGGGTGGTAGTGCATCAGAGCGTTTGCGGATAGACTCCTCTGGCGACACCACGCTGACGGGTTCGCTGACGGGTACTACGGCTGCGTTTAGTGGGGCTGCTTCTGCACTTACTCTTGGGGTGACTGGAACATCTAACAATACAGGCCGAGGAATATCTTTATATAATGGTGCGGTATCGGGGGAGCCTACTTATGGCTTGATGTTTCAAGGAACAGCCACATTTGGTACTCACGGAGCTGTCACAGGTGGCTGGGCAACTTATTTTACTATGGACGGAACCGCTGGGCGCGGTTGGATATTTAGAGATGTAGACAATGGAAATGCTGCTTCTATTAGCAATACAGGTAGTGCTACGTTTAGTGGGGCGTTAGATGTTACAGGAACAATTACTGGTGATGATGGATTATCTATACAAGGCGGAGCAGGGAATGCTTACTTACAAGTGGGGTCTAACACAGGTTCGTGGACTTGGAAAAACTATCAAAATACTCACAAATTAGCACTAGAAGACTCTGATGGCACTGGTGAAGTTTTAAACTTTGACACATCAGGCAACGCTACGTTCAGCGGTTCGTTGGCGGGGACTACTGCTACGTTTAGTGGGCGAATATCTTGCGGCAGCGACAGCAATGCTGTGGGGTTGAGTATTAAGGGCAGGGCATCTGATGATATTTCTGAAATAAACCTACTGGAAAATGACGGTGTAACGGGTCTAGGGCGGATTCAAGCACGGACAACCGAGGTGCTAGTAGCAACACTAACGGATATTCCATTAGCGATACACACAAACAATGCTGAAAGGTTTCGCATTAGGGGAGACGGCACACAGGATCACAAAGCCAACCGCATCGTCAACTCGCAGACCGTCACCGATTCGCACAGGACAGCCGAGCCGTCATTGAGGTTTGATGGGAGTTCTGATTATGTAGCAATAGCGGATAACAATGCTCTGGACTTGGTTACTAACGGAACAGTAGTAGTTATTTTTAAGGCAACGTCGGTGGCAACTGAATGGCAGTCGATTATTTCAAAAAGGGCAACGGGTACAAATTACGAGGTCGGCATATCGACAAGTAGCCGATTGTTTGTTTACAACGGATCAGCCGTTGGTTATTTCACTTTTACTCCTACCAACGATGTGTGGACGCATTGTGCTGTTGTTTGGAGCGGGGCAACTGCATCTCTGTATATTAACGGAGTTTTCAAAGAGTCTACTTCTAGTGCCTTGGGTGCGGTAAACGCTCATTCCTTGGGCATTGGTGCTTTACCCTCTGGTTCTCAAGGTTTCCTCGGCGAAATCAAAGACGTTCGCATCCACAACCGAGCCTTGGAAGATACCGAGGTAGCGGCGGCTTACAATGGTGAATCGACTCCGTTTAAGTATGCTGACTCTGCTGGCGATGTAGTCCCTACCACATCTAACTCTAATGCTGCTGATTGGACTGAAAATCCTGATGCTGATCTGGTTTTTGACTCCGACCACATGGAGGTGTCCAACACTACGGCAAACCACGGGGTATACCTCACTCCAGCTAATATGGGCATTACGGCTACAGCGGGTAGGCGTTATCGTATTTCGGCAAAGATAAAAAGTGGATCAGCAAGTGCCGTCCCAGTTACCCTACAAGCATGGCCGTTATCAAGTAATGTAGAGGCGGGTAATGCTTTTGTATCCCACACCGCTACATCTGAATTTGTTCTAGTGTCCACGGAGTTTACTATGGGTGCGACAGCATTTAGCCAAATAGGTGTGTGGCCTTCTTCTGATTTAGCTGGAGCCAATATTGAGTTTAAGGACTTTAAGTTTGAGGAAGTCGGAGAAGTCGCCGCCTACACGCCGCAGTCGATTGAGGATAGCGGTCAATGGTACGACACAACCAGCAACGCAAACCACGGGACGATCAGCGGGGCAACATCTGTAAACAACCCGCTTAACTACGGGCAATTTAGGGCGGTTGGGAAAAGTGCTTCAGCCAATCTACTTAAACTCAGCAACCGCAACAAGGGATTAGACGATTACACTCGGATTGTTTGGGAGGTGGAGGATGGGGAAACCAACTCAACCACTTTGTACGAACCCGCTGCCATTCAATTTAAGACCACCGACAAAGATGCGCCAAAGGGAAGGCTAGAGTTTGCTGTTGCTGATACTGGTTCATACAGCGCAGCCAATGACCGCAACCTTGTTTTAGATAATGATGGATCGGTCACGGCAACCTCTGCCGCATCAGACAACCTCAAGCAAGTTGCTAGGGTTCATTCGGAAGACATTGAGGGTACTGGATCAAGGACACGGTTTACTATTACACACAATCTGGGAACCGAATATGTAAATGTGTCGGTATTTCAAAAGGATAATGCTGCTGGTGGCGGCAACAGAACCCAAGTGGAGTGCTTGGTTCATGTTGGGGAATACTATTCGCAGGGAAGCTCCTCTTGGGATAACTCCACCAGCAACAATCATTGTGAAATTGAGTTCGCAACCGCTCCCACTAACGGGGTGGAATACGGCATAACAGTAACAGGCTAATGGCATCTAAAAAACAACACGCAGCAATAGACTTACGAGGCGCAGCCAACATCACCATTGGTGGATCGGCTGGTAGTTCTGGGCAGGTGCTTACCTCTGGAGGGTCTGGGGCTGCCATGACTTGGGGGTCAGGTGGTGGTGGTAGCGGGGATATAACGAGTGTTACCGCTGGAACTGGTCTGACGGGCGGTGGGACTTCGGGGGCTGTAACACTTAATGCTGGCGGCTTAATCAAGTTGTCTTCAGCCACAATAAGCTCCAACGCCTTAACGCTCACGGGGATGACGGGCTACAAAAACTACCTCGTCACAGGTTCGGAGCTTCTTTCGGATGAGGACAAATATGATGCAACTTCTGGAAATTTCATTAAAGCCGAACTGGGAGTAGGCACATCATACGCCACTTCTAACTACATCTGGCGAGAGCGGGTGTTCGCCTTGGCGTCCGATGGTACTGATGATTACAGCGTAAATAATAGTGATGTCAGTTCGGCGTATTGGACAGTCGGCCCTGTTTCGGGAACTGGCGCAGGCGGGGATATGTACTCAGGTGCAAATTTCACCATGAATTTAGGTTATGTAGGTCATGCGGGGTATGGCTGGATGTTTTACCACAGCGAGGGTGTCGGCTTGGAGGGGTACTTGTCTACAGGAATGAATACTGGATCACAGGTTCCCGTGCCGTGCCTCACAACGGCTCATGGCTGTTTTAAGCACGGGTCATCTGCTCCCAACGCAATTAAACTTAAAGCCGTTAACGGTGATCTTATCGGCGGGTCTGCTGCGCTTTACGGAATCGCTACATAGATGAACGCAACCAATTTGCTAGATCAGCTAGGGGGGCAGGAAGCGATGGAAGGCGTGGCCCGTGACCTCATGGGTGACTACGGCCTTATAGCCCTCGGCTGCTTCTTCATGCTGCTAGGCAAAGACCTCATGGCCAACGTGGTGCAGGGGTTGATTATTTTCTGGGGCAACTCATGGAAAAACGATGAGATATTATACCTGAACGGCAGGCAGGCGCGGATAGTCAGGAAAGGATTTTTCTCAACGTGCTTCCTCATGGTAGATCGCCACTCGTCCATGTCGATACCTAACAGCAACCTAAAAGATTGTGTAGTGGAAAGGATTCTGCCCAACGGCGAGCTACCTGAGTACCTACCAAAGGGGAGCGAAAAAGGGCCGATACCTGTGAAGGTCGTGAGTACGCCGCCAACAGCAAGGAGGAAACGGAAATGAAACGAGGAGCTATAATTGTCGGGCTGGCAGCATTTGTTATATGGTGTTCGGGTTGCCGAAACATTCGCTCCGTGGACGCAGACCTTGGGGGGCTGGAGATTGAGTATTGGCCAAGCCACCCATCACAGGAGGATAAAAGCATATTTGATTTTGGGGTAGTCACTAACAGGCTGAATGCAGTTCCAGTAGGCTGGGACGGGCCGCTGCTGATGCCCCGACAAAGGAGATAAATAAATTATGGCTAACATTAGTTATGAGGTCACAAGGTGGGACGTAAGTTGCTGCCACCACGCGCACCCAAATCAAGCTGGCTACGCAGAGTCAGTTATTTTGGGTATCACCGCAACCGATTCGGTCAGCGGCAAATCGGCATACAAGGATGAGCGTATTAGCATCAACCCTTGTGTGGAACTAGGCCAGTTTGAGGCAGGAGCCGAACAATGGATTGAGAACCAGATAGGGTCTGGTGGGTGGTACTTGGAATTGCAGACCAGAATCGCAGCGCAACTGTCTGCCCCTGAGCCAGCACCGAGCAGGGAGATGCCCAACTTCGCAAGCATGAACATAGGCGACGGCTACAGCGAGTTGCCTAGCGAAGAGGAGGCTGAAGCTCCCGCTGAAGAGGTAGAGGAGGCAGAAGAGGTAGAGGCAGAGGAAGCTGTAGCTGAAGAAGAAGCAGAGGAAGCCGCAGAAGAGACTGCTGAAGAAGAGGCTGAAGAAGAAGAGGCTGAAGAAGAAGAGGCTGAAGAAGAAGAGGCTGAAGAGGAGGCTGAAGAAGAAGAGGCTGAAGAGGAGGCTGAAGAGGAGGAGGAGTGATGCGCTTAATCGGCCTGCTAGTTGTGGGGTTGGGGTGCGGGTGTCACACGGTTCAGTACGAGTGGTTGCCAGAGTCAAAGTTTGTCAGGCACACAGAAGACGAGAGTGCGGCTATCTCGGTGATTGAGTGGAGGTTCTAAATGCACTGTAAAAATTCAAAGTGCTTCGAGGATACATGCCAGGGTGAGTGCGAGGACAGGGTTAAAAAGCTGGCAGATGAAGCCAAGAAAAGGGAAATCAAGGCGCGAAGCAATTTGACAAATACGGATGTTACCCTAAAATCGGGCAGCTAACAGCAGCGTTATGGAAGAGCAAGAACAACAACAACTACGGACGGCGGTACAAATACTGGCCCAGGTCGCAGATCAAGCACTCGTTAATGGCCCCTCTGGAAGACAGCGGGATCAGGCGGTGCAGATTCTAGCCCAACATTTTGGGTTGGCCCAGGAACCAGCAAATAACCCGCCGATAGAAATGCCTAAAGAGGAAACGCCTGAATCTTCTTGACGATATAAAGGTTACGGCAACCGCTACGGTGGGGATCGGGAACGTCTGGTTGCAGATTGACCCCTTCCTCAAGTGTTGCGTTAGCGCAGTCAGCCTTGTGTATATTGTCATTAAGATTAGGCAAATGGTTAAACAAAAATAAATTATGCTACGTTCAAAAACACTGTGGGGGGCAGTAACCGCCATAACTGGAAGTTTGTCAGCGTATTTTTTAGGAGAGATTGAGCTAGGTGCTATGTTGCAGATTTGTGTAACATCGGGCCTGTCCGTTTTCCTGAAACACGCAGTCCAAAAAGCGGAAGTCGCTGCCACAAGTTAAGAGGTGTGCGCTCCATCGGCCAGCGGGGGGAATTGCTGGTAGCCGAGAGGCTCATTGAACAGGGCTGGGACGTAGCACACCCTCTTTCCGACACATCCCCTTTTGACCTGATCGCGGCCAAGGGGGGCAGGTTTTTGCGCATTCAGATTAAAGCAACGCTGAAGCCTCATTCATACCCTACAAGCCGACCCCATTATCAGTTCCAGTTGGCAAAGGGATTGTCCGCGAAAAAGCGGTACACCAAACATGAGGTAGACTATTTCATCTGCTGCGCCTTGGACTCTCGTAAGTTTTGGGTTATCCCGTTTGAGTCAGCAGGGTCGAAGACGCTCAAAATCTACAGAGGAAACAGGAGTCGGTTCCACCAGTTCGAGAACGCTTGGGGTTTGCTGGGAGAAAGCAGAGTTTAAGTGAAGGGCGGGGGGAGGCTGCACCCCATCCCAAAGCTAGAAAAGTGACAGGCAAACTTAGCCGTTTCTGCCCACATCTGCCCACACAAATCCAAATCTCTCTATTTCCTATATTCTAATGGTGGAGGCGGGGGGAGTCGAATCCCCGTCCCAATTAACCTGTTTCCTCCATTTTAAACTGATTTGGTTATTTGCTGAGTGTTTGCAACGACATCAAGGGACACCGCCGGGACACGATAGTGCTTGATTTCTGCCCACATCTGCCCACACGTTTCGTGCGTGGAAATATTAACTGAATTTGTAAAAAGAAAAAAAGGCGCAGACGCATATCATCGTGCCTACTACTATGACGCTGAAGGCAAAAGGCAAAAGGAGAACTTTAAATGCAACAAGAAGCAGCCAAAGAAGTGTAACGGCAAGTACAAAAACCCTCACTACTGCAAGGCATACAAGGATGCTGAAGATCGGCTGAAGAACCTCAAACACGCCACCAAAACCCAGAGCCTCAATCTGGAGTCACTCTCCAAGTCAGAGCGGGTGGAGTGGGCGCAAGCTGCGGAGCTGGCCAAGAGGGTGGGGATGCCCATGATCCAGATAGTCCAGTTAGCGGAGCAGCACAAGGGGCCGCTGAAGCCGCTCGACATCTCTGAGGGTATCCTCCTTTTTCTGGAAGCCAAGAAGGCCGAGGGGTGCGCCGAGGGAACGCTCAAAAGTTGGCGGCGTGACCTCAAGCGGATCAGCGGTAAATTCCGTGGCCAGGTGCATGAGCTTCGGACGGATGAAATAAACAAGTGGGCCTTGGCGCTGCCACTCGCACCCAAGAGCCAACGGCACACGCTTGGTACTGGTGGCACATGGTGGATATGGATGGATGATCTGGGTTATTCTGTTGGGCCGAAGAATCCTTTCAAAAAATGTCAGCGCATAAAGTCTCCGAGGAAGCCGGTTGTCATACTCACCGTCGCACAAGCCCGTGCTGTGGTATATGCGGCTGTTAAAGACCCGTATCTAGCGGCGGTGGTAGTGCTGGTCATGTTCTGCGGGTTGAGGACTGAGGAGGCGCAAAAGATGGTTTGGGATTGGGTTCACCTTGAGCATCCGATGGTGGAGGTTCCAGAGGGCATTGCCAAGAAGGGGGAGGAGAGGTTCAATGAAATCCAACTGGACAGACTCGACGTTAATCTGAAAAACCTACCGCCTAATGCTCTCGCATGGTTGCAGTATGTGGCCGATCAGGAATATTTAATGCCGATGGTAGGGGCGCAGTCGAAACCAAGGAAACAGATCGGTGCGGTACTACCCGTCAACCCTTCGACATACAGGAACCGGAAGAAGAAACACCTCAAAATGATAAGCGGTAAGGTCAATGTCCTTCGCCACACCTTCTGTTCAATGCACATAGCCGCATTCAGAGATCAAGAGGCAACCTCCTTAATCGCCGGTAACTCCGTGCGCGAACTCAAGGCGAGCTACAAGCGGCCCATACCACAGGATAACGCGATAGAGTATTTCAACATCATGCCGCCCGTAGGGAAAAAACCACATGAAAGCCCCGGTTTTACTGGGGGAAGACCGTCCCAATGTCTGGAAACGCGGAATACTTGAAGGTCGGCTAGAGGGTTCGATTGCAAGTTGGACACACCAATTCGCCGGTCTTGGGGTCGGTGTGACGGGTTTTTAGCCCCTCCAATGACTGAAGCATTTGGTCTTCCGTTTTATAAATTGCCTTCAGCCTCTTATCGACATTTTGTAAACTTTCGCTCGCCGCACGGCCATTCTCAATGTGCTTGGCCAGTTCCGCTCGCGCCACCACGATGGCGTATACTTCGTAGCCCAGTAGCCCCGTCACCAGCACCATCGCTGTTAATCCCAACGCTGACCAGCGGTAACACCGTTTAATGGCCCTGTTAATCTGGGTATGGTTAGCCACCTCATCGCGCCGTTGCTCTGTCACCTTCGCGTAAAAAAGTTTATTGCGGCGGCGAATATTTATGTTGGTACGCCTCGTCTGTTGCCCCCTCACATTGCCTCCTTTTTTAAGGGTTTTTCGGGTGTGGTGGACCTCGCCCCAACGTCCTCACTTAATGCTGGGTGGAGGTCGATTTCATGGTGTTGTTTGAGGTCGTAATATTTCTGCCTGTAATACATACCATCATGGCGAGCAAATGGTGTCTCTACACCTCGATTGAGGTCATCGATTCGTTGGGCCAGCACGGCCCTGCGCGATGGATTCAAAACCTCCGGTGAACCCGCAATCCAATTGAGGATGTTGACCAACCCCGCCTCAAACGCGATTTCAAACACTCGCCGCTGTTGATGTTTCGAGAGTGTCGAATATGGTGTGTTATGAAGTGGTTCTGAATAGGTGTCGTTAATGATGGCGTCAGCGACAACAATTCGCATCTCGAGGTGAGCCTTTTCCTCCACCAGCTTTTGATACGAAGCCTCGCCCAAATGTTTCGGCACAAACCCCATGAAACCAATTCCGAGCTTGTAGACATAATAGCCACCCCCGGCCCCGCCGACCACCAACAGCAACAAGGCGACGGCCGACCCTCGCAGGTATTTCGCCATAATCGTTAGATGTTTTCTGAGCCACTGGTGATTTGCTTCGTCGTTTGCCAAAAGCTGCACTATTCCATGCGCCACGTTGTTTGTGTTTTTTTTGTCTCTCATAATAAAATATTCATTTGTGCATAGGGATGTCGAGAATAGGAGGGGGTTAACTAGCCGGTCCGTCTCCTGTCAGTCAAGGCCCAATTCCTTTCTCGTTTCCGCAAAGACGCGCTGCGAGCGTTCAATAGCCGCTGTCAGCTTATCCATAGAGTTAGCCTTTGCCAGTTCCCCCACTTTATCTAGGTCAACTGGATCACCACCGGCAACCCCTTCCTTTAACTGGGTACGGATGGCGTAAACTATCCACTCATTAACACTCATACCGTCCTGTTTCGCTGCTTCCTCAACCGCTGAATAGACGGAATCGGTACACCTGAAGGATCGTTTTCTTTTTTGAGTTTTCATAAAATGCCCCGTTATGAAAGTTTTTTTCTTAATAAAGGCAGCACCAAAAACAGGACTTTTACATTAAGTATTGAAGTGTGCAAGTAGTTTTTTAATAAAAGTGGAATCCCTCTGAAAATAAAAGCCTTGTGCCTCCTTAATAAATTGGGGTACACATTTCCCCGTGCAACAAAAGAGGAAACGGCTGAATCATAAAATCAGGTCGTTTGCCGTGGACAGGGAGACAGACAGGCTGATTAAGGCAGGGGCAAAACTGGAGCGCAAGAACGGGAACCCGTGTGTCTCGAATTTCCTGCGGGTCGCCATTGAGAGGTACTTCGACAAAGATGAGAAATGACTATTGAAGAAGCAGCAAAATACCTAAACCGATCCGTTAGGACTCTCAAAAGGTACATGAAGCAAAGAAGGCTGACCTACATTCAATATGGGCCGAGGTCGCCAATCGAATTTAGAGAGGTGGATTTAGTAGAGTTTCAGCAGAAAAACACAATAAAAGCTATATAAAATGGAAGATCACAAGAAAGTATGGAGCGTCCTACAACCGATAGATTGCGCCGAGCAAATCGAAAAGAAGGGAAACATGAAGTACCTGTCGTGGCCGTGGGCTTGGGCCATAGCAATGGAACATTTTCCCGACACATCGTTCGAGGTGAAGTATTTCGCTGACCCCTCACATGAGACTAAACAGTACCCGTTTGAGATACACCCTGACGGCACGGCTACCGTTTGGATGGAAATAACTATCAACGGCATTCGGAGAACAATGTGGCTACCCGTCATGGATAACCGAAACAACTCGATCAAGAACCCCAGCTCCCGGCAAGTCAGCGACACGACAATGCGGTGCTTGGTCAAGGGGTTAGCCTTGTTCGGACTCGGTCATTACATCTACGCAGGGGAGGACGTACCAGAAGCCCCAACAAACGAGCCAGAACCAACGCCCGATAGAGCCAAAATAAAGCCTTTCACTCGGCAAGACAGCGACAGTAAGCCAGCGGTGATCGTGCAGCTTGAAGCGAGATTTGGGAGCAACGAGGGCAAAGTCACTAATCACTATCTAAAATTTAAAGGCGGCAAGTACCTGAAAAAAGGCCAGACTTGGCGCGATCTGCCATCTGATATTTTAGATAAGGTTGCCAAGAACCTAGAGGGATTCTGCAAGTCAATAAATCTGTAGTATGCAGATCACTCAATTCGTTGACGCTTTTACATGAAAAACACAAACCCGATTAAGCAAAGCCGGTTCAACCCCGTAATGGACGAGGAAGACGCTGCCTCTGCGGAAAACAAAGCCCTCAAGGAGAGGATAGCCAATCTCCTGCTCAGGAACGCATCGCTACAGAAAGAACTGGAGAAAACAAAAGTTGCCAGAAACTGAACACAGAGAGAGGGGACACCACCCTTACAGCCCAAGCAATTACCCGAAGTGGGAGTTGTGTGCGTTGTTCAAGAACAGGGGAGGGTCTAGCGATGCTGCCGAAAGGGGAACACAGCGGCATGAGATATTTGAGAAAAACATAGAGGAGCGCAACAACGGTCTGGGGTATGATAAAGAAGGTAATAAGGGCTGAAGACGAGAACGCTAAGTACTCAATAGACAGCCTCAATCGAGAGGTTGGCAGCGCATATATCCATTGCGAAACAGAGGTCTGCTACGACACCATGTTCTATGGCTTCATTGATGCGTGGGCAGTAGTAAAAGGCAAGCTCCACATCTTCGATTTAAAGACAGGTTGGGCTAGTACGGATGCCGACCATCTGGCCCAACAAGAGGGTTATGCGCTTGCCTTGCTTAACATGGCCAAGAAGGGGATGTGGCCAGAGATCACGGATACAGACAACGCTATACTTCACCTCATCTGGGAGGACCAACGGCGCACCTATTCTTGGGACACAACCTACAACCTAGCCAAATGCCTGGTCATGGAAATCTTGGCCAAGAGGATGTCCCCTGATTCCAAGCCAGCAGCAAATAAGAACTGCCAATACTGCGAGAGACTTAATTCCTGTGAGGCGGTGAACCATGAGCTGATGGAAGTGGTCAAGTTGATAACCTGTGAGGATTTGCCAACCAGATTTAAATCACCAGAAGAGCTGTCGCGTGGCCTCATGGTTAAAGACATTGTTCTGGCGTGGTGCGGTGGGATGCAGAAGCTCGGAGTCGCACACGTTAAAGCGGGTGGTGAGCTGCCGGGATGGACATCGTCTTTAGTCAAAGGAAGAGAGCAAGCCCCAGATTTGAAAGACGCATGGGAGGCTGTTAAGCCATCGCTTGAAGCCAAGCACGGCAAGGGTGGCGCAAAGGATGAATTTCTAAAGTGTTGCAAGGTGGTTGCAGGAAAACTGCGCGGCCTTGATTACGAAGAAGATTTTCCCGCAGAACATGTTATGAAGCGGGGAGAACCATACTACAGGTTAATCTGTAAAAAGAGACTAATAAAATGAATAACGTACAAGAGATAGGGCGGCTGTGTGCTGACCCAGAATCACGCGAGAGCAAGGGTGGCCTTTCGATAGCTAATATTCGGATTGCCGTGAACGAGCGAAAGAAGGACGGCGACGATTGGGTGGATGACACCACTTTCATCGACTGTAAGGCATTCGGCAGCAAGGCCGAGTTCATCAGCGGACACTTCAGGAAAGGCGATCCGATTTGGCTGACGGGCCGGTTGAGCAACGACGAGTGGGATGACAAGGAGACAGGCAAAAAGCGCAGCAAGCTGGAGGTCTTAATCGGGCAATGCGGCTTCGTGCCTTCAAAGAAGGATAACAGCGACAGCGAGTTCGGATGAGCTGGTTGATTGTAGTTTTAAAGGCCATTCCCGCACTCAGGAAGATCGGTGAATTACTCGAACGCAACATCAAGCAAGCCAATGCAAGGGTCAGGAGGAACGAAAAACGCGACTTGGTTGATGACGCTATTGCTGATGCTCTCGCTAACAAGCGGGTGCGTAAGCGTAAGGTACGAGAACGCCAACGACCTGATAAAAGCTCATCCTGACGGTTTCCATGATGCGGTTCATGCGTCACCAGAAGCGGAGGAGTTTGTGCGGGAGTGCCTTTATACAATTGTAGAACTAGAAGAAAAACTGGAGGGACTATGAGTAAACCTGAATGAACGACGCAAGCACACCAACAATAGGAGAGTTTCCTCGTTACGACATTGAAACAACGACAGTCAACAAGCATTTGAGCCACAAGATACGGGCGAAGATTTTAACTGGAGAGTACACCGCTGACTCATGGCAGGAATTGCAGATGATAAGAGATTTTAAGGAATCAAAGTTGAGCGTGGATGACTTTCTGGAAAGGGAAGAGAGGGAAAAGTGACATTAGACGAGGCGAGTGATGCAATCTTGGAACTGCAAACAAAGGTGGCAACTTTTAGCAATCAAGAAATCGTCCAAGTCCTTGAGCGCATCAGGCTGAGACTGCTTGAGCCAAGTGTGAATTTTTATGCCGAAGAAGATCAACAGTCGAATGAAGGGGAAAGTTAACGAAAGGAAGTGGGCATCCATCTGCACGAATGAGGGATACCCAGCAAGGAGGGGACAGCAGTTCAGAGGAGGCGAGGATTCTCCTGATGTGATATGCGAGTCTCTGCCTATTTTCCATTTCGAGGTTAAGGCGGGTAAGCGTCCTCATCTGTGGAATGCAGTTGACCAGGCGTTGCGCGACCGGAAGACGGGCCAGTTGGCCATAGCTGCCCTTCATCGTGATTTTTGTCCGTGGATGGTGGGGATGCTTGGCGATGATTTTTTTAGAATGGTTAGAGGGGATCATCTTTGAGGGAGTTAACGGTTATCAGTTTAGGAGCAGGAGTACAAAGCAGCGCAATGGCACTAATGGCAGCAAAAGGAGAGATCACGCCAGCCGTGGATTTTTGTGTCTTCGCAGATACAGGCGCGGAGCCGTCAAGTGTGTACTCGTTTTTGAAGTGGCTGGAGGAGGAACTGCCGTTTCCTGTCTACACGGTGAAACATGAAGGGGGTTTGACCAAGGCGTTGGAGGACGGGGTGGAAGGAAAGAAAAGGTTTGCCTCACCTCCTCTGTATACCCGCGACTATGCTACTGGTGGAGTTGGAATCCTAAACCGACAATGCACTCTGGACTACAAGATTGCCCCCATCAAAAAGAAGATAAGAGAAGAGTTGGGGCTAAAGCGAATGCAGAGAGCGAAGGGCGTTCATTGCACCCAATACATAGGCATCAGCTTGGACGAGCTTACCAGAGCGAAGTTGAGCTTGGTTCCGTACATAGACCACAGATTTCCCCTTATAGAGAAGCGGCTCAAGCGAGGAGACTGCATTGAGTGGATGAAAAAGAACGGTTATCCGACTCCACCGAGATCCGCTTGTGTCTATTGCCCTTATCACTCCAACCATGAATGGAGAAAACTAAAGGACCACGACCAAGAAGGGTGGGAAGAGGCCATCAGGGTTGACGAGATGTTGCGGCACGGAAACGGCAAAACCAAATCCGAGCTATTCGTGCATCAGTCTATGGCCCCCCTCAGGGAAGTAGACCTGTCAACGGATACAGACCGAGGCCAAGCTGTGTTCTCGTTTAACGATGAGTGCGAAGGGATGTGCGGGGTATGACGGCAAGACAACTTCATGCGCTAGAGAGTGCGACCAACGTGGTGGCTGGGTACTTCATTAACCTAGTGCTCGTCTACCTCCTCCTGCACGGGCTTGGATACGAAATAAGGATGCACGAAAACGCCGGGATGGGAGTTGTCTTGGCACTTGTAGCCTTCATTAGGGGTTACTGCGTGAGAATAGCTTTTTACAGACTGACATGAGTGAGGAATACGAACAACCAGTACCGAGTCCTTTCACCGAGAAGGAGATCACAGTCCTTGGCCGAGCCGCCGCGGATTTAGGTTGGGCCGACAGAGGGGGCGTAAATGCCTTTCTGAGCGATGTGTATGCTAAACTTCACAAGTGGGGGCTAGAGGCACATAAGTACAATGAAGAAGCCAAACAAGCGGAAGAAAACGGGGGAGAGTAAGGAGAAACCGCCAACCCCTTTAAGGGGCGAGGAACTATACTTGGCCCAACAGAAGAAGTGGGCGAACGCAATGACCATGCGGAGGAATCACGGAGAAGGGAAATGATTAGCATTGAAGAGGTTAACTTGTGGCTGATGAGCAACCGCCTTTGTGTAATGCCTATTGCGGACTACAAGGCTTACAGCATAAAGCTCACGGCGGCACAGGAGAAGCTGCATGAGCTGGTGCCAAAATTAAGAAGGCTTGAGGCTATGAAGCTCGGAAACCTGGCCAAGGAGAACAAGCTGCTAAAAAAAAACTTAAAGAGGCTAGGGCAGTTGTCAGGGAGGCTGAAGACGGGCGAATTGAAGCGGCGGCTCATCTCATTGTTAGCGAGGCAGAGGAACTGGAACTCCAACACCCATCCCCAGACCCCTTGAAATATGACTACAGGCATAAAGTTAACCCGAAGCCAATGCACCGCAACTGGTGTGGGCAGGGTGATATGCGGTGGAATGGATACGGTTGGGAAGAAGAATGAATTTTGGCAGGACAACCTTGCAACAATGTGAGGCACTGCCTTCCCCCCCTACATTGGGCTGCAATCCGTTGTTTGGGAGGGAGAATTTCGGCCCCGTGAGTGCGGTGCGCCGAGGTTTGTTGATGAGTGGGAGAGTCGAGGAAATGGTGTCGCAGGAGAACTGCGGACGGGTGGTTGCGGGGTTGTTATAGCTTTCTCCCCGCTTTGGTTGCATCCCATGAAACACCTCGGCTCTCCATTAAATGTAGATATGAAGAACAAAAAGAGGATAGAAATAGGAGAGTTCGGCCCGATCGTGAACAAGTCTGCCCGTCCCGGCGCGAAGGCGAGTTATATGTACGGGGTAGTGAAGGAGCAACTGCGAGGCGAATGGCGGGACCGACACCTGATGTTGACTTCCCACGAATACGAAAAGGCAACGTCCCGTGCTGCAAAAAACCCCGAAGACTGCGAGTACACACATATCGTTGTTTCAAGGCCAAAGAAAAGGGGCTTCATGGCTTGGCTAAAGAGGGAGAGGTGAGCCTCGGATACGTCAAGATATTCCGCAAAGTGTTGGATAATCCCAACGCAAGCAATCCCCTGTTCCTAGCTGTCTGGAACTACCTTTTGCTGAAGGCATCTCACAAGGTTTATGTCATGCGAATAGCTGGCGAAGACAGGGAGCTGAACCCCGGCGATCTGGTGTGCAGTTGCCGCAAGGTTGCCGAGTTTTTCAACATAAATAAGGACACGGTTAACCGTATTTTGGCCACAATGGAAAAGGACTCTATGATCAGACGCAAAATGTACACAAGAAAGACAGTGATTACGGTGCTAAACTGGTCATCCTACCAAGGTAACCCAGACACACTTGGGGACAAACGTGGGGACACACCGTGGGACACACCGTGGGACACTAACAAGAAGAAAGAAGAAAGAAGAGATGATAGGAGGGTAAAAAAACCCAAAAATGCTTTGAGTGAAAAAGGTCTAACCGCTGCTCGCGAGGTAATGGCCGAGTTTAACCAGAGAGCAGGAAAGCAGTACAAGGATCACGCTGGCAGCGATCACCTCACAACCATCAGGGCAAGACTTGAGGAAGGGTTTACCAAGGAAGAGATGGTGGAAGTCATAGACCACAAGGTGAAAGAGCTTAAAGGCACAGAGAACGAAGCCAAATGGCTCAACCCCACCTGTATGTTCAGACCAGCCAACATGGAGAGGAATCTGGATTGGGCCAGAAGCGCCGACAACATGGAAGAGGCCAAGCTGATTAAGGAGTTCAAGCACTTTGAGTTCTCCAACCCGATGGAAGCCCAAGACATCAAGCAGAAGATTATCGACTTGAGACAAAAGAGAAACGGACATGAAAGAGTTGTTCAATCACAAAGCTGAACAAGGGCTACTCGGTTGCTGCCTACTCGGTGGCATAGAGGAGGCCATATCCGCTGGCGTAGACGGAGCTTGGTTCTTTGACCTCCGACACTACGAAGTCTTCAGAACCCTCGAAGCCATGCACGAACGCTCCGAGGAGATCGAAACCGTAAAGGCTGTCCATGAGCTGCGGAACAACAACGTACTGGATAAAATAGGAGGAGCAACCGCGCTCACGGAATGGCAAGACTCAGCACCTACAAAGCACAACTCTGGATATTGGCTCTCAGAGCTTTTTGTATACAAGACCCGAAGGCAGACTAAGGCGAAGCTAGAAAATGCCTTGGCGGCTATCTCAGGGGCCAGCACGGGGGAGGTTGACGACATTATCTCATCCCTCCAAACCTTCATCCTAGACATGAAAGACCATGTGGGTCGAACAGTGGATGAAACACTCAACACAACCGTCACAGAAATTGTCGAGGAAGTTGAGGAGAGATTTAACAACAAAACCGAAACTCCTTGGGGTGTTCCAACTGGGTTCATGCCGCTTGATGACGAGCTGGGAGGACTCCGAGAAGGGGCAGTCTACATCCTTGCCGGTCGCCCTGGTCAGGGGAAAACCGCTATGGCCCTGTCAATAGCCCGTAATATCCTCATGGCCGGTAACCCCGTTGCAATGTTCAGCCTAGAGATGACCAAGAAGGAACTAGGTATGCGCCTCATGGCAAGTCACGGCGAACTGAACATGACCACAGTCTACAAAGGAACCCTGTCCGAGCAGGAATTTAAGAAGATAAGCAAAAGCGTAGAGGTCAAGATGCTACCCATCTACGTCAGCGACAGAACAGACCTCACCGTCAATATGCTCCGATCCGAAGCCCGTCGATATGTGAACAACTTCGGAGTAAGGGTGATAATCATCGACTACATACAACTCCTACAAGGAACCAAGGAAACCCGAAAGCTAGGGAAATACGAGGTAGTCAGCGAAATAAGCAGAGGCATCAAGCTAATGGCAACAGAACTTAATGTTCCCGTAATTGCATTAGCCCAACTCAACCGAGAAGCCGAAAAGGCAACAAACAGAAAACCACAACTCTCGATGCTCAGAGATAGCGGCAGTCTGGAGCAGGATGCGGACTGCTGCATGTTCCTGTTCGAGCCTCCAGAAGAAAACGAAAGCTGGGGAGAGGAGTCTTACACAAAAAACATCAACCTAACCATTGCCAAGAACAGAAACGGAGCAAGCGGAGGAAGCGTAGCTTTTGAGTTCATCCCAGAGTACACAAAGTTTAAATCTAAATCCCCAATTCTTTGACGATTATGCCGTTAAAAAGCTACTCTGCTCCATCATCGAAATGGCAGTGCTGGACTATAATCTCTGCGTCGAGAAAGGCTTCATCTACCAAAGGGAACTAGCCGTATGCATCAGCCTGAACCACGAACTTCCAAAGACGATAGAGAACATTTCAGAAATCAAGTCTCTCCTTACTTTCTTCTTCGAGGGTGGCTTGGAACAACTAATAGAAGACGGAAACCTACGGGGGGAAGCAGGGAACTTCCTCTCAGCAGACTTTATAAGAAAAGCACTACTATGAACCACGAAGAACTAGCAACAGCAATAGCGGGATCACTAGAGATCAAAACCGAAATGGGCCGTCAAATCATTCCTATAGCCCTGGAGTGCATCGACCTGTTCGACAGGAAACAACAAGACTATGGCAGCAAAAACATAGCATCCTTTGAAGATAAGGACATGAATATGCTGGGTGTTGCCATACGCCTAAATGACAAAGTGCAACGCATGATGAACCTCCTAGCCAACCGTGTGAAAGGTAAAGGGGAACCCAATAACGAATCCATCAAGGATAACTCACGCGACATCCATAACTACGGCACAATCTTATCCGCATTGGAACAAGGCATATGGAAGTAGTGAGCTTAAAAAAAACATCCATACGGCTACTGCCCAAAACTCAACGAGGCGAAGTCAAGAAGTGCTGGTCTTGCTCCAAGGAAAAGCCCCTCCACTACCGGGACTACTCCGTTGGAGGCGACATCTGCCTCGATTGCTTCAACGATGCCCACGATGTCGAGCAATACCTCGTTAATAACAAGTACCTACTAGAGAAGAATAATGGAATCAGACACCCCCACCCCAATGAATTCTCCGACGAAACGAACCACTAACAAGGTTCTTCTCAGCTCCGTATGCAAAAAGATAGCCAAACAACTTAAACTGCCCAAGGACGTAGTATACGAGGTCTATCGCGCCATCCCCCTACACATCGTCGACGCTCTCAAGCAAAAGAAGTCCGTAGTCTTCGAGAACCTCGGCGTATTCACACCCCACATCATGCGCTCAAACCTCCCCCACGTTCCTGACACCTACAAAATCAGACTCAAGGCATCCCAAAAACTCAAGACCACCATGCTTAAGTTAGCAACCGATGAAAATAGACAGGCAACACCTGAAACAATTAAGTAAAACCTTCCTAGAAGCAGGGGAATTACTGAATAAAATGTCCCGAATAAGATCCGAAGATAACCTCATGCGCCAATACAAGAGACTAGAGAAGATACTAAACAAACTTACCTAGCGACTTCTGCCTTGGAAAAAAAGTCAGACCGCACATCCGCTAACCATTCCTCCCACAAATCCGCCACCTCAACGGGCATCTCGACCTTCGGCACGGGACTCCTCACCAAAACCTTCATCTCAAACCCCTTGTCATCCACAGGGAAACAAGCAGCCCCTATCCTGTACCGCACCCCTATGTGCTCAACCATCAATTCATAGTAATGCGTCTTCGTCATCAAAGTCATTCCACCCATTCCTGTCTTCAGGGTAATTCTCATCCAGCCAGCAGCCTCCTCCTATCGCCGCCTTAAAAGGCATATAACATCCACAACCCACATGACTCCCGCTATAAGGACGACAACGCCGTAGTACGCGATCAAACAAAACGCACCCGCGACATATCCGCATTTTGCGTACGAACGATTCTCTTGGCTCAACTCTTCCTCCTATCCCTGTCCTCACCATAGTATAGCACAACCTCAACCCGTCCCTCCACGTTGCCCCCCCTAACTCTTCCCGCAAGACAGCAGCCCACTCCTCATAACGCGATAACCTGAAGCCAAATAGTCTCACGGCACTATGCTGCACGAAACAGAAGGCAGTTTCAAAATAGAATTAGCCAGAAAGTTGAGATGTGAGATGTATATATACGATCTGCCGCCAGGTCGCGCCCCCCCTTGCCCCCCCTTCGCTTCATGGGTTGGACGTTACCCTTCGGGCATAGGGTAACACTCGGCGCAAAAACCCAATGAACACAGGCAGAATGCAGGGTTACAACCGTAGCTTTGTGGGCTGTCCCCGATGCCCGTTGTAAAACTTGGGAAAAAAACAGAAAACAGTTATGAAAAAGCAGTTCATTAAAAGCGAAGGAGTGTATCAGGTTGACGGTCGGAGTGTTGCAATCCACAGCGGGATGAGGAAGAACCAATTCATCACCGACAATAACTTGGGGCGGGTTTCTGCCTCACACGTTGAGGAATTGTTTGACTCAGCACAAACGCAGTTAACGGCAGAATTCAGCCGGGGCCAAGTGATTAGCACCACAAAAGAACGGCAAAAAATAATCGCCGGGGAAGTTGTGAACGTTGTTTCCTCGACGTTTAACTTGGGACTCTGCCGGGATGCCAAGAAAGTCCGCTCACACGTTGCCGAAGAGGTTGCCAAGGCAGAAAGCAACATCTCGAAACTGAACCTGCTTTTGGCAACTCAGGAAGAAACCATAGAGGCAATTAACCTAGAGGAAGCCAAGGCAGAGGCAGAGGCCAAGGCAGAGGCAGAGGCAGAGGCCAAGGCAGAGGCAGCCAAAAAAGCCAAGGCAGAGACCAAGGGCAAGAAAAAGCCTCTGGTGACCAAGTAGCGGCCAAGCACGGGGCAACCTAGTTTTTAGGCCCTGCCCCTTTTCCCTTCCCTTGTGTTTCGCCTTGTCGTGGCGGGAAGGCCCAACGGGAA
>Ga0208013_1000493_pt1 | contig 21555 bp, 37 predicted proteins | sample 16_taG_FD_184091 | JGI IMG/M metagenome (GOLD analysis project Ga0208013, IMG submission 184091) | Marine viral communities from the Subarctic Pacific Ocean - 16_ETSP_OMZ_AT15313 metaG (SPAdes) (version 2) | ecosystem: Environmental > Aquatic > Marine > Oceanic | place: Pacific Ocean | collected...
TCAATATCCAAAGCACTATCTTTCGACCGCAAAGTCACACCAGCGCCAGCAGCCAGCGTCGCAGTCCCAGCCCCCAGAGCCGCCACAATGATCTGGGTACCAGTTGCATAAGCAACAGACGAGTTGGGCGGCACCGTGAGCGTCTGCGCCGAGCCGTTCGATGAAGTAACCAACTTCCCAGCGTCGGCTAGAACGAACGTGTACGTCGTGCCTGTCTGGGCATTGGTCTGGAGAGGGGCTACCAGACCACCAGAGACAGTGAGTTGGTCGGTGATCTCGACATCACCGTCGGCCACCTCCAAGGCGTTCGCCCCGTCGGTGCCTGTGATGACCAACTTCTCATCGCTGGCATCCCAGAGCATGTTGTCGCCAGCGGTGGCGGAATGGAACGTCACATCCACGCCAGATCCGTCAGTTCCCATGTCAACGGCAGCGTCAACAGCAAGATTTACGGTGACTGTTCCACTGACTCCCCCGCCTGAGATGTTCGTGCCCGCCGTGACACCAGTAATATCCCCCAAAGACACAATGTCTGAAACAAGCGCCTTCTTCGTCGTATTATCCGTGACATCCTCTATGGCGATGTAATCCGTTGAAACCGCCGTAGCCGTCCCCAACTCGTTGATGTCCAGCGCAAGACTTACAGCACCCGAGGTGCCCCCTCCGCTCAGACCATCTCCAGCCGTAACAGCCGAAATGTCCCCAGTGGAAACCTGATCTATTCTCTGCGTAATCCTCGACGGCATGGTCGCTCCTAACCGAAGTAAGTAACATCAATCGTGCTGTCAGACGACACCCGAATAAACTTCACATCAGACATGTCGTCCTCATACAGGTCCAGCACACTGTAAGGATTCAAATAATGCCCCACACTCGCCGTGGGAGTCCCCCAACGAACCCTGATGGGTTCCGCACCATTGGTAACCAAAGCTGCCACAGCGCCAGTCGTAGCAGTAATACCAATAGCAGTGTTTGACACTGCGACCTGTTCGTCACCCAGGGCCGACCCGTATTCCGACGCTGCTCTTCTAATGCCCATCTAATCCCGCTTTCCGAAAATTCCTAGTCTGTTCGCATCCATGTTCGCTACCTGCGCCGCTAAAGTCTGAGACAGTTTGCGAAGTTCGTACTCAATAGAGATAGCGTTCTGTCCCACCATCTTGTGTGTCGGCTTATACACAACACCCATTACGCCGCCCCCTGCTCCGCATGCCACTCCAAATGACGATGCTGCCACTCACGTACAGAACGCACATCCTTACTGATTTCAGAGATGTCAGTGCCGATGGCGTCGAGTCGAACCTGGTTCGCTGCGTGCTGCGCCGTGTTTTCACGGCGATACTTGGATGCGACTACCGCGAAGACGCCGCTTATGAGAGCGGCGGCTACCAGTCCTGCGAAGCCGATCCATTCCATCAGGAGCAACCGCTCGTTTCACCGCACATGGGGCACACCAGACATGAGCCTGCGCGTTGCATGGGCGCTGCACAAAAAGGGCACGCCGTACCACCCATTTGTATAGTGCAGGCAGGGTTGGGGGTTTCTAACACAGTTTCGGTCATTCGGCCGCTTCTTCAAGCGCCGCCAAGCGGGCATCCTCAATCACCTGGTCGGGCGGGTTGAGCGGCCACACAACCTCAGACACACGACTGTACACCGACGGCAGATCCCTGAGAGCCTGACGCCACTCTGCGTATTCCTCAGCGGTGTGGTCACCTAAAGCAGCGTCCCCGACCTGCGTCCAGTCCGTGGAGCGCAACAGGCTGTCACGCTGGGAGCGGACCATCGACATGTCCAGATCAGCGGCCTCAGCCTGTGCCTCCAGTTCCGCTTCTTCTTCTGGTGTGAGGTCGTAGTAGACCCCGTTGACTACTTTTTGTCTTGGCATGATTGCGCCTCCTAAGCGCCTGTCACGCCGTACAGCGTGAATGTTGAATACTGCATCCAGTCACCTGTACCAGCGTTTATCCGAATGCGCTCAATGTTGTCTGTCGATTGCCACAGTCCAGCAATCAAACCGATCGACCATGTATAGTCGGGGGTCGAAGCATTTTCGGCTGCCGTTTGAGCAAACACCTGCTTGTAGTTCGCCGTGTTCGCGTAGTGCGGAATCCAGATCCTGTATGCACCAAATGTGTCGGCGGTGTCGTTGTCATCAGAGGTGTAATACAACGGGATCCTGTCAGCGCCAGTTTCCCCTGAAGATGTCGGTGTAGCAGTTCTCGCCAGCAGATTCGTTGCCGAATAGTTGGTGCCCGTGTCCAACGACCCGTCCCCGAACTGCATTTTTCCGTAACGTCCCGCACCTGCGCTGCTGTCCCGACCTGAAACCAGAATCATCAAATGGTCATAGGATGTCGGGATGCCCGTTTCCTCCCAATAGGCGGCAGCGACACCAATCTCAGTGTGGTCGATAACAGTGAAAGCAGCCATCAGGAGGACTTCAATCCGTAGAGGGTGAACTCAGAACCACGGGTGAAACCCGCTGACCCGTTCGCTGGGTACAACAGGATCGTGGATACCGCAGTCGTGGCATCCCACAACCCGCTCCCAAACGTGACGTACGGGTCCTTAGAGGTGCCGACATTGGCAGAGAAGAACATCAGAGTCGTGTTCTTGCTTGCATTTCGGTAGTCAAGGATGTCAACTATTGCAGAGCCGTACACGGTGCGAGGGTCCATAGTGGTAGTAACCATCTGCCCTGCCGCTAAGGCACGGTCCGTAGCCGTTTCAGGTCCAGCAGCCGTAGAAGTATCTGTGCCGTACATCCTGTGTGTGGAGTAGTTGTTGGCCGTGTCGCCGTTGAGCCGAATCCCGACTGTTTCATAGTTGCTGGCACGGAGAGTTCTCAGGTTCATCCGCAACTGGAGATGCTCGTACGACCCCAGCGACGAGAACGTCACCGATGCAGCATCAGCCTCCAAATACACGGTTTCGATTGCTTCGATAACGGCCATCAGGCAACCATCCTTGGCAGCACACCAAACAACGAAATCATCGAGCCGTCCTTCAAGTTGCCTGCGTTCTTGGAAATCACCTGAACGGACGTAATCGGCGACTGATTCTTCCATGTCAGCGTCTGTAGCCATACACGGCCAGCGCCATCGACATCGCATGCCGACTGGTGTAGCGAACTCTTGAACTTCCCAGAGTTCACATCGAACAGGTGCGACACCATGCCGCCGAAGATGTTTGCTGACGCCGAGTTGGCTGGCAGAATTCCGACAATCGGTTGAGCCTCAGGGTTCGCCGTCGCCCACGAACCGTTGCCTTCAAAGTACTGGCCCGCATAGTTGCCGTTAGTCGTGTCGCCGTTGAAACGCATCCAGATGTTGTCCTGGGTAACAGCCGTAGCGGTTCTCCCGTATGTGATGACAACAAGATCCATGTACTGACTGAAATCGCCCACTTGTCCGTCGTCGGTGGATGTAAACGTGATGCTGGCCGTGTCCGAACCAAGCGTTGTCGTGGCGATACCGACCCATGCCTCACCATCAGTGAGAACACCGTCAACAATGTATGCGGGATCAGCCATTATGCGGCCACCTCGTATCGGATGATGACAATGCCCGCACCGCCAGCGCCACTAGCGGCGATATTGTTGTATTCGCTGCCGCCGCCAGAACCAGTGTTCGGTACGGCCCCCCCAGCAACTGTCTGGAATGCCCCCGCACCGCCGCCGCCAGAGCCACCCGCTCCTGAGGAGCCACCGCCACCGTCGGCACCACCGCCACCGCCACCGCCTGCGTAGGTCGGTGTGGTTGCCGTGATCCCGTATCCTGTGGCTCCCGCACCACCATCGCCTCCGTCCTTCACCGATCCATCCACACCAACAGCGCCTTTGCCGCCACCGCCACCACCAGAACCAGTGTCCCCAGCGCCTCCGTCGTTACCTTGACCAGCGGTTCCCGAACCACCTGCTGTGCTAATAGGGCCGCCGCCACCAGAACCACCCGTGACCCCAGCGTTGCCGTAAACCCCACCTGCGCCACCGCCCGCAGAAGTGGTACCCAATGCCACGCTGTCAACACCGTCGTTCCCAGCGGTTCCACCACTGGTGAGATCAGCCGCTCCTCCTGTGCCTACGGTGATCGTGTGAGTAGCCGTGCCGCTATCACCAGATGTGGTACTCGCTGCAAACACTGAATGTGCCGCCTCAGAACTGGACTGCATACCGCCCGCTCCACCCGCCCCACCAGAACGGGCACCACCACCGCCTCCTGCGATGATCAGCCAGTCCACATCAGCCTCACCAGCAGACACAACAAACTTGCCCGACCCACGAAACGTATGAACCCTGTATGTCGTACCAGAATCCTCATACTGCGTGATGATCCCACCAAACGCCGTCAAAGGACCAGCGCCGCCGAACAGTCCACCATTCGTCCAAGTGGACACAGCCGTCGAAGGCCACGCCTTCGGCGCGTCATGCCGCCCGCGCCAGTTGGATACGGCGGTAGACGGGTTGGTGCGGTCCTGGCGAAACATTTATCAGGCAGTAATACGGTTGACGTACCCGTTGATGACCACCACGTTTGCCGCAGCGGCGAACGCCTTGACTACCAGGCCGTTCTGTAACGGGATCCCTGGGCACACCAGCACCCAGCCTGCCTCAGCTCCAATCGTCACCTCGACGAGATCGTCAGGTGCCGTAGTGCCACCGAACTCCAAGGTCAGTTTCCTGTCCGACCCGTCAGTGTTGCAGGCGTACAGCCACACCTCGTCCATGTCGGAAGTGCCCGACACGGCGGTATGAATGGTTGTTCCTGCCGTTGCTGTAGCAACAACCTTGACGTTCTTGCCGTTGGTGCCGCCCGAAAGCAGTTGTTTTGAGTATGTTGCCATGTTCTTTCCTTAGTTGAATACAGAATGTCCGATGACGCCGTTGGCGTCATCTGCGGTAGTAAGCGTGCCGCTTGCGTTCGGCAACCAAATGGTCCGATCCGCCGTCGGGTCAGTTGCCTTCAGAAATGTTTCGTAAGCGTCAGCCGTGGCCCCTTCCCACACGACGTAATAGTTGTTTGGAACGAAGACGCCCTGGTTTGCGGTAACCAACTCGCTGACGCTTAGCGTCCCTGATACTGTTGTTGCGTTCCCCGACGCTGACAAGGTGGGAGTTCCCGTAGCCCAGGACACGATCTCGGCGAAGTTCGTGTTCACATCGGCAGCCACAATGGTGGTACCAGCGGAGAAAGTGTTCGATACGGCCAGATCAGCCATTTAACGCAATCTCCTTGAATTATATGTGAACGCCATTGCGTTCACCTCCCAATGGTGATCTGTAGACGGTCCATTTACCTTCAATGAAATGGCTTGTGCTGTCCCAATCGTGGGTAGGCGCACAACATCAGCAACCAATTCAACTGCGGCAGCGTCCCAAGCGGCATACGTGGGGGAGCTGGAATCAGAATTGTCCCATTCCGCTGTGTCCCACAGCGACGAAGAAACCTTGCCTGTCACATCCACGTCGAAAGAGCCTGTAGCACCCGACTTGTCGTAGTTTTTATATACCTGAACAGGCATTTTGATCGTGTTCTTCGCCAGGGTGATGAATCGTGGCTTGCCCCATCTTTTCTTCGTGATCGGGTCACCCCCATGTAACCATGGGGTGACGAAATGCGAATCAATGTGAACGGCCGTAGACCCCGTATAGGTGTCGGTGGTGCGGTTCTGTTCGTCTTGAACATCGACCACGCAGCCCGTGTTGTCAACGCATCCAGCGTACACGGCGGCTCTTTCGTTGGGTGACCTGTAAGCGTGCAGTGGGCCAGCGTCAATGTTGGTTGACACCCATGCGCCGCTCTCCCCGATAGTCGGGTCGTAGATCAGCGTGCGTCGTGTCGTGGAGCCGCCCTCTGTCCAGTCGAGGCTGACGTACAGTTTGTTGTCACCCCAGGCGAGTTGCGGGGGATTTGAGAATGTGATGCGCCCATCGTCTATGGCGGGCTGCAACTTTGAGAACAGGTACACGAACTGTTCGCCGTTGTACAGGTATACGCCTTCGTGGGCGGACCAGAAGAACACCCCGTTCGGGGTGACTGCGGGGGTGCTCAGCGGGACCATGCCAACCGATGCCGATTGGAGTTGCACCTGGAACGAATCGGAATCGTACCCGAAGATCGCATACGTCGAATTCGACTTGAATACAAGCAGACGGTCGCCGTATGGAGCCAAACCTGTTATGTAGTCGCCGTGTTCTCCCTTGTCTATGTCCACGTAATCGGCGTCTATGCTGGTTTCGCCCCACTGCTCGGGTTCGTTGGCGTTTGACCAACGGACCCTTGTCTTATGCGCCGTAGCCGACTCATACGTGTTGGCAGCCCACGCGAAGTTGTTCCAAAAGGCCACGTACTGGGCTTGAGGGAAGTTGCCTGTGGTCCCGTCGAAAGTAGTTCCGAGATCCACTGCTGACGATGTTGCCCCATCCCACTTGAATGAAGGTTTGTCGTATGACACACCGTAGGCGTTGTTGTTCATCGTCATGCCGTACACGCGGGACCCAGCGGTACGCGCCGTGATCCCTGTCAGGTCGGTGAAATTCCCAGATGCCGACGCTGCCACCTTGGTCCCATAGTTGACCATCAAGGCGTTGTTGCCCGCGTCGTCATGGTAGCCCCAGATGCCTTTCACGTCGGCTGAAAGCGCAGTTGAGTTTCTGCGGTACACGCCGTCACGCATACGTACACCGCCACGGGGGTCTACGACCACGTTCAACAGGTCGGGCGACTCGTTGGGCGCCAGGTTGAACTGGTCGGACCTGAAGTTCAAACCCCCAGAAAACGATTCAAGCGCAGTGAGTTTATAACTGCTAGTTCGGGCACCAGCGCCCCGTGCCATCCGTTACTCCCAGAAGTAACGGAGACGGTTCGGTAAAATTGCTTGCGACCGCCAACGTGAGGCTGAATGCCCGTTTAGGACCAAGGGCTGCGGGGCGGGGCAGTCGTCGTAGCGTGCCTTCAGATTGTCGAACTCTTGTTCAAACAAACCAAAGTACTGGACAGCCATGCCAGGGTCTTCTTGCTGCTCGTAGGCTCGAGCTATCCCGTAGGTCGCTATGAGAATGTGGAACGGGCTGGGAAGGTCGGATGGTTCTGTCCCGTCTGACGAACCCGCCCCGAAGGCGGTCGGGTTCTTGTAGCCGCGCACGTACACGGTTTTCCCCGATCCTGGCGTCGGGTACAGGCGAACAGAGTCCGCCCAGAAAGACCACCACCACGAATCACCCGAGGAGTTCGAGTCAAGCGGATAAACAACGTCGCCTTCGTCGCGCCCCACGAACGTGATTACATGATTGTCGGTGCGTAGTGCCGCTATTTCACGCAAACCCGTTGCGACCGATGCGCCAACGGTTGCCAACGTATAGTCTTTGGTGTCGGCAACGGTGGTGAACGTCGTCGCCACCTCGTAGAACGGCCAACGCTTCTCCGAATAAACGATCTTGTCGTACCCTTCGCCAAAGAAACGGTTCAGGGTGTCGTCCGTAATGTCGGACGAATCAATGTCCACCACCGACCGAACATACGACCTCATGGTCGAAATGTCCACGGCTACTCCCTATGGAAAACGCACAGATCCCCGTCCCCGACGGGACGCCCCTTGCAGGGCGCCCCGTCGCGGGTCAGAGAACTGCATCTGACCGATTCTGGAACAACGGGTTCGCTGCTTGTCGGATTGACCTGCTGGACGTTTCGGGAAGACCCCACGGTTTGGGGCCGTGGTGTCGAATCCCGAAAGTTGTCGCCAACGGGCTGCCCGTATGGGCGTGAGCCAACCTTGTAAGCGTGTGCGAATCCTCGTCCCATCAGGATCAGGTGGCTCCGTACAGGTAACCCTGTCGCGCACGGTTGCTGCATGTGAGCTGACCGTAGCAGAGCAACTGTGAGAACACAGCGTCCTGGTTGGTTGGACGCACGAACGGTGTCGGCTTGAACCAGACATCGCTGTGAGCAACCAGTTGCAGGTACTTGGTGTTCAGGAACATCATTTCGCCACTGGTGCAAGCCCCGTCGAATGTGACGGGTGCGCCCTTGAACAGCAGGTTCTGGAACCCGCCGTCGGCCACATCGGTATCCGTGTACCGAATCTGACCATCCAAGAGTGCCTCGTACTTCTCGTACAAAGCCTGCGTGGTGATGATGATGGTCGGCTGATCGTTGCCGACCGAAACGTCGTTGTACAGGGTCGCCATACCAGCAGCGGTAAGAGCACCACCCTGGTTTGTCTCAGTGGACGCCCAGAACGAGTTGCCCGCACCAGTCGGGTCGATCCCACCAAGGGAAGTGTTGGGCTTTGTAACAATCAGGTCCAGACCATTCCAGTCCTTGTTGCTGTTACCTGTGCCGTCCGCCCAGAACATGGTGTTCATGTTCTCGATGATCGTTTCCTGCGTCTGGAAAATCTTGCCTTCCAGCAGGTCGATGATCTGAGCTTCACCGTTGTTCTTGGCTTCTTCCATGCCATTGATGGTCACTGTCGCGGCGTACTGTCCCCAGTCGTACTCAGCAGCCGAAATGCCTGTCTGAGCCGTCACGGCAATAGTGTCCGTGCCGCTGTATGAACCAGCGGTCGAGTTGGTTCCGTAAATAATCGGAACGACGATCTTCGCACCACCACTGACCCGACGAATGGTTTGACCGTTCGTCAGCGCATAGAATAGCGGCCTTGCGCTGAAGATGTTATCTGTCAGCTTGGGGACGTAGTTCTTAAGTGTGGTAGTAAGAATCTCATCAAAAGAGCTGTTGCCAGCCATGATAAAACCCCCTTCAAAGGTTTAGGTGCCTAATTCTTGTTTGGCGAGGGCAAATGCTTCACGCAGTGAAGAAACCTTCTTGGGGTTGTCATCCACAACAGTGCCCTGCTGAACGGTTTTACCGCCCTCAACAGGGGCACCTCCACGTTTCGCCTCAAGGGCATCCTGGTCACGTTGGAGTTTCCCAGCGTAACCAGCCAACCCATTGAAATTCATGTGTGTGTATGCGGCCTCAAGATTGGAGATCTTATTGTCCAGGGCATGTTGAAACAGTACCTGTTCATCAAAATCTCCATAATGGCTCTTCAAGCGGTAAACTTCTCTGTCCAACGCCTGTTTTCTTTGCGTCTGCGCCTGACGGGCAACTTGGGCTTCGAGGTTGGCGACACGTTGAGTGGTTGGATCCTCGTCTTCCCAAGACTGATGTTCGTCTTGGCGGACCAGGTTGTTCTCTACACCCAAAGCGTTCCCCAACGCGGTCAAAGTACCGTGCGGGTCGGCCTCCAGGGCCGACACGATGGTTTCTGCCTGTTGTAAACGCTGACGTTCGGCTGCCAACTCCTGCGTCTTACGGGTGTAATCCGCTTGTCGCTGATAGCCGTCTTGCAGTTCCTCAAGACTGACCTGATGCTCGTCACCATCAACTTTGACGGTGTAGCCACTGGTTTCTGTCGGTTCTGTTGCTGAAAGTTCCAGGTTGTCCGTTGATTCGGATTCTGTTGCTTCCATGTTTTCTTCGGGCACTTCTGCCTCCTGGGAGTCCTAATGGTTGCTCCTAATAGTCACAGCGGGACTGTCCCACCGTGGGTCAAAGCGCAGGTAATTCCAAACCCATCTGGTTTTGAAGCTGCGCCAACAATTCGGGCGGGACCCCGCCAGTGGGTGCAAACGCCCCCATGTCTGGTCCCTGCGGTATAGGCGTGTTACCCGCGTCGGGCATCGGCGGTGGCTGCTCGGGAGGCGGAGGCGTTTCACCAGCGACTGCCTGCTGCTCTGGGGTTTGCGGCTGCTGTATCAAAAACTTCATCGGATCCTTCACGTCGAATCCCTCTTCAAGAACGTGCATCGCCAACGCCGTCGGATCAATCACCGTTCCGATCAGAGGTGCAATGGCGTTCATCAAAGACACTGCCTGCTGTTTGCGAATCGTGTCGTTGATCGGCTGCGTCGAACCGCCCTCGACGGTGAAGTCGTACTCCCCTAAGATTTCTTCCCTCGTGTAGGGGACATACATTGATTCGCCGCCCTTCAGGGAAACGCGGGCCATTGCCTCACCCGTCATGTACTGCTGAATGAGTTGCAGCACGCGGCGTCCAATATGTGAAATGGCGATCTCGATCAAAGCCAACTTGTCGGCAGCTCTGGCGTTCTGGGCGTCAGCGATAATACTCGCCTCAGTCGCGGTACGCCTAATCTCAGGCATAGCGCCCCTGGCGTACTCCGAAATGCCCGACACCGTGTTGATGTCATCCTCAATAATGTTCGAGTACGCGTAAATGTCGCCCGAAATCGGTATCTGCGGCATCGGAACCACAACCTCAGACAAAGGCTTGTTTTCGTCCACCACAGGCACCAGGCGACCATCGTCGTCTGATTCCAAAGCCTCGCGGCCCTCAGGGCCGAACGAACGCTCATGGTACAGATACTTGCGGGCGTAACGCTTCCTGTCGTTCATCAACTGCGAACGTGTCTTGTCTAGTTCCAGTTGCAGCGACTCGATTGGTTCCAAATCCCCAATCGGGTAGAACACGTCGGGGACATCGTAGTTGCGGAGCATCACAAACGGCTGCCCGAACGCATACGGCATCACCGTAGGCGGCACCAAGAAACCGTCGTCCTGGTCGGCAAACACCGCCATCGTGTTCGACGGCACGTCGTAATACTCCCAGATGACCACACGGTCATCCTCCACATACCGCTCCAACTTGTCTTCGTAATAGCCGTCCGAATACATCGGGTTCACGCCAGCATTCGCACTCAGACTCTTACGCACAGAAGGCGAATAACGCTTGTCGTCCTGCGCTTCCTTCAAGGGACGCACGATGCGTTGAGCAATCCACGCCGCATCCTCAATACACGTCGCCTCGGGATCCACGAACATGTCGAACGGCGAAACCCGCTCCACGAACGGCTGATCCTCCACAATCGTCATCTGCGTCATCGGCAGATTCGCCTCGATCTCCTCATCGGTCGGCAAATCCGAAGCCATCAAAGGCTCCTCAAAGGCGAACATGTTGGCCTCGGAAACAGCCTGCTCGAAGATCTCTTCCCGTTCCCCCTCACCTAAAGAACGCTCCTGCTCGACAAACCGCCAACCAACCTTCAACCAGCCGTGCCCAAGAATCAGAAAATCTTTGACAGACCGACGGAACGGCTTGCGGAAATCGTGATGCCGCCACAAATGGTTCACCACGGCCTCAACAAACGAAGCGTTCGGCTCATCGCCAGGATGATTCGCCCTGACAACGATCTTCGGATGGTTCACCGCCACCGAAGGCGCAATCACATTCACCGTAGAAAACGACAAATTGACAGCGATCAAATCGCGTTCCGCTGTCGTAGTACGAGGCCAATGCTTACCCCTATACATGTCGATTAGGCGACGCCACGTCCTGTCATGGCCCTCCTCGTCGCGCCAACGGCGCGACAGGTCCAGCCGATGCTGATAATCGCTTAAAAGTTCACTACGAGTCTTACGAGGCATCAGAACATCGCCCTATCAGGCAACCTTTCAATATTGCGGCCCTGAGACTTCGCCTCCTGATACCGCTTGTCCCCCAACTCGCGGCGAGACAAATGCTGCTCGTCGGCAGGCAACTGGGAACGGTAACCCGACTTCGTGTCAACACGCAAAGTCAGGAGCTTCTGACGCCACAACCAAAGGTCTGCGAGTTCATCCGAACCCACAGGCCCCCGAACAGATTCCGTATACGAAACGAAATCATCAAATGTGGCATCAGGTGGCAGAACCCCCACCGCTACGGCTGCTTAGAAGCAGGCTCAACCTTGCCCGTCTCGCCATGCTGGTTGAACGGAGTGTCACGCACCGAAATTTCGCCGTAACCGCCCGTCTGGTTGTTCACCTTGGGTGAATCAAACCGCTGCTTGGGTGAACTGGGGCCACCAGGTTCCCAAATAGGGTTCGCTGACACAGAGCCACCACGCTCCATCTTGTTATTCTGGCCCTTCGGGCCGTCAACGGTTGTGGTACCGCTAGTGAACGAAACGAACTTCTTCGCCATAAAAATACTCCTGGGTGAAATGAATAGACATGTCTACAAACAGCGGTCAGGGTGTCCCACGGACGCTGTTCGCACCAATCCTGTATAAGGAGGAATCAGCGTCATCGGCAACGGCAAGCCTGCGAAACCACTCAACTGTCCAATAATCATCAGGCTGATCCACATACTCGGGGGCGTGAGCGTACTTCCTCATCTGGTTCGCCAACGCCAAAGCCATCACCCTGTCGTCATAGGGCGACCCCGACATGCTGCCACGCTCATTGCGGGTAAAGGTCCGCAACTCCCCGACCGTATGACGGTCATACAGACGCAACTCGTCGTTACGCAACGCCATCCCCAAATCGTCAATCATCAAAGGCTTCGACGTGCGTGTCGTCCGCCAACCAAACTCCATCGACACCTTGGAAGTCACCTGGTTCAACGACCGCTTACGAAACATGCGAGGATACCCCAACTGGCGCAACATCGTAATCGTCGTCAAACCATGATTGTTCGACTCCACACAGCACAACGCATCCCGATACCACAAACCAACCCTGAACACCTCAGCAGCCAGCTCGTCAGGCGGAATATGGCCGTGCCATATCGCCGCCTGATCGCCCGTGCTCACATCCAACACCTGGATGCACGAATAATCGCCATGGCCCAAACCCTCAGCCGTATCAACACCCAACACGTAAGCATGGTTGGACTCAGGCTTACACCAAACCTCCAAACTCACGACCTGAACTCTACAGACCTGGGCGACAACTCATGCAAATACCCCGACAACCCAGGGCGGCAACGAACCATCATGTCGTCCAACACATCCAAATCGAACACAGGGTTACCCGACCGCACAAACGCCTCCTCAGGCGTAGTCGGATACTCCTGAGCCAACTGCCAAGGCAGCATCGACTGCTTCTTCTCCTCGTACCAAGACGGGCCACGATCCTCAGTCGCAGACCACGGAAAAAACATCGACTCGAACTTGTTGTTCCCCGTGCTGGCCCCCGTCCACAAATGATGAAAAAAGTTTCCCGACCCATTCGCCGTAGACAAACCAATAATACGGCCACCCACGTCAGCGACAGGTTCAATAGAGGACCACGCCTCCTCTGGATTCGGCAAAAACGCCCACTCGTCCACCACGATAAGCGTGGCGGACTCACCACGCGCAGGATCAGACGCAGACGGCATCGAAACAATCTGAGAACCATTGCCGAAAAACATGCGTTGCTGATGCTCAACAAGCTGCCTCGGGCCACGCTCCACCATCCACCCAGGTAAATGCTTAAACCCGTACTTCGTCTTCCGCAACAACTGAACAGCCTCACGCTCAGTACGCGACAAATCAATAATGTTCTGATCCGCATGAAAAAACGCCAACCAAAACTGGTGAGCAGCCACCAACGTAGACCACCCGATCTGACGGGCCTTCAACGTCAACGAATAACGGTTATCCGCCCAATGGCTCAAAGCGAAAGACTGGGCGTCCCGAAGATCAAAAAGAATTCGACCATGAGCAGGATGAGCAATATGCCAATACTTACGCAAGAAGTACGACTCATCTCTTCCACACTTCCTCCACTCCGCTTCCTGACGCAGCTCACCCAGACGGCTCATCACCCAGGATGATCCGCAAGGAACTCAGCATACGCCTCAGGGCTATTCAAAATGATAGTAACCCCTTCAGGCTTCGATGACCGACCAAGATTCATGCTAATCGTTCCAATCAACGTACCAACCGCCACCAACAAGCCTGTCACGGCCACAACGAACTTAGTGATCGTGCTCATCTACTCGAACAACGATTGTAACGTCCGACCCAAACCCCAAACCATGAAGGCAGCACACACCACAGCCGAAACACTCAACAACAGCGCCGTAGCACCAACCCTACGCACCACGCACCACGCACCTACTGGTTGCTCAACAACCACATCGAAACAGGCCCAGCCATTATCATCCACCACCCTCAGAACGAAACTCCGCAACCAAACCCGCAAGCTCATCAGCCAACTCGTCATCCGACAAACCAACAACCTCACGCTCATCATCAACAACCACACGCCGCCTCGGCGTGAACTTCTCAACATACTGCAAATACAACGACGCAGCCTGCACAGACCCACCAACCGCAGCAGCATGCAAAGAATCAATCACACCCTGGGTCCGCTCAGGATGAATATTCAACTCAGCAGCACGACGATCCCACTCCCTCACAAACCTCGGATCACGCTTCCACCGACGAATAGAATCAGGATGACACCCATTCTGCTCAGCCCACTCATACTGGAACTTAGGTTCCCTATCGGGACCCTGAAGAACCCAATCCAAAAACGTCGCCCACTGCTCAGGCATCACCTTCGCACCAGAATCAGGATCAACCTTCCAGCCCCGACCACCACCATTCTGCGGCATCAAACACCTCCAACAACTACACCAACCTGTCCCACCAAACACCCTAGTAAACACTGGGTGGGACACCAAACATCATATTAAAAAAGGGCTAGGCACGGGCGACGCGGAGCGTCGCCCTCTAGCCGCAAGCCCAGACATCAAGGAACAGGCCCCAAGCCTGAGACGAAGATGTCAAAGCCCCAGTATAAGTGCAAGCCCCAGTATAAGTGTGAGCAAAAGCCCCCAGGGCGGAAGCCAGAGAACTCGAACGTATCGGAAACGCTTATCTATACATGGGGGGTGGAGTAGGCCCCGCCCCCACTTGGGGGTGCCCCTGCCAGCTGCCCAGCGAACCTGTTAGGCTTGCTTTACTTTCGGCGTTAGGCCAGGTTCACCCTGGCTGTCAGCTTTGCTTACGGTTTCTGGTGAAGTGTGTTTGACACCAGGCGTTAGGCGCCCCTAACACCAGGCGTAAGGCGAACCACACACTTGAGGGTAGGCGGACTGCTGGTGCAGGGTAGTTGCTATCGGTTGGCATGGTTGCCACGTGGCAATGATGGGTCTTGAACGGTGGCGGCTTGTGTAGTAAAGTGGTCCCTAGTCGGCCAGATCGGTCGACGCTTGTTATTTGACAATCACATATGTGTCTAGTCGTGACCACGGGTCACGCTGACCCGTGCCATGCCTAACCACGTATGTGGTGAGGAGAGAAACAATGGCTAATACAGTCACGACTACCGACAAGGGGCGCGACTTCCCTACCGATGCCAAATTGAAAACGCTAGTGGGGAAAGTCAACACCCACGAACGTGGTGCGTTCACGGTTGGCGATGCCATAGCGGTACTCATCCCACGGGATGTAGCGCATTGGAGGCATCGTTCGATTAGTGGTGAGACAGTGAAGGAAGACGAAGTATTCGCTATTCTCGCTGCTACCGAAGATAGCAACGATGCAAAGTGCAATCGGTCGGCAAATACGCTGATCCAGTGGCGCAATGTCGCTACGGCCTTTCCTAAGGCGGTACGTGTGGAGGGTGTTTCGTTCGCTGCTCACAAGTACCTGGCGGCCTTAGCGTGGAAGAACAAAGGCGCGCGGAGGTCAGCCATTGTGGAATGGATGACGGCCAATAAGCCTACGGCGGCGGAGGCGCGAGACCATGCTAAGGCTATGCGCCTAGCAGATTCTCCACCTACGACTAAGCCTGAGGATGGTGGCAACGCTCCCGATTCTGCCGCTGATACCAACGGTCCAGCCGTGGCGACTATTGACGGCGACGGTTTAGTTGCTGCGGTATTCGCTGCACTTGACGCTCACAATGGAACGATGGCTTCAGAAGATAAAGCCTCCATCCGTTGTGTCGGCATGTTGGCTGACGCTTTAGGTGTCACGGTAACGGACAGCGCCCTAGAGGATGCTGTTGTCTGATCGGTAGTCACAATATAGAGAATGGGCGGACCCGATAGGGTCCGCCTTTTCTTGTTTTCTTTTCAGCTTGGCTCGATCCTGGTAGTTCGTTGCCATGTGGCAATGAACACTAGGAGGTGGCCCATATCCACTAGGAGGTGGATGTTATGAGTAGTCATGCGTTACGTGTTGTCCATGCAGGCTCACTAGGAGTGGGTGGTTTCTGTTCGTGTCCTGATGGGTGCGATTGGCAGACGACCAGGTGGCGTGCCACGGTGGCGTGGGTGCGTCGTGATCACGACAAGCACATCGAGCAGGAGGAGCAGGCTGATGGTTGATAAGGAGTGGACGCACGATCAGCTGATGCAGTTGTGCGATGCGGCGAACAAGTTGACGCCTGACGAGATGCGTAGGCACATTGTATGGTTCGCTCTGATGAGCGAAGAAGGGAGCAAGGCTGATGGATGAGCGACCAGTAATCCAAATGAAGCGACCAACAATCCAAATGAGAGGAGCAGTAGTGGGTATCTTCCGTGCAATACCGAAGGGTACGCCTCGTCATGTGTTCGTGACGGGGGACCAGGTGGAGGTGTGGATGGATGCTCCGACGGGGGACTCGTCGGACTCTATCATCCTGAGGATTCCGTGTACCAGTGTGGCTGAGGCTGATGGCTTGGTGCGTGTGTGGGAGGAGGCGTGGGATCTGTGAGTAGGTGCCGCGCCACCTTGACTAGTGTCACCTTGTCAGGTAAACTGGTGTCTAGTAGGGAGAAGAAGGAGGAGAGGGGGTGATGGTATGAGGAATCCAGAACTAGCCTGCGACTGGTGCGGTGATGAGGTTGCCAATGGCGAGGGCGTATACGTGGACGATGACCGTGTGTGTTCAGAATGCGCGGAAGAAGGGGTGATGGTATGAGTCAACTTAGTGTCGAAGGTTTCTTGTTCTTCGTGTTCTGGGGTAGCGCCCTGTTGGTTGTTGTCAGCACCGTGCTGGCACTATTAGAGAGGAGAGATGATGTGTGAGGTAGATGCGTGTCGCTTTTGTGGCGACCCGCAGAACTGTGACGATTCATGCGAAGTGGATCGTGTCCGCCAGGAGCGCCAGTATAGGTTGTTGGAGGAGGATCTGTTTTCCTCGTTCGGACACATGGTGACTAGTTACTATAAGGGGGTACATGGTGCGTGAGTTTGTGACACCTGAGTGGTTGGGCAACCCGCCTGAAGTGGATGATGACTGCGAGGAGTGCGAGGGCGATGGCTGCTTCGAGTGCGACCCGCAGGTCGCTGCTGATTTTGCTGCGAACCTGAGATTCGATGCGATGAGGGAGGAAGGTAATGGGTAATACAACAACGGACCCGCTCATCGGGCACAGGATCGTGATGATCCGCCCGATGGTGGAGTCTGAGAAGGAACTTGTCGGCTGGGTCGATGAGACGGCCAGCGGCGACAAGTATGCGGAGGACAGGGAGTGGTGTGCCGCTGGTGTGGCTGTCCTGGTGTTGAGCAACGGGGCGACGGTGTTCGCTGCGTGCGATCCTGAGTTGAATAGCGGCGGCCACTTGGTGACCGCCTGTAAGGGGTTGTTGTATGACATCTTTGCATGAGCAGCAGGTCCGCATCGGCAAGGTGTGGGCACCTGTTCCACTCAAGGCCAGCGGCAACAGGAAGTTGTCGCCTTGGCAGCATCAGAAGAAGGCGGGCGGGCATGAGGCTGAGGTGGTGGTGAAGAACTCGTTCGGCACCCTGTCGTCGGAGTGCAAGTGGATGACTCCGTTCTGCGAGGGGTGCTATGCGGGGGCAGCGGAGGTGTACCCGAATGTCCGCGCCTTGTTGACGCACAACACGGACCTGACCAGGGGCAGGTCGTTCGATGAGCTGGTCCCCTTGTTTGATCGCCTCGTCCACGATGTGGAGGTGCAGATGGTGAAGCGTGGCGTCCCTGTGGGGGACAGGTTCTATCGTCCGCATTGGGATGGTGAGTTGGATTCGTTCGATGAGTTGCAGGCGTGGAATCAGGTTGCCTTGTTCCACCCTGATATGCGGGTGTTCTTGTATACGAGGGGGCACATGCTGGTGCGTACCTTCGTCGCTAACTGTGTGCCCGCACCGAACCTGGTGGTGTACCTGTCGGTGGACAGGCACAATGTGGACACGGCTAGGCAGGTGCAGGAGGTAGATCCGAGGGGGTGGGTGAAGTATGCGTTCTGTGGTGCCACTTGGCAGGAGACGGAGGAGATCGCTGCTTTGTTCCCGAAGCAACGCAAGGGGCCACGCTGCCCTGAGTTGACGGGCAAGGTGCCTTTGATTGTGTGGGAGTCCGACGAGGAGCGGGCTGCCCGTAGGTCTGATGCGATGGCGGCGGGCGTGAAGCGCCCGCCTGAGCGTGTCGGTAAGGGGGCGTGTGTCGAGTGTGGCATGTGCCCGAAGGGAATAAACAACGTGCGCTTCGCGCAGGAAAGGTAAGGGAGAGACATGGAGAGTTGGCAGGATTACCACGACCCCGACCGTCCTTATACGGAGGAGTCGGTGTGGCAGGCCATTGCTGATTGGAAGGGGCTGGACTACAGCGAGATTGCTGACGGCGATCTGGTGGACTGGCTATGAGCATGTGGAACCAAGACTTGGAACTCATCACCACCGACGAACTCGAAGGTTTGTGCGATGAGTTGGAAATGAAACTAGATGAGGGGCGTGCCGAGTTGGTGCGCCGTGAGGAGGAAGACGATGCCTGATTGGACGAAGGTTCTGGCATTGCACTTGATGGAACAGGAGGAGAGTATGACTGAGTACATGGACATGTCTGATCCGTCAGTCCAACAGATGTTGGATGACGACAGGGCAGAGAGGCTGGCCCACATCAGGGCCAGGAAGGTGGCTGAACACAACTGCGATGAGGTGCCGTGGGATCACGAGACAACTGATGGCCCGTTGGGTGACGCCTATTCGTGTTCGATCTGTGGCGCTTTGATGCAGGTCGGCTGACAAACAACAAACAAAGGAGAGAGTGACATGGGTTACTATGTAAGGTTGGAGGAGAGCACTGCGGTGCTCCCGAAGAAGCACCAGGCGGAGGCATACCGCCGCATGTGTGCGCTGAATGACAACGACGACCTCAAACAGGGGGGCAGTATCGGCCCCGACGGGGAGGAGAAGTGGTTCTCGTGGATGGACCCGAACTATCCCGATACGTGTGCCGATGCGAAGGCCATCCTCGCAGACTTGGGGTTCTGGTTCCCCGACTTGAGCGACAAGTCCGATGACTTGGTGTTCGAGGACTACGACTCCAAGGCGGGGCAGGAAGACTTGTTCATCTTCACCATCGGCAACCTGATGACGGGCTACATGGTGTGGTCTGGTGAGGACGGCGACAAGTGGAGGTGGGAGTTCGGCCCCGACGGGGTGAAGGAACTCTTCCCGAAGCCAGTTGAGTGGGTGGGGGTGAAGGGGTAGTGCGGGTTGGCGCCCTGTGTGCAGGGTACGGCGGCCTTGAACTAGGGCTGCAACTGGCAGGCATCGACACCGACCTGGTGTGGGTGGCTGAGACAGACAAGCATGCCTCTGCCGTGTTGGATGCACGGTTCGGGGTACCGAACTTGGGTGACCTGACCGAGATCGCCGATCCACCGCAGGTGGATGCGATCACGGCAGGGTTCCCGTGTCAACCCGTGTCCCATGCTGGGAGGCGGGCAGGTATAGATGATGAAAGGTGGTTGATTAGAGATGTCGTCTCTGTGGCAAGACGAGCAGGCGCACAGTGGTTGTTCTTGGAGAACGTGCGGGGTTTGCTCACCGCCAACCAGGGTGATGCCTTCGGGCAAGTCCTCGATGCGTTGGCCGAAGGAGGCTTCGATGCGGAGTGGGCATGTATACGAGCCGACCAGTCTGTGGGTGCCTGTCATCGACGCGACCGATGGTTCGCAGTTGCCCACGCCGACGGCGCAGGCAGCGAAGCATGGGGTGACGCCCGACGTGCATCGCAACTCGAAGATGGGGTCGAACCTGTGGGACATACCCCATCTGTTGCCTACGCCTGTGGTGAACGACATGGGGGCGGGCAAGACGGTGGAGAAGTGGGATGCGTGGACGGCGGAGCAGAGGGAGAAGCATCGCAACGGCAACGGGCACGGCAAGTCCCTGTCGATAGAGGTGCAGCGTCTGTTGCCGACGCCGACATCGAGGGATCACAAGGACACGGGGAAGATGGACTACCAGAGGCAGGCGGACAGGTCGATCCTGGCTGGGGTGATTATGGTGCAGCAATCCAACGATGGGAGCACGTCATCGGACGAGCCGCCCCCGCCCCAGTAGTGGACGACAAGATGTCGTCACGGTTCGTGGAATGGATGATGGGTGTACCCGATGGGTGGGTGACAGGCGTGGGTCTGTCCCGTACGCAAGAGTTGAAGATGTTGGGCAACGGTGTTGTCCCGCAACAGGCAGCAGCCGCATACGGGTGGCTGCTCGAACAGATAGGGGGTACGAGGGTATGACCCATCACGTTGTGATGTACAGCGGGGGTAAAGCGTCGTGGCTTGCGGCTCACCGTGTAAAGGAATGGCACGGGAACATGTCTCCAATCACGTTGCTGTTCACCGACACGAAGACGGAAGACGCTGACCTGTATCGGTTCTTGGAGGAGGGCGCTGTGGCCTTAGACCTGCCGCTGGTCAAGGTGGCTGACGGTCGGGATATTTGGGAGGTGTTCAGGGACAAACGGTTCTTGGGCAATAACCGCGTGCCCGTCTGTTCCAGGGTGTTGAAGCAGGAAGCGTCGGCCCGTTGGGTGAAGGAATGGTGCGACCCCGACCATACGGTGTTGCATTTCGGCATCGACTGGACGGAGGCGCACCGTGCTGAGCGCATCCCCAAGCATTGGGAACCGTATGCCGTTGAGTTCCCTCTGTTATGGGAACCGTACGCCGACAAGGAAGCCGCCGATGATCTCTTGGCTGGGTTCGGCATCGAGGAGCCGCGCCTGTACAAACTGGGGGCACCGCACAACAACTGCGGTGGCTTGTGTGTGCGGGCGGGCCACGCCCATTTCAAATGGGCGTTGGGTGCGATCCCTGACACGTACGCAGATTGGGAAGCCAAGGAAGGGGAGATGTGTGAGTTCCTGGACGCTGACGTTGCGATCTTGCGTGACAGGTCGGGTGGGGGCAGCAGACCCATCACGTTGAAAGATTTTCGGCTCAAGGTCGAGTCGGAAGACACAGGTCAGTTGGACCTGTTCGAGTGGGGAGGTTGCGGATGCATGACAGAGTACGACTGATGTCGGCCAGCCCTCGCAAGCCCGTGGAGGGGAAGTGTTCTCTTTGCGGTCGGGTCGGGGAAGCGGTGCGGACAGGCCACAAGGTCACAAGAGATCTGGCACGGGAGGGGTTGCCTGAAATCGGGCAGCTTTGTATCCGATGCTGGTGCGGTTACTTATCGACAAGACAGACAAGGAGAGATGGATGAAGGGTAGTGAGATCAGGGCTACTTGCGGCCCCTGCGGCGAGGAGCGGCACCTGGCGGGTGGCGTGCCGACGGCGGCGTGGAATAGGTTTGTGCTCAGGGAGGGGCTGGTTCAGGATCTGTTTCCTGCCTTGTCGTCGGCTGAGCGTGAACTGGTGATGGGTGCCCGCAACGGCTTCGGGTATGTCTGCGAGGACTGTTGGGGCACCGTGTTTGAGGAGCTTGCCGAATGAGTTGGAGAGAGGATGCTGCGTGTGCGGGGATACCTGTTGATCTCTTCTACTTGGAGGTGGGTAACGGTGATCCTTCGGAGGCGAAG
>Ga0208013_1000495_pt1 | contig 21526 bp, 10 predicted proteins | sample 16_taG_FD_184091 | JGI IMG/M metagenome (GOLD analysis project Ga0208013, IMG submission 184091) | Marine viral communities from the Subarctic Pacific Ocean - 16_ETSP_OMZ_AT15313 metaG (SPAdes) (version 2) | ecosystem: Environmental > Aquatic > Marine > Oceanic | place: Pacific Ocean | collected...
TATTAAAGCGATTGTGAGTGTAAGTAGTATTAGAAGAAAATTTTTCATAGTAGTATAATTTCGGGCTATCAGCTGTTAGCTATTAGCTTTTAGTTTCCCGTCGGGCACTAAAAGCTAACGGCTAAGCGCTCATAGCTAATTACTTAATTAATGTCATTTGTCTGGTTAGAACTTGGCCCGGAGCCGTTAAGCGGTAATAGTAAATTCCACTTGCTACGCCTGTTGCGTTCCAGGTTATCTGATAGCTTCCTGCATTCTTCGTCGTATTTAGAAGTTCAGCTACCTTCTGTCCCATTACGTTATACACGGTAATGTTCACAGGTCCGGCTTCGCCCACAGAATAATTGATATTCGTCGTTGGGTTAAACGGATTCGGATAATTCTGACCTAGCGTAAATTCTGTTGGTGCATCGATTTCATCATCAATACTTACGGACGTACTTGGTGTAAGTGTGATTCCGAATCTGTTGCTTTCTGAAGATTTTGCCTTTATAGCCCATGCAGTCAATGATGTTAATACAGGAACTTCCTGAGGTTTTAATCTTTGGGTCTCAAATGAATATCTGAATGATTCATCGATTAATAATGACTCTCCGGTTTTATAATCGTGGAAAGTGAGATCATAATTAGATGAAACATCAAAATCTGTAGCGCTAAGGGTGAAAAACCCTCCCGTTGAACTTGTAAAATCTAATGGAATAGTTACTTCTTCAGTAGGGTTTCCAATATTCGCTATATCAAACAATCCATCCGCTTTTGCAAAAGACAATTGTGCAAATGATGAACTAAGAGACGTTAATTCTTCAGCATCGCCGATCACCTTTTCGGTTGGTGATCCGTTTATTCCAAACTGAAGGAAAGCAGAATTTGAAAACCCGTTTCCTTCCACTTCAAATCTTATTTTTTGAGGCTCTTCAACTGCTTTGCCTAAGAAGCTGCCATTTGACGATTTGGAAGCTTCTGTAATTGTGATATCAGGAGTGCCGGAAGATGCGGTTTGAATAAAAAAGCCCTGAAATGGAGCTATTAGTCCACCTGTAAGATCACCCGTAGTACCATTCCATGTTTCCCATTCACCTGAACCACCGGCATTTGGATCCCAAACATAAGCTACATTTGTAAGATTTGTCTTAGTAATGTCATCGAAATCTATAGTTGAAGCATAAGGATTCCCGAATAACTGATATACATCATTATCCGTGTTAATATTGGGTTCAACATTTCCTGAATGTTCTGTTCCGCTAACGCTTAATGTTTTAGGAAAAGCGTCTGCTGAACCGTCGTAATCATCATCAGCAAAAACATAAACCAAAAAGCCAATTCCGGTACTAATATTTGCGGATAAATTTGTAAGTGTTTCCCACTCCGGAGATAATACATTCCACTTCCAGCCAAATACGTTGGGATCTCCATTAGTTGCATCTGCACCTGAGCTAGCACCTTGAGTCCAAATCTCATCAAGTATATCAGAATAGGAAGTGGTAATAGGAGAAGACATTAGACGAAAACCTGCTGAACCTGTTACGGATCTATAAAAATTCGTAGTAGTTACTGAGAAATTATTAGAAAAAAGATTGTTTAAATCATTTCCTGCATCGGTATTTCCCACATATATTTTAAACCCACTTACTTTACCAGTAATATTCGAACTAGTATAAGTTGAATCACCCCTTACAACTGTAACCTGAAATTGTGTACTACTAACCTGATTTACAGAAATCTCAAATATAGAAGTTTGTGAATAGCCCCAACCTAAACTCCCATCAGTAGTTACTGTGTAATCATCACTTTGCACATTAAAATTCCACAAAAATCCGTTTGCAGTGTCCACTAAATCTACACCTTTATAACCATTTCGAAATGCAACAGCTAAATCAAACTCGAGCTTTTGTCCTTCCAATAAGTATCCTCTGCCATTAGAAGATAATTCAGATCCAGTTTCATTAACATATCTAAATGCATTTGCTTGATTTTGCCCTGAACCTGGATTAGGATTACCATACATTCCAAAAGCCTTACTTGATGTATTAATATCTCCAAACCCCTGCGCCGAACTACTCCCAATAAAATGACCTGCGCTTCCTCCATTAGTAATGGTTTCAAGAGTCCATGAAGTAAATCCATATCCTTGATCATCACCATTTGACCAACTTGAGTAATTCCCGGCTGAGTCAGCTGCAATTATTGTCTGCCCAAAAGCCTGTCCCAATCCCATGAAGACGATCAGTGTTGCTCCAAGCAAAAGCTGTATTCTTTTTTTCATTTTTATATCCTTTAAAATTATTGTTACCCCTTGGAATCCCTAAAACGCCAAGAAAAATGAAAGCGCTTTCATTTTAATAAACCAAAACTAAAAAAACAATAGCTTTTCAGGTAAATCCGCTAGAAACAGCCGCTATTTCTTACTTTATGAGCGTCATTTTCCGGGTCTGAACAAAACCGGGAGCGGTCATTCTCAAAATATACACTCCGCTTGCCAAGCCTGATGCATTGAAGTTTACGATATGGCTGCCTGCTGATCTTTTACCGTTCAGCAAGGTCATTACTTCTTTACCGGTAATGTCATAAACACGAATGCTTACCTGTCCCGCTGTTTTAAGATCGTACCGGATCGTTGTGCCCGGATTAAAAGGATTCGGATAATTTTGATGTAGCTTGAATTCTGATGGCACTTCGCCCTCTTCCAAAGAAGTAAAGATCTGAGTCATAAAACCGGCAGCTTCCGACCACTCACTGTTCCCGGCTGAATTTTCAGATCTCACTCTCCAAAAATATTCCGTGTTTTCGGTAAGGTCTTCTATCTCAGCCGTAGTTCCGGAAATACCCGAAGTATCGATCGCCGTACTTTCGAAGCTCTGCATTTCTGAAATTTGAAGTTGATAGGAATCGGCGTAGTCGGCTTTGTTCCATCCAAAAACAACAGGGTCGTTCACGGCATCATTTTCCAGCGGACTCAATAATTCAGGAGTCCCGGGAAGTGGAACATTGGTTTTAAAATTAAATACCGCGCTCCATGCACTTTTACCCGACGCATTCGCCGATCTGATCTGCCAGTAATAATCGGTATCAAAACTAAAAGCCTGTAAGGTTAATGAAGTATCATTGGTGATCGTACTGTCGATGGAAACTTTGAAATTTTCCGTTTTCGAAATTCTGATATCGTAGCTCTCTGCATCAGCAACTTCTGTCCATACAAATTCAATTTCCTGCGGGTCTGTTGCAGATTGATCTTCCGGAAGCAATAGTTGTGGTGAAGCCGGAATTTCTTTTTCTGTTTCAAAAGAATACACTTGCGACCAGCTGCTTGCTCCTGATGACGACATTGCCTGAACACGCCAGAAGTATCGTTTACTTTTTTGCACAGAGGTGACTAACACAGAAGTATCCGTAATTCCTGAGCTGTCTGTAATTAATGACTCGAATGCGGAAGTTTCGGAAAGCTGAATGGTATAAGATTCCGCCAATGCTACGCTGTCCCACTCAAATTCTATGGGTGATCTCAGGTTTACAGCATTATTCAGCGGGCTGATGAGAATCGGTCCTTCAGAACCGGAAATTCCCGTTTTAAACTCAAATGGTGAAGACCATTCGGTGCTTCCTCCCGCGTTCGATGCCTTCACCCTCCAAAAGTACGTTGTTGTCGCTGACAGCGAATTAACCGTTAGAGCAGTATCGGTTGTGGCGGTATCAGAAACAAAAGTAAAGTTATCGTCTGTTGAAAATTGAACTCTGTAATCAGCAGCTCCGGAAGCGGAAGACCATACAAATGTAACCGGGAGACTTGTGTTTTCCTGCTGATCAACGGGAGACATTAAGACGAATGCGCCGGGAATTTCGGGAATGATTGAAAATGATCGGGTTTCTGACCAGTCGCTGTTGCCGGTAGTGTTATTCACCGCCCGTATTCTCCAGAAGTAATCGGTATTTCTGGCAAGCGTGTCTGTTTGTAAAGTTGTTGTGGTAATTCCTGAACTGTCTGTTACTATTCCTGAAGTGAAATCCGATTCTGTTGATAATTGCAGATCATACGAATCCGCATCAGCTACACTTGCCCATTGTAATGTTGGAGATAAACCCAGATTCTCTTTTCCGTTTTCAGGTGACAGCAATTCAGGCGCTAAAGGAGCCGGAGCTTTTGTAGTAAACAATTGAGCTGTCGACCAATCCCCAACGTCCTCCGCATAGTTTGCTCTTACTCTCCAGTAGTACAAAGTAGAATTTTCCAGAAGTGCTGCCTGAAAAGTAGTGTCAGATAATGCGGATGAATCAGAAACCGTTGTGCTGAACGAAGACAGTTTAGAAATCTGAAGATCGTAATTCAACGCGCCGTCGATAAATCTCCAAACCAATTCGGGATCTGTAACAACATCTTCAGCTTCGTCCGCCGGAGAGATCAGCATCGGCACTCTTAGTTCTGTTTTAAAAGTAAGCGTATCTGACCATGCGCCGGAGCCACTTGAATTCACTCCTCGAACTCTCCAGTAATAACGAGTTCCTGCAGAAAGCGAATCCTGATCACTATATACAAACTGAGTATCCGCAACAGAAGTGTTGGTTTGAACAACAGTGAAATTATTATCCTTTGAGATCTGAATTGAATAAGAATCGGAGCGACTTTCCTGATTCCATGAAAAGACCGGAGCTAAAGAAACGTTTTCAGAATCATCCTCAGGAAGAAACGCCGTGACCTTATCCGGAATACCTGCCAAAGTTGTAAATGCCAGCGTTTCTGACCAACCGCTTGAAGTGGTGTCATATTCAGCACGGACTTTCCAGAAATATTTGGTTTCATTTTCAAGAACTCCGGAAGCTATCGTGTACTCTGTGGCCGCGGATGACAATCCCGAATCGTCAATAATTGGCGAGCTGAATGTAGCTTCATTTGCTAATTGTATATGATATCCCTGAATTCTGGAATCCGAAGCTGACCAATCCAGCAGTGCTTCCAATGAAATTTCGGTAGCGTTGTTTAAAGGAGAAACAAGTTGAGGAATTTCCAACACATTCAACTCCCCCGAAGGACTTGTGCCTGCATTCCAAAAGCCATTCACTCCGCCATACACAAAATCCTGATCTTTATATCTGTACCGGAATGCGAAATAGTACTTTTTAATTTCTAATTCTGACCCAAGTGAAGTGCTGTATTCGTCGGTCGACGTTTTATCCTCAAAAAAAGCAGCCGACTTCCAACTCAATTCATCCCAAGTGGATGGATCGGTATTGTTTTCATTTACAGCAACCCACGCTGATATATCCGCGTTTTCTCCGGACAAACTTGTAACTCCGGGAATGGTCAGCTGTCCATAGACTTGAAAAGTTTCTCCGCTGTCAATAACAACTTCAGATGGAAACTGAAGATTAGCGAAAGAGATCTCTGTTTCGGTTGTGAATGAATACACATTGGACCATTCGGTTGCCGCTGAAGTTTTAAATCTCCAATAGTATTTGGTGTTTATATCCAGCGGATCTGTAACTGAAAAGGTCGTATCGGTTAATCCGGACTGGTCTTCAACCGTAGTAGAGAAGTCGTTGGTTTCAGAAAGCTGAAAGTCATAACCAGCAGCTCCATCCGTAGAAAACCAACTGAAATCAGGAGTTTTGGCAACAGCGGTTGCTCCGTTTGCCGGCAAAATATTAGCTTCGTAAAAATATCTGTAATTAGAGCCTCCGTTTACATCAAAAGCCAGAGTTGCGAGATCGATCTTTGAGTTCCAGTTCGCTTCATCCAGTGTAGTTGTAAGCACATAGAATTCTACCACTGTATTTTTTGGCTGACCCGGAATATCAACGGAACCGGTTGCACCTGTAAAGTTGGTAACTTCAACTGCACTGCTGGTTGCAAAATTATCTGTGGAATATCGGATATAGACTTTTTCTTCAGCGGATCTTGCTTTGTCCAGTTCTACCGAAATTGTTACCGGATCATTTGCGGCCACATTCCCGGTTGGGGTGCCAGTTACAGAAACTATACTTACCGGGACAGCTGATGTTTTTAAAACAGCCGCTGAGGAATTATCGTATCCGTTGTCATCAAAAATTAAAGTGTAGTAGTTGTCATTAATTAATGTAATGGAATTATCTGCACCGGTGTTGTAACTGAGATCTGAAAAGCCGTCAATTGTTAGCGTGGCATCTGCCCATTTATTGGCGAAGTTATTGCCATCGGGCCCGCTGGTAAAAAGCATATTAAACACACCGGCTGTAGCGTCTCCATCTGCGGACTTTACTTCCAGCGTAGTGATATATTGTCCGCCCGCAAATGATCGGTAATTCATCCTGAAGTTGCCCATTGCCGTTGAATCATTCGAGTTCGCAAATCCATTCCAGGCGCCGGGAATATTAACCCCTTCGGGTTGAAAGATCTGGGCGTTCAGTGATACTGATCCCATCAGACATACAAGAAAAAATAAGCCGGTAATTCTTTTCATGATCTTGTTATTTGATGAGGGTTAGTTTTTTGACCTGGCTAAAGCTTCCTGCCTTAATTCTGTAGATATACATTCCGCTTGCCAGATTTGATGCGTTAAAAGTAATTGAGTGGAATCCTGCTTCCTGTCTTTTATCAACCAGAACCGCCACTTTTTGCCCGATCATATTAAATACGGTGATAGATACTCTTTCCGCTTTTGGCAATGCATACTTAATGGTTGTGGATGGATTGAACGGGTTCGGATAGTTTTGATCCATCGCATAATTCTTTGGCAACGCTTCGGATTCTATGCTTGTGGCGATAGAAGTTTTTATTTCCTGAACAGCACTCCATGCACCGGCACCCGCTTTGTTATTTGCCTGCACCCGCCAGAACAAGGTTGTGTTTTCCGGAAGAGGCACATTTTCAAGCGTTTGAATAACAAAGCCGGAAGAGTCTTTTAAAACACTTTCAAAACCAGAAGTATTGCTCAATTGAAAACGATAAGTAGAAGCTCGATCCGCTTTGCTCCATACAAATCTGTTTACAAAGGGATCAACAGAAATGTGAGCCTGAGGAGCTATTAATTCGGGAATTCCCGGGAGGTCGACCTGCGTTTTAAACAATCGTACTTTCGACCATTTTGAAACACCACCTTTGTTGATCGTTTGTACTCGCCAGTAATACGTCTGGTTGAACTTCAGATCCGATACCGTAAAAGAAGTATCAGATTTGATCAGCGTATCTGTTTTCTCATAAAAATTCTTGGTTACAGAAAGCTGAAATCTGTAATCGGATGAAATCTCTGCATCTCTCCATTTAAATGTCAGATCTGTGCTTAGGTCAGTCACGCTATCTGCAGGACTAACTTGGATAGGAGCATTCGGAATTTCAGGTAGTGTGGAAAAACTAAGAGTATCAGACCACGCACTTGAATCACTTGAATTGATGGCTCTGACTCTCCAAAAATAAATAGTGTTTCTGTTCAGTTTATCGCTGAGTTCCAGTTCGTTTTCAGTAATATTCGTGGAATCAATCGTCGGTGAAGAAAACCCGTTGCTTTCAGATATCTGAATTTGATACCAGAAAGTGCGTTCAGTTTCGCTCCAGTCAAACAAAACAACATCCGCTATATCTTCTTCATTATTGACCGGAGAAATTAATGACGGTTTAGTTGGTGCATCAAAAGGAGTGGAGAAAATACCCGTAGCTGACCAAGCACTTTCGAATTCCGAGCTTTTGGATCTTACACGCCAGTAGTAGGTTGTATTTCTCTCCAGAAAATCCGGTGCGTAAATAGTGTCAGTAACTGCTGTTTGTTCCGCTCTTATTTTAAAATCGGATTCTTTCGATATCTGAATTGTATAGTTCTCAGCATTGGCGGCTGTATTCCATTTAAGTTCTGTATCTAAAGCCACATCAGAAGAGTTATTGATCGGGGAAACCAGATCAGGAGTTCCTACAGAGCTGGTTGTAAAGCTTCGTGTTGCTGACCAAATCCCATCTCCGGAAACATTGCTTCCACGAACTCTCCAGTAATATTCTGTATTGGCTGATAGTCCAACAAATTGTACTGATAAACTTTCAACTTCATCTTTTACTTTCAGATCTTCCGTGAATTCCGGATTGGCGGCCAAATGAATTTCGTAGGTAGTGGCGGCGGAATTTTCATTCCAGGTTAACACCGGACTGGTAGAAACATCTGTGGCGCTGTCTTCAGGTAAACCGGGAAGTATTGCGTCGGGAACTTCCGGCAGCGTTGTAAAAGTTGAGAATGAAGTCCAATCGCCTGTACCAAAACTGTTTTCTGCTCTGACTCTCCATTTGTATTCTGTTTCCAGATTTAGATTTGAGCCTACAAAACGATTGTCCGCAAGTCCGGATTCCGTTTCGTTGATCTCTTCCGTATCTGCGTTTCGTATTTCAATTTCATAAGTATCAGCGTTACTCACCGGCTGCCATTCAAAAACTATATTCAGCGGGACGTTCTGCTGTTCGTTCTCTGGATTTGTGATCACAGGTTTTCCGGGCAAGGCATCGGTATAACTTCCTTTCACCTGAAAACTTACTGATCCGATTCCGATGGTTTCGATCGTAAATGTATCTTCAAAATTACCTAAACCGGACGGCTCAAAAGTGATATTCAGATCAAGAGTTCCGCCCACGCCAACTGAGGCACTTAACGGACTAACCGAAAATTCAGAACTGAAATTAGAAATGTCTGTGATCGTAAGTTCGGCACTTCCTGTGTTTGTAAGAGTAAGTGTTTTCTGAAAAGATGGATTTACGTCGCCACCCGAAAATTCCTCGAACTCAACTAATTCTGAATCCAGACTGATTTGTCCAGCTTTTTCATTCAAAATTCCCGGAGGTGGATTTCCAAGCTTTGCAGTAGAATAGATCCTGAATTCTCCCGGAGCCATATTTATAGCCGGAACTGAAGACTCATTGATCAACAAAGAATCTCCGCTGAAATATTCATACCACCATTTTCCGGATCCGGAATTATGTCCGTACGGAAATACATCTGTACTGACGACATCAAAATTTCCGAGTATCTGAACGTCGGTTGCTGAGCGAAGCAGAATTCTTTTTTGTTTTCCGCCCATATCCAGCGAATAATCGGTTGTAGCGAAAGATGGGTGCGTTGTTTTCAGTTTCGACAGTTCTGATACCGTTTGATACAAACGATAACGATCTGCATCATTTAAATAACTCCAAAGGATTGGTTTTTCACCTGTTCTTCCATTCTGATTGATGCTGATATCGTAGCCGTATTCTCCGAATTGCCAGAACATTTTAGGTCCCGGAACGCTGAGCAAAAATGCATTTGCGATCTTAATTCTGTTTAAAGCCGTTGTTTTTTCTTTGGTGTCATAACCCGAAAAAGCATTCCCGAAATTCTCTATTTCATGCATGATCCGTTCTTCATCATGACTTTCCATATACCCAACCAAATGCGGATCATTCCAGCCTCTGTTTTGATAAGAGACATTGGTCAGGTCACCATTGTAGCCCAGAGCTGCATCTTTATACTGTTCGTGCATAATGCCCCAAAGCATGAATCCGCTGTTTGCAAGCACGGTTTCTTCATCATTATTTCCCAGATGCTCCAGGATCAGGTACGTCTCCGGATATACTTCGTGAATGCGGCTTTTCATTCTGTTCAACAGATCTACTCTGCCCTGATCGTATTGATTCCAGGCTCCCACATCAGATGTGAAGTTTTGCGTGAATCCTTTACTCAGATCGTATCTGAATCCATCCACATGAAATTCCTTTACCCAAAACCGGTTAACACTATCAATAAATTGCTGTGTAAACTGACTTGTGTGATCAAAATCGTAGCCCACATTAAATGGGTGTCGGGCATCGATATTGAACCAAATATTTTCTGAAGTGGGCTTGCCGTAATCTCCTTCATTATACAAGCGAACCATTGGCGACTGACCGAAAGAATGATTGTAAACCGCATCAACAATTACGGCTATTCCTCTGTTGTGACTTTCATTGATGAGCCTTTTCAGGTCTTCGGCAGGGCCGTAATATCGATCTGCTGCAAAATAAAAAGACGGATTATAACCCCAGCTGTTATTTCCTTCAAACTCGTTTACGGGCATCAGCTCGATGGCATTTATTCCCAATCTCTGTAAATAGTCTAGAGAATCTATAACCGTTTGGTAGTTATGTTTTTCAGAAAAATCCCGCACCAGCAATTCATAGATAACTAAGTTTTTCTTTGCCGGTCGTTCCCAGTCCTGATCTGTCCAGTTGAATTCTTCTTTATCCGTTTCAATGATGGAGACATATTCCGTCGTTTTTCCGTACGGATAGGATTTCAGATTCGGATATGTTGACTCCGATATAAAACTGTCATCAGGATGAAGAACTTCTTCGGCATACGGATCTGCAATTCTGATCTCATTATCCACCAAATACTGAAAGGCATATTGCTGACTCGGGTTCAATCCGGTTATATCGATCCACCAATAAACTTCGTTCGAGCTTACCGTTTCCCGGTTCATCTGAAAATCCGGTAAAACCTCCCAGTCGTTAAACTCACCGATCACATAAACATGATCTTTGAAAGGAGCCAGTAACGACAGTGTTACTTTGGTGGGATCCGACTCATAATATTTGATTCCCTGTGTTACTCCGTTTGGTCTGGGGCTTTCATTGATGGCATCAGGAACCAGATAATAAACTGAAGCGCTGTCTTTTTCTCCTTCCGTGTTGGTGGCAACAGCCTTAAGAGTTTTCCTGCCGGATGAATTTGCTGTTAGCACGTAGTCCAAGGTATCGCTGGCTGTATCAGCAAGCTTGACGCCGTCCTCAAATAACTCCAAGGATTGAAGAGTTGAACCCAGAGCCGCACCCAAAATCTGAATATCCAGCATTTCCCCGTTTTCCAAAAAAGAAGACTCTTCACCAGGCTCGTTGAATCGAACGTAGACCCCGTCAGAAAACAGTTCTATAAAAAAGTCCTCGCCGTTTTCGGTTTTAGCAATTTTACCACTGTCCCCACTCCTGAAGATCATTGCTAGTTTTAAGATCTCGTTCGCTGATGCAGATCCGTAGTAAGCGTCCACATCCGAGATCGTTATCGAATAAAGATTCGTCTCAAGGCGTGTCATTTTGGTTGCAGAAGTATTCTGACCAAAAGCTGTTTTGATGAATTTCCAGTCTCCGGGATTTCCCACAGGATCCGGTGGATTATCAGGATTACTTTGATCTGTGATCAATCCAGTATGTATGTAAACATCTCCGGAATGCCCGAGCAAAGCCTGGTTTCCTTTGGTGGCATCAAAGACAATGGTAATGCTGTTAGATCTGGAAGGAAATGCAGGAGATGAACTGACCTGTGCGTTAATAACACCTGTTGAAAAGAATAAGATCGCCAACAAAATTGAGGGGGAGAGACTACACTTTACTGTAATTCTGAGCAGACTCTTTAATTCAAAGATGTGCTTTATTCTGTTTATTAAGAGATTTTTTGCCATTGCAACGTATCGGATTGTCAAGAATGTAAGCGCTTTCATTTTATGAATCAATTTCCAATTCAATTTTTTAAAACCATTTCTTATTTGATAAACCTTCTGTGTGTTTTTTGCTTTATCTTTGAACCGTGCCGGCAGTAATTATTTCTTACTCATTTATAATGAACAAAACTCATGATCTACGAATTTTTAAAACGCACCCCACAATTTGATGAAACCGCATTTGTTGCTCCCAGCGCAGATATTATTGGTGATGTAACCCTGGGAAAAGAATCCAGTGTTTGGTTTAACGTAACCATCAGGGGAGATGTGAATTTTATACAGATCGGAGACCAAAGTAATGTACAGGATAACGTTTGTATTCATGTGATGAATCAAACCGGTCCTACCATTATCGGGAATGAAGTAACTATTGGTCACGGTGCGGTTGTACACGGATGTACTATCAAAGATCGCGTATTGATCGGAATCAATGCTACCATTTTGGATGAAGTTGTTATTGAGCCGGACGTGATCGTTGCTGCGGGCACCTTGGTTCCTCCGGGCAAAACTCTGGAAAGCGGATATATGTACATGGGCTCGCCCGCAAAAGCGGTTCGCAAACTTACGGAAGAAGAAATAAAGTCCATTCCGAAATATGCTTCCAACTATGTGAAATATCTTCGAGCGTATCAGCAGAAAGATAAATACGACGAGAATCCCTTTTATCAGCCTAAAGGCTGAACAATTAAGAATGGCACAATTATCAATTGAACCATTTTTAATTGATAATTGTATCATTGACCATTGATGTCCGGAATCTACATCCATATCCCGTTTTGCAAGCAAGCTTGTTCCTATTGCGATTTCTATTTTGTTACCAAGCCCGGCAATAAAAATGCGTTTGCTGATAAGCTTGTTGAAGAGATCCGTTCAAAAAAGGACACGATCTATTCAAGCGAAATTATTGACACCATCTATTTTGGAGGCGGAACGCCGTCCTTACTAAGCGCAGATCAGTTCAGTAAAATCTTCGAAGCTTTAGATCACTCATTCAATTTAGATCTGAAAGAAGTTACCGTTGAACTGAATCCTGACGATGTTACCAAAGAGTATTTGTCTGCACTCAAAAGCATTGGCGTGAACCGGGTGAGTATGGGAGTTCAAACCTTTGATGAAGATCTGCTTAAATTCATGAATCGAACTCATAATTCGGCGGAAGCTTTAAAGTGTTTGGAGTTGCTTAAGGCTTCCGAAATAAATGTGTTTACTGCTGATCTGATCTACGGAAATCCCGGGCAGACTTTAGAAATGTTGGAAAAAGACCTGGACATCCTTTTGCAGTTTGATCCGCCTCATGTTTCTGCCTATTCCTTAACCATTGAGCCTAAAACCCGATTGGGAAAACAGCTTGAACTGGGCAGACTTATCCCCGCAGAAGATGAAACCGTGGAAAAGCATTTTGAGCTGGTGGAAGAGAAACTGAAAAAGAAAGGCATTCATCGCTATGAAGTAAGCAATTTTGCTAAAAAAGAATCGGAAGCCGTTCATAATGCAAATTACTGGGAGCACAAAAATTATCTTGGTTTAGGTCCCGGAGCACATTCTTTCCAATGGGATGAATCAAATGCTTTTGCTCACCGGTGGGAAAATGAACCGGATCTGAAAAAATATCTTCAAAAAACAGATTTCAGCGAATCCGAAAAAGAAGAGTTATCTCTTCAAAGTCTGGCTGAAGAACGGATCATGCTCGGACTCAGAACCGTAAAAGGAGTCTCTTTGGAAAACTTGGAGAAAAATTATGAATACAGCTTATCTGAAAGACAGCTCGCATACTTAACACGAAAAGAAAAAGAGGGCAAAATTCATTTCGCCTCTGATTCTATCCGGCTCAGTTCCTCCGGATTAAAGATCGCCGACGCACTCACTTTAGATCTTATAACCGCTTAGTTTTTACTATGCCTTTCATACTTTGCAGCGAATCTTGAATATTCTTTCGCTCGTTCCGAATTTCCTGATTTAGCATATGCTTCAGAAACTAACTTCGTTGCTTTGGCCAGTTTTGCATAATCTTCATTTGTCAGATTAGCCGAACTTCCTTCCAAAGAAGGAATCATCAGGGTATTAGCCGGCTCCACTAAATTAGGATCGTCATTTACGGTTTTATTTGCTTCAAAAATCAGTGGCCATAAATACGGTGCGCCGTACACTTCTCTTGAAATATCCCACATCCATTCATCTTTTTCGATGATATAAGCGGTCATTTCTTTTTGCACAGCCGGTTCTGCACTGACATTATTCTTTGTTTCTGATGATGCCGCTGAAGCTTCAGAAGTTTTTTCTTCTTTTACTGGCGTTTCAGCAGGTGGCACTTTTTCAACCTGCTCAGCTTGTTGTTGAGCCGGAGTCTGATTTCCTACAACTACATTGTCAATACTCCCCGGATCTGAATCTCTCAGAAAGAAAAACCAAATTCCCGTCCCGGCTATCAACAGTACCAAAACTATAAAAACCCAGCTTATCTCATTTCCTTTTTTCTTTTCGGGTGCTTTAAAGACAGGAGGCGCTTCTACTTCATTTTCTTCTTGCTCCTGTTCCTCTTCAGCTTCTTCCTCAACTGAATCCGGCGTTTCCGCTTCATCAACTTGTTCTTCAGTTGGATTTATAACTTCTTCGAACGGATCTTCAAATACTTCAGGTTCCTGCTCTTTCTCTGGCTTTGCCGTTGTTTCTTTTGTTTCTGTTCCTGACTTTTCTCCAAGCAAGGTTGGTTCCAATCCTGCAAAAGGTCCGTTTACAGTTTGTTCAAGTGCTTTAAAAGGCTTGAATGATACTTTCTTATGCGCCGGGATTACGATCTCTTCTTTTGTCTGCGGATTTATACCCGTTCTTTCAGCAACGTCTTTTAATTCGAAGCTTCCAAAGTTGGTTATAGATGCTTTTCCATTTTCTTCCAGATCATCAATTACCAGATCAAAAACACCACGGATCATCTCCTCTGCTTTCTGCTGAGTAATACCATTTGATTCAGCAAACGCTTTTATCAATTCCGAAAATGTAATTTTTTTACTCATAGCTCCGCCTCATTGAATTCATCTTTCAAAGCTGAGCTTTGTGAAAACCGAACTACTTTCTTTTTAGGAAGCAGCATCATTTGCTTATAGTGCGGATTATAGGACTTGTATTCTTCTCTGATCTCAGAACTAAAGCTACCGAAATCGGGAATACTGAATCCGCTATTCTTTGACAGGTGTTCTGTAAAAGTACTTACCAGCGAATTATATAATTCTTCCGTTTGAGTTTGAGTTAACTCAAGTCGTTCACTGAGTGCTTTTATCGTTTCTGATTTATTCATATCCCATAGTTAGTTAACTCCAATTAGCAACAAAAGTCTGATTTTGTCAAATAATCCCTGTAAATAATGCTTTATCAGGAATAATAGCGTAAGGATACTCACAATTTTGATATAATTCTGTTAAGTTAGACAAGTAATCTGAATTAAAAGCAAAAGTGAATTGAAGACTAGTTTACGCCCCTTTTTATCCGACATTATTGATTATGCGGGCTTATATCCGCCTTCAGAACTGCCGTTGGAGGAGGCTTTCAGAAAATATCTGTCTCATATTGAACAGAAGGAAGCATGGATGCTTTCAAAATTTGTTGTGGGAACAAGTCTTCTGAAAGATCTTATTACTCTCATTGATGCAGAGCCGAAATCACCTTCCCCTTTTAAAATAACGCTGGTTGGTGCTGCTTCTGATGATGTTGATGGTTTCAAAAAAGTAATCGACAACACGGTAGAAGCCATTAAAAATGCTCTTGCATCCACAGCTAAAAAAATACGCATATCCACTTTAGAAATTAAGGTGCCGCAGGTTTGTCTAAAGCAAGAAAGTTCATCGTATCTTCAAACTTGTATTGAATACGCTGTTCAATCCATGGCAAAGTCTAAAGCATTACCACATCAGATCTTTTTCGAAGTGCCGGGATTTGATTTCGATATTAAATATGCCAAAGAACTTATTCAGGGCATTCATAAACACAATGAGTGGCTTGAATCAAATGAAAAGGAAAATTACTCTTTTTCCGGATTTAAGATCCGTTGTGGTGGAGTGGAAGCTTTTCAATTTCCTCCGACAGATTATCTGGCTGAAGCAATTTCTTTTTCGCGGGAAAATACCGTTCCTCTAAAATTCACAGCCGGTTTACATCATCCTGTTCGTCACTACAATGATTCTGTACAAACTAAGATGCATGGTTTTCTGAATGTGTTCGGGGCTTCTCTGTTAAGTTATTCCAAAAAGCTTTCTGAAGACGAATTGCTGGAAATTCTGAATGACGAAAACACTTCAAACTTCTCTTTTGATGAATCTGAGTTTTCATGGAGAGGGAAATCTGTTTCATTTGAAGAGCTGCACATGTTGCGCGATCTTTCTGTCACCTCGTTCGGGAGTTGCAGTTTCGACGAGCCCGTAGAAGATCTTCAGGAGTTAAATTTAATTGCATAAAAAAACCGGATGTAATTAAACACCCGGCTTCGAATATCTGATCAAACTTGGTTTATTTAATCAGGTTCATTTTTCTTGTGAACACTTTGTTCCCTGCCTGCAAGCGGTAAATATAGATTCCACTCGCTACATTGGATGCATCCCATGTTACGGTATAAGAACCTTCGCTTTGCGTGGAGTTTACCAGCGTAGCAACCTTCTTTCCTAACATGTTAAACACGTTTAAAGTTACATCTGCATTCTCAGCCACAGAGTAAGAAATGGTAGTGCTCGGGTTAAATGGATTCGGATAGTTTTGATCTAACTTGAATTCAGTAACCTGCTCTGTAAGCATTTCCTCATCTTGTGGCAGTGCTTTAGACTGTGTTTCTGTGCTTTCGAAACTTGCAGTGGAACTTCTTGTTGCTGCAACAGCAAAATCAGCTCTGCTTACGTTCTCGCCGGGATTGAACTCGGCTTTAACTACAGGTTCCAGATCATATGGCCCTTGCTCAAGACTGAACGTCACATTCAGAATGTTCAGATCAATTGCAATTTGTACATATGCTTTGAATGCTGACGGGATCTCATCTGAGTCTTCAACAGCAATTCTCTCGCCGTTATAAACAACAGTAACATCTTCTTCGCCAATTTCTTCGGCAGCCCATTGAAGTCCTAAACTCTGAACCAGAGAATAGGCAAGTTCTGCTCGGTTTACATTCCCATTGGGATTAAAGCTTGAGGCAGAACCTGTAATCATAACACCGTCATCAAATTGAGCGGTATCTTTTAATGGTGCTCCCTGAGCTACTACTGATTGAGCTATCAGCGTTTCGAAGGCTCCGTCTACATCGCTGAATGTATTTCCATTCAGTGGCAGCGACTGTCGGATCTCTTGTCCCATAACCAGATATTCTGCAAGCTCAATACGCTTCAGATTTCTGTTCGGCTTATATCTTTTATCGTTAAAGCTATCAACTAGACGTTCTGAGATCGCCAGTTTAATAGCGGTTTCAGCAGGATGACCGTTTATATCATTTAAACCTGTATAGCCACTTGCCGTTTGTGTTTTAATAGTACCTGAAACTGTTTCAGCTATGCCGATACCATTTGTTGGGTTTGCTTCGTCGCCTCTCAGGCCGCGGATCTCCACAGCCCATTCACCTGCAATTGGGTTTGTAACCTGAACTTCTCTGAGATAAGTAAGCGTGAATAGAACAGGAATTCCTGAGCTGTATTCAACGCCATTCGGGTCAATAACGATAAGATTAACAGGGTTTCCGGTTTGGCCGGCAACACCTTCTAAGCTTGCACGAACAGAAAGCACGCTTTCATTTCCTGTTAAGTTGAAATTATGCGTTTCGTTTGTAACTCCACTCGGGTCATAATTCACAGTAAATGGATTCGTTTGAACATCAAACTGAGCTTCGCCATTAAATTCTCTGTTGGCGTTAATTGTGCTTCCGAATTCAGCATCTCTGTCATACGTTTTTTGAACGGCTGCAAATGCATTCACATATCCGGAACCAACTTCCCAGCTTTCTCTGCTTTGCATGTTAGTAGCTGTGCTTTGAAGAATACTTTTAACTTCATCCGGGTTTAAAGTCGGATCTACTTCCAGAAGTAATGCAACAATTCCTGCTACATGAGGTGTCGCCATTGATGTACCACTTGAAGTAGTATAAAAAGCCAGATTTGACGGCTCTATTAACTCAGCGTCTGCATCAGCACCCAATAAAGGAATTGGAGCTACTGTTCGCGTTGAAATTATATCTACTCCGGGAGCTACAATACTTGGCTCATCTACATAAGTGAATGTTTCGCCATCCAGCTCAAAAGTTCCGCTTCTTCCTTTTGTTCCTCTTGATGAAAAATCAGCAAGCTCACCACTTTTTGTTCCTGCTCCTACAGAAATAACCCATGGTGCTTTAGCGTATGGATTGTGAGTATCTTCACCCGGACCTTCATTCCCTGCAGCAAAAAGCGTTACGATATTACGGTCATACGCCAATTTACTAGCCAGATTAATTGGGTGGTTCGGATCAAAGTTCCCTGAAGAACCCCAGGAGTTAGTGATCACACGAATCCCATATTCAAACTGATGTGTTATGGCGTAATCAAAGCCGCCAATTCCATCAAGTACAAAAAGAGCTCCACCGGATCCATAACCAATCAGGTCGGCTCCGGGAGCTACTCCCTGATGTTTACCATTTGAAGCTACACCACGTCCACCAACTGTTCCGGCTACGTGTGTACCATGACCTGAGTTGGTGTCTGTATTGGGTACATTTTCAACATAAGTTACGGGACCTAAACTGCTATAAGCATGCAGATTTGTTGATCCCAGCACATTTTGAACCAGTGCGGTTCCATATTCCAGATCGGGATGAGTTCCATCGACCCCGCTGTCATTCACAACAACTCCAATTCCTTTTCCGGAAATCGGGAAGCCGCCGTTTTGAGATGTAAACTCAGCGTTAGATTGAACTTTATCTACACCTGTGATCGCTCTTGAATCATTGTTGAAATAAGAAAGCTCTTTATTTAAATAGATCGATCTTATTTCCTGTCTGGATGCCAGGTCAGTAATTTGTGCAGGAGTAACAATAGCGCCTGCCATAGGTAAACTTTGAAAAGAATAACCTATTGAAATACCGGCGTCATTTAGTATAGACAATTCGCCGGCATCGGGAGCTTCATTGCCCCAAAAGGTGATAATTACCTCTACAGACTCCGTGGCTGTATTTAGTGTGTTTTGAAGATCAGGGCCTATCACAGCCTGAGCTTGAGTAAAATTTGAAAGTGATATAGAAAGAATTCCTATCACTAACAGTGTTAGTATATTATTGGATTTCATATCCTCTTTGTTCATTAATATTAAGTTGTTTAGTGCACTTTATTGATGGGCTACAAAAAGCACGTTTAAGTACACCGAACATTTTATTTACTAATTTTTACCTTTCCGGTTCCCGATTCTATAACGCCGTTGATTTCAGTTCTTAACTAAGCCGAGGTTTTTTTACCTTACGATGACCTTTTAAATCTCAAATAACTTTATGCTTACTTCATTTATTCCCGTTGATAAAGAATCTCATTTTCCAATTCAAAACCTTCCGTTCAGCGCTTTCGAAACAGAAGATGGAGAGATTCATCTGTGCTCTGCTATTGGTGATTATGTGATCGACCTTTTTCTTCTGGATGAAGCGGGTTTATTTGATGGCAAATATTTAAAAGACCAATTCGCTTTTCAGGATTCCACACTCAATTTCTTTATGGGACTTGGAAAACCGGTCTGGCAGGAAGCGCGTCAAACATTGACGAATCTCCTCGATAAAGAGAATCCAACTTTGAGAGATGATGACCTGCTCAGATCACGGGTTTTTATTCCAATGGAAGATGTGGAAATGACTATGCCGGTCGAGATCGGAGACTACACCGACTTTTACTCGTCTGAGCAACATGCATTCAATGTGGGGTCTATGTTTCGTGATCCTGATAATGCGCTGATGCCAAACTGGAAACATTTGCCCGTTGGTTATCACGGCCGTGCAAGCTCCATCGTTTTAAGCGGAACGGATCTGCATCGCCCAAAAGGTCAAACCATTCCCAACGATTCCGATCAGCCTGTATTTGGCGACAGTAAGCTTCTGGATTTTGAACTGGAAGTCGGCTTTTTTACCGGACCCGGAAACGAGCTTGGTGATACTATTTCCGTAGACAACGCTGAAGATCATATTTTCGGAATGGTTCTGGTTAACGACTGGAGTGCCCGTGATATTCAGAAGTGGGAATATCAGCCGCTAGGACCTTTTCTTGCCAAAAACTGGGCAACCAGTATTTCTCCATGGATCGTGACGCTGGATGCATTATCTCCATTCAGGTTGGATATGCCGGAACAGGATCCGAAAGTGCTTCCCTACTTAAATCAGAAAAACCGTTCTACTTTTGATATCAATCTGGAAGTGTATCTGGATAATGAAAAACTAAACGAACCACACAAACTGGCGACATCAAACTACAAGCATATGTACTGGAGTATGGCTCAGCAGTTAGCCCATCAAACGGTTACGGGTTGTAATGTACGTCCCGGCGACATGTATGCTTCGGGAACCATCAGCGGAAATACTGAAGATTCTTACGGAAGTATGCTGGAACTTACCTGGAAAGGAAGCAAGCCTATACAATTAAATGACGGCTCCGAAAGAAAATTCATTCAGGATGGCGATAATATCATCATGACGGGGTATGCGGAGAATAGTGATTATCGTATTGGCTTCGGTGTTGTGGAAGGGAAGATTTTGCCTTCTAGGTAGTGATGAGTTTTGAGTGTTAAGTTTTGAGTTGCCTTCCACACTTAACACTCATAATTCAATGTCCATTGTTACTCATGTGACGTTCTTAGCTTGATGTTGGGTTTTTTATATTATTGGTTTAATACGTTCTATCCGTTTGCTTCGGCATGTAGTTCATGAAGTAATAGCTTGTCATCATTGGCAGAAGTGAGCCGGGCAAAACTTGCTGAGGAACGAAGCATTTAGGTTTGTCCCTCGCTTCGCAGATGACAGGCACGGAATGAACTACGCCGGGAGTTTTTGGTACTTTTGTCGGTACAAAAGAAGGGCATTCCGCAGTGGAGATACGGATTGGTTTAGAGGAGCATGCCTGTGAGAACGATCCAGATTCCTGCCTCCGCAGGAATGACGTTAATTATAGAGAATAGAATAAAACCTCGTTCATAAGCTAGCAAGGGCTTCAGCCCTGCGGGTTTGGGGGCATGAATTAAATCTTGAGCTAGCTCTTTAATCGTGCAGATCCTTCGGAGGTATCCTCAGGATGACGTCGGGGTTTTTATATTATTCTGATCTATTTAAAAAGTCCTTCCCCTTATCCAAGGGGAAGACAGATGGGGTCCTCAAATATAATTAACTAACCTTTTGCGAGGAGTGCATACGACGAAGCAATCTCCTGTAGTTATATACCAATCCTATTCGGGAGATCACTTCGCTGTCGCTCGCGAAAGGGTCCGGGATTTTAATCCACAGCGATTGAAGGCAGGTAAACAACAAACCGCCGGCCCTGAAGGACCTGCTGGTTTAAAATCACAGATCAAAATTTAAGCTAGTAGGGCGTTCACGCCCGGCTGATAGCTAAAATCTGTGTTGATGGCAACCGATCTTGGTAAAAAACCCAGTTCTGGATATCTCGCGGCGTGTGCCCGAGATCCGGATTGGTTTAGAGGAATATGCCTTTGATAACGATCCGGATTCCTGCCTTCGCAGGAATGACCATAGTTATAGAAAATAGCCACCACTAAGATCCTGTAACGAGTTCAACACTCGACATCCAATTTCCATTGTTACTCATGTGACATTCATAACTGGAAGTTGGGTGTTCTTAAGGAGCTCCCCTCCTTAATCTTAGGGAGAGGACGGGGGTGGGTTAGCAAACGGAGCCGAGAAATTTGATGGAACTACCAGCCCCCACAAAGATCCTGAAACAAGTTCAGGATGACGTCTGTGGTTTTGTACTATTGGTTAAATACGTTCTATCCGTTTGCTTCGGCATGTAGTTCATGAAGTAATAGCTTGTCATCATTGGCAGAAGTGAGCCGGGCAAAACTTGCTGAGGAACGAAGCATTTAGGTTTGTCCCTCG
>Ga0208013_1000499_pt1 | contig 21381 bp, 19 predicted proteins | sample 16_taG_FD_184091 | JGI IMG/M metagenome (GOLD analysis project Ga0208013, IMG submission 184091) | Marine viral communities from the Subarctic Pacific Ocean - 16_ETSP_OMZ_AT15313 metaG (SPAdes) (version 2) | ecosystem: Environmental > Aquatic > Marine > Oceanic | place: Pacific Ocean | collected...
GGCTCGTCCTGTCCGCGACCGTTAAGGCGTTGTTCGAGAATGGCCAGTGACGGCGGCAGGATGAAGATGCCGATACAGCCAGGGACCAGACGACGGATTTGTGCAGCTCCCTGCCAGTCAATTTCGAGGATAACATCGAGCCCTTGGGCGAGCGTCTGTTCCACCCAGCTGCGCGACGTGCCGTAATAGTTATTGAATACCCTGGCATGCTCAAGGAACGCTTTTTCCCTGAGCATGGTGCTGAACGTTGCCTGATCGACAAAGTGATAGTTGATGCCATCCTGCTCGCCGGGTCGCATGGGTCGGGTGGTATGGGAGATAGAAACACAGATGTCCTGACACTGCTGTAAAAGCGCATTGACCAGACTGGTTTTTCCGGCACCGGAAGGTGCTGATACCGTGTACAGAGTACCTGTTGTCGACATTGATATCCGATGCTCCGCCAGTTTCTTGGTCGCTGCAGGTTGGTGACGCATCACCAGATTTGAAGGTTGTTACAATAACGTAATCGCGCATCGACTGCATCAGAGAGGCGTCGCTTTTATTGAATTATCGGCGGGTGTGTGACCAGTATCGCGGCATCAGGCCAATAGAGCCGGTGCTTATTCAATATTCTGGATCTGCTCGCGCATCTGTTCGATCAGGACCTTCAGTTCGACCGCTGCGTTGGTGGTATCAGTGGCAATGGATTTTGAGGACAGGGTATTAGCTTCGCGGTTGAGTTCCTGCATGAGGAAGTCCAATCGCCGGCCAATCGGTTCCTGGCGTTGCAACACCCGGCGGATTTCACCCAGGTGGGTATCCAGTCGGTCCAGTTCTTCGTCCACGTCGGCCCGTTGGGCAATCAACACCAGTTCCTGTTCCAGTCGGTTCTGATCCAGACCGGTGCTCACCTCTTGCAGTCGGTCAATCAGCTTCTGGCGCTGGGCGGCCAACAGTTCCGGCAATCGCGATCGCACGGTAGCCAGTTGCACGGCAATGCCGTCCAGTCGCTGTTCGACCAGTTCGCCGAGTTTTTCACCTTCCCGGCGACGGCCCTCCACCAGTTGATCCAGTGTCTCTTCAAACAACCGCAGCAGTGTATTCTTGAGCTCTTCCCGGTCGATCTCTGGTTCGCTGAGCACCCCGGGCCAGCGCAAGATGTCCAGCGGTGAGATTTTTGCGGGATCAGCCATCAGGTGAGCCAGTTGTTCGCTGGCGGCAATATATTGCTCTGCCAATGGTTGATTGATGGCTACTTCACCGGATTGTTTGGCGATATTGAGTTGCAGGGTGCAGTCCACCTTGCCCCGTTGCAGGTGTTTTCGGGTCAGTTCGCGGAGGGTCGTTTCAAGATCCCTGACGGTTTCCGGCATTCTGAAACCGGTTTCCAGATAGCGGTGATTGACAGAGCGGATTTCCCAGGCGGCGGTGCCCCAGTGGCACTCGATACTGTGGCGGGCAAAGGCAGTCATACTGCTGGGCATGGGAATCTCCGGGAGAAGGGTGGAATTGACGATCTATGGTAACACGGCGCCACATACGGTCGACAATTCGGTTAGAATGCCAGCCTCTTTTCTACTTCAAAATACTACAGGAATTTTTCCATGTCCCGACCCAGTGGCCGTCGTCCCGAGCAGCTCCGTGCTGTAAAACTCACCCGCAGTTACACCCGGCATGCAGAGGGATCTGTGTTGGTGGAGTTTGGTGAAACCAAAGTCATTTGCACCGCGAGTGTCGAGTCCTCTGTGCCACGTTTCCTGCGCGGCAAGGGACAGGGTTGGGTGACCGCTGAATACGGCATGCTGCCCCGTTCCACCGGTGAGCGTATGGCCCGCGAGGCGTCAAGAGGGCGTCAGGGTGGCAGAACCCTTGAAATCCAGCGTCTGATTGGTCGCTCACTGCGGGCGGCCATGGATTTGAAGGCGTTGGGCGAGCATACCATTACGGTGGACTGTGATGTGATCCAGGCCGACGGCGGCACCCGCACCGCCTCCATCACAGGTGCCTGTGTTGCGCTTGCCGATGCGGTTAGCCACTTGCAGGAGCGCGGTAAAATCAAGACCAACCCCCTCACCAATATGGTGGCGTCGGTTTCGGTAGGCATTTATCAGGGTGTGCCGGTACTGGATCTTGATTACGCAGAAGATTCGACGGCCGAGACAGACATGAATGTGGTCATGAACAGCAGTGGTGGTTTTATCGAAATTCAGGGCACGGCTGAGGCGGCACCGTTTACCGAAGGAGAACTGCAGGAAATGATGGTGCTGGCCAAGCACGGTATTGCCGATTTGGTCCGGGTGCAGAAAATGGCGCTGGCAAACTCAGGCGGTTAAATTTCTGGCCGCTCAATAGCTGCCCCGTCGGGCAGCCGGGTCGGGCTTTCAATCCGCAATGTTTTTTGTCTGCCGGTCTCTCCCTGCAGCAGGCTGACGGCGGATTTGGGCGTGCCGAACCAGCGACTGATCAATGCAATCAAATGCTGGTTGGCCTTGCCATCCACCGGCGGTGCGGTAATCCGAATTTTCAGACGGTCTCCCTGCAGCCCGACAATTTCATCTTTGGACGAGCGGGGTTGCAGCCGGCAGCGCAACAGCAGGCAGCCCTCCTGCCACCGGTAGTGTTCTCCCATCAGATACCGGGTACCAGGCCGGAGGGCACCTGCAGTGACCTGGCGGCACCGTGCACAAAAATCTGCAGCATATTGATCACCAGAAACATGAAAATGGGTGACAGGTCCAAGCCGCCCAGCGGCGGGATAATCCGCTGAAAAGGTGCCATAACGGGACGAATCAACTGGTTTAGCAGTGTCAGCGCGGGGTGATTGCTCTGTGGTGCCACCCAGCTGACGATAATGACGATCAGCAGACCGTAGAGATACAGGTTCAGCACCAGATAAATGGCGCCCACCGCGCCCCAGGCCAGGGCCGACAGAATATTCATCATGCCCAGTCCGTTGATCGAAGCGGTAAGCTGAATTACCAGCCATTGGCATAGCAGCGCCAGCACGATAGTGGCCAGGTCAAAATGCCGGTAGGTGGGAAACAACTTGCGCAGGGGTTTGCTGGGGAAATGGGTGGCCTTCACCAGAAACTGGGAAATCGGATTGTAGAAATCGGCATGGGACAGCTGGAGGAGAAAGCGCAGCATCACCACCGCCAGGTAAAAACTGCCGAGGGATTGAATCAGAAAAGTGCCGGCCTGGGTAAATGTACTCATAGGTTGCCTTGTTGTGTGACGGTTAGTTTGCCAGTTCGTCGGCCATCGCTGCTGCACGTTTCACGGCACTATTCATCGCTTCGCGAAACAGTGCTTTCAGATCGCCGGCTTCGAAAGCCTGTATAGCGCACTCTGTCGTGCCGCCGGGGGAGCTGACCCGCCGCCTCAACTCGGCGGCATCAACATCGCTGCTGACAGCCATTTTTGCCGCCCCAAGGGCAGTTTGCAAGGTGAGCTGCCGCGAAACTTCCGATGACAGCCCGAGCTCTTCGCCGATTTCCTGCATGATTTCCATGATCAGGAAGTAATAGGCGGGACCACTGCCTGAAACCGCGGTCACGGCATCAATTTCTACTTCTGTCTGCAACCAGCAGGACGTTCCCACTGCATTGAGAATATCAGTGGTGAGCTGTTTTTGATCGTCGGATACCTGCCCGTTGGCAAACAGGCCGGCGGCACCGGTCTGAACCAGTGATGGCGTGTTGGGCATACAGCGAACAATCGGCAGGTCAGCCCTCAGCCACTGCTCCAGTGACGCCATGGATATCCCCGCTGCAATCGAAATAATCAGAGGTCGGTGACCGAGAGCGCCGGTGATCGTTGCGGTCACGGTTTTCATGACCTGTGGTTTTACGGCCAGTAGAATGACCTCGGCTTTGGCTGCAGCGGCCATGTTATCGGTTGAGGTGTGAACGCCGAAGGTGCTGGCCAACTGCTGGCGGTTGGCTTCCAGTGGATCGGTGACGGTAATGGCGTCTGCTGGATAGCCTTTGGCGATAAGGCCACCAATCAGGCTGTTGGCCATATTGCCGCCACCGATGAAAGTCAGTGTGGGTTTGTTCACAGATGTTTCCTTAGTCAAAAGGTTGTGGATGGTTATCCGGGGGGTTGCCGGGGACCAAAAATGGCTGTGCCAATACGCACGATGGTGGATCCCTCAATAATGGCCGCCTCAAGGTCATCCGACATGCCCATTGAGAGTGTATCCAATCTGGCCAGCCGGGAGGAGTGCCGAAGCGTGTTCAGTTGTGCTGCCAGGTGGGCAAAGGCAATTCTTTGTCGTTGCAAGTCGGGTTGACTGCGCGGGATACACATCAATCCGCGGAGATTAAGGTGAGGCAATTCAACGACTTTTTCTGCCAGGGTTGGCAGCGCTGCCACCGCGATGCCGGACTTGCTTGCCTCGCTGTCGATATTCACCTGCAGGCAGACATTCAGGGGCCCCCGGGTTGCGGGGCGCTGGGTATTGAGACGTTCTGCCACACGGTACCGATCAACGCTGTGCACCCAATCAAATTGTTCGGCCACTTTTCGGGTTTTGTTGGACTGTAGCGGCCCGATGAAATGCCAGCGGATATCGGTCAGGTCCGCCAGTGCCTGCTGCTTCTCCAACGCCTCTTGGAGATAGTTTTCGCCGAAGTGGCGCTGACCCAGCTCATAGGCTGTGCGGATTGCGCTAGCGGGCTGGCCCTTGCTGACCGCAAGCAGTTGAATTTTATCTGCATCGCGGCCTGCCCGGTCAGCGATTTGTTGAATCTGTCGGTGAAGTCGGTTGAGATTGTCGGCTATATTATGCATATACTTGTCATTGGCCGGCAGTACGGCTTTCAGTAGAGCAGTAGATTAACCCAGAATAACAGGATTAACGCATGGATATTACGGAACTGCTGGCTTTTAGCGTAAAACAGGGTTCGTCAGATTTGCACCTTTCAGGTGGTCTGCCCCCGATGATCAGGATTGATGGTGATATGCGGCGGGTGAACCTCCCCCCCATGCAGCACAAGGAGGTCCACCAGTTAATCTACGACATCATGAACGACAAACAGCGCCGCGATTATGAAGAGTTTCTGGAGACAGATTTCTCGTTTGAGGTGCCTGGTGTCGCCCGCTTCCGGGTCAATGCGTTTAATCAGAACAGGGGGGCTGCGGGGGTATTTCGTACCATTCCCTCCCGGGTGTTGACGCTGGAGGATCTGGGACTGGGGCAGGTGTTCCGCAATCTCTCCATGCTGCCACGGGGACTGGTACTGGTCACGGGGCCGACCGGCTCGGGCAAGTCCACGACGCTGGCCGCGATGATGGATTACGTCAACGAGAACCGCTATCAGCACATCCTCACCATTGAAGACCCCATCGAATTTGTTCACGAAAGTAAAAAGTGCCTGGTCAACCAGCGGGAAGTCCACCGAGACACCCACGGCTTCAGCGAGGCACTACGGTCTGCTCTGCGGGAAGATCCCGATATTATTCTGGTGGGTGAGATGCGCGATCTGGAGACGATCCGGTTGGCGCTGACGGCAGCGGAAACCGGCCACCTTGTGTTTGGCACACTCCACACTACCTCGGCAGCAAAAACCATCGACCGTATTGTGGATGTGTTTCCGGCGGCTGAAAAATCCATGGTGCGGGCCATGCTGTCCGAATCACTGCAGGCGGTCATTTCGCAAACGCTGATGAAAAAGATTGGCGGCGGTCGTATCGCTTCTCACGAAATCATGATTGGCACACCGGCAATCCGCAATCTGATTCGCGAGGAAAAAATTGCCCAGATGTACTCCGCCATACAGACAGGGGCATCACACGGCATGCAAACCATGGATCAGAATCTACACAGGCTGGTAGCCCAGAAAGTAATCACCCGCGAGACAGCCCGCGAAAAAGCCAAAATACCGGATGAGTTCTAGTCTGATTTGCCGGTGTTAACTACCTGCGCTGTTGGAAAAGACAGCATTTGAGTTGCGGAGAATGTAATGGACTTTGATGTACTACTTAAGTTGATGGTGGAAAAAGGGGCTTCAGACCTGTTTATTACTGCCGCTGTAGCTCCCAGTATCAAGATCAACGGTACGATTGTACCGGTGGGTAAAACGCCGTTGTCGCCAGAGCAGGCTCATCAAGTGGTTGAAAGCATCATGGATGAGAAGCAGCGGCTTGAGTTTCGTGAAAAGAAAGAACTCAATTTTGCCATTGGCCGCCAAGGGGTGGGTCGTTTCAGGGTCAGTGCCTTCTTCCAGCGCAACGAAGCGGGCATGGTGCTCCGCCGGATTGAAACTATTATCCCCACAGTGGAAGAGCTGTTATTACCACCGATTTTGAATGATCTGGTGATGACCAAACGCGGTATCATTATTTTTGTGGGTGCTACCGGTACCGGTAAGTCCACCTCCCTGGCGGCAATGGTTGGTCATCGCAATCGCAATAGCCGTGGTCATATTATTACCGTTGAGGATCCTATCGAGTTTGTACACCGCCATGAAAGCTGCATTGTTACCCAGCGGGAAGTTGGCATCGATACGGAGTCTTTTGAGGTTGCTTTGCGCAACACCCTTCGGCAGGCACCGGATGTGATTCTGATCGGCGAGATCCGAACCCGTGAGACGATGGAGCATGCGATTACCTTTGCCGAAACCGGTCACCTGGTACTGGCCACCCTGCACGCCAACAATGCCAACCAGGCACTGGACAGAATCCTGCACTTTTTTCCTGCTGAGCGCCACGGCCAATTATGGATGGATTTGTCGCTCAATATGCGGGCCCTGATTGCCCAGCAACTGATCCCTCTGGCCGATGGCAGTGGTCGCCGCGCCGCCATTGAAATCCTGATTAACACCCCGTTGGTGGGTGATCTGATCCGCAAGGGTGAGGTTCACAAGCTGAAAGAGTTGATGACGCGCTCCACCGAACAGGGAATGCAGACCTTTGATCAGGCGCTTTATGCCCTTTATGACGAAGGTTTGATCACCTATGAGGATGCCATGACCTACGCTGATTCGAAGAATGATTTGCGCCTGCTCATTAAGCTCCAGTCAGAAACCGATGCCAGTTACCTGTCCAATGCTGCCGACGAGTTGCAGGTAGAGGAAGACAGCAATGACCATATCAATCGTTTCTGACTCGTATCAGGGCGCCTGTGCCAGTGACGGGTCTGACAACCAGGTATTGAGTATGATCACGGCGGCCAGGTCATCCACGAGTGATTGCTGATAACTGCCCGTGCGTCGCATGGCGTGATTTTTTGACTGTCCCCTGGCTTCAAACGTTGAAAGACGCTCATCTACCATGGCGACTTTCAGGCCAAAGCGACCATTGAGCCGCCGGGCAAATTTTCTTGCCCGCTGGCAAAATGCACTCTCTGAGCCGTCCATGTTCAGCGGCAGACCCACCAGCAACTGATCCGGCTGCCACTCCGCAAGCAGTCCGGCAATCTGCTCCCAGTTGGGAATGCCGTCGCGGGCTTTGAGCACCGTCAGTGGGTTGGCGCTACCGGTCAGACTTTGACCCACCGCAACACCAATCTGGCCGGTACCAAAATCAAACGCTAACAGCGTGATGGGTTTTTCTGACATCGCGCTTGGATCAGGCGTGTCCGGCATCAGTGCTCAGCATGTTCAGGTCAATCCCGATCTTTGCCGCTGCCGCCGAGGCTCGCCGTTCAAAGGGCGTATTAAAGAGTATGTCGGCATCGCCCGGGACAGTGAGCCAGGCGTTGTGGGCCAGCTCTTCCTCGAGTTGGCCCGGCCCCCAGCCCGCATACCCCAGTGTGATAATCAGTTCGCTTGGACCTCGTTCGATGGCGATATCCGAGATGATATCCCGTGAAGCGGTAAGGCTGACTTCACCGGAAATAGTTTGGGTGGACTCCCACTGCCTTTCGCCTGCCCGGTGAAGTACAAAACCCCGTTCAATTTGCACGGGTCCTCCGGACAACAGGGGCTGGGTGCCGATGTGTGGTGAATAACCCAGCTCAAACTGTTCAAAAATCTGGCTGATCGGTACATCCAGTGGGTTATTGATGACCAGTCCCATGGCGCCGCCGGGACCGTGCTCACAAACGTAAATGACGGCGTGAGAGAAATTGGGGTCGTGAAGGCCCGGCATGGCCACCAGGAAATGGTTGCTCAGGCTTTCGAAATGGTGATTGGACGATATTGAACCCATATTAGGATTATGGGTGCACTGCGACAGAAAACAAGTAAAGGTAGTGCATTATTGTCATGATGGTGATTACTGGGTGTTGAGTCGGTGCCCGGGTTCAAATTGCCAGGTGCGAATAATTTCCAGTTTATCCCACTGTTTCATCTCTGGCGGAAAAGGCGTAAACGGGGATGCCATGCGTACGGTTCTTACTGCTGCGAGATCCAGCACTCTCTGTCCTGAACTGAGCAGAATTTCAATTTTTTCCACTGTGCCATCCGGCAATAGTGTCACTGCGAGCCGGAGGTCGCCAAAAATTGCCTTGCGACGGGCTTCTTCCGGGTAATGGTTATTGCCGATGACTTCGATACGATCAATCCAGTACTGGAGGTAGGCGGCATACTCAGCGGCTTTGGTGCTGGCGGAGGTGACCCGCAAGACATTGGGCAGCGTGCTGTATTCACGCTTTTTTTCATCCAGCTTTGCCTGCAGGCTGGCAAATTCCGGTGTCATGGCAGGCGGTGATTGCACGGCAGTATCGCCCTCTTTGGCTTCTCGAGCCGTTTCTGTCGGTGCGCTTTCACCACGGGTAGTCGATATCAGGGTGACCGCGTCCCGAGGTGTCTGTTGCCGCTGTTGTTCAGGTGGAGATGCCGGGGACTGCTGTTGTTGGGCGCTGAGCTCCGGGCGCTGATCCGTGGTGAGCATGTCCGTCTCCTGCTCTTTGCCGCTGCCCTGTTGCTGTTGTTGGGCGAGGAAGTCCGGTGTTTCGTCGATAATTTCATGGTGATGTTGGGCCAGAGTCACTTCCAGAGTGGGGGCCGGTGATTGTTGTTGCTGGAGTTTAAAGCCGATACCAAAAATAATCATGGCGTGGATGGCCACAGCCAGGAAGATTGAAAACCCCAACCGATCGGACTGGTGCTCTGGTTGAATTTCCGGCATGGCGACAGGCATCAGACCAGTCTTGCCTCTATTGCATCCATCAGTTTGCCGCCAATATCTGTAGATTCAGCCCGGTCAATTTCCCGTGCACAGGTGGGGCTGGTGACATTGATTTCCGTCAGATAATCGCCGATCACATCCAGCCCGGCAAACAAAATGGCTCTCTCCCGCAGCACGGGACCAACCTGTGCTGCAATCCACTGATCTCTTTCGGTGAGCGGTTGCACAACGCCCCTGCCGCCCACTGCCAGGTTGCCTCTGATGTCTCCTTCAGGTGGGATTCTGGCAAGGGAAAAGGGTATCGGCACACCATCCACCATCAGGATGCGCTTGTCACCCTGGCGAATCTCGGGAATGAACTTCTGTGCCATGATGGTGCGACTGCCATTTATGGTCAGCGTCTCGATGATGACGTTGATATTCGGGTCATCGGCACGAACTTGAAATACGGCGGTGCCACCCATGCCGTCCAGGGGTTTATACACCACATTATTGTGGGTCTTGTGAAATTGCTTGAGCATCACTGCATCGCGGCTGACCAGCAGAGGGGGCGCACATTGAGGGAACAGCGAGGCAAACACTTTTTCGTTGCAGTCTCGCAACCCCTGGGGTTTATTGACGACCAGTACGCCAAGTTTTTCCGCCGCTTCCAGCAGGTAAGTGGAGTAGATGTACTCGCTGTCGAACGGCGGATCCTTGCGCATCAGTATGACATTCAGTTCTGACAGGGGTCGTCGTTGGGGCTCATCCAGCGAGAACCAGTCCAGCAGATCATCTCTGACCCTGAGGGGGGTCATCCTTGCGGTGGGTTTACCGCTCTCCAGCGCCAGGTCAGATTGCTCCATCAGCATGAGCTGCCAGCCGCGCTTCTGGGCCGCAAGCAATAGCACCAGTGTGGTATCTTTTTTCGGGTTGATGCCATCAATGGCATCCATGACCACGCCGAGTGTCCTCGTCATAATTGTTACCTGTGTCACGCTATCAGGGTGGGCATGTTATTTATGATAGCCATGCGGGTTTGCGATTCTTGGCAGTAACTTAAGGCCAGTGTCCTGTCAGCGCAATACCTGATGTTAAAAATGGTGCCCGGTGGCCAATCCCAACAGGCGGTTATAGATAAAACCTCATGATTGTGTTACATAAGTCCATCCAGGTGGCACGGACTTGTGGGAATCAAAAATTGGGACAAAGAACAATGGAAGAGCAATTAAACGGCCTTAAAGTGATGGTCATTGATGATAGCAATACCATCCGTCGTACAGCGGAAACGCTGCTCAGCAAAGCTGGGTGCGAGGTGATTACGGCTATTGACGGTTTTGACTCGCTTGCCAAGATTGCCGATACCAAGCCCGATATCATTTTTGTCGATATCATGATGCCCCGGCTGGATGGCTATCAGACCTGTGCCCTGATCAAGAATAACAGCCACTTTAAATTTACACCCGTCATTATGCTGTCCAGCAAGGATGGCTTGTTTGACAAGGCAAAAGGGCGGATTGTGGGGGCTGATGATTACCTCACCAAGCCATTCAGCAAAGCTGAGCTATTTGAGGCGCTGGAGAGGTTTGCTCCCCGAGCAGTTGCCCCGGATTCAACAGCGGAACAAACTACCAATATCCCGGATGGGGGCGCGTATGGCGAGAGTACTGATCATTGATGATTCGCCCACTGAGACACATCGACTCACTGGCATGCTGGAAAAAAATGGCTACGAGGTGCTGGCGGCTGATAGTGGCGAAGCCGGTTATAGCATGGCCCTGAGAGAGCAGCCGGATGCTGTTTTGATGGATATTGTGTTGCCCGGAGTCAATGGTTTTCAGGCGACCCGCCAGTTGAGCAAAGCCAGCGAGACAGAGCATATTCCCGTGATCATCGTTACCACCAAGGACCAGGAAACCGATAAGGTCTGGGGTATGCGTCAGGGTGCCAGGGCGTATCTCACCAAACCGGTCAATGAAAAAGATCTCATCAGCATTCTGAAGGAAGTAATCAGTTGAATACTGGTCGCTAGCGAGTCATGGTCAGTTCACCGTTCAATACGCTCCTATCCCTGTCGCAGCGGTTTAATAGTGCGAAACGCGGATTGCCGGCGCAGCAGGATATTGTTCCCGCCTGCAAGGTGGTGTGCTTTTCCATTCTCGGCATTAACCTGGTGGTTGCATTGGAAGAACTCACCGAAATAGTTGAATTGCCGCAATACACCCGACTGCCCAGGGTGAAGCGCTGGGTATTGGGGATAGCAAACCTGCGGGGAAGATTGTTGCCTATCGTCAAACTGTCAGCGTTCCTGGGCGACAAATTATCCGGTTCGGCAAAGCAGCAGCGGGTAATGGTGATTGATATGATGGGAATGTTTGTTGGCCTGACGGTTGACCGTGTGTATGGCATGCGTCATTTCAAGATAGATACATATACCAGAAACCTGAATGATATCCCCGACCGGCTCGCGCCGTACGCAGACGGGGGTTTTGTCCAGCCGGATGGCACCTGGATTTTGCTGCGTCCCAGACAGTTGCTGGCAGACCGGCGTTTTACCGAAGTGGCGGCCTAGCTGGTCGCCCAGAAAAATTTGTGCGGGTCTGCCAAGGGTAGCCGCAACACAGGCTTGGAGTGATATTCACATGAAAACGGCGGTCAACAAATCCAAAAATAAGTCTCTGATCACCTTTCTGTCGGTGCTGTTGGTGGTGGTGGTCGTTTTTCTCGGCTTCAACCTGTTGATGGTCTTCAATCAAAATGCCAGGGATCAGGAAAGTTTGCAGCTAACGTCAGAGTTGCGGGCGCTGTCCTACCGGCTCGTCAGTTTGTCCCGGGAATCAACCGCAGGCAACGAGGGAGCATTTGCTGAGCTGCAGGGTTTGGTTGATCGCATGCAGGAGAGCTGGGGTAAACTGCATGGCAACCTGGTGGATGAGGTGGCTGCCCCTCCACTGGATGCTCTTTCGGAAGTGTGGATAACTGCGCAGCAAAATGCCCGTACGATTATCGACAATCAGGACACCGTCATCTTCCTCAACAAGGTCGCGGCGACTCTGAATCAAAGCCTGCCGGAACTCCAAGAGGAGCATAGGGAGGTGGTGGATATTCTGTTGGCCGGCAGAGCGCCCTCCGAACAGGTGGCACTTGCACAGGCGCAAATCTGGCGTGCCGAGAGAATTGGCCGCAATGTTGACAAAATGCTGGCCGGTAGTGCCGATGCGAAAACGGCCGCTGACCAGTTCTCCCGCGATGTGAAAATGTTTGGGCAAGTGCTGGCGGGCATGAAGAATGGTGATGCCGAACTGGGTATCAGCCCTGTTACTGTCCCTCGTGCAAGAGAGAATCTGGACAGCAGTACAGAACATTTTGCGTTTGTCAGCAGTTCCATCCAGGAAATTTTTGATGCTACCCCGGCATTCTTCAGCGCCAGTCAGGCAAGCAAGAGCATCCTTGATGAGTCGCCTCTTCTGCAGGAGCGAATCAACAATATCTCCGACGCGATCGCCGCGTTGCCGCAGAGCCGCAGTTTTACGTATCAAACAGCGCTGTACGCCGGTGTCATCGGTGTGATTATCATGGCGTTAATGGGTGTGCTGATCTCGGCGGAAACCCGCCGCCGGCTTCAGGAAACGGCGATGGACAACAAGCAGAACCAGCAGGCAATTCTGCGTCTGCTGGATGAGATCGCCGGTCTTGGTGAAGGTGACCTTACCAGCCATGCCACTGTCACCGAGGATTTTACCGGTGCGATTGCAGACTCGATCAACTACGCCATCGACCAGCTGCGTATCCTAGTGGCTCAGATACAGGATACCTCCGAAAACGTCTCGGCCGCGGCCAATGAAACCCGGGCTACGGCGCTGCAGCTGGCTGACGCTTCGGAGCATCAGGCGCAGGAAATTGCCGGTGCCTCGGCAGCCATCAACGAAATGGCCGTTACTATTGATCAGGTGTCGGCAAACTCCGCCGAATCTGCCCTGGTGGCGGAAAAATCGGTTTCGATTGCCAAGAAAGGTGCCGAAGTCGTACAGAATACCATCGGCGGCATGGATACGATTCGTGAGCAAATCCAGGATACGTCCAAGCGCATCAAGCGACTGGGGGAGAGCTCTCAGGAAATCGGTGACATCGTGTCACTGATTAATGATATTGCCGACCAGACCAATATTCTCGCACTCAACGCCGCTATACAGGCCTCGATGGCTGGTGATGCGGGACGTGGCTTTGCAGTGGTTGCCGACGAAGTCCAGCGTCTTGCCGAACGTTCTGCCGGGGCAACCAAGCAGATCGCCTCGCTGGTGAAAACCATTCAGACCGACACCAATGAAGCCGTCAGTTCCATGGAGCAAACGACCTCTGAGGTGGTAAGGGGGGCGGAGCGGGCCCATGCTGCGGAGGGTGCCCTGGAGGAAATCGAAACCGTCTCGGCCGATCTTGCGGAACTGATTCAGGATATCTCCACGGCGGCCAAGCATCAGGCCACGACCGCTGGGCACATTTCCAGAACGATGAATGTGATCCAGGATATTACCTCTCAGACCCTCTCCGGTACCAATAATACGGCCCAGTCCATTGGTGAATTGGCGGAGCTGGCCGTTGACCTGAGAAATTCGGTCTCCGGGTTCAAGTTGCCTGCCTCCATGGAGCGCCATCATCCCCACCAAGAACCGAAGCAGGTCGGGGATTTTAATGAATATGCTTTCGGCGATGATGTGCTTTTCGAGGATGCTGCTGAAGATGAGTTTCTCGATCATATCGGCGAAGACGCGCCCGCTGATGGGATTGGCGACCCCGAGGACAGTGCTGCAGACAAACCGTCTGCCCCGATCCGCCAGCCCATGCGTGCTACAAGCTTAAGCGAGGATGAAGCCGATGAAATAGAAAAGGCGATGTATAAAGATCAAACGTCCTCGCCTGCAACGACCCGACCAGTAGATGACAGTGAGCGCTTATCAAGCGCCGACGATAATGGCAGCTATGATGAAGAGGAAATTCTCAAGTCACTGCAGTCAGATGATGGTGATATGGACTTCGACCACCTGGCCAGGGAACTGGATGAAGATGAAGATTTCTCTGCAGAATGGGAAGAGCATACCGGTGATCAGGCGGGCAACAAGGAGAAGAAAAAGCCATATTCTCCGGATAGCCAGGCCTGAGTGATGGCGGAATTTTCCGATGGACCCCGCCATGGAATTGACTGAGCGAAAATTCAGACATTGGTGCCGTTTGGTTGAATCACACAGCGGTATAGCAGTCAGTGATTGCTGGGCGGACTTTGCCCGTCGCCGAATGGTTGAACACCAGTCTTTTTCCCGGCAGCCCGAGGGTGGCCGGGAGCACCTGCAGGCGCTGGTGGATCGCCTGTTGATCAAGGAAACACGGTTTTTTCGTCATCCTCCTTCGTTTAATTATGTGGCAAGTGTGCTGTCGGGTGATTCAGATGTTCCCGAGTCTGACCCTCAATCGGAACCGCCATCCGGGTTTAGTCTGTGGAGCGTCGGTTGTGCCAGTGGTGAGGAGGCTTATTCGCTGGCAATGCTTTCAGAGCAACTCTGTCAGGCAGGTAAATTGTCTTCCCCGTTTCGCTTGCTGGCCACGGACCTGTCCCGGTCGGCCCTGGATATCGCCAGGTGCGGCGAATACCCGCGGAGTCGCCTGAGGCATCTCAATGCCATGCAGCACGCCTGGTTCGAATCAGCGGGGGATAAATTCCTGCGCGTCAGGGAGACCCTCAAAAAGCGCATTGTTTTCGCCCGGCACAATCTGCTCGATTCGCTACCGGGCAAAACCTTCGATGTCATTTTTTGTCAGAACCTGCTGGTATATGTCGCACCAACGCGCAGAAAAATGCTACTGGAGAAACTGGCGGGCGCTCTCAAACCGGCTGGCCGTCTGATTCTTGCTCCCGGTGAATTTTTTGGTGCGCCACCGGCAGTGCTGATACGGGACCGTTTTGATCCCGCTGTGCTCGCCTATCGGCGCTCCGCCAACCCGGTGCGGGGGCATTAAATGGCGCCGACCGGCAGATTACAGGGGCTGACATGGCTTGCCGATGAGGTCGATGCCACCTTGAAGCTCGCCTGTGAGGCGTTAGAGTCTTTTTTGGCGGACCCAACTGATACCGCAAGTATTCGCCAATGTGTTGACTACATTCACCAGATAAAGGGATCCCTGAAAGTCGCTGACTGTTATGGCCCTTTGCTATTGGCCGAGGAGATGGAGGTACTTGCCGACCGTATTCTCGAGCGGCGAATAACGGCTGTGGCCGATGGTTGTGATGTCCTGGTTCAGGCCATGCTGAAGCTGCCAAATTACCTGCGACAGGTGATGGCTACCCGTCGGGACAACCCGGAGTCATTACTGCTTCTGTTAAATGAGTTTCGAGCGGTCAGAGGTGAACCGTTGATCTCGGAAACCTCTTTCTTCTCGCCTCATATTGAAGCATCCCGGCGGCTCAGCAAACCATATGACCGTCAACCTGACCCGGTGGTCATGGCCAACCTGCTGCGCAAATTACGGCAAATGTATCAATACGCGCTACTGGGGTTGCTCAAAGGGGAAAAAATTGAGGAAAACTTCAGCTACCTGGACAAGGTCTTCTCACGGCTCAAGGAGTTGAGCAAGGGGATGCCACGGGAACCGCTGTGGAATGTCGTACTGGCACTGCTTGAAGGCATCGCCGGCCGGGATATCCCGCTGGGCTATGCACTGAAAATGTTATTGAGAGAGCTGGAGGGTGAAATCCGTCGACTGGCGCAGGCGGGCTATGACGGGTTGACCCAGCCGCTGCCAGAGGTACTGTTTAAAAACCTGTTGTTTTATATCGCCTTTGCCCGCAGCAAGGGCCCCAGAGCTATCGCAGTCCGGGAGGATTACCGTCTTGATCAGTCACTGCCCAGCGACGTCACCATAGAGGATACCGAAGACGGTCTATCACCTGTTTACGCCCCCGATGCCGCCCGGCTGATTGTGTCGGCGCTGGATCAGGACATTGAGCAGTTCAAGGAATGTCTGTCCCGGTTGGTCGAGGAAAGTGATACTCGACCGGCTCTGCTCGATGAATCCGGAGATCGGCTGAGAAAACTGGTTGATGCCGTGACCATGTTGGGCCGGCCAAGGCAGCGCGAGTTGCTGGAGGAGGCTCTAGCTCAGCTGCAACTGTTTATTGCTGACCCGTCCGTGGACTCTCCACATCCAGCGGCCGTGGCCAATTGTCTGGTGGAGGCGCAAACCGGTCTACACGGTTGGTTGGAGCTCAACAAGCAGCTGATCGAGGGTGGTGCTGCCGGTCAGGAGATGCAGGTTGAAGTGAACCGTGCCCAGGCCGCATTGCTGGCAGAGGCCAGGCACACGCTCGATCAGGTCAAAGAGATCATTGTCGACTTTATTGCCTCGCAATGGCGGCGGGACAAGCTTGATGGTCTATCCCAGCTGGTTGTGGAGGTCCGGGGGGCGCTCTTGATGCTCGAGCTACCCCGAGCAGTGGCGGTGCTCGATGCCTGCAACCGATTTCTCGATGAGCAGGTATTGTCTGCCCGGAGTGTGCCCAACTGGAATATGCTCGATGCCCTGGCTGAGGCAATCACCGGCATCGAATACTATCTGGAAGTGCTCGATCAGCAGGACCGAGCAGCAGAGCAATCCATTCTCGATCTGGCCGAACAGAGTATTGCCCGCCTCGGTTACTCGCTTGATGCGGAGAGGGGCACTCACCATGATGCCGATGTAGAGCCCTTGACTGAACATCCGCCTTCAGGGGCGTCACAGGATGATGAGCAGTCAGAAGCTGTTGACACTGATGCGATCGACCGGGAAATCATTGATGTTTTTCTGGAAGAAGTGACTGAGGTGCTGGCGACGCTCGACGATACCTATCAACAATGGGTTGATTCACCCAACGCAGAGCAGCCGGTCATTGAGATGCGCCGGGCCTTCCATACCCTCAAGGGGGGTGGGCGCATGGTGGGTGCAGATCAGGTCGCCGGCATAGCCTGGGCGGTTGAGCATCTGCTTAACCGATTGATTGAAAAAAGAGTAGCCATTACACCGACCCTGATGGCAGTTGTCGGACTGACCAAGGATGTGCTGCCCGATCTGGCCGAGGCTTTTTCTGAACAAACTGATTACAGCCGCCCCGAGTATGTTGCCCAGCTGGTAATTGCAGCAGAGGCACTGGCCAGGGGTGAAGAGACGGCCCTGCCAGATAGCGTTGATGATTGTCACGACAGTGACGCAAAGGAACCTTCCCCGGCAATGGTAAGTGATAATGCGGTAGCGGGTGCAGAGCCGGACGTTGGTGGCGATCATCCGTTGGTGCCGAACGCAAAAGATCTTGAGTTACTGGAAATCTTTGCCGAAGAGGCAGTGGATTATCTCGATGTCATCAAACAGTTTGTGCTGGAGCAGCGTCAGCATGCCCCGGTCTATTCTCCGCCCACCAGCGCATTGCAGAGCGCCCTGCACACACTGAAAGGCAGTGCCCGAATGGCCGGGGTTGAACCCATTGGCGACCTGATCGCGCCACTGGAACATTTCATCAAGGAGCTGTACAACTACCATCTTGAGGTGACTGGCGATATTGTCGATCTACTTGATGATGGTGCGAGTTATTGCACACTGTCACTCTCGTCTGTCCATGATGTGCAGCGGGTGGAAAGTATTCCTGAGCTCCCCGTGTTTCTCGAACGGCTGACGGCACTGCGCGATCAAATCATGTCCGCTATCCTCAATGATGAGACAAGACCTTCCCTAAAGGTTGATCCCGATTTCCTCAATCTGCTGATGACCGATGGCATGCAGCGCCTGCTTGACGCAGATCAGCACCTCAGGCAATGGCGGGATCAGCCCGATGACTTCAGTCTGCTGACCGGTTTGCAGGATGAGCTGGAAGGGTTGGCCCCTGCGGCTGGTCGTGCGGGAATGCCGGGTATGCAGGAGCTGGCAGCAGCATTGAGCCAGTTCTATCGACGGCTCGTGGAGATGCGTCGATCCCCTTCTGATGCACTTCTGGATACTGCAGCCGAAGGGCATGAGCTGTTGTTGGCAATGGTGGATGCCGTGGCCGCCAATCAGGACTTGCCGAACCCGCAAAATGCGTTGCTGCAGCGGTTGGAGTCCCTGTCCCGTCCAGCGGAGGCAGAAGCCTATGTGCCGGGTCAGCCCTCCCCAGAGTCAGAGCCAGAGCCAGAGCCAGAGCCAGAACCAGAGGTGGATTCTGCCCCACCTGCAGTGGTTTCTGTTGAGTCAGATGTCGCTGAAAGCAGGGACCTCCCTGTGCTGGAAATTGTGCCGCTTGACCGTGAAAAGATCGATCTGGACATTCTTGAGATCTTTATCGAAGAGGCCAATGAGCTGCTGGAAGACATTGATCGCTGTCTGCAGGACTGGCAACAGGATTGGCAGAGTCGTGAGGCAGTGGAGTCACTCAAGCGATCGCTACACACGCTCAAGGGCGGTGCCAGAATGGCCGGGCTGCAGCAGCTCGGTGAGTTGAGCCATGATTTTGAAACCGACATCCACGCCGTCGAACATCAGCGCGATCGGCTGGACGAGGCGGTGTTCAGCCGGTGGCTGCATAAACAGGATCAGCTCCAGTCGGCACTGGTGGCAGCCAGAGCATTGCTCGGCAATGACAGTGAGGGTGCGCCCCAGGCAGAACCAGTAGTTGAGTTGGCAGAGAAGACGGTTGCCGTGGGGGAATCACCCGAGATCAACCAGATTCCTGCCCAGCTACGGGCCAGTCTCACGGAGATACCCGGCATTACTCCACCCCAGCGTCCAACGGCTACATCCACGGAAATGGTCAAAGTGTCAGCCCCGCTGCTGGAGAGTCTGGTGAATCTGGCCGGTGAAACCAGTATTTCACGGGGCCGGGTAGAGCGTGAGATCAGTGATTTTTCGGTTACGCTCGATGAAATGGGTTCCACTATCACCCGCCTCCGGGATCAGGTTCGGCGTATTGGCGTCGAAACAGAAGCGCACATGATGGTCCGGCAGGAACAAATGGAGGCGATGCAACCTCCAGAGGGTTTTGACTCACTTGAAATGGACCGTTATTCCCAATTACAGCAACTGTCACAGGCGTTGCTGGAGTCCGCTTACGATATTCAGGATCTGAAGGAAACGCTGGCGGACAAGGCCAGGTCTGCCGAGGGGCAGCTGTTGATTCAGTCGCGTATCAACACGGATCTTCAGGAGCGGTTGATGCGCACCCGGATGGTGCCGTTCAGCCGGATTGTGCCCAGACTGCGCAGGATGGTCAGGCAGGTCAGTGATGAGGTGGGGAAGAAAGTTGAACTGCAATTGATCAATATAGACGGTGAGATGGACCGCTCTGTCATGGAGCAGATGTTGGCCCCACTGGAACATATGATTCGCAATTCCATTGACCACGGAATTGAGTCTGCAGCAGACCGCCTTGCTGCCGGAAAACCGGAAACCGGGGTGATTTCTGTGGGATTGGCCAGAGAGGCCGGCGATATTCTCCTGCTGTTGTCCGATGACGGTCGGGGACTTAATGTTGAGGCCATTCGCCATCGGGCGATTGAGCAGGGTTTGATTCCCGAGGACAGCCCGCTGGGTGATCAGGACGTCATCGAGTTTATTTTTCAGCCGGGATTTTCCACATCGAACAAAGTAACCCAGGTTTCCGGTCGCGGTGTGGGCATGGATGTGGTCAACAGCCAGGTACGCGAACTGGGAGGATCGGTGCAGGTCGTCACCGATCCCGGCAAGGGTACCCGTTTTATCGTGCGTTTGCCGTTCACGGTGTCGGTCAACAGAGCGCTGATGATTGAGATGGGTAACGATTTGTATGCGCTTTCCCTGAGTAGCGTAGATGGTGTCGTCCGAGTCAGTCCGGTGGAGCTTGAATACTACTATCTCTATCCTGAGGCACGTCTCGAATATGCGGGCGAGTATTACGAAGTCCTCTATCTGGACAGCCTGTTGCACCATCGCTCAACCCCGAAACTGGATATGGAAAGCCAGTCGGTATTCCTGATTCTGGTGCATACCGAAACGCGCCATTTTGCCATTCAGGTAGATGGTCTGGCGGGTAGCATGGAAATTGTAGTGAAAAGTCTTGGTATCCAGCTGAGCAAAGTGCCCGGGTTGACGGGTGCCACGGTGATGGGCGATGGCCGGGTTGTGGTCATTCTGGATCTATTGGCGTTGTTGCGCAGCCGCTTGATGACCACATCTGTTGCAGACAGAGAAGAAATCGGTGAACCCGAGACATCGTCTCCTGTTGCCACTGTAATGGTCGTGGATGATTCCGTGACGGTGCGCAAGGTGACCAGCCGGTTTTTGCTTCGGGAAGGCTTTTCCGTGATTACTGCGAGAGATGGCCTTGAGGCGATGACCCTGCTTCAGGAGCACAGGCCGGATCTCATGCTGCTGGATATCGAAATGCCGCGTATGGATGGTTTTGAAGTAGCGCGCCGCGTCAAGGGCAGCAGCGAGCTGAAACAAATACCGATTATCATGATTACCTCAAGGTCGGGTAAAAAGCATCGGGACAGGGCTTTCTCCCTTGGTGTCGAGCACTACATGGGTAAGCCCTATCAGGAGCAGGAGCTATTGAAAGCCATGGCCAATCTCATGCCCGTAGCAACTGAATCAGGAGAATAGTTGTGCTGTTTGCTATCCGGATAAAAGGCGTGTCCTTAGGCGTCATTGCCCCAGAAAAAGCTATAACTGCTGAGGGGGGCAAGCGGTGAGCAAACCGGTTGTTGATAATCCGTTGTTGCCCGATGAGGTGGACAGCCTGCTTGTGTCGCTCAGCGGTCACCGCCTGCTGGTTCCTATGGCAGCGGTTGCCGAGATTGTGCAGCAGGTCGACTGTCAACGGGATGACCAACAACCCTCCTGGTTGCAGGGTTGGATAAGCTGGCGAACCGAACGCATTCCACTGGTTTCCTTTGAATCACTGGTTGGCGACGAGCGGACGGTGTTGGGTGACCGGGCGATGGCGCTGGTGTTATACCGCATACTGCCGGACGGTCTGAGTCAATTTTATGCCCTGCAAATCCAGAATTTTCCGCATTTGATCAGGTTGGCAGACGATGGGTTGCTGCAGCAGGTTCCCCTGGCGGAGCTGCCACCCTGTGTTCTGATGATGATTACTGTCAGAGAGCAGCAGGCATTGATCCCCGATCTGGATAAAATTGAACAACTGCTCGCAGAAGTGCTTTAGCAGCAGGCGGGGTATTGCGTCCCGTTTTCAGGTATTTTAGTTCTGACCGCCACACAGCATCGGGCCCTGTCTGCGCCTTTTGCCCCGGGCAGATGAGCAAATCCTTACTATGCGTACCTCTGGTGCTGGTGGTAGAGTAGATAAATTCG
>Ga0208013_1000501_pt1 | contig 21274 bp, 17 predicted proteins | sample 16_taG_FD_184091 | JGI IMG/M metagenome (GOLD analysis project Ga0208013, IMG submission 184091) | Marine viral communities from the Subarctic Pacific Ocean - 16_ETSP_OMZ_AT15313 metaG (SPAdes) (version 2) | ecosystem: Environmental > Aquatic > Marine > Oceanic | place: Pacific Ocean | collected...
CACGCGATGCGAACATATTAAAGGGCAAATATTGCCTTTTAATTGGAACTCAATCTACATAGAAAGGAATTAGGCATGGCCAAAATTCAAATAAAATCAAATTCCAATGGTGCAAATGAAGGAAATATGGGTAAAGGAATTTATGTCGATGAAGCTACTATCACTAGTGCAGTTGACGTTACTTCAGACCCAGTTAAAAATAAATTTAGCAAAGAAGTTGCTGTAGAATTACAGGTAGAACTAGCTAAAAATGGTTGGAAAAAAACTGTTACTTTGGGTGGCAAACTTACTAAAGACACTCAAACTGGTGATATCGCTGGACTACCATTTAACTTAAATGATCTTTTTAAGATCTGTGAAATTAAAGAAATCGATATTACCGAACAAGGTGTAGCTAAAGAAGCAGTTGACCAATGTATAGGTAAAGAGTTACTTCTGTTAAGTTACACAAAGAAAAAAGGGGGCTATGGTTCTTGGGACAGAGTAGCTTCTATAGATAGAGACAAACAAAGCTTTGCTGATTGGTTCTATAGCAATTGGATAAAAAGTGGATACCCTACTGCTTATAAAGAACCTTCTGCTAATCCTGGACCTGTTCGTCAAGTAACTAATGATATTCAACCAGCTAATAATATTAAACAAGCTGTTGATTCTGCAACTTCAAGATTGATCTCTTAATGCCCAAGCAAATAACCCTTGAAACTGCTCTAAGTGCATACCTGCGTTACCGTTTAACGGTTAACGCAGGATATATTGCCAGCCATGAAATGGAAAATGCTAGAAACTGGATAAATGCTAAGTATCATAGACAGTTTACAGTAGACACCGTATCAAGAGCGTGGCGAAAACTTAGAGAAAGTGGCAAGGTTAAAACTCGAAAAGAAAGATTGCCAGGTTCTAGAGAAATGACCTGGAAAATCCTTGAAGTGGGTAATTACCCACACAGACTAAGATTGGAGTAAATTGTGATCGATAGTTCTAAATATATAGAAGTTGCAATTGGCTCAACTGTTAATAGAAATCATGCAATTAAAGTTGACGCTTTGCAAGACTACATAAACGGAGAAGAACTTTATCGATCTTATTACACTTTCAATGCTGACTTTCCTAAGCATCTAGAAACATTCAAAACTGTAAAATCCTTTAAAGGAAAATGCTACTTAGATAGAATCATTCTTGATATAGATAAGGGCGAAAATTCAGATGAATATGTACTAGAACGTACACGGGAAAGTATACGCAATATGATTGGTGGCCTGGAAATACCTGAAAACTATATACAACCTTGGTTTTCAGGTAGGGGTTATCATATACATCTACCAAACATTTTTGGTTTTGAAGCATCCAAAGATCTACCTGGGATTGTAAAGGAAACACTTACAAGATATTTTCCTGAAGCAGACCCAAACATATACGATAGAACTCGTATCATTAGAGTTGGGTGGACTAAAAATAATAAAACTGGTTTGTATAAAACACCGTTCACTGTTAAAGAAATAATGAACTTCTCTTGGACTAAGATTCATGAAGAATCTAAAAAACCATTTAGAGAACTCGATTTCGAAAGCGTTGAACACACGACCTTATTTGAACCAGTTTTACCTACTAAATACAAGAACCATGACTATGGTTCAGCAGTGACAAAAGAAGTTGAAGTTTCATCCATTGCTCCTTGTGTTCAGAAGATGTATAACGAAGGTCCACAAACAGGACAACGCCATATAACTATATTACGCATGGTTAGTTATTATAGACGCCATGGATTACCCCAAAGAGCCGTGCACTCTATAATAGATGGATGGGTACCAAGCTTAGAAAACAAAGAACGCGATAATATCGTTGCTTCTTGTTATGCGGGTGGATATAGATATGGCTGTCAAGATAAAATGATGGACAAGTATTGCGATCCTAAATGCTTATACTATTCTAGCAAAGCAAAAGGAAACGATCCTTTGGTTGCTTTAATGTCAGCAGAGGATATTGAAAAGAGATACGTGCAGCGCGTAAGAAAGAACCTTCGTGAAGAGGGTTTTAATTTAAAAGACCTCTACCCTTCTATTGGTCAAGACTACTGGTTTCTTCCCAACGAATTAAATATTCTTATGGGTGACACAGGCTTAGGTAAAACCGCATTAATGCAAAATATTGTATTAAGGGCTAAACTACCTACAGTGTGGTTGTCATTAGAAGTTACTGAGTACTTGATGTTTAGAAGATTCCAGCAAATTGACAAGTCAAAGACAGAAGTCGAAGTTGAAAATCACTACCAAGAAAATGACAATTCCTGGAGTGATGATATAAACTTTATTCAGACGTTGACTATGCCTCCTACTATTGAATCTATTAGACATTTAGTAGCAGAGGAAAGACCCAAGATTCTTGTGATTGACACACTAGAAGACGTTGGATCAAGTCAATATATATCTGATAGTATGGTGAAAATTGATACAATTATCCGTGGATTACGCCAAATATTAGCTAATCAGGATATTATCATATTTGGTATAGCACATATTACTAAATCAGGTAGCAGAGAGGGAGTTTTAGACATTCATGCTGCAAAACATTCTTCTTCAATTGCTCAAAAAGCCGATAAGGTTATGGGGATTGAAGGGAATCGCGAATCTCAGTTAAGAGTGTTTAGATCACTGAAGTCAAGAGACGCAACTAATTTTGAAACTACGCTGGAGTTTAATCCATTGTATTTTCAATTTAATGAAATTAATCAAAGCGGACTGGCGAGCCCATAGGGCGAGCGAGCCAGTCCGCGCATTAATTAAGGATAAGTATGGAAACTGAATATAAACCAAAAGATATTTACAAATCGCCAAGAACAATAGGCGAAGATGAATATATCCATAACGTAGCTACGCCAGTTGAAACCAAAAGGCAAACTACATATGAACTGTTAGAATCTTATTTCGATGCACATTTAGATATGCAAATGGAATCTGATGAACAGGAAAAAATAACCCTTGAAAACAAAGTTGAAGAAATTTCTACAGCCATAATGAAGAAGATAGAAAACATAGAACATGTAATGGTTAAGAAAGATCTTATAACAGAACAACTTAAATGCCAAATTGATATCTACAATGATGTCCTCAGTAAATTAAGAAAAAAACTTCTTGCAACCAATAAGGGATGGAAATCTTTAGAAGGATTAATTATTACTGCAGTTGATAATATTGGTGAAAGAGATGGGACTAAAACCACTGTTGAAAACAATGGCTTTAAATATACTTCCTATGAAAGTCCTGGTGCCTTAGAAATACTAGATAAGGATTCAGTTCCTCAGGAGTATACCAGGATCAAAACTGAAATAGATAAAGCAAGATTAAGAAAGGACATCTTAGAAGGTGGAGATAAAGACTACGCTAAGATTCCTAAAATAAAAAGGTTGAAAATATCGTGAAATTCTTTGAAATAACGCAGCATAACACTGATAGTATCACAGGAATCCGTATTGGATTCCTGTGGATTTGCTCACTTACTATAACACACAGCTCATCCAACGGGTCGCATTTAAATGTCGGTTTGGGATTTAAACCAATAGAAATAGCAGCTCAATTCAGTTTGTGGAGCGTATAATGGATAAAATTATATTCAACCTCATTGAATCTGGAATAATCAAAACAGCATTATTGGACCACCTTGTTACTTTAAAATTAAATAATGGGTCTCAAAGCTTAATACAAAAAATGCAACAAATTATTGACAAAATGCCAGAAATGAATGGTGTTAAAAATGGCAAGTAAATCTAAAAGGAAGGGGAACAGGTTTGAGTATGAAATTGTTGATATCCTTAATGAAAATGGTATCAAAGCTGTTCGTGCTTATGCTAGTAATGGTAAGTCACTGGGTCTTACAGAAGACGTTGACATTCTCGTCAAAAACTTCTGTGGTATCAAAGACTTCAAAATCCAAGCAAAAAGAAGAGCAGCCTTACCTTTATATTTAAAACTGGGGAATTGTGACGCAGTAGTAATCCGAGAAGACAGAGAAGTCCCAATGGTACTCATGCCATTTATGGACTTTATAGGCATTCTATCGAAAGAAGATTAGGGAGTTTTAGAAGTGAAAAATCTTCAACATGGAAATTAGCCCCTTCCATATCCAAATAACTCCCTAAAAATATTGCCAAATGACGGCAATGTTGGCATTGGGACAGCTTAAAATTTTTAGAGCTGGCCAAAGCCAGGATAATGAAGTGATAGTGATAAGGCTCTGGGTTGGCATTCAGAGCCTTGTCTTAACGAAAGATAGAATGCAAGAAGTTACAAAAAATACAGTTACAGTTGAATTTCCTATTAGTAATGAAATGGCAGAACTCAGCACACAATATATGTTTGAAGTCATAAGACAACAAATTGCAAGCATAATGGATATAAGTCCTGATGAAGTGTGGGTTAAATCAGTTAGTGCTATTACTAATTACGATATAGGAGATGAAGTTACAGGACACGCATGAATATTGAATCAATGGCAGCAAAAGAATGTGCTAATTATTTCAATAAGAAATGTATGGCTCGGGACAAAAAATGCTGGGTAATGCAAAATCGATGCGGATATTTTGAAACCGCAGTGATACCAGGCGTCAATCGAACCGATCACCCTGATTATAAAACTTATAAAACTGCAATTGAAAAATACCGCAACACAATTCAGTACATCGAAAATAAATAATATTTCGCCACAAGCGAAAGAAAGGTCTCATATGAAACCTAAAAAAAATGAGCCTAAAAAATGCCCTGATTGTAAGCGTGTGTATCAGATTAGCAATAAAAGCACAATCTATGCACATACCTATTTAGCTGATTTTCCTGCCTATGGGCTTGAAAGAAAAGTCTGTAAACATTGCAAACCATTAAAAGAGGTTGTTTATGGATAATACCTTTGAAACAAAAGCAGGAAAGATATTAGAAGAGTACAGTGGCGACAATGTTGGAATTGTTCAAATTAAATACTTAACAAGTGTTTTGACATTTTGTAAGCAAATCGATCAAGCTTTTACGTTACCCATGCCCCTTAAGGATGTGTGTAAAAAATGGAACGTTCATGATTGGGGTGATTACATTGATGCAGTTTGGGCAGAAAGGAATAAAATTGATGACAAAAAGTCAAGCGATTAGCAAATTAGATAAAATTATCCAATTGCTATGGGATATGCGCGATGGTACACAAAAGGAACAAAATATTGTAAGCAATATATGTGACTTAGCTTGTGATCATAAAGAAAAAACATACCAAGCAAAGGAACCAGAGAATAATGTTCAAGAAAATTACTTTTGCGAAAACTGTGGCAAAGATTTTTTGTATGAACTTGAATAATTCATGCCACTACCTAACCACTGTCTAGATTGTGACAAGCCGACAGCAGGCGGAGCATTAATATGCGACGCCTGCGTCGAGCCCACTACGGCAGATAAATACAACGAGGAATATATGTTTACAATAGTAGATCAAAAAGAAATAGAGGCAACCGACAAGGTTGTTTTACGGGTCATGGATGCTTTCGATACGGCACCAAGTGATGCTGAGGTTTTATACCTAATGGAAAAAAACTATCCAGAGACCACAAATGAATTTAAAAAAATACAAAAAGAGCAATACCTCTTATTCTGTAGGAAACAACATGATTATGGCCCCCAGAATATATCAGTAGGATCTCAATTAAAAACTAAGAGTGAAATAAAACTCTCTTTAACAGGACTTTGGTTTCGCATGAACGATAAAATTCAACGCGCAAAAACATTGTTAATAAACAATCATCGTGCTGCCGTAATTGATGAACCATTAGATGATGCATTTTTAGATGTATCCAATTATGGTATTATGGCAACCATAGTAAAAAGGAAGAAATGGGGCAAATGAAATGGATATAATAGTAAAACTAGCAGGTTCAATACTTTGCTTAGGAATAGGTTCAGTCTTACTTGCTTTTGGCTTAATGCTATTGGCAGTATTCTGTGTAGAAATGTGGGGAAAGATTAAAAAGTTGATATTTCGATAGTTAGTGCCATAAAATCACGTTACACCGAAAAAGTGGAGCCTACTTAGGGTTTAAGACCTTAAAAACGATTCTAGAGACTAAATTCCTCCACATCCGTGACAAGCAACGGGGCATAGTGACGATATGTAGTATCTGTATTACTATGCCCTAAAAGCTTGCTGACTTTAAACAAACTCATTCCTTGTGATAATAAATTATACCCAAATGTACGCCTTAGATCGTGGAACCGAGCATCTAATATATCATACCGCAACGCCTCACTATGAAATCGTTTACCAACGTAATCTTTTGTATATAAATAATCATCTAACAATTCAGTAGCACGCTTATTTAATATAACTACACGTTTGCCAAGAGGGTTGCTTTTGGTCTTTTTAGTTGGAACAATTAAATTGCCACCTACTAGATTATAATTCTTATAATTACGGATTTCTTTAGACCTGGCACCTGTTTGATATGCAAATTCTAAAAAACGAGTAAATTTGTTATCTTTAAAACCACCTACAAAATCATTTGTGATGATTTTGAGCTCCTCTTGGTTATATACTCTCAGCCTAGAGGGCGCATTACCAACATTAGAAAATTTTTTCTGATCTGTGGAGTATCCATTTTCAATCCCCCAGTTAATACAGCTATTAATAGTTAGTTTATAGCTATGAGCGCTTGAAATATTCTCAGGTAAGATCCTGTTTTTAAGAAACTTCTTTAATCTACAGGAATTGTCGGAACGAGTCTTTTCTTTCCAAGGGTGACCAGGATATTGGATATAAAGGTCAACCAATATACTAAACGGCTTATATACGGCCTTTTTGGGCTTTAGAAGGCTATTCTCGAGCCTGTTTTTTTGGATACGAGCTTTCTTCTTTGCCTCTTTTTTATCCCTTGTATGTAAACAAACGGTTTTGCGAGTATAGTTCCTACATACCGTAAGATAATAGATTCCACGAATTGAGTAGATTGACGCCATTATTTACTTGTTATTTACTTGCAACAAAGAATATAGCAAGAACATAATGACTACTTGTCGTCAGTCGGGGTGAGAGGATTCGAACCTCCGACCTCCTGCTCCCAAAGCAGGCGCGCTAGAGAATCTTACCCTCTAAAAACTGTGATTTATAAACAATTATTTACTTGCTATTTACTTGCAAGAACTTAAAAGAAACCAGGGCTATATGCAGGGGCTTTTTTATTAGCAGCAATATCTTTCTTAGCTTTGCCAAGCTGATGTATCGGAATACCTGTAGTAAATTCCATAAGCATAGCGGGATTTTGAAAGGACCTGTACATGTCTCTACTTAATAATCCAAATGGCACATAACTCATTAATGTATATGATGCAAGCCTATCCCAAGCACCTGTAAATATGGTGCCAAAAATAGCTTCAGGGCCTCTAAATATAGAAGGCATAAGCTCATGTAAGGGCGCTATGGGGTGCGGCAGCGCCCCATAGAAAGCCCGATCTCTTTGAATATCGCTACCAAACGCCCAATCTGCAATATCTTGCATATTAGAATATGGAGCAGGAAGAGAATAATCAAACATAGTGTATGGTAAAAGATTGGCTAGACCCAATACAAACATATCTGCCATAGCCAGGCGCTGTAAACGCTCCATCTCCCTTGAGTTTATCTCAAATCCTCTGTATTTAGCCTCCTGATATAACTCTCTTCTAAATTTCACAGAGTTCCACGCCCATAATTTGAAACGACTAAATACTTTTCCTACGGATGTTCTCGCAAATGGAGGTCTATACGGAGCATGATAAAAGAACTGAGCTGCTTTAACAGCCTTCTTAGCTTGATTGATTAAATAGGGATCGTTTAGCTTAAAATCAATAGGGTGATTAGACTCTCTAATTTGCAAATATCCTGATAAAAAAGTATTTAATCGTAAAAATCGTTCTGATTTTCTCATAAACCAACTAGCTTTATCAACTACACCTTGAGAAATGTTATGTTTTTTAGCTAATTCGTTCATACTGACTTTAGTAATAGAATCAGATTTCCACATTGTAGTGAGATCTTTAACAAAAGCTTCATAGTTAGTTGGTCTCGCTTTACCCACCAAACCAATCTCATAAGAAATGATACCCTCAATAACACCCTGTGTCTCAGCCCATTTATAGACATCGTTCATTGTTTTGAACACGGGACCTTTTAACTCGTCTTGGTTTGGATTAATACTTCGCCAGACTTCTATATCGCGAGCACGCCACATATTACGAGAACCCGTATATACCCAATTGTTAGTTCCGCCACCAAACACATTACCTACCATAGTTTTTGCACGCGCTAATAATGTAGCCATAGCAAACTTACCCTCTGCCATAGATACTTGCTTTAAACGTCTTGAGAAAAATTCTATATTCTCTTTTATTGGCATTCCTTCTTCATCATATGGAGTTTCAAATAAATCTTTTTGTTTTTTCCACCAAGATTCAAAATCTTTTTCTCTTATTTGGCCCGTCTTCTTTTTATAGTCAAACAACCTCCTAACTGATTCATCTGGTTTACCTTTACCTGTCCAAAGATGTGCCATTTTTCTTGCTGCTTTACTACCATACCAAGCTTGATCGCTCATAAACCACCATGGAGTATTCTTGATATTCATAGTTTCACTATCCAATATTTCTTTAGATACAGTTGAGGGAGCACCAACAACATCTCTAGCGTAAACACGCATAAAGTACTCCCAGTCTTTTGTATATTTACCCATAGGATTCTTTTTATTAAAACTTCTAATTGTTTGTTCTGCTAATACACCAACTAGGTTATTATAAGTACCCTGGTTTAATGCATCTGTATAACGACCCCATATACCTTGATCTCTAGCATAACCGTCCAAATTAAATCTTCTACCAAGCACATTACCTGGTTTTCTATCACCACCTAATAGTTCTAATTGTTTTACCCCTACATCTGCAGACATATCTGTAATCAATAGACTATTAGCGACAGCTTCAGAAATGTTTTTGTCCATCAAGGTGGTTTCATGTAAAAGCTTTTGTCTACGATTAGCCAGATTCTCCATTGCTTTCGTTTTTTGTTCTGTCGTCATACCAGAACGTTCAATAATTTCCATTTTTTTAACAATATCATTTCCTAACTTAATAGGATCAAAATCCATATGAGGTACATAACCCTCTTGCCTACCTGTACCACGAAACATGGTCATAAAGTCATGTCTTCTTTTCTCTTTTATATATAAAGGAATATCTATCTTCTTTAAAGCCAATAGATTATCCATATCATATTGACTATAAGCTATTTTTTCACCTGTTTTTGAATTTATCTTCCATGGTATTTGATGACCTGTGGTTTCTATATACCCACGCAATTGACCAAACTTTTCTAGATAAATACCCTTATCTAAGACACCAGCTTTTTTCAGTGCAAAGTATTTTAGATGAGCTTGATATCGAGCTTCATTTAACTTAGTCCACCTAGGAGTCAATTCCCATTTTTCACGTTGCTCTGATAATTCTTCAAGTTTTTTATAATTAAGCTCATCCATTTTTTCTCGAATCAAGCGGAACCAAGTTCTAATATGAGAGTCAATTTCTGCTTTACTCCTTACAGTTTTGGTAATAAAATCGAATCCAGGTAACTCATTCCCATTTTCATCAAGCATTACATCTTTCATCGCATCTAATTGTCGAACTTGCTTCAAACTTCTAGCGACATCATTCTCGTATTCAGTTCCTTTTTTAGGTTTACCATTTTCAATAGAGTCTTCTGCATGTCTTCTGAGTTTTTGCTCGTAAACAAACAGCATTGTTTCATCGTGAGACAATTGTCTTTGTCCTGGCCGAGGAACATATCCTTCTTGAGTAAGCGGTTTTATAATCTTTTTGATTGCTGCATCTAAACGAAAATCTATTAGATCATATTTTTCATTATTAACCTGCACGCTTTTCACATCATAAAAAGCATTTTTTAATAACATATCGCCAAAATCATCTTGAATACGAACTTTGTTGTTATATATATATTCAGCAACATTTTGTAATCGCTCAGTCATCATATCTATAACCACAGAGCCCTTGCGTCTTTGACCAAGATAAACAAACTCTTCTTTTTCTAACTCTCTACGTAATTTTTCACCCTCAGCTCTACGGGCCATATACTGTTGTATTCTTCGTTCAGCATTATCAATTTTTTCTTGCCTTGCACCACTGTCCTCTAAATCACGCTTGGTTTTTATCGCACCTGTTAATTCAATATCTCTAGTAACAATATCATGAAACTTGTCAAAAGCTTCGCCTTTGTTTTTATCTAAAATAGAAGTTTGCCCAAACATTTTCTGTAATAAATTTTCATCCATGTTTCTAATTTGATTTGGGTGATCAAGCATATTAGCAACATCTTTGATCATAATCTCAAAATGAGACATGGGAACTTTTGCCTCCGCATAAAGCTTAACTAATTTGCCTTCTTTATTACTCATGGTAACTGGAAATCTTTCAGAAACAGAAACTATATCATTATAGTACATATCACTAGCTGTGCTTTCTGTGGGCTTCATAAAGTGGTTACCAGCAACGCGAATTTTGTCGTCGTCTCCAATCTCATTTAAAGATTTAATTAGGTTCCGACCACCGCCTCTTGTGAACCAACGAAAGAAACCCCTCCCTTTTCTCCAATCCACTAATTCATTACGAATACCCCGTAACGCATATATATCAGCATCTTCTATTCTGCCAATACCTCTTTTTCTTAACTCTCCCTGAAAAAACTGTTCGATGTCTGATTTTGACCACTCGTTGAAATACCCATCCTTGTTAGCACTAATTACATTTTTAATATCGTCTAATAGTCTAATAACTTCTTTATCTTTTAATTCTACCTTATCTAATTTTTTCTTACCGTCATAACGCATACCTTTTAGTACATTGCTCTCAAATTCCACTGCACTATTCCCAATGCGATTACCTGGATAATTAGACAACGATTCTTTAATTTTCTCTATAGGCCTAGGTTCGATAGCATCGTTAAACATATCTGAGCGTATATCAGCATGGTGCTGTGCTACTTTATCCGAAACCAATGTTTCTACAAAGTAATAGTCTTGTGATTCTTTACCTTTTATGGATCCGTATAATATAGAGTCGAAATATTCTTTTATCCCCTGATATGTCATAGGTTCAGCTGATTCACGCCTACCTGCATTGTAAGCATCTACAAATTTATATAATGAGGGCTCAATCTTTTCTTTGATCAGTCTGGTTACGCGATCTAAAGCCGTACCAGTAGCTGATAAAGCGGGATCGCTATTAGCACTTTTGCGAACCTTTTTAAACTCAACTTTTAGGTTATTAGCTAATTTATATAGTTCGTTAGTTATGTCAGCATCCCTACCAGGCATATTGTGTATTTTCCCAAAATCATAAGTGTTTTTAACAGAAGCAAAGTCATATAGATCATTAGATATAAAATCGTTTACGATTTTTATCTGTCGCTTAATGAAATTTTCACGCTTCCACACTGTGTTCCATCTTTGGTCTTTTAGCTCACCGTTTTTATCTATATACTGTTTCATGTTCTTAAACAATAGATCTTTTCTTTCTAAACGCAGTTTAAACTTTAGAAAATCTATTTTATTATGAGCAAGTTTCTTGATCCCACTCGGCCTAGCAATATTATAATAAGCATTATAGCCTTCCATGTGTGAAAAAGGAACATAATATTCAGACAATATTTTAATTCTATTAATATTACTAGCTAATGATACCCCAGCAAAATCTTTTTGAATATACTTTATAAGCTCGGGGTTATTTTTTAGCTCAGCATTAATCTCTCTACCAAACTTAGCAAACCCATCTATATTGCCGATAACCCTATTTAGCATAGAATCATGATAATCTAATGATTTGAATATTTCAGCTACAGTAGACAAATGGCTAGTATCTTCACTGGGGTGTTGTTGGGCAGCTTCTCTGATTTCATTGTGAGTCCAAGGCCTGCCTTCTGCAAAGTTTCTACTGAAAAAGTGTTTCATGGTATTTGATAGCGCACCTGCAGGAGTTTCGTAAAAACCAATCTCTACACCCTTCTCGTCTTTAGTTGCAGAAATCTTATATTTAAATCCCTTTTTACCCCACAACAACTCATAGTTTTTTGGGTTCACAACGTAACGCTTACCTTTTGGTGATATAAGCCGCACTTGTTTAAATCCCGCTTCTAGTAATATGGAATTAAGTTTTTCACGAGAGACCATTCTACCGTTATACTTAGCAATGTCAACAGCCATATTAATAGCGGCAGTTGTTTTTGCTTTTAAATCCATTTCTGAATCTCGAGCTTTAAACTCAAAAGTCCAGCCTTCGGCATTATCCCTTTCTTTTATAACAGTGAAACGAAATGTACCCTTATTTGCTTTTGCTTGTTGATATAACCACTTCATTGTAAAGCGAGAATTAACAGCCACGCCCCTCATGCTTGAAGCTGCCTGTTGAATATTATTGGCTCTTAACAATCTACTATAAGGATCAAACATGTTCAGGTAAGAATTAGGTATTTTCATACCTTCTTCTACTAAAAATTCTTGTTCTACTTTTTTCATCCCACCCATATTCTTTTTTGCATGCGCTTTAATACGCGAAAGCTCATTGCTATATAAAGCACCAAGGTCTTTAACAACCTCAGGTAAAGAATCATTAAAGTAAAAATTAGCACTATCAATATCTAAATCAGCGCCACCCAATCTTTCCATAACCCTTGGATGCAAAAGGATGCCACCACCTTTCCGACCAGTAAACCCACCAAATTTTAATGTAGCTAATGCTGATATATTATCCATCGGTGTCCGAACCACAGCAGCAGTTAAAACTTTACTTAATTGGTCATGCGTAGGCATTTTGGGATCTATAGCTTGTAAATCATCCCACCTTTTTCCTAAAGTTTGCCATTTTGGTTTGATTAACGAGTCTTTAGTAATGCCATAAATAGGTTTCTTTTTCATCCCATCATCTAAAAAAAACAACTCTTCATTCTCAATTAGCTTTTTAGTGATCTCGTTCTGTGCAAGTTCAAGATCCAATGAACGCATAATTGCCTTACCAGAACTATGAACTTTGGGTCGTATGACTTTTTTTAAGAAATATTTTGCAATTTGGGTTGAATGATCATCTGCCAATCTCTTACTTAGCACATTACCATCTGTGCCTCTCGATCGCTTTCTGGCTTGAAAAGTTGCGGTTAAATCTTCTGCAATAGGCGCAGTTTCTGCATTAAAATTAATCTCACCCTTTTCCATACCTACCTCAAAGATATCCATTATCTCTTTTCGCCCTGCTTCACGAAAAGCTTTAGCAGCTATGGTGTTTTCCTTAAAAGCATTGTTAACTTCAGTAACCCCCAATTTTTCAAAGTTTTTTATAAGTTTACTTAAAACGGCATCGTTTTTTACGCCCTTAGCAAGATAATCATTCAACATGTCGTTATATTCTTTTTCGCCCAGAGCTTGATTGCTAATCCAATCTTTAATCTCCTTAAAAACGCCCTCTTTGTATTTATGGTTTTTAATTTCCATAATTTCAGAGTCCACCATAACGTCCCATATAGCCTTAAATACACGGACAGGATCAGAAAGCTTGGCAGAGTATCCGTCATACACACCGAACGATCCTAGGACATCCTCTGCCTTCATAGAGTATACTGACGTGCCTTTGACTTGTGTTTCGAAGTCTAAAGATTTTCCTTTTGAGGAAAATCCCAATGTCCCGTCTTTTTTATTAAAACTCCAATCAATAACATTGCGAGATCCGTGCTGCTTGGCTACAGATTTTGGTATAATAAAATCTATTCCAAGCTCTTTCATCGCTTTAGATATCTCAGCGCCAGCATCGTGCATCGCATGCTTTCCAATAAGCATACCTTCTTTTCCTGGGGATACAAAAAAAGACTTAGAAAATCCACCGTCTAATGGCAATCCATGATCTGAAAGAATACCTTGGTTAACATCTGTTCTAACAAGAACAGCTCCATCAGATAACTCAATACGATCTGCTATTAATTTATATAATGCTTTTATTTGCGGGTCCTTTGAATTGGCATAGTCATTTACAATAATATATTTGAATCCATCGGGGAACGATTCACTAGTTAAAGGATAATAATCACTAAAAATAGGTTGTTGGCGTTTATTGAAATCTGTGATGTCCATTATAAAGTTGGGATCAAAGGCAATGTCTTTAATCTGTCTTTGGTTCTGCATCTCCCACCAACGGACATTAGAAACGAACATGTCTTTATATTGTTCTTTGGTAATCCCCATCTTCTTCTGTGCTTGATCGGAAATAATGTTAAACTCTTTTCGAAAGTTAAATTTCTCACCAAGCTTGCGATGTTTCCCCCATCCATCAGTTATTTCTTTATCAATACGTTCATACTCTGACTTAACATTTTTACCTACATTCTTTCGAACGAAGATTATCACTTCACTATCTGACTTGCCAGAGTAAGGATAAAAACCTTCTTTCATAGCGGCATTAACTAAAGCCTCGTACTGTCCCGCATTTTCAGGAGCAGTAAAATCAAAATTACCTAGCTTGGATTGTTTAGGATCTCCCTTTTCTTCGACAGATACGTATTTTTTTAAGCCCTTGTCCCATTTAGATTTTTTCACCAGTGGACTATGCCAAATATTCTTAACGTACATTACAGAGTTGTCCTCTCCAAACATGACCTTACCAAGTTGGTCAATTAAAGTAGGTGGGTGGACATCATTGATACGATTATTCACATAATCGTATCTCTCTTGCTTTTCAAGTTGTTTGGTAACTGCATTCCAACCATATCTAAGAATGGGCTTGTCATTTAATTGCTTTACATAGAATTGTTTTAGTTCGCCAATTTCTTCTTGGGTAATCTTTAGGTGCTCAAAGGTTTTTAATAGGTTTTCTCTTATAGTTTTCCAAGGCGCTACAACAGAGGTTCCAGTCGGAGCTTCTTTAGTAGGTGCTTTAACTACAGGCTTCTTAGCTGCTGGAACTTTGACTGGAGGTGCTTCTACTTGAAGTCCTTTAAGTACCCGTTTTGCATAATCATCATGAGCTTTCTTGTGCGAAGCTATCGTATCTTTACTACTTCCCAGATGGTTTAGAGCTTTTTCCTTCTCAGCCCACTCCTTTTCTAGCTTTAATTCCTCTTGTTTAAATTCCTTAGCAGTAAGCTTTCTTACCCCCTTCCTAACTATAACTTCAGCTACTTGAACTAATTTCCCATCTTTCATTATCTGAGGTTTTCGTACTTGGCTAATAATCCTTTCGCCCTGTTTTAATGTACCGTCTTCTTCAGCTTGAACTACTATTAAAGTTTTGCCAGTATCATAAGATTGTCCTTTAAGGTCTAATATCTCATAACCTTGACTCTTTAATTCTTTCTCAATAGGCTTTATAATAGATTCTATATCAGACGTATCAGATTTATCATAAGCCACCCTATTTTTAATTCTTTGAAGGGCACTTAATTTTTTTAATGGATCATCAGTCTTTTCAATGGCAGCTAAATGTTTATCATAAAACTTTTTAGCCTGACTTGATCTTACTGATTGTTCGGTTTGAGACTGATCAGACTTAGTTCTTTCTTTAGAGATTTCCTTATGCATAAATCTATTTAACTGATTTAAAGTAATAAGATATTGCTCGTTAGTTAGTTCTCGACCCTCGGTTTGAGTAAGTTTTCTAACAAAACTCTCGATAGGCTTGGAAATACTAAGAGTTATTTCTTCACCAATATCATTTATTTCTGTATCTGTATCTACTTTTTCCTTTATAGACTTTTCAATTTCAGATTTACTCTTGATTTCGGTAAGTTTTTTTACATATCGCGAAGATACCGTTTCCTGAGTGACGCCATCTGGCATCTGTATTAAGGTTTCTTTAGTTTCGGGATTTTCTTCTAAAATCCGAACCTTTTTACCTTGGTACTCTGCCATTGATTCTCTTGAGGGTTTTGAAGGTATAATATTGAATAACTTGTTTAGCCAGTCTTGCGCCTTCCAAATACCTTTTGATGACTGGTCAAGCTTATAATAGTTATCAAGCAAGTCTAGTGTTGCTTCTTTGTCTTTTGCCCCCAGATTTTTAAATTCTTCTTGGTTGCGGTAAGCTGCTCTTTCAACAGGATCAAGTTTTGCCAGTTTTCTATGAGCGTTCTCATAACGAGCTGGTTGAGCTTTGCCTCCAAAATAAGCACCTAATAAAGCATTGTAGACATTTTCAGGAGTAGTCGCTCCTTGTAAGGCGCCAGGTAAGGTTTGAAATAAGCCACCTGCAACACCTCTTAGCACTTTATCTCCAGTGTCCATCCCAGTTACACTGCCAGGTAATTTGACCTTGCTTCCAATAATTCCAAAACCCGCACCAAAAGCACCGCCTTGAATACCTGTCATAAATGAATTAGTTAAAAACCCCAAGACATCTTCTTCTTTTAGATTATCCCAGGTTTCAGATACCACTGAAGCTGCGCCTAAATGTACTCCGTGTCTGATTGCTTGTCGCTGCCAATCTTTTGCAAAGTAATTACGAACTGCATCAGCAGCAGCTGTTTTCCCAAATTTCCCAGTAAATTTATCAGCGGCATACATTGGAACAGATCTGAATTTAGCAGCCCCTTCAGCCGCTTTAGTCCCTGGTGCTATTTTAGCAGCAAACTTAGTGGCCCTGGCTGCCTTTGCTCCGAAACCAACGCTCTTTAAGCCAACACTAGTAAGGGTCCCAGCGCCTGGAATAACTCCTATAAAGCCCAACAAATGACCTAGACTATGAGCAATGCCATCAATGTCGTTTGTGGGTTTAGAACCAAAAGGTATCGTTGAAAAACCTTGGACCAGACCAGAGCCAAAATTTTTCATTACGGAACCAATGCTAGCTCCTGGGCTAAGGTCTGGAATTTCTATGCCAAAAGATTGTCCCTTGGCTCGTATATCATATATTTCTTCTTGAGAAAAGGAATCTGGATTATTTAGGTAACCTTGGTACTTAAAGTACCAGTCTCTATAATCTTTATTCACTATTAAAATCTATAATTCTTTTTAGCAACCATGTCAATGTTTTTAGCTGCTACATCTGCACTTTTTTTGGCGTATTTAGCTTTAAGATAATTAATATGCAGTTGTATTTTTTTCTTATCATGCCCCTGAGCTTCTAAAAGCTTTGATAGGTATCGTTCAGAATCTGTTACAATAGCTTTTTTTACGTGAGTCTTGTCTCCAGATTCGAGACCTAAGAACCCTTCTCTCATTCTAGGGTGGCTCATACCACTAATTATATTTGAAAGTTGAGCTACACTATGCTGAACATCTACATCTTTAGGGTTTCCTTTTGCTTTTTCGGTCAGTGCGTCAATTTGAGAGAATGAACTAACAGGGTCTCTTGTTGTTAGGTCAGCCAACGTGATTTGAGCACTTTCTCTTACCGTATCTTCTTCTACATTTACATAAGAATCCTCAACTTCACCTATATTAAAAGTGTTTACTTTGATAGGTTGATTTAGTTTAGCCTGAATTACTGCAGCTTTTTTCTTCCCCTCTTCTTTCTCATAAGCATTTTCATACTCTCTTATCCCAGACAATAAGCCTAATTGCGAGCGGGGTATAATTGCCCCCTCTTCCACTCCTAAAAACTTCGCAATAGTAGGATCACTAATTGTTTCTTTACCAGTTTTATAGTCCCATTCGGTTTTTGCTTGCGCAGTCTGAGCGTCACGGTATGCATCTAAACTTGTTTGTGCAATATCAGTATTTTCATCTGTCCTATTAAATTGTCTCACTCTTTCAGCTAAAAGTTGCTGTTTGTAAGCATCATCCTTCTTAGTACGTTGCCTTTGGTTAAACCCTGCAAAAATTTCTCTTATTTCTGCTGCGTATGTGTTCCTTGCCATAATATCCTCCTATACTCCCAGTGCTTTAGACACTTGGTACATTCCTTTCATATCTTTTCGTGACTGATCCATCTCATCAATATTCTCTTGAAGAGCACTTTCTTCCTGCATAAGTCCCTGGTTCATTCTACTGTAACTATCTATATTAGTTGATTGCAAATTCTCTTTTTTCTTATTTAAGGCCCTGCTATTTTCCATGTAGGCTGTTACCAAACCTTGTTTATCTTTTTTCACATTCTCTGAAGAACCTTGAATGGTCTCCATATTGCTTTTACTAGCCACTTTGTTGCCTGCACTAATGACTTGCTCTGCTTTACTGCCAATATGTTCTGAAAGAACACCTCGCCTATCATCTATTGCATTTGCAATTTCCCGATTTTTATACAACATATTGGCTTTTCCAGTGTTTCGCTGAGACTCATAATCCTTCTTTGTAAAAGTAGCATTCTTCAAACCCTGCTCATATCCCTCATAAGCGTCTACTGTTTGATTCGCAATATCATAAACTTGTTTAGCTAACATTGCTGGACCCGCAACCGACATTAAACCACTAGCTACAGCACCAAGTCCCTGTCCAACGGCTGATTCAGCAATCTTACTCACTGCTTTTGTACCAAAGTCTTTAATTGCTTGGCCACCTAATTTATCCATAGCATAATTGCCAACTTTTTCCATAGCATAATCGCCAACTTTTTCTGCGTACCCGCCAGTTAATGTGTTTAAACCTGTTCCCATTTGTTGTAATCCACCCAATAAACCTTGGCGATCTTTTGCCCCACCTAAATTAATAGGGTCCCCAGTCTTCATATAATCGTAACCGCCTTCTCTATTCAGCATATTTTTATTTAAAGATTTTAAAACATCTAAGTCCATATTGTGGGATTTAGCAATGGAAGAAAGGTTATCTCCTTCAGACACCTCATATGTTTTATTGTATTGCTGAGTGTTCCCTAGCAAACTACCATTTTTATCGCCTAAAAATTGATAGATCTGCGATGCAGCACCTACACTTTCAAACGCACCTTTACGACTATCTTGCGCTGCTTGTAAAAATCTGTTATTATTTTGATTATATGTTGGCATAATCTTTTTCGCTTTCTACTAATATTTGTCTTTTATTAACCATAATGTTCAAATTGATAAATCATTCTATAGTCTCCCGTACTAAAACCGCTTATAGAATAAAATAGGACCTGTTTAATATTACCAACACTTGCAGATTGGTCTGTTACCAGCATGTTTACAGATTGGTAAGCATCATCTGGTGACCAAGATTCCCAACTTGAGCCACTCGTATTTTGATACATGCTTGCCATTAAATAACACTTAGTATAGCGTTGTAAAATGGGGTCAATATTGTATTGGTTGCTATTTACTGCTGTAGTGGTAAATCCAAATTCATCATTATTTATTGTCCATAAACCATAACCTGCATAAGTTGCTTTAAATGCATAAAGGGCATACCCTCCAGAACTAGTATAGTCAACAGCCCTTATTGTTGGATAATTATGCCAGGTGGTTCCATTGTCCAAGCTTTTTGCGGTTCTTGTAGGACTTAATTCTGTTTTTACTCCAGTACCTTGTGTAACAATTACTGTACCGCCAGAAATTGTTCCACCAGAGATTGTATTTGTTGCAGTGATATCTTCTGCAAAAATATCATTTGCATCTACTTGGTCTGCCCCAATTGTACCATGTACTATTAAATTTCCATCTACAACCTGAGTAACTGCTGTCCATGCACTACCACTCCAATATTTAGTAGTAGAGAATGTATCTGCTTTAGATAAGGTAACTGTATCTCTTGCTACTTTTGTGTCTCCAGCCCCAGAAATCGCAGCATTAGCATCACTATCAGACCATGAACTTCCAGATACTGTATAATAATAATGACGACTTCCACGAGCACCTGCAGCACCAGGAGCACCATCATTACCATCGGCTCCAGGAGCACCATCATTACCATCAGCACCAGGAGCACCATTGCTTCCATCTGCACCATTACTTCCATTAGTCCCATTAGTCCCATTAGTCCCATTAGTCCCATCAGTCCCATCTGAACCGTCATTTCCATTTGAACCAGTTGACCCCTGGTCTGCCATCACATCCCAATAACTAGAACTTGAGCTTGGAGTTTGACCTGTAGATGATTGTGTGGCTAAATAACTAGCTCCTTGATAAGCTACTCCATCATTTTTAATATACGCTACTGCAGCATTATAAGTGCCTTTCCATGTTACTCCAGCACTAACAGTATCACCATTTTCTAAAATGAAAGTACCTTTTACAGTAAGAGTTGAGGCACTTGAATCCCATGTTAACTTGTCCTTTAAAGAAAAATCTCCACCACTATCTAAATAAAATCCAGTATTCGCATTTGCATAAGTACCAGTTCCTACATAAAGTTTACTAGACCCCATATTAACGCCACCTATTGACCCGCTATTAGCATATATGTGACCTTTTAAATAAACACTATCCGAATACAATCCGTATAAATTTGATTGAGAACCACTTAAACCTGCATCGGTATCTGTAATACCATCCAATCTTCCAAGTCTTGCTTTTTCTGTGGTTGAACTATTCCAATTAGACCAACTATTAACACCGTCTTTTATAACTAGATAAGGAGCTTTAGAATCATCAGCACTTAAGTAAAGAATAGCATCTCTATTTGTATTTGTAGTATTTCCTATTCTTACTACATCATCACCTACCCCAAATGAACCAGTATCAGCAGGTAAATCACCATCCTCTGCGCTTGAAACCGTTATTGTTCTACCACTTACAGATGTTACTCTTCTTACAAGCCTTCTAATAACATTGAGAGTACCACCACCATTGTCTCCACTAGATGAGCCTGTAATATCAGCTCTTTGAACCATTACTATATCATTAGTATGAAATGGGCATACTCCGTTATCACTTGGGTCTTCAAATGTTATGTCGCTACCATCAATGCTCTCTACTTTAGCAACTGCTGTGATTATAACACTTCCATTCGTAGCTCTTAACTGCTGAAGCAAAAGCTCATAAACTGAAAGAGTACCTCTAATAGAAGCACTACCAAACTCAGCATGACCAGTATTATCTATCTTCCATCCACCTCCTGGAAAACCTGAAGTAAATGGGTCTGAGGTAATATCATCTCCACCAACAATAATGTCTCCTGTAGTGACTATATCATCAAAAGTAACATCAGATGTAGTAAGAACATTTTGATCCATATCATAAAGTTCATTAGGTCCTTGTCCAGTATTCACGCTTGCAAAGGTTACTGCTGCCCCAGTAGTTAAGTGTTGTCCTGTATTATAGGTTAATTGGGTATCTCCAATGGAATCGGCTGCTATACTTAAAGAAGCAGTGCTTCCTTCTCCCT
>Ga0208013_1000504_pt1 | contig 21187 bp, 13 predicted proteins | sample 16_taG_FD_184091 | JGI IMG/M metagenome (GOLD analysis project Ga0208013, IMG submission 184091) | Marine viral communities from the Subarctic Pacific Ocean - 16_ETSP_OMZ_AT15313 metaG (SPAdes) (version 2) | ecosystem: Environmental > Aquatic > Marine > Oceanic | place: Pacific Ocean | collected...
TGGAGAGTTACAAAAACATGTTTACGTTTAGGTAGTAGGATAGTTGGTAAATGTATGATGGGCTCAACTTCAAACGCTTTAGATAAAGGTGGAGAAAACTTTAAAAAATTATACAATGCCTCGGATGTCACAAAGAGAAATAGAAATGGTCAAACAAAATCTGGATTATACTCTCTTTTTATCCCAATGGAATGGAACTACGAAGGATTTATTGACGAGTATGGAATTCCAGTCTTTACTACTCCTGATATCGACAGACTTGCGCCAGACGGCGAATTAATAGATATAGGTGTAATAGATAGTTGGCAAAATGAAGTTGATGGTCTTAAAGATGATCAAGATGCTTTAAACGAATTTTACCGCCAATTTCCAAGAACTACAGAGCACGCTTTTAGAGATGAGACTAAAAATAGTATATTTAACCTAGTTAAAATATATGAACAGATAGATTATAACGAAGAGATGTCTAGAACTTTAGGAATTACAACTGGTAATTTTCAATGGGTAAATGGTATAAAAGATTCTCAAGTTATATTTTATCCAGATCCAAAAGGTAGATTTAAAGTTAGTTGGGTTCCGTCTCAACAACTACAAAATAGAGTGGTATTAAAAAATGGCGTAAAATATCCTGGTAATGAACACATGGGAGCATTTGGTTGTGACTCGTATGATATATCAGGAACCGTAGATGGAGAAGGATCAAAAGGAGCTTTACACGGCTTAACCAGGTTTAGTATGGAGGACGCTCCTGCGAATAGTTTCTTTTTAGAATACTTATCAAGACCACCTACGGCAGAGATGTTCTTTGAAGATGTCTTAATGGCTTTAGTATTTTACGGAATGCCAATACTTGCAGAGAACAACAAACCTAGATTGTTATACTATTTAAGAAGAAGAGGATATAGAGGGTTCTCTATGAACAGACCAGATAAGATTTGGAATAAATTATCGGTCGCAGAGAAAGAAGTTGGAGGAATTCCTAACTCCAGTGAAGATATTAAACAAGCTCACGCAGCTGCGATCGAGATGTATATACAAGGTCATGTTGGGATGAGGCAGGATGGAACGTTTGGGGATTTATACTTTAACGAATTATTAAACGATTGGAGTAAATTCGACATAAACAAAAGAACAAAGCATGATGCATCAATAAGTTCTGGTTTAGCTATTATGGCTAACAATAGACATTTATATGCCCCAAATGCTAAAGTAGAGAAATCGAAGCTAAATATAAATATTTCTAAGTATAGTAATACTGGAAGTAATTCACAAATAATCAAATAATAAATATGGCAGAGTCTGGCATTAAAAGTTATTTTCCGAGTCAAACCGTAGGTGATGCTGAGAAGCTAAGCTATGATTATGGTTTGAAAGTAGGTAAGGCTATAGAACAAGAATGGTTTAACAACGAGAGGAGTTCTAGTAGATACAAAGCTAATCATAATAATTTTCATAATTTAAGATTGTACGCTAGAGGCGAGCAATCAATACAAAAATATAAGGATGAGTTATCTATAAACGGTGATTTGTCCTATCTTAATTTAGATTGGAAACCAATTCCAATCATATCTAAATTTGTAGATATAGTTGTAAATGGTATAGCTGAAAGAACTTATGATGTAAAAGCGTATTCTCAAGATCCTTTTGGAGTATCTAAAAGAACCGAGTACATGGAGTCTATATTAAAAGATATAGAAATGAAAGCTTTTGATGAATCTATAGCTAGAGATTATGGTGTTGATACTAGGGATACTGAAGGTGAAATACCAGAATCAACGGAGGAACTAGAACTGCACATGCAGTTAGATTATAAGCAGTCTATTGAAATAGCCCAAGAACAAGCTATAAACACTTTGATGGAAGGTAATAAATATGAGTTAGTAAAAAAACAATTTTACTACGATCTTACGGTTCTTGGTATAGGTGCTGTTAAAACATCTTTCAACACGTCTGAAGGTGTTACTATAGATTATGTCGACCCAGCAAACCTCGTTTATTCTTACACAGATTCCCCTTATTTTGACGATATTTATTATGTTGGTGAAGTTAAAACTATCCCAGTAAATGAATTAGCAAAACAATTTCCTCATTTATCTGAAAGTGATCTTGAAGATATAATGAAAAACAAATCTAATAACAGATCTAACCACAACTCTAAATATAGTTACGACAAAGAAGATAACAACACAATCCAAGTTTTATACTTTAACTATAAAACCTATATGAATGAGGTTTATAAGGTAAAAGAAACTGGAACTGGTGCTGATAAAATTATACCTAAAGACGATTCGTTTAATCCTCCAGAAGACAAGGAGGGTGGATATAGTAGAATGCTTAGGTCTATAGAATGCTTGTATGACGGAGCTATGATTCTTGGTACTGATAAGTTGCTTAAGTGGGAAATGGCGAGAAACATGATGCGCCCAAAAAGTGATTTTACTAAAGTTAGAATGAACTATAATATAGTAGCGCCTAGAATGTATGATGGTAAAATTGATTCTTTAGTAAAGCGCGTTACTGGTTTTGCTGATATGATACAACTAACCCACTTAAAACTTCAACAGGTATTATCCAGAATGGTTCCAGATGGAGTTTATTTAGATGCTGATGGTTTAGCTGAGGTTGATCTGGGTAATGGAACAAACTATAACCCACAAGAAGCTTTAAACATGTTCTTCCAGACGGGATCTGTTATAGGGAGAAGTTTCACTTCGGAAGGTGATATGAATCCAGGTAAAGTACCTATTCAAGAAATTACATCTGGATCTGGTGGAAATAAAATGCAAGCTCTTATTGGTAATTATAATTACTACTTACAAATGATAAGAGATGTAACCGGACTAAACGAAGCGAGAGATGGTAGTATGCCAGATAAAAACGCTTTAGTTGGAGTGCAAAAATTAGCGGCGGCAAACTCAAATACAGCAACAAGACATATATTACAAGCGGGATTATATCTAACAGCTTCAACAGCTGAATGTCTATCTCTTAGAATATCTGATATTATAGAATACTCACCAACAAAAGATGCTTTTATTCAAGCAATAGGAGCGCATAATGTGGGTACTTTAGAAGAGATATCAAATTTACATCTTCATGATTTTGGTATATTTATAGAATTACAACCAGACGAAGAAGAAAAGGGATTATTAGAAAATAATATCCAAATGGCACTACAACAACAAGTTATAGAGTTAGCAGATGCTATTGACGTTAGAGATATAAAAAACATAAAGCTTGCAAATCAAATGTTGAAGTTGCGAAGAAAAAAGAAATTAGATAGAGACCAGGCTCTACAGCAACAAAATATGCAGCAACAGGCTCTTTTAAACCAACAATCTAGTCAAGCAGCGGCTCAAGCTGAGATTCAAAAAAATCAAGCTATAAACGCTGGTAAAACCGAATTAATGCAAGTTGAAGTCCAGATGGATATGGAAAAAATGCAACAAGAAGTGGCACATAAAAAAGAATTAATGGCTTTAGAGTTCCAGTACAATATGCAACTTAAGGGAATTGAGGTTGATGGAATGAAAGATAGAGAAAAGCAAAAAGAAGACCGTAAAGACGAAAGAACAAAGATACAAGCAACACAGCAATCAGAGATGATTGACCAAAGAAACAACAAAAAACCACCTAAAAACTTTGAGTCTTCGGGCAATGACATATTAGGTGGGGGATTTGATTTAGGATCGTTTGGTCCTAGATAATTTATTAATTATTATTATATTATATTATGGAAGAAAAAGATGAAAACGTAGTCGAGGAGACTACACAAAACAACCAACAAGATCCAGGTGATGAAAACGTGGTGAAAGTTGATGAAAGTAAATTTGAATCCGCTGGAGACGATAGCGTTATAAAAGTAGATTTAAGTACTCCACCACAAGAAGAAAAAGTAGAAACAGAAGTTGTGGCAGAGGAAAAAACTGAAGAAGTAGAAGCGGTGACAGAGGTTACTGAAGAAATAGAAGTACAACCAGAAACTGAAACACAAGAAACTCCAGTATTAGAAGAAATTACTGAAGACGAAGTTGAAGAAGTTGAGGAGCAGGTTGAAGAAGCTATAGCGGAAGCTGAGGCTACTGGAAAACCTCTACCAGAGAACATTCAAAAGTTAATGGACTTTATGGAAGATACTGGAGGTAATTTAAATGATTTTGTTAAGCTTAATCAAGATTACAGTGAAATGGATAACCAAGATCTACTTCATGAATATTATAAGCAAACTAAACCTCATTTAAACAATGAAGAAATTAACTTCCTTATGGAAGACATGTTCTCTTACGACGAAGATATGGACGAAGAAAGAGATATACGAAGAAAAAAATTAGCGTTAAAAGAGCAAGTTGCCAACGCTAAAAGCCACTTGGACGGGCAAAAGTCCAAATACTATAACGAAATCAAAGCTGGTTCAAAGCTCACGGGTGAGCAACAAAAAGCAATTGATTTCTTTAATAGGTACAACAAGGAGTCAGAAGCAACTCAAAAAATAGCTGAAAAACAAAAATCAACTTTTTTAAATAAAACTGAAAATGTTTTTAACGACAAGTTCAAAGGTTTTGAATATAACGTCGGTGATAAAAAGTATAGATTTAATGTAAACAATGCTGAAGAGGTTAAAAATACCCAAGGTGATATTAATAATTTTGTCAAGAAGTTCTTGAACGAAAACAATGAAATGTCAGACGCTAAGGGTTATCATAAATCTCTATACACAGCAATGAATGCGGACGCTGTTGCGAAACACTTTTACGAACAAGGAAAAGCAGATGCTATGAAAAATAGTATTGCTAAATCTAAAAACGTTGATATGAACCCAAGACAAAGTCATGGAAAAATTGAAGCGGGTGGTATTAAAGTAAGGGTGTTAGGTGATGATGCTAATGATTTTAAGTTCAAAATTAAAAATAGAAAATAACAATTTAAAACAATTACAAAATGGCAATTACTAATCCAACTGTATCAAATAAAGCTTTCACGCAGAAAGTTATTGGTGCAGAGAATTATTTAGACATCCAAGATAATGGATGGGCACAGCAATATCTTCCTGACTTAATGGAAAAAGAAGCTGAGGTTTACGGAAAGCGTACAATCTCTGGATTCTTAGCTCAAGTTAGTGCAGAAGAAGCTATGTCAGCTGATCAAGTTATTTGGTCAGAACAAGGTAGATTACATCTATCTTATGAATGTGACATGGTCGACGTTACAGCTAGTACAATCAACATCACTAAAACTATTGATGATGTAGCTCAAACTACAGATCACGGTGTTAGAGTTGGTGATATGGTATTAATCGCTGGTGGTGGCCAGACAGTTACAGCTCGTGTAACTACTGCTGCAGCTAGTGCTCAAGTTATTACAGTTGCACCTTACGGTTATGAGCACATGACGGACGCAGGATTCGTTAATGGTGATAACACTTGTAAACTATTAGTTTTCGGTTCTGAATTTGGTAAAGGAACAAACAACCAAACTAGAGCTAATAAACCAGTATTTACTTCTTACACTAACAAACCAGTTATTATTAAAGACATGTATGAGGTTTCAGGATCTGATGCTGCTCAAATTGGTTGGGTTGAAGTTTCTGGTGAAGATGGAGAAAATGGTTACTACTGGTACTTAAAAGCTGCTGGTGACACTAAAGCTAGATTCAACGATTACTTAGAAATGGTATGTATTGAGGCTGAAAAGTCTGCTGCTGCTTCTATCATCGATACTGGTGGTGGTGATGCTGGTGCTGATTTAGCTGGTACTGAAGGTTTATTCAAAGCTGTTACATCTAGAGGACACCAGTCTTCTGGTATTACAGGTGTTAATGCTGCTACTGATTTAGCAGAATTTGATGCTATGTTAGCTGCATTTGATGAAAACGGTGCTATTGAAGAAAACATGATGTTTGTTAATAGAGGAACTGCTCTTGCGATTGACGATATGTTAGCTTCAATGAATTCTTACGGAGCTGGTGGTACTTCTTACGGGGTATTTGACAACTCAGAAGATATAGCATTAAACTTAGGATTCTCTGGATTCAGAAGAGGTTCTTATGACTTCTACAAGTCTGACTGGAAATACTTAAACGACAAATCTACTAGAGGTGGTATTAATGCTGCTGCAACTGGTGGTGAAGCTGTTAGAGGTGTTGTTATCCCAGCTGGAACATCTAATGTTTATGATCAATCATTAGGAAAGAATCTTAAGAGACCTTTCTTACACGTTAGATATAGAGCTTCTAATATGGAAAGCAGAAAGAACAAATCTTGGGTTACAGGATCTGTTGGAGCTGTTACTTCTGACTTAGATGCAATGACAATGAACTTCCTATCTGAAAGATGTATGGTTGTTCAAGGAGCTAATAACTTCTGTTTATTAAACTAAACAATTTTTAAAAGAACCGGGGCTTCGGCCTCGGTCCTTTTTATTTTATTAATTTTATTATATATTATATTATGGCAAAAGAACAAAAAACAAAAAAAGAAACAGCAATCGAAGGGGTTACTCAGATTGCAGAGCAACCAAAAGTAGTTGTTAAAGACAACACCAAAAAAAGATACTTGGGAAATAAAAGATAGATTTTATCTATTAAAAGGAAATGACAAACCTTTAAGTAAGTTGTTAAAAGGGTGTAACATACACTGGTTTGACGAAGATAAAGGTTATGAGAGAGAACTGAAATATACATCTAACCAAAGAACATGTTTTGTTGATGAAATGCATGGTGAGCAAAGATTAGAACATATAATTTTTAGAAAAGGGATTTTGAACGTTCCAAAAAACAAAACTGTCCTTCAAAAACTTTTATCTCTATATCACCCGCAAAGAGATAAGATTTTCTACGAACACAAACCTTCCGCTGTAGCTGCAAACGAAATCGATATTTTAGAAATGGAAATAGAAGCGTTAAACGCTGCTCAAAATCTAGATATTGATATGGCTGAAGCTGTTATGCGTGTTGAACTAGGTTCTAACGTATCTAAGATGAGTTCTAAAGAACTTAAAAGAGATTTACTATTATATGCTAAGAGAAACCCAGCATTGTTCTTAGAGTTAGTGAACGATGATAATGTTCAACTTAGAAACTTTGGTATCAAAGCAACTGAAATGGGGATATTAAAATTATCTTCTGATCAAAGAACTTTTTCATGGGGTTCTAACGATAGAAAGTTAATGAATGTTCCATTTGATGAACACCCTTATTCAGCTTTAGCCGCTTGGTTTAAGACTGATGAAGGAATGGAGATTTACTCCAATATTGAAAAAAGATTAAATTAATCTAACTGTAGATGCAGTCGCTCTACGGGGCGATTGCAAACTACAAAATTAAAAAGAAATTATGGCAGTTAGTATAGACACGGTATATCAAAGAGTTTTAGCTTTAGCAAACAAAGAGCAGAGAGGCTATATAACACCTCAAGAATTTAATCTATTTGCTAACCAAGCTCAAATGGAAATGTTCGAACAATATTTCTATGATATAAAAGGATTTAACCAGACGCTTGGTAATACTCAAGAGTACTCAGACTCACTAAGTGTTTTATATGAAAAAATAGGTATATTTGAAGAGTTGCAAGATAGTTCTTGGATGATCATGAACATGCCAGTTTCGGGTGATTATATATCTATACCTAAGAAAATATATAAAATTGGAACAGTGAGAGTTAGTAGTAATCAAGTTGAATTATTAAACACTAAAGATTGGGATGCTGCTAGGTTTTCACCATTAACAACACCTACGGAAGAGAGACCCATTGGATCTATAACGTCAAAAGGTTTAGTTGTTGCGATTGGGAAAACTACTCAAGCAACTCCTTCTACTATAAGTATGAGTATAAGTTATATTAGAAGACCAGTCAAAGTAGAATGGGCTTACGTAATAGTAAATGATAAAGCGTTATATAACGATAATATATCTGTAGATTTTGAATTACACCCTTCAGAAGAGACAGAATTAGTTTATAAGATACTAAAACTCGCTGGTTTTGGTTTAAAAGCAGTAGAGGTAGCGCAAGGCGCAACGGGACTAGAGCAAGATAATAAACAAACAACACTATAATAAATGGGATTATTAAATCAAACAGCACAATCGTATTACGATGGAAATGATTATGGAAATTATCAATTTGTTTCTCTAACTGATATTATAAATCAATTTATGCTGATATACGTTGGTGAGGATAAGATTATACCAAAAGCAAAAAGATTAGATGTCGCTTTTCACGCTCAACGAGCTTTAGCTGAACTATCTTTTGATACGTTTAAATCTTGCAAAGCACAAGAAATTACAGTGCCAGCCTCATTACAAATGATCTTGCCTCAAGATTACGTTAACTACACTAAAATTAGTTGGGTAGATTCTGCTGGTATAAAACACTTAATGTATCCAACTTCTAAAACCTCAAACCCATCCTCAAATCCATTGCAAGATTCTGATGGAGATTTTACACTGCAAGCGGTGGGTACTTTAGACGACTCGTCAAGCGATATAGTTTTAGATGGTGAATATAAAGATATATTAGTTGGTATGCGTGTAGTTCAGAATCAATACTTACCAAACGATACTTTTGTAGAAGCTACTTCAAACTCTGGTGGTATCACAACGATAACAATAGATGATGGCACTGGAACCGCTGTTTTTCCAGCGGAAGATAACTCTGGAACGATTTTAACGTTTGAAAATGAAGACGGTTCGCTACTGTTACCACAAAAAGAATCTCATGTAGTAGAGAACCTATCTTGGAATCTTACAGATTATAAAATAACAGGGACAGCGTCTGAATTAACGGACATTAAAGCTGGTATGATAGTTTCTCATGATAATTTTCCGGTAGGAACTATCGTGACAAATGTTTATACAACTACAATAGTAGTAGATCAATTACCAGATACAGCGGTAACATCTGGAGGTGAAATAACTTTTGTCTCTCCAGATTTAAAAGATACTGATATTTGGTCAAACTATAAATCAGGAACGCCATCTGAAAATCAAGATGATTATCAAGATAACACTTATTGGCCAATGGATGGATCAAGATTTGGATTAGATCCTCAACACGCTCAAGCGAATGGTTCTTTTTATATAGATTGTAAATTAGGAAAAATCCATTTTAGTTCTAATATTAGTGGAAAAACTGTGATCTTAGATTATATAAGTGATAGTCTTGGAACAGATGGAGAAATGCAAGTTCATAAATTCGCGGAAGAAGCTATGTATAGGTGGATACTACATGCTATAGCATCTGGTAAAATCCAAACGCAACAATTAGTACCTAGACTTAAAAAGGAGAAGTTCGCGGCTATAAGAACAGCTAAATTAAGATTATCAAATTTAAAAATAGAAGAATTAACTCAAATTTTAAGAGGTAAATCGAAACAAATAAAACACTAGTACATGCCAGAAATTAAGCATAACTTTACCGGTGGTAAGATGAATAAGGATCTCGACGAGAGACTTGTTCCAAATGGAGAGTATACAGACGCAATGAACATACAGGTTTCAACTTCAGAAGGATCTGACGTTGGTACTGTGCAAAACATATTGGGTAACAGGAAGATGCAGAATTCCTCTGTTAATTCTGCTGTTGAAGGAGGTGTTGTAGTTTGCTCTATAGCTGACGAGAAAAACGATAGATTATATTATTTTGTTTGGACGCCTAACGTGGATTATATATTTGAGTATTCTCGAGAAACATTTGCTCCAATCCCCGTGTTTGTAGATAAAAATAAAAATGCTTTAAAGTTTCGTAAAGATATAATTATAACTGGTGTAAATATTATTGACGATATGCTATTTTGGACTGACAATAATAGTGAACCTAAGAAAATAAATATCCCACGTTGTAAAGAAGGAACCCCCAATATTACAACTCACACTAAATTAATAAACGAAAGTCAAGGTCTAACTGGTGTAGATATAGAGGAAAAACATATAACAGTTATTAGAAAAGCGCCAAGAAAACCACTAGATATGGTGGTAAATACTTCTCGAGATCCTCAAAAAATATATACAGGTGTTATAGAAACATCTCTCGACCCATTAGATCCCAACTCATTTCCTAACCCAACTATGTCTAATTTCTCAGGATTAGACGCGGAGAACAATAATATTTTTAATATTAGAATTGGGGACGCTATTGACGGTGGTGGTAATGAAATTCCAATTGGAAATATAAACGATAACAATGGTCTTACTGGTTGGCATATACCAAACCCTGGCTCAAATGGTGTTCAAAATAATATAAAATTAGGGACTAAAATTGTTTTCAAACCTTATGATGATGATGGGGAATTTCCTGGACTACCTGTAACAGACTATATTATAAAGGGTGTTGTTGAGGATTCATATCCTAGTGACGATAATAAGAACACGTGGAGCGATGGTATAACGGTAAAAATAATCAGTATAGATGGTTTTCCACCCGCACCAGGAGCCTCAGGTTTAAAATGGGTTGTTGATTTATGGGACGAAGAAGAAAGATTATTCGAATTTAAATTTCCTAGATTTTCTTATAGATACAAATTTGAAGATGGAGAGTATTCCGCATTCGCCCCTTTTACTCAAGTTGCTTTTTCACCAGGTTCATTTGATTACCACCCTAGAAAAGGATATAATTTAGGTATGACAAACAGGGCTTCTAACATACATTTAGGTGGAATTGTAACTAGACAAACACCTGAAGACGTTGTTGCTATTGATATATTATTTAAAGATGAGACCTCACCAAACATATACATAGTTGACACGGTGCGCCCAGATGAGTACGCAGCGTCTGGTAGTGTTAACAGGTGGAATTCACTCCTTGGAGATTGGAAAAACAATGTGGGATCACTACCATATATAATTGAAAGAGAGCAAGTAGAGAGCGTGGTTCCATCTAATCAATTATTACGTCCTTGGGATAATGTTCCAAGAAAAGCGTTAGCTCAAGATGTAACAGGTAATAGAATTGTGTATGCTAATTATTTACAAAACTACAACCTCCAAACAACAACGCAAGAAAAGTACGTACCTAACTTTACAGTTAGTTTTAACCACGCGGAGCTCACGTATTTCCATGAGGACACTACAAGTTTTCCTACAATCATACGGCGTGTTAATACTTCTGAAACTGCTAAATCCATTAAATCACTTAGGGAATATCAATTAGGAGTAGTTTTTACCGATAAATACGGTAGAGAGACTCCAGTTATATCCAACACATCTGCAACGAAATCACTTGAAAAATTAGATGCTGATAAAGCTAATTCAATAAGCGTTATGCTTAATGATTTTGCTAGTAGACCTGAAGGGTTAACACACCTCAAATTCTACGTAAAAGAAACGGCGGGAGAATATTATAATATGGCGATGGATAGGTTTTATGATGCTGAGGATGGTAACGTTTGGTTAGCATTCCCTTCTTCTGATAGGAATAAGATCGATATTGACACGTTTTTAATACTTAAAAAAGGATCTGACCAAGATACGTTAGTTACCGCTGCTGCGAGATATAAGGTTATTGCTATAGAAAACGAAGCCCCAGATTTTATAAAAACTACTAGAGTTTTAGCAGCACAACAAAAACACAAGTTGGGTAAGGATTTATTTACTAACTCAGGTGTTGATCTTCCTGTTATAGGTAACAAGAGCTTTAGAATGACTTATAGTCCTTGGGGGTCTGGACCAGGTAGAGATCTTGATAAGGTAACTGATAGCCGATTATATATTGAGTTTTCTGATGGTAACCAATTCTCCGATAGATATAGAATACAATCGATATCACACGATGACCTGAATGACGGGGGAGAATTTCCACTTTCGTCTCCATCAATGTACTCTATACAATTAGATAAGATATTAGGTGATGATGTGAATTTTATTTCTAACGACCCAACAGGTCAAGTTTCAACTAGTATTAACATGGGAACTATAGTTAATATATATAAATATACTGTAGAAAATAGTCCTAAATTTGATGGTAGATTTTTTGTTAAAATATATGAGGATGAAACTTTTACTTCTAATATTACTGAAAGTGTAGTTGAGGAGGATTTAGAGTATAGAATTGTAGCGAGTAAAAAAATATATTCTATGTTTGAAAAAACTGAGCACTTATCTAAACACTGGGCACAAACCAAACAGATTCTCAGCAATGATTTTGGGAAATTAACACAACTCACGAATTCTTTTAGTATTAAGAATATTTATACGACTGGTGATTATGCCAATGCTATGGCTTTTGGGTATTATTACTACTCTGATTTTGCTAGTATGGCCACTTATTTTAGAAAATATAGATTAACAAAAGGATCATCATGGAGTTATAATCACGCCAATGTTAGTGGTAGTTCAACTTGGGAAGTTAGACATTTAACAAAAGGGACTTCAGGTAACTTTGATATTGAATACCCACAAGGAACATACTGGGTAGATCACACTAATTGGGCAACGGAATTTGGAGCAGATCCTAATATTAGTGGAGGCTATACAGCTAGATGGAATAATCATCCCCTATCAGGGGGAGGAAATGTAAATTCGGGCTCATCTGAGTTTGATATCTATACAGAACGAGATTATATGGGAGCTGATGATCCTATAGATACTGACGTGTGGTTTATTGACGCTGGACCAGCTGTTGCGAAAAGAACAACTTCTGATCATTTATTGTGGGCATATCTTTCTGGGACTTACGACAGTATTAACGATCAAGGTATTGATAACTGGGATGTTACTCAAACAGGTGAGCAAGATATGCTTGTGAATCCTGGTGGACATGTTAATCAAAGGGGATTAAGGTCCGATCCCAATAACGACCAATGGCACATGCAGTTATCATACGGTGGAATATTTGGCGCTACAGAGGATTTTAATGATAATGCTAATTATCAACTTAATGGTCCTGAGAAGTTTTTTAATACTGGGTTTTATGGTTCAGACGTAAATCCTTACTACGTGAATAATCCCAAAAATACTTCTTTCGCTCTATCACTACAACCTGGATCAAAATTTAGATGGAGAGAAGACCCGACTAAAACAGAGTATATAGTAGGTATAGATATACCGCAACAAAGATTACTTAGACATAGTTCAAGGAAAGCAGAAACTGAGAATGCAACTACTACGGGTTATGTTTTTAATTATGGAACGCTTCCAACCGTATTCCAAGGAGCGGCTGTATCTGCAGCTGAAAATTTATCGTTTAATTTTACAAGTGGGGTTGATTGTAGAAAAATAACACCTGCATTAAAGTGGAACCCTATGGAGGTTGGTCAAATTACTGAAGGTTTTATAATAAAATTACCCGCAGCAGATATGTTTGGTTCTACCACAGGAAATGCCCCCACTATTTCCGGATCTCAACTCCTAGCTACAAATCTAAGTATATACGTGGAGACGTTAAAAGGTGATAATAGTGGTGGTGGTGATGACGAGGCTTCAATTATGGTTGGTATGGCTTTATGGAAATATTACAAAGCTGGACCTGGTGGTTCTGCTGATCAATTAATAACAGCGAACAATACTGATGCTGATCAAACATTTTTAGTTGTTAGAGAGATAAGAAAGAAAAGTGGGTATTATGAGTTACTTTTAGGAGGATATACAGGACCATTAACGTCGGATGATCACTTAATAGCATCTGATTCAAATTTAAATCCTAAAATAGGTACGAATTACACGTTTGTTCAAGTTGGAATGAATGGTTATAGTCATAATTCAGAGTTTAATATTAACACAATATCTAGAAATAATCATGGTGCCATAGGCGCTGTTGGTTATCATTTAGATTTTATTAAACCTATAGAACCAGAAGCTATATTATCAGAAAATCCAGCTATATGGGAAACTGAACCTAAAGAGACTAAAGATTTAGATATATATTACGAAGCTAGTCCAACGATACCCGTGACAATCAACGCTTCTAATGTTCACGATGCTGTTCCAGTTGGATCTGTAATACAAGGAATTGGAGTGAATGGAGGTAAATATTTTTTAGTTATCGATCATGATGACACAGGGGGAATAATTGTTGTAGAAGGATCTGGGGGTTATGGTAGTTATAGTCAATTATTAGATCCACTAACAAATCCATCAGGTGATATTACTATAACTAGACCTGATGGTTTAAGTTTTAAAATTCAAGTAACTTCTAAGACTCTTATTACTATTAACACTAATGATTACTCAGTAATTACTTTAGATGAAGATTTATATACTAAAGAATTTACAATACCTTACCACAACTGTTATTCGTTTGGAAATGGAGTAGAATCAAATAGAATTAGAGATAACTTTAACTTACCTTATATATCTAACGGGGTTAGGGTGTCTACTACTTTAGAAGAAGAATATAAAGAAGAGCGAAGAAAATATGGTTTAATATATTCTGGTATTTATCATTCAACTGGAGGAATAAATAATTTAAATCAATTTATTCAAGCTGAGAAAATCACAAAAGATATAAATCCTATATACGGCAGTATTCAAAAACTTCATTCAAGAGATACCGATCTAGTCACTCTCTGTGAAGATAAGTGTTTGAGAATACTAGCAAATAAAGACGCTGTATATAACGCTGACGGAAACCCAAATTTAACGGCTACACAAAATGTACTTGGCCAAACAGTACCTTTTTCAGGTGAGTATGGAATATCAACAAATCCAGAATCATTTGCATCGGAAGCCTATAGAGCTTATTTTACCGATAGAGTTAGAGGTACTGTAATGAGATTATCTAAAGATGGTCTAACACCTATATCGAATCACGGTATGAAAGATTGGTTTAAAGATAATTTAAAATTAAATAACACGGCTTTTGGAAGCTATGACGATAAAAAGGAGGAATATAATTTAACTTTATCAAACCGACTTATTCAAAACGTACGTGTTTTAGGTAATAGGAAGGGTACTGGTACACCTTGGGAAGCGGGTGCTAGGTTCGAAACAATTTCAACGGCTCTTGCTAATGCTTATAGTGTAGGCGATCCTATATACGCTAATGGTATACCAGCGGGAACGACTGTTGTAAACAAAGTAAATATGGGTGGTGGTATTTGGAGGATTACATTAAGCAACACTATAGACCACACTTTGTTAGGTGATTTCTCTATGTACGGTGATGTGAATAGCCCTATAGCTACTTGGTGGATGACAGTGTTGGGCGACTCAACTTTAAACGATACAATTTCATTTAAAGAGAACGTAAGAGGGTGGGTTAGTTTTAAATCATTCTTACCTGAAAATGCTTTGAGTATGGGTAATGATTATTATACTTTTAAAAATGGAAACCTATGGAGACACCACGAAGAACATCCATCGTTCCCTAGAAATACATTTTATGATCCTGCGGATTGGGATGATGAAAACAACTATACAAGTTCTTCTGTTGAAGTTGTATTAAACGATTCCCCAAGTAGTATAAAAGACTTTCATACATTAAATTATGAGGGTAGTCAATCAAAAATAGAGAGATTCGCATCAGACGATATTGGGGATGGTACTTTGGTTTTACCATATCAACCAACAACTACTTACACTGATCAAGATTATTACAATCTAAGCGATAAACTTGGTTGGTACGTTGAGGGTATATACACGGATAAAGAAGAGGGTTATATTAAGGAATTCTTAGAAAAAGAAGGTAAATGGTATAACAATATAAACAGAACAATAGATACAAGTTTAGAAAAAGCAGACACTAGTGACTTTACTTTCCAAGGAATTGGAACAGTTCAAATCGCGGGTTGTACTAACCCCATAGCTACTAACTATAATCCTAATGCAACTGTTGATGATGGTAGTTGTATGTTAAATGAAGGCCCGCTCCTTGACTTTGATTTTACTGACGACGACTCAAATATTTATGGTTGTACAGATCCCGCTGCAGATAACTACAACGCTGCTGCTACTTATGATGATGGTAGTTGTACTTACACGCCTATACCAGGTTGTACAGATCCATCAGCTAATAATTATGACCCAAATGCAACTGTTGATGACGGAAGTTGTACTTATAAAGGTAGTACGCCAGGTTGTACAGATCCATCAGCAATAAATTATAACCCACTTGCTAACTCGGAAGATGGGAGTTGTATTTATAGAGAAGACGGCGGGGGCGACAACAACAGCGGTGGTGATGGCGACAACAACAGTGGTGGTGATAGTAAAAATAATGGTGATGGTGGTGGAGATAGAGATGTAGATATAGATAGAGGTAAAGGAGGAGTTAAGAAAGATGGGATTAAAACTAAATATACTAAATATACTAAATAATTATATAATGCAGACAGTAGCGCTTTCAGTTAAAAATCTAAATGTTTCACTTCAGGTTGGTGATGCTGTTTATGCTAGGCCAACCACTACCCAGGTAAACGCAGTTGATCCCCAAGCTGGGACGATTACCCAACCTACCGGTGCTGGGCATATTGTTGGTATACTAAGTCGAATATATACAGTAAACGGCGGGGCGGTAACAATATTAAACATTGACGATACCGCTGTATATAACCCATACACTCCTCAAGCCGGTGATTTCTTAATGTTTTCAAAGTATTCTCAAACAGATGGAGATATTAATGGGTATTATGCTAAAGCAAATTTTGTAAATGATTCTAAGGAAAAAGCGGAATTATTTGCTGTTAGTAGTGAAATTGTAATAAATAGTAAGTAATTATGGCATACGGAAATAGTGTAAATAGTGTAAATAAAGAAATTTTTGTAAAAGAGAAAGATGGAGTCAAAGCTCCAGCGGGTTTTCATTACATGCCTAGCGGTAGATTAATGTCTGATGCTGATCATATAGCTGTGCATGGGTATACAGAGCGAAAAATCACATCATTTAACATTGATACGAGAGACATACTTAACGGGGGAGAAACAAGAAATTTTAACGTTCAAGGGAATCAAGGCGCTATATTTAGTCTTGAGATATACGATAACACTGGTAAGTATTATAATTTCTACACAAAAACCTGGTCGACTACAAAGGCTATGTTGAGTAAGAAAAGTATAAGTGGAGCATATACTGGTAGCATTAAATTTGACGCACTTCCTGATTCATCATTAAAAACCTACACTGTCAACCTATACGCTGAAACGGTTTATAACATTAAGACATCTCACACTAGTTATGCGGAAATAAGAAACGCTGATAACAGTATTAATGTAAATAAATCCACTGGATCTAACTCTAGTGTATTAACAAAAATAATGTACCAAGATGCTTTAAAAACTTTAAAACTATCTTGTGTAGCTCCATCTCTTTACGATTTAAGTGGTGACGCCGTAAATGGCGCTACTAGTAGCTCTAATAGAATAGTTATAGATGGTGATGCGACAGATTCAAATATTGTTCAAGTCGGGGACAAAGTAGTGACTACTGGAATAGCTTCAGCGGTACACGCTTTAGTCACTAAAATAAATCCAGACGGTGATAACGTTAATGAAATAGAAATCTCTGTTTCTGATAGTGCCTCTAATGATGCTCCTATACAATTCACCCCACCGTTTAACGGCATGACACCTCATGATGATGATAGTGACACAGGCGCAGTTTCATCATCTATATCGTCGGGAAATAGCGCTGTCATTCCTTTTTCTGTAGTTATCGAGCCTCTTGCCGGGCGAACGTTTAACGTTTCTAGAATACCCACCACGAGTGACCTATGTGCTTATACAACCGTCACTTTTGGTTCTGCTGCTTTAGCTATTGAAGGAGAAGATACTAGTAGTTCTACATATTATAGATGGCCAATTACAAATATAGCTAATCTAACACAGGGAATGATATTAGATTCCGCGAGAACAGGAACAGGTGTTAATACAACTACACCTGCTTTTATATCTAATTACACAACAACGGTAACAAGGGATGTTTTGAAAGAAGGGGAATATGATAATTATGTTGACAGTACTACTGTTAACGACGTGTTTGTGAGTGGTGTTGATAGTTATGGAAATGATGTCACGACTGTTGATAGAAACGGTAGAACAACCGCTCAAGCAGGTAATATAGTATTTAATACCCAGCAAGCTGACGCTTTGAAGTCGGATTCTGGAGTTAGAATATTCGCGTATGGACAAGAAGGTATAGAGGCATTAACAGGCGTTAAGGTTGAGTTAAACATTAATAGCATGGCTTATAGTGGTAGTACTAATCCAATTAGAGCCGCAGCGTCAACAACCACAAGTGGTGCTGTTAGTAGTAGTACTACTATAGGTTTAACAGATGTCGGGGGTGTTAGTCAAGGAATGACTGTAAGCGGGGTGGGTATAAATGCGGCTGTTGTGAATCCTGCTGTAGTATCAAAATCAACTGATGATGGAGCAGGTAATATAGTGGTTAGCGCAGCACAAACTTTGGAGAGCGGACAGACGTTATATTTTCATGGTGGATCGTCCAACATAACAATAAGAGGTACTTTGAAAGTATCTAATATGGCGATTAGTGATGTTGATATATTTTTCGATGTTGAGAGGTTCCTAACTGCTATTTAGTAAAAAGGTAGCAAAAACTGTGATTATATTATTTATAATTAAATAAAATAAAATCATGGAAAATAAAATAGTATTTCGGAGTTTTAATGACGAAGATTATAAGACTGTATTTGATTGGTGGAGTTGGTGGTGGGGAGAAAACAAAGGTATCGCTAGAAATATCTTACCACACAACGACCACTGTTATATAATAGAAAAAAATAACACACCTATAGTAGCTGCTTTTTTATACGTTGGTAAAAATGCTCCTGTAGGTTACTTAACCTTTATGATATCTAACCCGTATTATAGAGAGGGAGATAGGAGATATATTATGGAAGAACTAGTCCTTAATATAGAGAAGGAGGCCAAATTGCAAGGAATTAAATTCATGTTTACCGTGTGTGGTAATATACATGTAGAAAATATACACACAAAGCTAGGTTGGATAGTTGATAAATCAACGCCAGCTTACGAATCTTTTAAATATATATAAAAATGGGAGGAAAAGGAAAAAAAATAGCAGCCGAGGCTAAAAGTGCTGCTGATACACAGTTATCAGATTTTCAAGCACAAACAAGAACAGCGCAAGCTGCTGTTGACAAACAGAAGAAAGCTTATCAAGAGATTGATTTTAAAAATCCATATGCTGGTATGCAGAATCAATTTGCGGGAATGGAAAATACAATGGAAGATTTAACCGTAAACCAACAACAAGCTCAATTCCAAGCTCAACAAGGAGCGCAGCAAAGATCTAATATAATGCAGAGTATGAGGGGTGCAGCTGGTGGTTCTGGAATAGCGGGTCTAGCGCAAGCTATGGCTAATCAAGGTCAACTGCAAACGCAACAAATATCAGCTTCTATAGGACAACAAGAAGCGGCTAATCAACAAGCAGCGGCGGCACAAGCTGGTCAAATACAAATACAAGAAAGGCAAGGCGCTGCTAGTGCAGATTTACAACGAAGGCAAGGTGCTGCTATGGTTCAAGAAGCTGAATCAGGTAGAGCAGCTACATTACTAGGTATGGAGTACGGTGCTTTAGCTGGTGCTCAAGAAGGAGCTACATTACTAGGCATGGAGTACGGTGCTTTAGCTGGTGCTCAAGAAGGAGTTCAAGCAGCGTATGCAAATCAACAAAGCGCGATAGCATTAGATATGGAAAGACAATCAGCTAACAAACAATTATGGGGTGATGTTATTGGTGGTGTTGGACAAGTGTTTAGTGGTTCTGCTGCAGCAGCAATGTAAATAAATTTAAACAAATATAAATATGGCAAGATTACTAGGACAAGCAGACGCAACTTTAGTAGCAGCGGCATCTAAAGCTGCAAGAGCTAATGTACCCAAAGACTTAAGCGGTATACATGCTCGAATGGGTAGAGCAATGCAAAAAGGAGCGGAAGCGATTGGCGAAGGATTTAAATCCGCATTAGAAGGCGCTGGAAAAGCTGTGGACAAATTAGTAGAAGCAAACAAAGCTAAAGCAGCTGATGCAGAAACCGATTATAAAAGAGATCAATTAGATTGGATCACCGATGAGGAAGATTTTACTATAAAAGATTACACCGCTAAAGATCAAGAAAAACACGGAAAACTTCCTTGGGAAGAAGGATACACGGAAGAAACCGCTGTTAAATATGATGACGAAGGAAAGCCTATAGCTAAAATTACTGACGAAAAACCATCGTCAAAATATTCTTTTACAGATAATACTGGTAATAAAATTCCTCTTGATATACGTAATGTAGAAGAGCAAATTAAAGAAATAAGAAACGAGAGATTATCGCTAAAATGGTTGGGCGAAAATCGTAAAGAGTATACCAAGGACGAACGAAAAGTTAGAAGAGAGCAATTAAAAATTCAAGAGGCGAATTTAAGAAATTCTGCGGTTGGCTTTAGAGCGTATCAAGAAAGAATCAACACATTATTAGCTATGAAATCAGGCGAAGGTATTAACATAGCTGCAACCGGGGCAGATAACCTTACTTTTGCTACAGCTGTAAATAACGGCGGTAAACCTTTAGAAGACGGTTCTAGAGCTATCATGGGATTTACTGGTGATGGTAAGATGGTATTTAACTGGGTTGATAAAAATGGTAAACAAATAGTTGATAAGAATGGTAACGCATATTCTGCTGATATGGCCACTATTGAGGACTATATAGTTGTAGCAAATCCAGTGGCTAGAGGTGCTATAGATATAGCTATGAATCCTAAACCTCATAAACTTTTAGGTAGTAAAGGAGATAAATATAATCCAATACCAGTAAAGGATGCTGTAAACGCAATTCAAGGTAAAAACGCTTATTTAGATGCTGTAAATTATGGTAAAGGTATGAGTGCTTCGCTCGCGGCAACGTTACATGGTGTTAAGGCTTTTGATGAGAATGATCAACCTATATTTGGGGATACTCTTTTAAGCACTGAAGTTTATGCCACGTTAAATAGTTTGGGAGATAAATATAATTATGACGGTGAAGGTGAGGTTGACGCTGCTGATTTTAGTACTCCAGGAAATTATAAGAAATTAATTAACGCTATATTAAGCGGTGATGATCTTGAGTTAGGTAAAACTGTACTTAAACAACATCTTCATAATGAAAACCGCATACCATACGAAGAGCAGTATAATAAATACCTTATAGATAATTCAGAAGAAGTTAGTGAAGGTGAAGAAGGAGCGCTAAATTAAAATAATTAAATATGGCCGAAACATTACAAGGTATAACACGTGAAGAA
>Ga0208013_1000505_pt1 | contig 21185 bp, 25 predicted proteins | sample 16_taG_FD_184091 | JGI IMG/M metagenome (GOLD analysis project Ga0208013, IMG submission 184091) | Marine viral communities from the Subarctic Pacific Ocean - 16_ETSP_OMZ_AT15313 metaG (SPAdes) (version 2) | ecosystem: Environmental > Aquatic > Marine > Oceanic | place: Pacific Ocean | collected...
TTTTTCATATTATTCCCATCTTATTTGTAATTGACCAAAAAATAAAAACAGATTAAGTTCTGAATATTCAAATCCTTTCTCTGGTTCGTGATACTGCCATCCTATTATCATTGCGTTAGGCACTAATAAAATTAAATTTATTTCCATAATTTAATAGTTTATAAAATCTACTAATAACAAACTAATTAGTAGATAAATTTGCCAGTTATCTCATTTACTGGCGTTTTTTAGAATCATATTAATAACTTTAGAACTATTACTAACCAACCTAATACCATTAGTAATCTTGGATACCTTACACAGTCAGTTCTTATTATCCCCCCCATAATAAACACAACTGTATGAAGCAATCCTTTTAATAAGTCCAAATTACATTCTCTGATTTTTCTTTATCATCGTCAACGTGGATAAACGAACTTGCTACACCTATCCTATTAAAACCTACACTTATAAGAGCGTTTAAAACCATATATCTTGTACTGCTATCGTTTGCCCTTATATCAACTGCAAGTCCTTTTAAATGGCTTGAATTGGGTTTACCACCAGCACGAGCATTTTGGTCTGGATTTCTATAAGCTGAATTAATAATAAAAGGTATATTAGCTAATTCTCTTGCCTCATCTAATTTTGCAAGAAAGTCAGCATCCATTTTATATTCTATCTCCTTAAAGTATTTACTCAAAACTATATATATTTAAAATAAATTAAAAAAAATTAAATAACAGTACTTGCTAATTAAGTTTTTTGCTTAATTCTTAAAAAATCACTGACGTTTTTTATTTAGGTTAAAAATCTTTAAGACTGTGTAAACAATAGACACTGCTAAAAGCGTTATCTTTAGCCATTGTTCTATATTGGAAAAACTCGCCAATGTCAATGTAATTGAATTTATAAACGCTAATTTAATGTCTTGCATTTCCACTTTTATAATTTTAAATGTTCATAATCTAACCCAAAAAAAGAATGTACACCATCGCCCTCTATATCTATTGCGTAAGATTTCCAACCGTAAGGATGGTCTACTAATATTACTTCTTGTATTGAGGTATTTCCATCTTCATCTAAAACCTCAATTTCTTCATCTTCCGTAATTTCTGCATCATCCCATAAAACGTCTAAATGCCATTTATCAGATAATACAGGAGCAGTAATTTCTTCTCCGTTTTCATCATACTCTCCTTGCTCTAAAACGATGTTACCTAATTGCACAATAGAACTTTTGTGCGTTGGATATTGGTTTCCATTTTCATCCGTTGCAGTACCTAAAGCATCAATCTTACTTTGGGCTTGTTCTTTACTGTTAAAAGCATATTTCGATATTCTCATATTATGATGTTAAAGAATTTAATTCTTGTTGTGTTTTAAAATCATTATAAACTTCTAACTTTATTATCTTTATAGGATTTAACCCTCCAACACTATGTGATATCTCTGTAATTGTTGGTAAATTTCCAGTTGGTGTTGTTGTAGCAATTGTACTTCCGTTATGCGAAAATCGTAAAGACGTTCCACTGTATGAAAAAGAAATAGTATTTATACTATCTGCATTTAAAGACAAAGCACCATCAACCATTCCACTGGAAAGTAAACCACTTCCGTAAATATCATAATTAGTAGGAGCAAACCCCTCTAAAGCTATTTCATTACTTCCATCAGAAAACCTTAACAATTCATAAAAATCAGTATCAATTCCCATAGGAATAAATTTTAAAACCACTGTATTTGTATTTGCAACTGTTGGTAAAGATGAAAAGTCGCTATCACAAGTTTCTGCATTACGAGTAGCTATACTTCCTTGTGTTGGTATGTAACTTGTAGCGTAGTTTCCTAATTCTACTTGACCGAAAGCAATATCTATAACATCATCTTCATTGTCAAGTATAACACCTAATCTAATAGACGTAAAAGTTGCACCTAAAGTATATTGTTTGTCAAACCTTTGCCATTTATCACTTATAGTTATTGTTTCTTGACTTCCTGTTGTGGTATCTCCAACCCTTAATGAACAGCTTGTAGTATTTGAACTTTTAATATAAATACTTCCCGTATAAACTCTGGCATTTGATGGGTCAGCAGTAACTGTAACTACTTGTTGAATAACTTTATTACTTCCAGATGTAGCAGTAACTCTACATCCTGTATTTGTATCAGATGGGTCTGTTATCGTATTAGGTTCTTTTGTTGCATCAAATACCACCCACCCACTATCACTATAATCTTGACTTTCGATTATTAAATTCGTTCTCTGTGGTTCTATTATATGGTGCGGACACCCTGCAACGCTACCACTAATTAAATTGTAATTTAATCGTGATATCCCACTTTCAACTGTTTCTATCAGTCCTTGTGAGTTTGTTCTTGTTGCTGAACCACTACGAGAAAAAGTAAAATCCCCTGCGCCACTTAATGGTGCTACGGAATAAAACTTTGTGCCTTGTGCGGATGGTATTAATACTAATTTTGGCTTATTACTCATATTACTTTATTCCTCTTCTTTTGGAATAGATTCATTTAGTATTTTTACGATTTCTTGTGCCAATGGCAATACTGCGATAGGCATACTGTTAATGACTTGGTTTACTCTTGTAATCTGTTCCTGCGTAATTTCCATAATTTTAATTTTAATTTTAATTTATACTGGTAAATCTTGGTACTCGTCTTGATAGTTACTTGGTAAATAACTTTCCATTTCTGCAATTTGTTCAGCACTTAACTCATCTTTATAAAAGTCATTTGCTAAAACCCATTTAAAATGTTCTTTGATTGCTTCCACATTTTCATCAGAACCTATCTGTGATAGTTGGTCTGGTATCTGTGAAGTAATTACCTCTTTGTGGCTTTCTTCTGTGTTTTCTGTTGTTATTACGTTCTTGTACATTTTTTATTTATTTATGATTTTAATAATTCAATTTCTGCTTTTAATTCTTTTATAGCTTGTACTAATACTGGTACAAGTTTTCCGTAACTCATTTCAAGCTTTTCTTCATTTTCAGAATAAACTAATCTTAAAGTGTCGTTGTCTAACTCTCTAACTTCTTGTGCTATAAAACCAAAGTCTTTTTTCCCTTTATTAGCTGAATAAAATTCTTCGCCATCTTTGTCTGTTTCTGGTCTGTTATCCCATACAAACTCTCTTGGTTGTAAAGCATCAATAAAAGCAAGTCCATATCCTAAATCTTTTATATCTGTTTTATCTCTTTCATCAGATAATGATGTTATAGAAGTAACCGCACAACGTAAAGTTGATATACTTGAATTTCCTAAAGTTACTTGATTTGAGGCATTAGCTATTGAACTTGTAGCTTGGTAACCAATAACAACAGTATTTGTTCCATTTACTGTTCCATCTGTGCTACTTCCAATGGCAACATTATTTGTTCCATTACCAATACTTTGACCAGCTAAATAACCTAAAGTAACATTTCCAGACCCAGATGTTATAGAACCACCAGATGAATAACCCACACAAGTATTAGAACCCCCCCCAACAATAGCATCACCAGCTTGATAACCCATTAAAGTATTGTTACCTCCAGTAGTCATAGCAGTACCAGCTTTATAGCCTAATGCGGTGTTATTTGAACCAGTTGTAACATCTCTTAACGCCCTACCACCCACAACAGTATTGTAAAAAGTTGAACCAGCATTGTTTTGTCCAGAATACGAACCTATATAAACATTGTAATCACCAGCTTGTGATGATTTAGAACCAGCTTGATGACCTATATTCAAATTATTATTACCACTATTAAATTTTCCAGTTCCGTAACCTAAATTTGTATTATTATAACCAGTAGTATTTTGATATCCAGATTCAAAACCTAAATTTGTATTTCCGCCTCCAGAAGTGTTTGAATAACCTGCTTGGTAACCTATTGAAATGTGTCCATTGGAAGTTGAACTCCTTGCAGCATTATCTCCAATAGCTATGTTTTGTGTAGCAGTTGTTAGAAATTGACTTGCTTCGTGACCTAAAGCTATATTATCTGCACCATTTGTATCTATTCTGTATAAAGCGTGATACCCTATAGCAGTATTTCTGTTTACCGCAGTTTTACCGCTACCGAAACCCATAGCACCAGAACCAATAGCTACGGTTCTGTAACCACTCCTACCAAAACCAGCATTATCTCCAATAAGAACTGTATTCAGTTGTAAGTTAGTTCCAGCAGTAGCACCAGCATTGTAACCAATAGCAGTGGAACGTTCTGAAGTTGTACTATTACTTAATGCCTGCTTACCTATTGCAGTATTATAGCTTCCGCTTGTAATACTGTTTAGTGCTTCTTCGCCTAAACCTATATTTCCAACTGCTCCAGAAATTCCAGATGGTATATTTATAAAGTACGCTGAATCATTTGTTAAGTCTATACTTACATCACTTAATCCATTCAAGTCAGAAGCACCTCCGCCACCACCAGATTGTAATTCTAATTTACCTGCCGAAGCGTTATATGTTAAAACATCGCCATCACTTGCTCCGCTTTGGATTCCTGGGATTCTAAAAGATGTAGCATTTACGTTTCCTAAAGTTATTTCATCATTTACAGTAGCACTTGAAGCTTCTGTGTCATAACCTATTATAATATTATTATGTCCAGTTGTAATATTATCACCAGCTTGTGAGCCTATGGCGATATTAGAATATCCACTTGTAAGACTAAATAAACTATTTTTCCCTAATGAAGAATTATTGTGTCCTGTACCAGTTCCACCAGAAGCTGCACCTGCTCCTATAAAAGTGTTTACACCTCCAGTTATATTTTTTCCAGCTTCGTAACCTATCATTGTGCTTGAACCACCAGTTGTATTGCTATATCCTGCTTGATAACCTATATTTGTGTTAGATGCTCCAGAGGTGTTTGAGTAACCAGCGTTGTAGCCTATTGAAGTGTGTCCATCGGTTGAGTTATTTCTAGCAGCAAATCCTCCAATAATTACAGAAGTACTTCCTGAATTTGAATATCCAGCATTACTTCCTATATGAACAGATAAATTTGCAGACCCAGAAGCAGACCTACCAGCTTGGTCTCCAACACTTACAGTGTTTGACCTATTTCCAGCTAACCAACCAATAGCCGTAGATGCTGATGAAGTGTTACCTCCAGCTTCTGCACCAATTACAGTATTTGAAAAACCAGAACCTATTGTTGTTAAACCTTGTCCGGCTCTACTACCTATACACACGTTGTTTAGACTTGTTGTAATAGCAACTCCAGCTCTATATCCAATTAAAATATTGTCTTGACCTGTGGTTAAGTTAGTTCCTGTGTCTCCTCCACTCAAAACAACGTTTTGACTTCCTGTTACTGAAGTTGGTACAAAACCTGCGTAAATAGCGTTTTTACCAGTTGGTATCGCGTATGGTGTTAAACCACCTCCACCAATGTTAGCAGGGTCTATACGAACATTATCTGTTCCATCATAACCAACCACAAAGTCTACATTAGCTGGGTCGGTTTTTAAAGTGAATTCACTAAATTTTTTATTTGCCATTTTTTTGTTTTTATTCTATTATTATATATTCGTCTTGTTCTGTTTGTAAAAAATCTCCATTCTCTGCTAATATTTCAAAGAAGGGTGTAGGTGTTGGGTCTGTATATGGATAGTAAATATTTCCCCATCCGTCTGGAGTTGGTAATCCCCACCAAGTACTATTGTATATTTCGTTTGCCATTTTTCTTCTTATCTTTGTTAAACTCGTTATAAAAACTATTTAGCTTTATTATGTTAACTGTTTTTGTCTTATATGTCTTTTTTTTACCAATCATTATAAAACAAAACTTGAGAATTCATTAGCATCTTTGTCAGGGTACATATCTCCATTACTGTTGTTATTATACTCAGGGTACTTATTACTGTTAAAGGAAATGTAATCTATAAACCTTTTAGTGTAAAATTCAGCTCTATCATTAATCTTACTCATCATTCTATCAATATCACTATAATTAACAGAATCAGAATCTTCCCCTCTATGTTTCGATACACCCCCATTATCTATTTTAAACATAGAAAAAGGGAGGTATTCAGATTGAGTAAACCATATTAACATTGGTTTTATGTAATCGTCTCTAAGACTTTTATAATCACTATTAGCAGGTAAATCAATATCACCTGATATTATTAAAGCTTGTAGTTTATCATATAAGTTACCTCCTAAATAATTTTGTATATGAATATCCTGTGCCACTTCAATAAAGTGAATAAGTTTATCCGCATCAGTACTACCACTAATTATTGATTTAGCCTTTAAATCTTGTATTGTTATGAATAATGCTTTCATATGCCTAAAGTCTTTCTTATTTTATTTAAAGTGCTTCTATAAGCACCTCTATCTGCTCTATCTATCATTCTTTCCCCCATTTCACTTGGGTTGTTAGGCTCTTTCAATCCTTTAGCATAAGCATTATCTGAATCAACTTGCTTACCATCTTTCTTCTTGTAAACCCTTAACTCCCAATAGTGATGACAGTTTTTTCCGCCCTTATATTTTAGCAAACTATAGTTTCTACCTTTATGACCTAACTTTTTATTAACACCTCTAAAAGACATCATATTAATATCTTCTTTTCTAAATACCACTTTTCTACCTGTTAAAACCTCCATTTTCTTACAGAAATCTCTACTATTAGGAGACTTTCTCTCTGGCATATAAGCGTATCTAATTTTATACACACCATCATCCTCAGAAGATTCTTTATCAGAATACTTGATTTCAGCCATTTTAACGGACTCATTTTCGTCTTGGTATATCTCACTATGGATTACCTCCCAATCATCGCTTAAAACCTCTCCTAAGGCTTCTAATTGGCTAATCATATCATCACCTTCTTCTTCGGAGAAGTCTTTATTTTCTTCGGCAGATAATTTTTCACCTGTTTCTTCTTCTTTTCTAATCTTAGTAGATACGTTATCTAACTCTGTAAATTCTATTGGTTGTAGAGTTACGAAATATAAATCTTGATACACCTTATTAAATTCAAGTATTTCATTTAATCCGTATATGATACCATCTTGGAATGGTCTGATAATTACGTTATCCATTAATACAGATGCGGTTCTTAACTCTTCTGCATTGTTACCGAAACCCGTATTATCTTTAATACCTAAAAGTATTGGAGATACAATTCCGTGTCCTAACATTATCTTCTCTCTTGCCTCATCAGATAAGAACTGATATTGTGCGTGAGCATCTGGTAAGTGTATAGCTTCTATATCAGCCTTAGTTTCTGCTGATTCGTTAAATGCAATAATCGCTTTACCACTATTAGAACTACCACTAAACTTTTGGTTAATCTTGCTCTCTATAGATTGCTGAGTCTCAGCATTAGGTATACCATTATTAAAGTTTACAAATAAACTCGGTTGTAATCCGTTCTCTATATTCGATAAATGATAGTTAGACACCTCTGATTCTAACTCACTATATTGTAAAGATGCTTGATAATCTACTGTAGAGTAGTAATAGAAACCACTTCTGTAAGGTTTAAATACATAAAGTTCGTTTACTTGAGATTTACTACCGTTACCAAATGTAGGTATTCTTTTAGGATTATCTGAGTTTTTACAGTCTTTCCAAGATGGATGATAGTAATAAGCCTTTATAACACCTTTAGTAGCCTTCTCAGCTCTAAGAGTCTCCATAGGAAAGTGAGATACCTTTAGTATCTTTGTTTTAGCCTTATTATATGTTAGTTGCATAACACCTTGACCTAATAACTTGTAGTCATTAACAAGTCTCTTAACCTCTCTCGGTCTAAGTAGTTTCTTCATTCTAACATAATCCTCAGGAAACAAGTCTGAATTAGTAGATTCTAAGCCTCTACCGTAAATCATATCAACAATACCATTAATACATCTACCATTAGTAGGACTGTCAAGGTATCTATCTATAAGATTATCAAAATAATCGTTATTATCCCCAAACGCAACCCACTCTTTATTGTGAACCTCTTTGATTGTAGGAACTTGGTAAGAAGACATATTGACAACTCTAATGCTATCTTTGTATTCTTTACTAACTGTATTTTTTTTGTTTGAACTCATTATATTATGTATGTGTTATCATCTACTGTACTGTAAGGCTTGTAAATTGTGCCATTACCTATCTCGTGTTTCTCAGTTACCCTTTCAGAAGCGGTCTGAGAAGTTATGTATATCTTGTCTCTATACCAAAGCTCACTATCTTTAGATATTTCTAAGTAATAAGTAGAATCCTCTTCAAGAATTGCAGACTGAAAAGTAACTTGAGTGAAATTAACTATATTGCTAAAAGTAGCATTTGTTATAGATTCCTCTTTACCATCACCATCTCTTCTTATGTTTAAAACAAATACACCTGACAAGCTTGAACTTCTAGGTGCAATAGTTATTGTTTTATCTCCTACTGTTGGTTGTAATATTAACATACTATGATAACTAAATAATTTATTTTTGTTTTATTTAATAAAAAAACCCCACCAAAAGGTAGGGTTTAGTTTAACTGATAAATTACTATTATACAATAGTAAAACCAGCAGCTGCAATGTTTTCAGCAGCAGTATTACCTGCAGATGCAACATTAATAAAGTTAGCAGGTGCTTTTTCCATACCTGTAAAACTTAGAGTATATCCACTCATATCAGCCATAGCTCCTCCTGTTACTACAGTACCTCCTGTTACGTCAGCACCATATTCAGCTCCAGCTAATAATACATTTCCGTTATTGTCTTCAACAAGAATGTTTGGTCTTCCGAAAGATAATAATTTAATAGTATTGTGGTCTTCTTTAGTTAATTTTTTAAGTGTCAACTCTAACACTTGCTCAAAAGCAGTAGTTCCATTCTCTCTACTTGATTGAATGTTTTCTGTATAGGTAGAGTTTCCTCTAACTTCGTATTTGTAAGCACTTGGACTACCAGCGACTGCATCAATTACATCTACATCTGTAGAATCGTATGTTATACTGGTTATGTCTCCAAAATTCACAAAATAAACAGCATTGATTCCTCCAACACTATCTTTACAAGGTTCTGTTCTACCTGAAGTAATATCACAAGCCATAATATTTATTTTTTAATTATTAGTTATAAAAAAGGGTAGGCAGATTGAACACCTACCCCTTTAGTTTTAATTGAGCTAATTATTAGTTAGCAGAGTTGGTGATTCCGTAAGTTACGATGTCTTCAACAACTCCGTACTGTACACCAGCAGTAAATCTCATAATGATTCTTACGTTTTGAGAACCATCTAAGTCAGCCATATCTAAAACTTTTACTTCTTGGTGGTCTGATAATAAACCAGTTCCAAATTGTAAGTTATCTTTAGTAGTTGCTACTGCAGTATTTGCTGCTAATCCGTTAGCCATAAAGATTTTTACACCATCAAAGTATAAGATGTTGATATCTTGGTTGTTTCCTTGAGAACCTACACCAGCAGCACCTTGTCCGTTAGCTTGGAATCCACCTAAAGCTCTTTTGTAAGCTCTAAAGATGTTTTGAGAAACATAGATGAATAAGTCATCTCTACCATATAAAGCAGAAGGAATTGCATCTACTACTTTACCTAACTCATCAACAACGTTAGCAGCAGTTACTGTAGTTCCTGCAACCTCTTGTGCTGCTGGTAAAGAAGCATCAGAAGCTAATAAAGTAGAAAAACCATCAAATGAACCTTCACCATCAGCTCCTGCCCATATGTTTTGCTCATTCTTTTGTGCTACTTTAGCAGCAACATAAGAGATTAAGTAGTCTTGGAAAGAAGATGGTAAGTTGTCAAATGCAGAGTATCCCATTTGGATTGCATCCCAATCAGAACGGAAATCTTTCTTACATAATTCTAAGTTAACTTGTAATTCCTTTGGTTCAAGGATTCTTTCAGTTAAAGTTAAAGTTGAAGTGTCATTGAAGTCGCAAGTACCATTCTTAGTGATACCATCTAATTCCAATCTTTTAACAACCTCTTTGAACTTTACGTTTGGTCGGATAGTTAATCCACCATTTGCAATAGTGTTACCAGAAAGTAAAGCAGCAGAAATATATTTCCCTGCAAATTCTCCTGCGTAAGTTGTAGTAATACTTGTTGTAGTAGCCATTTTGTGTAATTTTAATTAAATAACATTCTATTAACTCTCTCTTCGATAGTCATAGATTTGTTTGGGTTTGATAATAAATTCTTTTTCTTTTCGATTTGAGCCTCTGGAGAATGTACAACTTCTTCTACATTTTCAGATAGCTCAACCTCTTCTTGTTTAGATAACTCTTCAGGAACTTCTTTAGCTTCTCCCATTGGTTTATCTTCGATTAATGCTTTAATCATAGCAAGTAGTTCTGATTTTACTGCTGCTAACTCATCAGAAGTAGCGTAACTCATTTCAGGAGCTTCAACTTCCTCTTCGATTACAACCTCTTCTTTAGGTTCTTCAGCAAGTACAACCTCTTCTACTTCCTCTTTTACTTCTTCAGTTACTTCCTCTGTAGATAATTCTACTGATTCTTCAACTGCAACGTCTTCAACTTTCATTTCTTCTTTAGAAAGATTTAAAAGCTCTTTAACGTTGTTAAGGATTTCTGTCGCTTTCATACTTATTGGTTTATATTAATATAACTATTTAAAATTTTACTGTCGTATTTTTACTCTTCTTCTTGCTTATGAATTGAGCCTATACCTTGCTTCCAATACTCGTCTGCATTGCACTTTCTTTTCTTAGAGTACTTATCACATTCTATAGAGTAAGTATTCTTACATTTGCAATATTTAGCTCTCATTATCTATCTTTTTTAGTTTACTGATTGCCCAATTAACACCTGCTGAACCACCCCAAGCATCCCACATAATACCACCACATCCTTCTGAATAAGGTACGTCTTTATGTTGCTGATGTCTTTTAAATGATGCCATTCTTGCAATAGTATCTCTACTCAAAGGCTTTCTATTAGCTAACTGACTTGCTCTTGTCCATCCAACACTCGTACCACAAGAACTTCCATTCTCTTTTTTGTACTTTAATGCTCTCTTTGCATTATTAGTTGCACCTTGTGGATAATCGCTATAAGACTTTAATTCTTGTTCTTCGTAATTCTTAGGCTTAGTGTGTGTCCAACCTTTCTTAGTATACTTATCGTGTTCCTCTTCATTAGTTATTTCAACACTTTCTCCTGTCTCAGGATTATACATAACGTGAGGGTATTCTACTAAATCTTCTTTTAACTGTTCATCTTCAATTATTAGTCTCTTTATCTCCTCTAATACACTACTTGCCTCAACCTCTTCAATATCCTCTACGTTATCGCTAAACATACCCTCGATACTTAATCCTAAGTATTTACCTTGTTTAACATCTTCCCATACATCATCATTATCTATCTTCATAGTAACTGCCCAAGCACCTTTTACTGCATTTAATCCGTATAAAGCAGTTTTATCCTTTTCAGGGTCTTCTACTATCCAAGATTCTATAACAGATACACCTCCTGTAAATTCAGCGTGTTCTAAAGTTGTATTATTGTTTTTAAGTCGCTTTAAGTATAGCTCAGACGCTTTTCTTACAGTTTCGGTAGAGAACGTTATATTGTACTCATAATCTCCCTTACGTCTGTATATGAGCTTATTTGGCACTAATGCTAAACCGACAATTATTCTTTTTTCAGAATCAACAGTCTTAAATTCTACCTTATGTTTACTTAAAGCTACAAAATTTTCTTCAATAGCAGGAAACTCAACCAAAGATATAGCCTCTATTCCATCTTCCTCTCTTGATTCGTCTATAAATAACTCTATTATATCTAATTCTTCCATATTTAACTTATTTATATTATGTATAACTTGTTTTGTTTTATTTTGTTTTATTTTAAGTACCTGCTTGACCCACAATCATACCATCTAATTGTTGTTGAGTAGTAACGTCTCTTGAAACAACATAAGCTTTTAATGGTTTGCTGAATTGTGTTTGTATTGTTTCTACAAGCTGATTCCCATTAGACATTCCTACTACGTTAAAAGCAGGAGCTGTACGACCACCACTTGCTCCACCATCAATACCACCAGTACTTGTGCGTATAGGTGTTTTAGCTGCTGATGTTTGAAATTTTTGTCTTGAAATAGTTGCTACTTGTGCTAAACCAAACGCAATCGTAGGTAATGCTTGTGCTAATCTTGCAAAAAACCCACCTTTAGCATCCTTCATAACACCTATGGCTGCCGCCGAAGTATCCATTAAAGCAGTTGCTATATTTGCAGCTTTATTCATATTAAACTGCTTTTTAGCTATCTTTTCTTGTTTTTTTCTTAATTTCTCATCATTTATAGCTATTTGATTTTGTATTTTTGCTCTTTCTTCTTTTGATAGGTTCTCGTTAAGTAATCTATTATTTAATTCAGCATTTAAAGCATTTGTTTTATTAGCCTCAATAGTCATTTCTCTATCAAATTGAGCATTCATAAAATCAGTCATAGTGCCTAATATTTTCTTTGATTTTTCAATGCCTTCTTGAGTTTCAGACAACTTATCTTCTAAAGCCATTTGCCCTGCAACCTCTTCATTATACTTCTTTATAGCCTCTATAGTCTCATCACTTAATTTAAAGTCTAATGCTTTGTTTATATCTATTGGTTTTTTACCCAATTCAATATTCATTGCTTCAGCGACAGCTTTTATTAGTTTTTCACCAAATTTAACTTGTTTTTTAATGCTGTCTGGTGTTATCAAAGCAAAAGCTTTCTTCCTTTTATTTTTCTCTTCAATTTCATCAATCTTGTCTTGAAGTGCATCTATTTCAACAGAAAGCCTTTTGTAGTCTTCTGGTGTTTTTGATAATACCTCTCTTCTTTTCTTTAATATACTTAGTTCGTTTTTTAAACCCTTTAAACTATCGGCATCTGCTTTTGTCGCATCATCTTTACTTTCCTTATAATCATTTACAGCATCAGCACTTGTTTCATATATCTTTAATATTTTAGATTGTAGTTCTATTTCTCTTTTTTGAATTGATTCAAGCATTTTTCTCTTACGAAAAGCACTTATTCTTCTTTTTTCTAAAGAAAGTCTACGTTCAGTAAGAGTATTTAATTCACGTTCATAATCATTTATCTTATCAGCATTTTTTAACAATTCTTCATCAAGAATTTTCTTGTCTTTTAATAACTTAATATAATCTTTTATATTAACATTTAAGTCATTGCCTAATACCCTTGCTAATTCCTCTACTTCTTGTCTGAAATCACTTGTTGCTTTTTCCGATTTCTTTTGACCACCAGCAAAAAAGTCAAGAGCAGATACCGCAGTAGTAATAGCTAAAACAATACCAAGGGGACCCATAAGAGCTTTCCACATATCCTTTAATGCGAGTGTCAAACTGCCTGATGTTTTTACTGCAAAACCCATTTGAGAAACCAACTGAGTGATGTTATTCGCCATACCACGAATACCATAAGGTGCATCTGAAATAACCCTACCAAGTTCCATTACAGATGAGGTAGCACCCCCTGATGCAGTTCTTAGGTTTTGATTAGATTTTACCACACTATCTAACCCTTTTTTAAACGTATTAAATTTAGTTGAATCAACTGTTTTAGCAAAATTACCAAACTCTTTTCTAAGTTCTTGTACAGGTACTTTTGTTGCTACAATTTGACCTTTAAGATTTCTTACTGTAGCTACTCCTAATTCTGCATCTACAGTAATTTTATAAACAATATTTTCTGAACTATTTGCCATTTGTTAGTCTTTTTCTTTTTATACTTGTTTTTAATTCTTTAAAGTTTGAAGGCATTTCATATAAACCTTTAGCTATATTAATATCCTTATCTTCAATTAACCATTCTTTATCCCTAAGTAATTCTAATGTTTCTCTTATCATTATATGTCGATTAATAGTTCTATTTCTGATTTACCTGTATAAAAATCTGTTTCTATTGAATTAATCTTATAACTCTTATCTGAGATAACGAATCTATCTGCCAATGTGTATTTGTACAATATCCTTAAAGGAAGATAAGCAGATACTTTTGTTATTCTATTTGAAGCACTAAACACACTTGTTATATAATTTCTATAATACGCTTGAAACAATGTATTTGTAAATCCAGTATCTGGAGGTGTGTTTAAAAAAGCATATTCATTATATTCTTTATAAAAATTCATATTATACGAACTTGTTGAAGATGATAATGCTACACTATTTGATGGTATATTATAAGTGTCTACTTCATCTTGGTCTGTTTCAGAATTCAAAAAAGAAATAGAATTTTGATTTACTTGTCTTATTGGATAAAATAACAAAGGTTTGCCTACATAAGATTCTTGATTATCATCAACAAACCAACCATATTGAACAGTTGTAGCTGTTATTCCATCATCTTCATCAATTAACCTTTCGTATTTCATTTGTGCGAATGGTGTTTTAAGTTTATAAATACCACCATCTAATTTTATTGAACCAGTGTATTCTGATTTACCCCACGTTTTATTGAATTTCTGTTGATGGAATGCGGCTAAAAATGTTTTTGTATCTTCGTGTTGGAAATTTATTTCACGATATGGTAAAGCTACATTGACTTGACTTTTACTAACATCTATATATTTAGTTATGTCATAAGAAGAACCACCACTGTAAAAACTATCTAACGTCTTTACTATAATTTCATTTGTAGATTTATCAACATAAGCTGTAAGATTAAACATTTTAAATAATCCAGTTAAAAAATCAATTACCTTCATATCTGGAATCTGCTGAGTAATATCGAATTCAAATGAACTTATATATGAGTAATTAGTTATTGTATAATTTTTTGTGTAGAAGATTGGATTTACAGGGTCTGTATAATCATATTTTATTACTTCAAACCGAATGTCTGAAAAAGTTGGACTAAAGTCAGATTGAATATATGCAGTATAAAGTGCGCCTTCTTCTATCTCATCACGAGGAACACTTGTTATAGCTTGTGAGCCAGATGTAATGTCCCCACTATTAGCAACCTCAACACCATTTTTTCTAATTGAAATTCTATAAGGATTTGTACTTGATGTAGTACTATTAAGCCTTATATCAGAATAAATAAATTCTGTTGGAGAATACAAAAGTAATTCTAAAGCATTGTCATACATCGAAGAGTTAGTATTCGCATCAGCATCATTAGCAAAACCATCTATTAAACTTTCGTTTAATCCGCTTAAATTTTCTACCTTTCCTTTTTTTCTATGCAACCACATAAACAAATTATAATAAGGTGCATTTGTATTTACAAAGAAATCATTACTAAATGTAATTGAGTATCTTGTTTCAATAGCCTCAATTATTTTATGTAAACGAATAGCGTATTTTAAATCCCTATATGATACTCCGTGAACGTGTCCAGTATTCCAAGCAACATTTCCAGTAAAATTCGCTGAACTATTTGAATCATATCTTAATTGTTGTGTGTGTGAAATTAAGGGTACAATTACATCGTTTGTGGTTGGGTCTGCTTGCAGAGAGGCTTTTACGTTTACAGCATCGTATGTTTTACTTAAATCCGTTAGGGATGTTAGACCAGATAACTTATCATCACCCAATAATTCTTTTAGAGTAATTGTATTACCGAAAAAAGTTACCCTATATGTATGTGCAACATTATTTTTTAAATCAACCCCTTCAAGTTTGATATAGCCATTTTTAAAAGGTATAGAATTTAACTCTATACTTGCAGACACTAAAACCCTTGCATCAAAACCATCTTGAATATCATTATTGTAATAATGTTTAAATATCTTGTTATTAACTTTACTTGCAGGAATGCTAAATGTTTGTGAATAAGCTGTAAAAACCTTACTAATATCTTTAACGTTCTTTACAGTATCAGTAATACTAATATTAACGTCATCAAACATATCAGCTCTTTGACCCTCTATATATAATTGAGTTATTTGCATCTATCTAATGTTATTTATAGTATCAAATGATTTATCAAAGTCAAATGTGTAATCTACTAACTTATCATTTAATGATGTCTTGTATGTAATATCACTTGTTTTAACATTTATTGGCAACACTTGTTCCCCTTCATCAGTTATATTAGTAACCCACACCTTCTCGGACAACATCATTTGCTTAAATACTTCATTGTAATCTTCACTTAAAAACCCACTGCTTAACGTAACAGATTCCTTCCCCATCACATTAAAATCTCTGTAAACGTGATTATCGACAGAGTAACCTGTTACACCAGAAGTTGTGGTTAATATATTTGACTTGTAAGATTCTTTACTAACATTCATTTTCTCTACAGACTTCTTAAAGAAATACATATCTTGTAAAGCACCAAACTTATTCACGAATGTTACCTTTTTAGGCTCGTATTTACATTCTTCTAAAATCTCTACATTTATAGTTTCAATACCACTACTGTCTGAGATAACTATTTTATCTACTGCTCCTATTGAATATTCATTAAAGTACGCTTCTAAACATTTGTTTGGCTCAAAACTTGTACCACCACTTTCTAAAACCCTTTCTTTAAATGAATCCCAATTAGTAGAGTTTCCATATATGGAAACATATTTTATTTGCTCTGAACTTTGACTACTTGATGTAAACGTCTGAGTTGATACAATTTCATTGTCCTTTAAGAAAGTAACTGTTGGATTTGATTCCGTGTATATAGGAATTCTAAAGGCATTATCTTCTAAAACAAATAGCTTTCTGTTTGTAATCATTACAGGATAAGAAGTGGTTGATTCCTCAAAATAATTATAACCATCAAAAGCAATATTTGTGGTATTTCTTGTTGTTATCACTGAATCAGAAGAATCGTAAATAGTCAATGTATGCTTAACCCATACACCCTGACCACTATAATATCCGTTAAACGTTACGTTTAAATAATCTCTTATTAATTCAGCAGTTTCAAATATTATTGTTGACAACCCACTTGTTGTAACTACCGATTTCCTTAAAGTATATTCAGGTGATGATGGAACAGTGTTTTCATCCCCTGTCCAAATATATATTTGCAATATACCATAAGATATGGTTGTAATAGATGTAATAGTTTCAAAATATGGACTTCTTGCTTGTATTGCCATTAGTTAATTGATTTTAATTTATCAAGGCTTAACAGTATGTCTTTTCTGTAACCCTCTTTTAATATTGTTTTTATTTGTTCTTTTGTTTGTTCTTGTACTGCTTGTATAAATCCACTACCCTTATATCCAAATCTCTTAGAAATACCATTCTTCTTTATACCTCTCGCTATTGCATTAGCTATAGACCTGTTAGTATAACTCTTTATTGAAACATATCTTCCTTTTTTATCTCTTGGCTGTATACCTTTGTATTTCATCCAATCCAAGATAGAATCTACAAACTTAGGACTAACTCCTTTAGAATTACTCTTGTTTTTTATACCATCAGATAAAGCATTTGCATACTGTTCTCCAAAGATGTATAGCTCATTATCTTCAACCCTATATCTAAAAGACCTATCTAATTCACCAGAAGCCTTAAACTTATCATTCTTAGCTTCTTGCTTTAGATTCTTTCTTATAAGTTTACCAACCTCTCTTAGAGCTAATTTTAGGTTCTCTCCTTCCATTAGCAGATGCTTATGCCATTAGGAACTTCTATTGATATATCTACACTCCAACCAGCTAACTCATTACTAAAACGTTCTTTAAATGGTTGTGCAACAGGCTGTGTTGTTACTTGATAATTAGCTTCAAACAAATCGCCTCTCATCAACTTCATTATTAAAGAATTTACAACTTGAAACTGAGTATTTAAAACATCTTGTAAGTTATCATTACCATAGAACAGTTCATAATCAGATTTTTTAGTATTGTAATCAACTATATCAGAACAAAGTACTTTAATATCAAAAACAACTGTATTTCCCCTGTAGTTAGCACTATCTATAAGTATATGTGATAAAGGGAACATAGTTGTCTTATCTAAATCAACATCAGTTATATCACCATAAGTAACAGTATTAACTGATGGATTTGACAACAGCTCATCTTTTATAACGTTTAATATGTCGTAAATGTGTGTCATTTTATTTTTTGTTTTAATATTTTACTCTCTAATTCTGATTTTTCCTTTATAAATTCTAAATACATTAAACATTGATGTAAAGGAAGTCCTGTAACTTCTCCGATTCTTCTAACATCTTCTCCAGCGAGAGTAAATATTGCTTGATAGTCTCCCCATTTTCTACCGAAAGCTTGTCCTGACATCCCTCCTGTTTCTTCTGTAACTCTTTGAGTGTATAAGCCATCGTATAATTCCCTAATTTTGTCGCTAAACGATAAAAAAAAACCCTTGCACTAAGTGCAGCATCTAATGGAGTGTCTCTCATTACATCAGCCATATACTCCGTACCCTTGTAATCGTGTATAAGATACTTGTCCTTGCTCTTGAACTTAATCGGTCTGTAAAGAACTGCCATTGCTTTATGGTAGTTATCATTATCAAACATATATTTCTCTAAGTCTATAAACTCACCATAACTCATCTTATCAAAGTTAGGTATCAGACCAAACTCAACAACAACACCATCAGTTCCTTTTAAACTAAACTTATGTACGAGTTCAGCTTTTTGATTTAAAACATATGATAAATGTTCTAAAGTCTCATCAAACACATTTAAACCTATCTTATCAATGTCTGATAACTTTACACCACAGAATATCTCTAATATTTTTTTGTTTAGAAATTCGGTAGCATTTTTATCATCCTTATTCTTTTCGTAGATATTAATATATCTTTGCCATTGACTTAATTTAATTTGCCTTAAACTTGTAGGTATATCAAACTCCATAAATAAATATTGTTATACTAAGATAACTTAATTTATTTTTTTTGTGTTAATTTTTGCTATAATCAATAATTTTACTTATATTTGCGTAAGAGATTTAACTATGAATATTTTAGACGAGAAGTTAAGTATTAGGTTTATGAAGTTTAAATGCTTAGACACTAATAGAATATACAGAGTAGTAGAAACTATATCTACATTTGATTTAAAACAACCTCATTACTTCGATAAAGTTAAGGAGTGTAAAGACACAGTAAAAAGAGACGATGGTCTTAGAAGAACGTTTATGAGAGAGCAATTAGGTTATAGGTTTAAGAATATAGAAGGAATAATAAGTAAATACTAAAACGATAATTATGAGTAACAAACAAACAACCAAAGAACAGATTGCATACCTAAAATCAGTATTGCTATCTCAATTACTATTAGAAGCTAATGAAGAACTTGTGGCTACCAACAGGTATAAACAAAACCTAAAACAACAGATAAACAGGACTAATAGTATATTAGAACCTATCGTTAGGGAAGAGTTTGATAGTGTGTACAAAACAGACCCTGAGATGACAACTAATATATTAAACAAGATAGAATCACTTGTAAATAAAATATCATCATACCAGATAGAAGAGTTGGTAATGCTTGAATCAGTTATAGATAAATATGAGAACAATAGAGAATGGTTCTTGAAGTATGCTGAATCTGATTTTTTAAGACTTGATTAATATGGAATTCAAGCTAAACAACCTTGAATATGCTTGGGTAGGCAATGAGTTAAGACACATAGCAAGTGGAAACAAGTCTGATAAGTATTTCTTAGATGAAGACTTAACTATACCTCTTGTATTCTGTAAAGGTGTTAAGATAAAGAGCTACTGGAGAAAAGAACCTAATATAGATGACTCTGTTATTAGAGACTTCTTTGGTTCATCTGAATCTGTAGAACATTACAATAAGAAGATAGAACTATCTAAATCTTTGGAGTTACAGTTCGGTAAGCATTTAATTATAGGACACTCCTCTAAAGTAGAGTATAGGGTTAAATCTATAAATAAGATTATAGACCTAATATTCTTAGATAAGAATGGAGATATTCTTGTAGGTATTGAGGTTTTATGCACAAACAAAAAAACATATAAAGACATTAAAAAGTTTAACGAAGTAAAATTCCCAATATATGAGTATAATATTAACACAGGAGAAGTCTATCCAATTAGCTCAGGATGTACTAATACAGAAGAAATTAAAGTTTTGTCAAGACAGGTTAGAGAAATTGAGACAAGTATCAGCGAAAATAAACCAAGACTTATTAGAGGCAAGAGAATCTTATTCAGACAACAAAATCGTATTAAAGCACTTGAAAGAGGAATTAAAAGAGTTGATAATAAACGCAAGAAAATCTGGAGAGACTACTACAAGTTTAAAGAAACAGCAGAATATCTATCAGATGAAGGATTCGATAAAGTTATACAACAGCAAGACTCAATTATTACATCATTTCAGAATAAAATTAAAGAATATAGAGGAAAACCAGAAGAACACAGGTTGCTTGAAGAAATTATGGGAATCGAAAAGGATATTGAGAGAACTGAAAGAGAATCAAGAATACTACAAGGAAGTATTGCAAAAGAAAATAGAAGAGAATACAATCTTAGAGAGGAATTTAGAAAGGATGTTAATGCAATACAATAAACGCAAATAAACTAAAGTATTATGGAAAGAAGAAAACTAATACAGAAACTACAACAGTTTATTGACATCTTACCATCAGGTAATAAAAAAGAAGAAGTTAAAGATGATTTACTAAACCTAAAACTAAATAAAAGCAAATACCATAACGTAATAATATTTGATAAGTATAAGAAAAATCTATAGTAAGTATCTATACTATATTATTTATTTATAGTAGCAAAACAAAAACTAATTATTTAGTTATCTTAATATACAGAGTTGTAGTTCTCTTTAACCTACCAAACTTTAGTCATAATCGTAAGGCTATTGGTTCAGATACATTAAGTCTCCTTAGTAATTGCATCTATAACCTTTATAGTCTTCGTAGCACCCAATAGATATTCAAACTAACGAGCATACCAGTTATATCAGTTAACTAACAATTAACATCCATTAAGACTTTAGGAGGGTGCATATCTAACCATCGAGCATATAATTATATTTTCAAAATTAGATTACCTGTTTATAACAAAAAGATATTTGACTATAATCAGTATTGGACTAATTATTATATTTTCAAAATTGATATGTCAGTTTTAAACGAAAAGATATTTGACTATTTAAGTATATCGGATATAGCTAGAATTCGTTAAAGATAGATACTACACAATCCTAATCCTTGATTTACGCCTATTTCACCCTATGGGTGGTATGTTACTATAGATTTGATATTTGAGTGTCTTAGAATG
>Ga0208013_1000512_pt1 | contig 21064 bp, 18 predicted proteins | sample 16_taG_FD_184091 | JGI IMG/M metagenome (GOLD analysis project Ga0208013, IMG submission 184091) | Marine viral communities from the Subarctic Pacific Ocean - 16_ETSP_OMZ_AT15313 metaG (SPAdes) (version 2) | ecosystem: Environmental > Aquatic > Marine > Oceanic | place: Pacific Ocean | collected...
CTAGACGTGCAGGTGTGCAGGCGTGCGTGTGCCTGTGTGTGCGCTTAGGCGCAAGCGTGCGTAGGCGTGCAGGCGTGCAAGCATGCAAGCGTGTAGGCAGGCAGGCAGGCAGGCAGGCAGGCAGGCGCTCAAGCGTGTAGGCATGTAGGCATGTAGGCATGTAGGCAAGGCATGTAATTCAATTTCAATCCAAAAATCAGGATTGCAAAATAAAGCGCTCAGAGGAGACTTTTTTATCAAAGGGTATCAAAGTACCACAAAGCACCTAAAAACGCTTATATGGACGTTTAAGGCGCTTTAGAAGGCGCAATTAGGGGAAAATTTGGAAGGCTAAATTAGCCTAGGGAGGATTAGCTTAAAAAAAGGCAAAAAAAAATCCCCTCCCACAATTAAGCAGGAGGGGAAAATTTTAGGCTAGTTAGCTTTTAGCTTGCTCTTTCAAAAATTCTACAAGCTTATCAAGCTTAGTCTCAATCATCACAAAGCGTTGCTCAATAATCATGCCTTCAAGCGTAGCTTCCTCATCAATCTCCGATTGTGTAGGTTGCTCAACTAATTCAGCTTGCGTAGGTTGCTTTGAACCTAACCCATTCGTAAAGTCGAAATCGTCCTCTACGAATAAAGGCATTTTAGCTTTCTTAGCTTTAGGCGCTTTAGCTTTAGGCGCTTTAGGTTTTGCAGGCTCAACAATCTTAACTTCAGGTTCAATTGCTTTAGCAAGTTGGCTAAAAACAGGTTGGTTTGTAGCATCTTGGAATAGCTTTGCAACGTCCTTCAGTTCAGTTGCAGGTATGATGGAAACTAAAGTCTTCCTATCCTGCAATTTTGAACCTTCAGTTTCAACTGCAATCCCCTTAGCGCTTAGGATTGATCGTAACGCCTGATTTTCGTTACCTTTTTTCCTTGAACTTTCGAGGTATTTAGCCTTGATCGCATCTAGGATTGTTGGATTGATTATGTTTGATGTAGTCATTTGGGTCTCCTTTGACCTTGCTTCCCTAAACGGAGGAAAGCTAACCGTTATGAGTACCATTATTGCACCTAAATCAAAGGTTGTCAACATTGAGCAAAGAAATAGCCATTTGAACTTAAAATCTAGGTAGGACAAGCAAAATACGCCTAGAGAAATGAGGGAGAATTTCAAGCTATTTTTGCGGTTTTTCTCGTGCATTGTTTAGGTTGTGAATATGTTCATTATTGAACCTAGGCAAGGTTAGGTTTGAACTGTAACCGTGCTATCGTTGAACCTGATCGGAGTAGGGTATCTGATGAGTGTACTAAGTCCCGCCTGCACGATCGTGCCTTAGTTATAGGCGAGGTTCGGAAAGTGTGCGCCGATCGACCGTCGGCTTATTGTATTATATATATGTGGTACCCAGAGCGCTGAGATCGTATACGGTGGTGTGGGGGTAGTTGTTAGAAGGGGGAGTGTTTTTTAGATACAGGCCGCCCCTTATAGGACGCTGTAGTGTGCGTTGTTGGTAATGCCTCTTGCAAATATCGCTAACTTCCCTGTCATTGGAGTATCGGTGTGCCGTCCCTCACCACTCTTTCTGTCCTGGAGCATCGCTTGACCCCCAGTGGGAGTAACTCTATGGGTTTTGGTCTTTTTTTTGGTGACCTGGTTACCCATTCTGTTACTGTGCGGTTACATTTGCCGTAAAAAAATTATATACTTATCTAAATTATTACGTCAAGGAGGGTTATGGCGTTAAACAATATGTTAGCTAAAAGCAGCACTGGGGTATCCGAGATAGAACGAAGGGTTTTAAAGGCTATTCCTGAGTGGAAGTTGTGGACTAGGCAATTAAAACAAGTATATATCTTGTTACCAGTGTTTGGTTCTAGCACAGACGGACTGCAAGAGATGTGTAATGAGTTCGGGTGGAGTGTGGAAGATGTCGAAAAAAAAATCGAAAGGACTCCGTCCTTTAGTAAGAGACTACAGGACTATCGTGACACTGGTCAGTACCCTATATTCCCTAGTTCTAAAAAGACCTATATAAAGAAGTCACATCTAGATACTGTATATGCGCATGAGTCTGCTGTAATTAGTTTTATGCACTTAGAAAAAGCAAAAGCACAGGGAAGTGCTGGCGTGAACTTCGCCCTGAAGATGATGGCACAAGGATACTTAGAGTTTATGGAGCCTATAAATAGTAGACCTGAGATTAAGTATTTTATGGAAGGACAAAAGCAGCCAGGTATTGTGCAAGACAATGGTCCTGCACCAGAAGCTGACTTTTCGGCAGATGGACTGCCTGACTTATCATGATATGTGGCAGGCAAGACCTAGGTTGTAAGCAACGGCTATGGGCAAACGGTTTATGTAAACAGCATCACTACTATTATATTAAACGAAAAAAAAAAGAGAAAATAGATGGCAAACTTTTATGAAGCATATCCTTGGCAAAAGGAAATGCACGAATCAAAAGCTAAAATTAAATTTGTACAGGCAGGAAGACGAGCTGGTAAAACTCGATCTGCTTTACAGGAAGTATTACACGTAATTAGACAGGCAAGTATTCAGCCAGTACAGTTCCCAGGTAAAAAAGAAAAGTTAACTGCTGAACAAGCAGGTCTTATACCCCCTATTCATATATGGACAGTAGCTCCTACACGTGCGCAAATGATGCAGGTATGGAACGAAATGCAAGCCTTTATACCCAAGCACATAGTACGTAAGACAAGAACCAAAGCACAAGGTGGCGGACGTGGTGGTGGATTTAAACAAGATGACTTGCATGTATGGCTAGACTTAAAAGATGAGAATGGGCAGTGGCTACCTAATAGATGGAGACAATCAGTATTTTGGGAACTTAAGTCAGCAGATAATCCAGAAGGTCTACAAACTGTAGGATTAGATTTTCTACACATGGCGGAAAGCCAGGATATTAAAGAGGCAGCCTGGAATAAGGTAAGGCCTACACTTAACTCACCTGGAAGATTGGGTAGGGCGATTGTTGAGGGTGTACCCCCTGATAGTACCCAGCATTGGTTTGCTAGGAACTACAAGATAGCAAAAGAAAACCCTTCTGATAGGCGACAAGCCTTTCATGCTTCCACTTTTGACAACCCCTACCTTACAGAAGATGACAGATTAGAAATACAAGAAGAAAAAGCAGCACTTACTGAGGGCATCTGGGATCGGTTTTATATGGCAAAGCAACCTGAAGGCGCAGGTAATTTCTTCAGGAATATAACAGCAGCATACTCTAAAGGCACATTTGAAATGGTGGGACCAGAAGATGGTAGACACTATGTTGCAGGTCTTGACTTAGGTAGAACTAATGATCCTACAGTTATGATAATTAAAGATAGAGTATCTAGACATTCTGTTGCACAGATAGAATTAATCAAAACAGATTGGTCTTTACAGGTAGAAACAATTAAGTCAGCCGCAGAAAAATGGAAAGTAGAAGAAGTATATATGGACTCTACAGGACTTGGTGGTAAATTTGGTGAAGACGTTTTATATCGAGAGCTTATGGAGCAATCTATTCCTGTCATTGGATATAACTTTACTCCTGGAAAAAAGTACCAACTGTTTTTAGATTACGCAATCTCATTAGAAAAAGAGACTGTTGCATTTCCACAGAGTTGGGTTAAACTAATAAGTCAGTTAGAAGACATTGCTCATAGGGAAACGTCTAATAGAGGACATTCTTTCTACACTGTATCTGGTGCGAATGATGACTGGGTTGATGCTGAATGTTTAGCATTAATGGCATGTGATCCTGCTGTTGAAACAGGAGATCAATTTAAAATGCCTCAGTCAAAAAGTGGCATAAAACCCATCAATAAAAATTATAAAGAAAAGGGTGGTAGGCTAATTCGCTGGAGACAGATGAGAAAAGAATTAGCTGAACAAGGATAAATCTATGACAATGAATTATTCAAGTGGATCGGGAGGCTTTGATCCACAAGAAGAAATAAACAGAGAGAGCGCAAACCCATTAGATGAACCTTTATTATCTTTGGAGTGGGTAGAAGGAACATTAGATGCAAAACGAAAAGAGTTCCAAGAGTTTTATGAAAATTGTGAAGAAGCAGAAGATTTTTATTTATCCAACTTTGATTTTGATGTCCCTGAAACTGGATCGCAAGTAAGACTAGGAACAGCACACTCAACAATTAATACTCTTGTTGCGCATGTTACCCCACAATTTTTAGACATATCTGTCCCTCCTCCAGGACCAAAAGGTGGCGCAAGAGCAGAACTGCTTGAGAAGTTTCTCAGGGGTGCGAATCATATGCTTGAGCAGTTCTCACCAACTCGTAGAGAGACTGCAAAACACATGGCTTTGTATGGGATTGCGTTTGAGAAAACGGAATTTGCAGCAAACAGATGGGACGATTTCCCAGAACCTCCAACTGAAGAAGAAGGAGATATATCTTCGTATCAACAGCAATTACAAGATGTATTAGACAGAAGAAATATTAACTGGCCTATAACATCTAACTGTATAAATCCTAAAATGATGGTTTGGGATACAAACAACATACAGGATCCAAGATGGGTTATGCACTTCTACGAAATAGAAGCATCTTGGGTTAAGGCACATTTCCCGTCTTGGGACGGACCAGCAGAAGGAACGGTAGAGTTTGTGGAAACCTGGACTCACTCGCAAGTGTGTTACATGGCAGAGGGTAAGTTTGCATTAGAGCCTAAGCGACACGGCTACAAGACCTTGCCCTTTACTATGTACTGGCCTCATACAGGTTTAATGACAGATGGAAACGAACCATCTACATTATACAGAGGCATCTTGCATGGTAACTTCGATATGCTTAGAGCAGAAAGTAGATTAGCTTCTCAGTATCTAGACATTGTTGGTAATGCTGCATGGCCGACTAGAGACTTTAGTGGACCACCAGGTATTACTGAACAAGTAATGGAGCAGTATGAAGAAACTCCTGGAGCTAAAAACTTCTTGCCTGCAAACGTACAGATATCACAATCTGAAACTCCTGATCCGCCAAACTCAATTATTATTGCGCAACAAATGATGCAAGGAGCTATTGAAAATAATACTGCTCCTGCTGTATCTAGAGGTCAAAGACCAACAGGTGCGGCTAGCGGATATCATACTGCTGTATTGGCAGGTATAGCATCACTTAACTTTGGTGCATACGTAGAGGCAGCGCAACGTGGACTGCAAGATAGAAATACAATTATGTTGCACATTATTGAAAATGTAATTCAAGATAAGGTAACTGTATTTGGTAAAACAGAAACAGGACCACTTGATGCAATAGTAAGACCTAATGATATTAGAGGTCACTATATGAATATTGTTCAGTTAACCCCTACTTCTCCTGAAGAACAGGAGAGAAAACTTAACTTGTATAACAACTTGTGGAGAACAGGATTTATAGACCAAGACTCAGCACTTAGAAAAGCAGGTGTATCTAATGCACTTGAAGTTAGATCAAAACTATTAGCTGAAGGTTTCTTAAAGAGTGAACAGGTACAGCAAGTATTGCAAGGTGAAGCTGCAAGAAGGATACCATTGTTGCAACAGATAGTAGAAGCTACAGGTACAGCTACAGGCCAAGAAGCAGAACAGATAGCCCAAAATATACTAAATACGCAAGGTGAAACGCAATTACCTAATGCAGGTAATTTTTCTACTGGTAACCAACCAGCAAGAAGCCCAGCTACAGAAGCTGGCAGAGTAGAACAATCAACTAGACCTGTTGTTCCAGGTTCTCTTAGAGAGCAGGAACTTGTCGGAAGACAAATAGCAGGGCCAAGAACTGGCAACAGGAGAGTTCCAGGTAGGGACTTACCGCCAGGTATGGGGAGATAATGGCAAAGGCAAAGAAAAACAGCGCAATAGATTTAGCTTTTGGAGAATTTGATACAATCATTGATACTTTTTTCAAAGAGGCATCTGCAAGTTTAAAAGACTTAAATAAACCAGAAGATCCAAAACAACCAAAACAACGAAAACCAAGGTTGCCAAAGTTTAGCAACCCATTTAACGTATAGATATGATATTTAGATATTACATAATAGGTGAAGACGGAAGGCCTTATGAACAGCAAGTAGAAGTTCAAGATAGACAAGGCAGGACTTACCTACAACTTGAAGCTGATGCTCAAAGAATAATAAACGATGAACTTTCTGAAAGTGGTGCTATCCAAATAACTTTACCAGATGCTGGCAAAGGATTGGATAGGTATGTTCCAGAAGTTCAAAATAATTTTGACAAAAAATCAGGAACAACTAATGTAGGCGGAAGAACTATAAATCTAAGTAATCCTAATTTTCCAACTATGCTAGAAGGAGGAACATCTCCTTTGCTTCAATCTGGAACTAATTTGCCACCAGCAGTTGCACCTACTATGCAGTTGGCGAGTTCCGAAGGAGCAAATGGTCAAACATTTTACGGAGATGTTAATACAGGTTATGGAGCAGGAACACCTGGAATGGCTGACAGCAGAGGAACAACATCTGCTGGAAACACTCCATTTAATATAGATGCAGCATTAGCAACAGGTGGGTTTACTCAAGGAATGAGTCCTGTAGCACCTGCTAATACTTATGATCCAACTAATCCATTAGCTTCTGGCGCAGGTACAGCACCTGACCCTTATGCATGGAATCCTGAATTTTCAAGACCTGACACAATAGATACTAGACCTGGAAGAACTCCTTTGACTCTTACTGGAGGGCAATTCGATTTTATGACTGATGAAAGTGGTGGATCTATACAAGGCTTTGAGAGCGCTGCTGCGAAACAAGCTGAAGAAGAAAGAATAGCAAGAATAGAAAGAATGGAAAGAGAAGCAGAAGCTAAAAGACTAGAAGAAGAAAGAATAGAAAAAGAAAAAGCTGGTTATTTAAGTAATAATAATCCTGTAAAAGATCCTATTGTAGACAAGGTTTCAGGTGGTGGTGATTGGGTACGAAAATTAGTAGATAGTAAGACATCTCCAGATGGAACATTATTAAGACAGTATGAATATACTCAATATTTTATAGATAAAAACAAAAAAAGAACAGGTAAAACTGAAACATCAAGTGCATGGTTTATAGTAAATGCTGATGGTGCAGATAATCTTCAAGATGCAGAACAATTTGAACTGCCTATTACTGAAGAAGCATGGAACGCTAATAAAGGCGTATTAACTTTAGATCCTAATGATATTTTATTCTTTCAGGTTAAAGAGGGAGCCATGAAAGATGAACTAGAAGAAGCATGGATGAGAGATGCAACTTCTGTAGAAGTTGATGTTCCTGATTGGTTTGAGTCTGTACTTAACGCTAATGGTAGATCAATAACTCCTACAACAAATATTGATGGGCCTAGAGATAAAAGAATTATATATGACTTTAGATCAGGAGAGTTTGATCCTACTGCGACAGGAGGTCCTCCACCAACAAAAGGATCACCAGAAGGTCCAGATCCAAAGATTACTGAAGATCCAACGATTACTGAAGATCCAGCAGCTGGTGCAGGTGGTGGAGAAGATGCTGGAGGAGGAGGATTAGGAACATTTGATCCTTCATTTGATTATGCAACAGGAGAACAGCTTCCAGGAGGTCCAGGAGGTCTAGGACAAACATTAGATCAAACTACAACAGATACAGGAATAGGTGGAAATATTATTTCCGTTAATCCTGTAATTAATTATCCAGGTGATGCTTTATCTGATTTCTTGGGGGCAGAAGGCTTTGCTATTCCAAGAGACTCAAAAGGCGACCAGATGCTACTAGACAGATTGACTGTACTGCCAGGATTTCCTGTTGATTTCTTAGATCCATCAAATCTATTTGTTGAGGTTGTTGAAGAAGTTGTAACTATAGTTCCAGGTGAACGTGAAGGCGATCCACCTATAAGACAAGTAGAAACTAAAAGAAGGTTTGAAACTAATCCTGCTATAAGTGCTACTCTAGAATTATATGGCAATAAGATTAAGCAAATTACAGGTTCACAAGAATCTATTGATAGAATTATACAATCTCAGATTAATGCTTCTGGTGGCTTATTAGGACCAGCATCAACATTATCATCAGAAGAATATGAAAACCTAGAAGTAGGTTTGAGAAATGTAGCCAGCTCAGGTGGAAGATTAACTGCACAACTTAAACAAGGCGCAGATGGTCTTTCAAAACTTGTTCAGGAACTAACACCATTAGGTAAACAAGAACTTACGCAAGAAGCACTAAGACAATCTGGTGGATTGCTTGGTGGTTATTATACTCAAGATGAAAAAGGTGAGGAAGTATTCCAAAGAGGTTTAAATCCTGAAGAATTATTAAATAATCAGAACCAACAAGAACTTCTTAGGATACAATCACAGAACTTGCCTGATTTGGTTGCATCTAGATATGGTGCTTTAGATGCGCAGAATCAAAGAAGATCTGCAATCTTAAATCAAATATCTAATATATATCAGAACCCAACACAGTTAGCTGCTATTGTGCAAGCTGGTGGTGGACCATTATTGCAATTACAACAGGAACTTAGAAGAACTGAACAATCTGTTCCAGGTATTCCAGCATATCCTACATCACCATTATTAGGCGCAGGAACAGGAGCGCAAGCTCAGGCAGGTACTCCTTTGCCACCAGGACAATCTGGAGATTCAGGTATACTGCCACAGGAAACTGTGCCAAATGTTAACCTAGATCCTACAAATATAATTGGTTATGCAGATGGTGTCCCAATTACAAGAGATAACGCTGTGCCATTTAGTGGGAATGCTGTGGTAAATCCTGCAACAGGTATGACAACAGGTTTGCCATTAATTCAAGAATATAATCCTAATTTAAGTGAAGCTGGATTTAATCAGCTTACACCTATACAACAGCAGCAAGCACTTGGATCAGCAGCAGTATTTGGAAAGACACCAGAAGAAGTACAAGAAGATTTATTAGACTTTACTCCATTAGGTCAAAGACAAGCACTATACGGAGTTGGAGGCACATCATCAGTTTTGGGTAGGTCATAATGCCAATTAACCCAGAGCTTATGAGATTAGTTAAAGCTAGACGAAATAGAAGACTAGCTGATGAAGCAATGACCATTGCTAATCAAGAAGAAGAAAAGATTGAGCCAGCAGACAGCAATCTAGTTGCTCAAGCTAGCCAGCTTAATACACCAGAAGGTCCTCTAGGCAATCCTTCGTATTGGTCAAAAGTTGGTGCAGGTCTTATGAAAACAGCTAAAAAACTTGCATACCCTGGTGAGGTAGGCGCAGGTCTTGCATTCCAAGCATTTGATAGTGATTCACGTAAAAGAAGAAGGGAAATACAAGATGCTACACCAGAAGATGATTTGGGAGACTTCCTAAAATCGTCTCGTAAAGCGTATCTTGAAAAAGATTTGCCATTATATGCATCGCTACCACTTGAAATAGTAGCTGATCCTCTTACATACATTCCATTTGGTTTAGCCGCAAAAGGAGCTAAGGTTGCATTTAAAGGTAAAGACGCTTTAAAGGCAGCAGGTAAAACAGTTGGTCCAGAGCCTAGGCCTTTGGGAATGATAGGGTTTGAGGAAATAATTAAATCTAGCGATGCCCCACTTAAAATATTAGAAAAAAGCAGAACAAATAAAATTGCAAGACATGCAGGTCCTTTGAAATGGGCATTTGGAATTGCTAAAGGGAAGGCAGGATTACTTGATCCTCATATACCAACAAACAGAATACTCTTAAAAAACCTAGATATCGAAAGTAAGATTTCTGGTGTTGCAACGGCTAATACTGCAAAGGTAACAGGAGTTAAACAAGCATTTAAAATTACTGAAGATGGATTGATAGAACACCCAGACGAATTTTTAAATGGTAGGCATTTTTCTAGAGGGCTAGGAACTCTTTTTAATATTCCAACTAATCAGCCTAACTTAAACACTTTTGATGATTTAGCACGATTTATGACAACAAAAAAAGTTAAACAACAATTAACAACAAAAGGTGGGGGGATTCAATTTGTATTGGAGCCAGGTGTAGGTGAAACTAGATGGCTAGATTTATTGGCTACAAAAAAAGGTCTCGATACAATTAGAAACTTTAAATTTAAAGGCGAAAAACTTTTAAATGCAAATTTAACAGATGACCAGCTAAGAGCCGCAGGTAAATTTTTACAAGGTTTTGAATCATACGGTAATGACTTAGTTAAATATAGCCCAGGTATTGATTTAATCAAGGGTGGTTTCGTAGCAAGTAAAGTTTTAAAAATAATAGAAAATGCTAACGATATAGTTGCAAAAGGTGGGGGTAAGCGATTAACTCCACCAGGTGAACTTGGAAAGAGAACATTCACAGAGGAACTAGAAGACGAAATGATAGATGCGATTGTCAACAAAAGAATTAAATACATAAGTGATCCTGATGAAGCATTCCAAATATATGGCGAAAATGCTATGAGATATATGAATAACTCAAAAATGCAAACAGATATCCAAGGACTTGCAGCCAAAAATATTGGAGATGTTAAATGGAAAGCGAGTACTACGAATGAAATAGGTGCCATGAATAAGGTTAATGTTATTTTATCAAAAGCAGCAAAAGGTGTGGAGCAAGCAGCGGATAAGTCAGGCAGGCTTGGAAGACGAGCTGGAAAAAAAGTTATTAGCCAAGCAGATATTGCTGCATTAGATAAAAATGGCTATGGGTATTTAGCTAAGATAGCAAAAGAAAACCCCACAGATTTTGAAAAAATATTATTAGCTAAGAAAAATTTAGATGCAGATTTTGCTTCAAATGGTTCAAGAGTATTTGCTAAAGAAGGGCAATCAGGATTGCCAGCTAAGTTTAATCAATTCTTCTTTACAGGAAAGAATGCAGAAAAAACGGCAGCCAGATGGAGATCAATGACTGGGCTAGCAGATGATACGCAATTTACAGCATTAGCTAAATCGGCAGGTGCTATAGGTGATGTTATAAGAGTAGGTAAGACTGGTTTTGACTTTGGTTTTATGTTGCTTCAAGGATTGCCTATGCTAGGCAGAGCTGTAGTTAATCCGTCTTTATTTAAAGTGTGGGGTAAAGCAACAACAAATGGGTTCGAGGCATTTTTTTCTAAAGAGTCTACAGAAAGATTTATTAAAGAGTTATCAGAAATAACAGTATTAGATGAAGCTGGTAATACTATTAAACTCTTAGATGAGTATGTATTAAACGGTGGACAACTATCTAAGTATGCTACAGATGTATATGCTGGTGTACCTACTGCGCAAAGGTTACTAGATAAAGCGCCTGTTGTAGGTAAGAAAGTGAGTGGATTATTAGATAGATTTGAAAGATCCTTTATACACTCTGGGGATGTATTAAAAATTAAAGGTTACCAATATTTGCGTAATTCTGTATATAGAAATGCTGATAATAAAGCAGAAGCATTACAAGGATTAACTTCTTTCTTGAATAAAGCAACAGGTGCATTAGATCCTATAGCAGCTGGTATCCCAAGAAGTCAGTCTGCAGTAGAAAGAGCATTCGTATTTTTCTCACCAAGATATACAAGAGCTAGCTTTTCATTAATGGCAGATGCGTTTAGAGGTGGAGTACAGGGAGCAGAAGCTAGAAAATCTTTATTAGGGTTAGCTGGATTTGGTATGGGTACTTACATTGCTTCTTCGCTAGCTCTAGGTCAGGAACCAGAATTAGATCCGCGATCAAGTAAATTTATGACAGTTGAAATAAACGGAAATAGAATCGGTCTTGGTTCTTTTTGGATGAGCTTTGCTAGAGCTGCAACTAAACTGGGTGACAATATGTTGACTGATGAAGATATATTAGAAGAACAACAGAATAATCCTATATTCCAATATCTAAGAGGCAGGACTTCTCCTATTACTGGCTTAGGTTATGAGATATGGACTGGTAAAGATTACTTGGGTAGACCATTTGAATCTAACATAGATCTGTTAAAGCATATAGGTAAGGCACCACTACCATTTTCGATTGAAGGAGCGTTACTTGATGATGCTTATAATAATACGAGCGAAAAACTTACTGGAGCGCCTTTTGAAATGGGAGGTATGAGAGTAAGACCTTTATCTATATGGGAAAGAAGAATGGACTTTAGAGATGAGCTTGCATGGGAAAAACATGGTAAGCAATGGAAAGAGCTAAACCAAGTTCAAAAGAAAAATCTAGAAGCTGAATCAGAAAACCTTACTAGGCTTAACGAAGATGTAAAGAAGGTTGTTGCTGAAGGCGACAATAAAGTAATGGATCAACTTGAAGTATATTACGACCAACAAGAAGTAATACAACAAGAGTATGATAATGAATTAAGAGAAGGTATATCTCTAATGCAAGAAGAACAATTCTTTACGACAAGAGAACTAAGATCAGTGATTTTAAAGACTGCTAATAATAATAAAAGAATAGCTTATGACATTCTAAATAAAAGAACAGAAGAAGGTAAAGACCTTGAAGATGTAAATACATACTTTACACAAATGGCTCAGAAGTTTTCAGATGATACACAACCAGAGGATGTGGCATACAGAGCTTTCTTAACAGATATCATTAGTAATGAAAATTGGGATAAGCCAGGCGGATATGACTGGTTGGCTAGAGATGAAGCAATAGAAGATTTTAAAGTTAAATGGGGATCAGACATATTTGCATACGTAGAGGAAAGGCTAAAGATAGGTCAGAATTTGCCACCAATAATTTCAGAATATTACAATGCTAGAAATAAGTATCAGTTTTATTGGGATGCGTCTGAACAAGCAGTTATAGAAGATATGCCATTCCCAGAATACGCACAGAAACTAAGAACAGAATATATACGAGCTACTAGCACAGAACAATTAATTTTAGCAGAAAACCCTGATCTTAAAGAAATAAATAATAAGATAAGTGCCACTAAAAAATATCTTAGAGAAGGCAATCCTGGCTTAGATGCTTTCTTGTTTAGATGGGGTTACGCTGGAAAATTAAAACACCCCAATAATATTGGTGAAGAATATTTCTGGTTGCGGTCGCAACCTATTGAGCTTTCAAATTACGATACAGGACCTGTTGACTTTACTAACCCGTAAATGTTATCTTGTTAAAAAGCGCATAGTATTGCGTAAATAGAAATAGGAGTTAAGGCAACTATGGATGATAACGAAGTTAAGGCTTCAGAAGAAACTGTTACGGCAGAACAGCAAATAGCTGAAAAAATTAATGATGCTGCAAAGACACCAGTGGAAGCTCAAGGGCAACCAGAGGAAGAAAAGACATCAGAACCTGAAACTCTCTCAGCGGATAAAATTGCAGAAGTAACTGCTAAAGCCGCAGCCGATGCTGCGGAAAAAGCATTAAATTCTTTCCAAGGAAAGTTTGCAAATCATACTGCAAATTCGCAAAAAGAGTTACAAGATATGATAAATCAACAGTTAAAACCTGTGATTGATTGGACTGAAAAAGTTGAACAGGCGCAAGTAGAACAACTTGATCCTGAACAGCAGGTTGAATACTATAAAAGTAAGTTACAGCAAAATAAAACTGCCGAAGTTCCTGAACCCGAAAAGGTAGAGGGACCTACTGAAGCGCAGAGGATATTAGCTGACACTACTAAACAGTTAATCAAAGATAATAATCTTGATATAACTGAGTTTGATGAAAGAATATGGCAAGGTTGGAATGCAAATATGACACCAGGTGAATTAGTTTCACTGGCAAATAGAAACATTCAAGGTTTAAAAACACCTAAACAATCTGCTCCAGCTTCTGAACCAGCTCAGGAAACGCCTGCGCCAACGGTGCCACCTACTACTTCTGGTGCGCCAAAAGGTCCTGGATCTAGGGTTACAACTATTTCTGATTTATCTCAAATGATGGCTAGTGGTCAAATTGATGCTACACAGTATCGTGCAGCAAAAAAAGAAATTAAGAATAAAGGCTTTTCGAGCCTTTAAAAATTAGGAGATAAATACAATGGCAAGTGGATTGACATTATCGTCAAGCTCATCGCTGTCAGATATGTCTAATATTGTTATTGCTTCAGCAATAGCAAACATAGAGCCTGCTGGTCCTACAAACCAGTTGGTAGCAAGATATGATATTCCTCAAGGCGCAAAGCAAGTTAACATTCCAGTATGGGGTAGAAACGATGCTGCTGCACTTACAGAAGGTATAGATATCGCTGTTCCGCAACAACTTTCAGTTACTGTTTCTAGCATTACTGCTTCTGAACACGGTATCATGACTTTTGTTTCTGATAGATTAGCTAGACAAAATAACGAAGACATACTTTCGCACGTTGGAGAAGTACAAGGTGGAGCTTTAGGAAGATTACTAGAAAGTGATCTTACAACTCTGTTCGATGGGTTTTCAAACTCAATCGGATCAGCAGGAAGTTTCCTTACTTACTACCACGTAGCAGGAGCAGTGTCTTACTTAAAAACTGATAACAACGCTTCTTATGGTATGGCTCCAGGAACTGCTAGTGGTGTATTCCACCCAGAGCAGATCAGGGCGTTCGTACAAGAAGTAACTGGTATCCAAGGTGGTGGATCAACTGGTATGGCTGCACAGCCAATTCCAGAAGGTATAACTGCCGAAGTGGTACAAAACTACTTTAGAGGAAATGAGAAAGCATTTGGTGTTCCAATATTCCAATCAGGTGTATTGACAAGAGATGGTTCTGGTGACTCTAAGGGTGCAATTTTCGTTCCACAGGCTTTAGCTTTGGCTATGGCTCATGAAATGGAAGCTGAAGAAGAAAGAGATGCTTCATTAAGAGGTACTGAGATGGTTATGGTTGGTGAATGGGGAGAAGCTGAAGTAGCTGATCCTTGGGGTGTTGAAATGCTCGGTGCATCAGACGCACTGTAGGAGATTAGATGACTACTCAACAACAGGATTACTTTACAAAGATGATCGACAGCAATGAAGATCACTTGTATACAACTATCTATGATGCAACAAGTGGCGATCCTTTCCGAGTAAAATCGGATAGGGTTGGTCATTATTTATCAAAGATAAAAAGGGAGTCCAAGTTGGAGGGTAAAGAATTAGTCTTCTCTGGCGAATACATACCAGCATTCGTCAAAACTAAACAAGAAATTATTGGTTCTCCGTCTTCCAGCAAGACTGAAAGGGTTGCTCCTATCAGTCAAGTTAAAGCTGGGAAACGAAGACGAGGTAGGAGAGGTAGAAAGAAATGACTACTGAATTAACAGAACGATGGGAAACCATTGTAAAAGAACTTAAGTTTGAGAATAGGTGGAATGTTATTCTTGAGAAACATCTTGAGGATAATAAACTTACTGATCTTCCTGAACCTGAGTGGTCTGATGATCCTACTATGGCTTACATATACCTGCCTGCAAAATCACTTAACGGTGAAGTTGTTAGGATGGACAAAACCAAAGCCCGAATGTTTCCAGAAAGCATCGTTGGGTATCTTGAGAAAGGCGGACTGATGAAGCTCCCTGCAAAGGTTGAAGCACCTCAGAGATCGCAATCAAAAGAGCAGCTCCCCAAGATGGAAACGGAGAAACCAAATAAACCTGAAAAAATAAAACTACCTAAAATAGGAGAATAAAACAATGACTGTAGGTACTAGACAATACGAAAGTGTTAACTCTACTACTACTACCATGTCTGGAAACGCTGATTTAACTATCACTGCAGCTAGTGATAAGTTACAAGTTGTTGATCCAGGTGGTAGTGCTAGAAATTTGGACCTTGTTTTTGTTGATAGTTCTGAGACTGGTGTAACAACTGGTTTCGCTGAAGTATACATACAAAACGAGGCTGATGCAGACGAAGGGATAACCGTCAGAGATGGAAACAACTCTGACAATGCTATCGGTGTTCTTGACCAGAACGCTGGTGGATGGTTTAGATTCGTTGGAGGACAATGGGTGTCTTCAACATCTGGACTTAACTAAAATTAATTAGTTTATATTGGGGGAGCTTCGGCTCCCCCAGAATAGGAGCAATATGGCAGAATTTACGTTTGAAAAAGAAGAACCTAAGAAAAAATCTTCTAAGAAAAAAGAAGAAAAAAAAGTAGAAGAAACTACTGAAAAATCTGAATAAGGAGAAACATGGCATTTGGACATGAAAAATTAGCAGTCGATGCTACAGTTAGGTCACTAACAGTACCTAATGATGTGAACTTTGCACAAGTAAAAGTTGAAACAGCAGCAATAAGGTACAGACTAGACGGTACAGACCCAGCAACTGCTGTGGGTGTATTAGTTAGCGCAGGTGATGCTTTCACTATATACGGCAGCGACACACTAAATAATATTAAAATGGTTGAGGCTACAAGCACAGATGCAGTTATTAACGTATCTTACGGAACTGCAAACACTGGCATACATGGCGTTATTATAAATACAGCAGCGTAATAGGCTTATGGGTAAATATACTAAAGCCAACGTAAACAACATATTTAAAGAAGAACCTGAGATATCAGTTTCAGAACATACTGTCACTAAAAAAGGCAAGAAGATGAAAATGGTAATTCCAGAGGGTAAGATTGGATATGGTGATGTAGAGTCGCACGCCCAAATGGCAGGTGATTTAGCAACCAAACACTCTGACGATACTAAGGCAGGACAAAAGGCTTATGAAGAAGTAAGAAAACATAGGTCAGAAGATACTGGTTCAACTGTAGAAGAAAACGAACTTAAAATGGCGTATGCAAAGATGCAAGGAAGAATGCCAGTAATTCAAAGTTTTAATATACAAGACCCCGCAACAGGGCAAGTTATTGCTCAAGAGTTCCTGTTTATGAAAACAGACAAGAACGGTTTAAGTAGACCGCTTAAAATCAGAGTTGATGTTCAAACAGGCAAAACAACAGAGGTACCTTTATAATGGCAACAACTACATTAAATACTATGCTTCCAGCATTCGGCAGAACTATTGGTGCCTTTATAGGTTCATTTACTACTACAACTGCTATTGGTGCAACAGGATCATTAACTGTAGTAATTTCTACAGAACTTAAAGACTCTGGCTTTACTAATGATGATGCACTAAATGACACCTTTATTAAAATTACAAGTGCTAACAATGATGACACTGTAAGGCGTGTAACGGACTATACAGCAAGTTCTGGCACAATTACTATATCAGGTACTGATTTGACCAATGATAGTAGTACAAACGCTACTTTTGAGCTTTACAGATATGATCCTGACCAACTAAGAGATACTTTAAATGATGCAAGGTTGCAATCATTTCCACGACTATACAAAGAAGTATTGGATAGAGCTTTAACTGGAGCAGATGATATTTTAAGATACCCTAGACCATCTAGCATACCTTATAACTTTGTAAGGCAACTATATGTAGAGAACAGACTTGAAGCAAAAACTTTTGCAAATAATATTGTAAATACACTTAACTGTGACTTTGAAAGTTCTACCATAGGAGATGATTGGACAACCTCAAATATTACATTGGCTGCTGAAGCAGACACAACTACCCCAGATAACTGGGTTGTATTTGAAGGCTCTCAGTCAGGAAAATGCACTGTCTCTGCAAGTAGTACAGCAACAATATTAATGACAGTTCCATCAGGAACAAACTATGTTGGCGAAGAAATCAATATAGGAATATGGGTTTACTCTAAGACTGCATCTAGAGTTTCAGCTGCTATTCAACTAGATAGTGCAAGTGTATCTTCTAGTAGTGACACACATTCAGGTAATGGATGGGAACGATTAACACATACCTTAGTAGCAGATGGAGTTAGTACAAGTATTAAGGTTGGACTATCTGCAACAAGTGGTACTGCCTTTGTATTTTACGCAGACCAGTTAATTGTTACAGCAGGACCAGCAAATATACCACAGCTTCTTGGCGCAAGGATCAATACATGGAGAGAAGAAGGTGATGACATAACCTTAATACAAGGCGCAACAAGTGATAGAAATATTCTTGTAAGAGGTATGGGGCATTTATCTTCTGTATCGTCTGGTTCAGATACTATGGAAATAGATGAAAGACAGGCTAGATATTTATATAACGTGGCAGCTACATTGTGGTTCCAGCAAGATATAGACCAATTAGATGTATCAGATTTAAATGCTGCGCAACGTAGATACACGCATTTTGCTAATCTTGTCGCTCAGAATCATGGCGCAATGGCACCTATAGCTTTATATAAAGGAGTTGTTTAATGGCTAATTCGCCTTATAGCTCTGATATTGTATTAAGCAAAACCGATGGTTCAACTAGCCAGATAGGTTTAAAGTTATTTAGAGACGCTCCTAATGTGCCAGGAGGATGGAGAATTGACCATGTGTCGCCAGCTCCTCCAAGACAGGCGACCGACTCAGCTAACTATCAGCAACAATCCCCAGACATTGGTCTTGTATTAGATCAAGACTCTTGGCACAGAGGGTTTGGTGCTTCTAATATATCTAGGTTCGGAACTGCTACTGAATCAAACAGAGCAAGAGCAAGGTATGGATATTCTGATGGAGTGCTAGCTATGTTTAAGAATGAATTGTGTCTTGGCTATTTAGTAGATGAGTCAGATATATTAATTAGAAATGGAAGATTTGAAAATCTATCAAGTGATAGTTCTTATTCTGTATCACAATATACAACTTCAAATGCCACACTAGCTTCATCTTCAACGTATGTAAGAACAGGAAATAGAGGAGCTACAATTACTGCAACGGCTGATGATGGGTATATAGAGCAAACAATAAATTCTCCTACCTTATTTCAAAGCAAAAAAGTGTTTGCACATGCGTATTTAAAAAGAATTTCTGGATCAGGTAATGCAACCCTTCAAATTATAGATTCTGCAGGAACTACGTCTGCAACTGCTGTTACTGGTACAAGTGATTATACAGGCTCTGTAACATCAAGAACCGTTGATGGAAGCGCATCTAGCTTAAAGGTAAGAATTACATTATCCGCAAATGGTGACGTTTTTGCACTTGATGACCTGGCAGTTTTCCCTGAAGGAGGAGCTGCCTGGAGTGAACCACAAGAATTTAGCGACAATATTTATGCAGCTTGTGGTAGAGCAATATATAAATGGGACGACACAAATGAATTATGGAATGTTGTTTATTACGATGCGGCCTATGCTGTGACAGACTTAATTAGCTTTCAAGGTGCATTATACGCAGCCAGAGGCACATCTGCTAACTATTTAAGAAGCACAGACGGAACTACCTGGTCTAATCCTTCTACTAATTCAGGCAATAATAGGCTGGTAACTTATTTCCAAAGAGCAAGAAACGCATCAGGAGACTGGGCATTATTTAAAAATCGAACTAATAAAATCTCTATAAGCACAGATCCAAGTGATACAGCTAACTGGGGAACAGAGATAGAATGTGGTGATTCTAATAGAGATATAACTAATTTATTCTCAGCAAATGATAAGTTGTATGTGGGCAGAGAAGATGGATTGTTCCAGTATTCTAGGTCTGCTAATAAGTTTTTAGATTTACAACCAGAAGCTAATATGTTTCCAGATGATTCAAACTTTAAGGCAGCACAAGGTAGAGCAGGTGCAATATTCGCCGCAGGTGGAGATCAATCGTTCTTTAGAATTGACGTAGGTAATTATGATGGCGCTTACGTTTGGTCAGATTTATCGTATATATTTAAGGCTCCTGCCTTTAGAGGATTTGGAGGGCGTGTAACTGCACTTACACAAGATAGAAATAATCTGTTTGTCGCACTAGCAGATGATTTAGCATCAGAGAGTTCAGGTTTCCCTTACACTTTTCCGTTCTCTTTTGCAGGAGCCAACGTATCTAGGACAGTAAAGCTACTGTCTGTTCGTACACAACAAGAAGAACCAGGCGCACCTACTGAAGATGTGCCTCATACTATAGCTAACTTTGATGTTTCATCGGTTGATGCCATGGGTAAGTTTAAAGGTAGTGACAGAATGAGCTTATTTGTTTTAGGTTCTTTGGTAAATGATGATTCAAGTGATAGTAACAATAACTACGAACCAAGATCATTCAGGATTAGAATGCCAATTAGAAATGAAAACCCATCGCTTAACTCAGTATCTGAGCATGCCTTAACGGGTAATTTTTATACACCTTATGTTAACTTTAACTATCCTGATGTTAATAAATCAGCAATTAAAGTTACTATGACAGGTACGAACCTCGACTCTGCTACTTATGTAACCCTTTATTATAAGACAGATGATGATAGCGATAATGATAATATAGGGTGGAATACGTGGGGAAGCGATGGAAAGTTTACATCTACAGGGCAAACTGTAGCAGGTACATTTAGTTCAGCTTTAGTAAATTTTGATCGTATTAGATTTAAACTTGTATTTACTACAGATGAAATGTCAGTTTCACCTCGTATTAACTCAATAGTATTTCACGCAGCATGGAACCCTATTGATTATAGGAGATGGACAGCAGTAATTAAAATGTCAGATAGACGTTCTTTACAGCTAAGAAGGGTAAGAAATTCAGGGGTTTTAGCTACAGATGTTGCAACATTAGAAACATTGAGAAAGGAACCATTTGTGCAATTAAAAGATCCTGATGGCTCTACTCATTATGTTAATTTAAAATACAGCGATGCTATGACATCTTCTAGGGTATATGCAACACGTGGGGTTGCGCCAGACCAGACAAGATTGTTAACATTGGAAATGACGGAGGTTAAAACTTCATAATGGCAAACGAATTTCAACATAAATCAGTTGGTTCTCAGTTATCACAGACTGAGTACGAACATACTGACGGAACAGGACACGTTCTAGATAGCCAAGCAGCAGGTGATTTAGCTTATGCTTCTTCAAGTACAGTTTTATCAAGACTAGGTATAGGAACAGCAGGTAAAGTCTTAATGACAAACTCAGGGGCATCAGCTCCAGAATGGTCAGCAGCACTAACAGGAGTAACTTCCATATATGCTACCGATTTAATAATAGGTGAGGACTCACAGACTGCTATAGATTTTGGAACTACTAATGAAATTGATTTTAAAGTAGACAATGCAGCAAGATTAACTTTAACTACTGGAGCATTATACCCTGTAACTGACAACCAAATAGATTTAGGCACAGCTTCACTTGAATTTAAAGATGCTTATTTTGATGGCACAGTAACTTCTGATGCTTTTGCAGGACCACTTACAG
>Ga0208013_1000514_pt1 | contig 21054 bp, 21 predicted proteins | sample 16_taG_FD_184091 | JGI IMG/M metagenome (GOLD analysis project Ga0208013, IMG submission 184091) | Marine viral communities from the Subarctic Pacific Ocean - 16_ETSP_OMZ_AT15313 metaG (SPAdes) (version 2) | ecosystem: Environmental > Aquatic > Marine > Oceanic | place: Pacific Ocean | collected...
CAGGTCATCACACGCATTCCACTGGCTGCGCCGGAGATCGCCGGATCGCTCAATCTTCGCGGCCGGATCGTGACTGCAATCAATATGCGGACCCGTCTCGGATTGCCGTCCGAGGGCTTCGTCGAACGAGCCATGGCCGTCGTTGTCGAGCATGACGACGAGCCATTCAGCCTTCTTGTCGACGAGGTCGGCGAGGTGCTGAGCGTCCCCCTGCAACGGCGAGAGAGCGTACCTGCCACGCTTGATGAACGCTGGCGTGAGGTTTCCCAGGGGATTTACCGGCTCGACGACCGGCTGTTGCTGGTCTTGAGCGTCACAAGCGTGCTCGGCGCGATATGCGCCGCACCAATTCACTGAGCGTAACGGAGTAAAGACAATGGCCGTCGACATGAAAATGCCGATCCTGATCGTGGACGACTACAAGACGATGCTGCGGATCGTGCGGAACCTGCTGAACAAGCTCGGCTTCTCCGATATCGACGAAGCGACAGACGGGACGGATGCTCTGACGAAACTCAAGTCCCGCCGCTACGGGCTGATCATCTCGGACTGGAACATGCAGCCGATGACGGGCTACGAGCTGCTGCAGAAAGTGCGCGCCAACGAAAGTACAAAGTCATTGCCTTTCGTGATGGTGACCGCCGAATCGAAAGTCGAAAACGTCATCGCGGCACGCAAGGCCGGCGTCAACAACTACATCATCAAGCCTTTCAGCGCCGAGGTCCTGAAGGCGAAGCTGAAAACGGTGCTGGGGGATTTCTGATGACGGGCAAGGGAAGACTCGATCTCGTCGAGCGCCTGACAAACGAGTGCATCGACGTGTGCCTGGCGGTTCTTCGCGGACGGAAGTACCTTGCACCGCTTCTCGACCCCTCCTTTCGCGTGCACAAACTCCAGCGTGCCGTCAATGAGCAGAAAACGGCTGTCGGCGAAATGGAGTCCGCCGTCGATCGCATCATGACGGCCGTCGAAAGGATGTCCGAGATCGACTTCACCGACAGCGATGCCGCGGCACAGCGCGTGGGCGAATGCTGTATCGAGGTCATGGAAGCCTGCTGCTTCCAGGACATAACCGGTCAGCGGATGTCGCAAGTGAGCGAAACGTTGGGCGCTGTCGAGGACACACTGAATTTCCTATCGGATGGGCTCGACGAATCCACCCTTCCAGAGAGCAAGACACTTCTCAACGGCCCGGCACTGCCGGGCGGGGGCATGGAACAGGATGTCGCCGACGAAATTCTCGCGGATGACGAAGGAAAGCAAGAAGCACGCGGATGAGTAACAGGTCGATTGAAGGTCGCGGCAGGGAATCGCGGAATCCGTGCCGGGTCATGGTTGTAGACGATTCCGCAATCGCTCGGGGTATCGTAACCAGAACGCTGGAGGAAGAGGCCGACATCAAGGTTGTCGCTTCGGTATCCAATGGCCTTATGGCGCTAAAGGCGGTCGAAAGACAGGAAATCGATATCGTCGTTCTCGATATCGAGATGCCTGAGCTTGACGGTCTCGCGGCGCTTCCTCGCCTGCTCGAGATAAAGCCTGACCTGAAAGTGATCATGGTCTCATCGGCAAGCCAGCGCGACGCCGACATATCGCTGAAGACGATGGCCATGGGCGCGGCGGACTATGTCGCCAAGCCAAAGGCGGGGCTCGGTGGCGCGGAGAGTTTCCGCGTGGAACTGGTGAGCAAGGTGAGGGCGCATGGCGCGTGTGCCGCGGAGGTTCCGAAGAAGAAACCCGAGCCGGTGCCGCCGGCCACGGCAGTGAAAGTTCAGGCAGGTCCGGCCGCGCCGGTTGTCCGAGGCAAACCCAAGACCCTCATCAGGCCCGATGCGATCGCCATTGGTTCTTCCACCGGCGGGCCGCAAGCTTTGTCTGAGGTACTCAAAAATCTCGATCCGGACCTCACACAGCCCATTCTTGTGACGCAACACATGCCGGCAACTTTCACAGCGCTTCTTGCCGAGCATATGACGCGCTACTCCGGGCGCCCGGCGGCCGAGGCACGCGACGGCGAACCGCTGGTGCAGGGACGCATCTACATCGCACCGGGGGGCAAGCACATGCTGGTGGAACCGCGGGCGGCGGGCGGCATGATCCTGCGCCTCGACGACGGCCCGCCCGAGAATTCGTGCAAGCCGGCGGTGGACCCCATGCTCCGGAGCCTGGCCCGGCACTACAGGGAGCGACTTCTTGCCGTGATCCTGACGGGCATGGGAAACGACGGTCTCAAGGGATGCCAAACCGTTCTTGAGGAGGGTGGACGCGTGCTTGCGCAGGATCGCGAAAGCAGCGTCGTCTGGGGGATGCCGGGTGCGGTGGCGCAGGCAGGAATTTGCGAAGAGATATTGCCCTTGCAAAAAATAGGACCGGCGATCTTACGCATCGCGGCAGGAGAAAAGATATGAACAGTCCGGAATTCGACTATCTGAAGCAGATTCTCTACGAACGTTCTGGCCTCGTCGTTACACCGGAGAAGGGATATCTCATCGAGAGCCGCCTCGCTCCACTCGCGCGCAGGAGCGGGCTGGACAGCGTCAATCACTTCATCGAGAAGACGCGCCGCACGCGCGACGAGACGATGTTGAATCAGATCGTCGATGCGATGACGACCAACGAAACGCTCTTCTTCCGCGATGCCTGGCCCTTCGAGCGATTGCGCAAGAGCCTGCTGCCGGAGGTCATGGCGATGACCAAGGTGTCGCGCCGGATCAGGATATGGAGTGCAGCCTGCTCGAGCGGACAGGAGCCCTATTCTCTCGCCATGACGGTGGCCGAAATGGGCGCTGCCCTGGCGGGATGGAAAGTCGAAATCGTCGCCACGGACATCTCCGATGCCATGCTCGCCAAGGCAAAAGACGGCTACTACTCGCTTTTCGAAGTGTCGCGCGGGATGCCCGACGACATGCTCCGGAAATATTTCGATCCCGACGGCGGCGGCTTCCGGGTAAAGGACAGCCTGCGCGAGATGATCGAGTTCCGGCGCTATAACCTGCTGGAGGATCCTTCCACGAGCAATCTTGGCCCCATCGACATCATCTTCTGCCGGAACGTCCTTATTTATTTCGACGAGGCGACACGCAGGCGCGTCTTCACCGGACTCGCCAAAGTGCTCCGCCCCTGGGGCTATCTCTGCCTTGGCGGTGCCGAAACGGTGGTAGGTATTTCCGATGCGTTCCGCGTTCTTCCCGGGGAACGAGGTCTCTTCGGCCTTGCCAAATAGATGCGGGGACATGGCGCCCTGCGCGGCAGATTGCGCCCGATCAATTGGGGGAGTATTCCGCATTGCGCCGACTTTTAAAGGCCGCTTTATTGCGAGGGTCCGCTCCCGGCATGCGCAGCCTGGCGGGAGACGGCGCGGCGGAGGGGCCATTGTCCAGAACGCTTTATCTGATTAGTGGTTTTCTCGCGCTCGGGCTGGGCGGCATCGGCGTCGTGCTCCCGCTTCTGCCCACGGTTCCCTTCATCATTCTGGCCGCCTATTGTTTTGCCCGCAGCGACGAGACGCTCGAGCGGTGGCTTGTCGAACACCCGACTTTCGGTACTCACATCCGATTGTGGCGGGAACGGGGAGCTATTTCCCGAAGGGGGAAGCGCGCTGCCCTGGCGGCCTTCGCAGCGAGCGCCCTCATCGCACTGCTTTTCGTGTCCCTGCCCTATTCTCTGACACCATTGGCGGCCGCACTCGTCGGCGGGACATGGATATGGACCCGTCCCGACGCGTGAGTCCGAGCTTCCGCGCCGGGCACGACCAACAAAAGGCCGCCTCCCGATTTCGGGAGACGGCCTTCAGTCTGGCGATGAACGCAACGATTATTTCGCCATGTTGATGATCTTGAGTTGCGTGAACTCGACCAGGCCTTCCTCGCCAAGTTCGGTTCCGAGGCCGGAGAAGCGCGCACCGCCGAAGGGAATGTTCGGCGCGAGATCGGCATGCTTGTTGACCCAGACGGTGCCGGATTCGAGCTTCGTCGCAAGGTCGTAAGCCTTCTGCGGATCGGACGACCAGATGGAACCGCCAAGACCGTAAGGCGAGGCATTGGCGCGGGCGACGGCATCTTCCGGGTCGGAATATTTGATGACCGGGAGAACGGGACCGAACTGCTCTTCGTCGACGAGGCGCGTGCCGTCCGATATGTCGCGAACGATGGTCGGCCGGATGAAATAACCCGCCTGTTCCGGCGTATCGCCACCGGCAATGATTTTTCCGGTCTTCTTCGCGTCCTCGATAAGCTCCTTCACCTTTTCAAACTGCATCTTGTTCTGGAGCGGCCCAAGCTGCGTACCTTGCTTCAGGCCGTCGCCGACGATGGTGTTGTTCGCAATGTTCGCAAGCTCGTCGCACATTTCGTCGTAGATCGACTCATGCACATAAAGCCGTTTCATGGCGATGCAGACCTGGCCCGAATTCTGGAACGCGCTCTGAAAGAGTTGCGGCGCGGTCTCTTTCGGGTTGACGTCACCGAGCACGATGCCTGCGTCGTTGCCACCGAGCTCGAGCGTGATGCGTTTCAGAAGACCGGCGGCACCCGCCATGACCTTCTGACCGGTTGCGGTCGAGCCGGTGAAAGAAATCTTGCGAACGTCAGGATGCGCCGTGAGCGCCGCTCCGAGATCATTCTCATCGGCAATGACATTCACAACACCCGCAGGCAGTATGTCCTTTATGATCTCGCCAAGCTTCAGCGACGTGAGCGGCGTCGTCGGCGCGGGCTTCAGCACAACCGTATTCCCTGCAAGCAGGGCCGGAGGCAGCTTGAACGCCATGAGGATCATCGGGAAATTCCAGGGGACGATCGCCCCGATGACACCAAGGGGGCGACGATGCGCCTCAACCTTCTTGCCTTCGCTGTCCTCGATGATCTTTACCGGAAGATCGAGCATGGTGAAGTACCGGAAGAAAGCGGCAGTGCCGTAGACTTCTCCCGTCGCATCGCCGATCGGCTTTCCCTGTTCCTGGGTCAGAAGGCGCGCAAGATCCTGGGCATTGGCCTCAATGACATCGGCGATCGCACTGAGCGCCTTCTTGCGCTCGGCAATCGGCGTCGCGCTCCAGGCGGGGAACGCGGCTTTCGCCGCTGCGACCGCTTCATTCAACTGCGCTTCGGAGGCGCGGGGACAGGAAGCGACGGGCTCCTCCGTCGCCGGGTTGAGAACGTCGGAGACTCTTGCTCCGGCGACGAGCCTGCCATTGATGAGGAGCTTGTATTCGCTCATCCCTTGTTTCTCCCTGTGAGCTCCGTTGGCCGGAGCATTTTCATAAATCAGACCGGACGCAGTCTAACCTCACCCGGCAAGGTTGGCGATTCCGTGCCGGCTTCAGTGTGTGCCGGTCCGAAGCGCCTGCCCCTCGCGGTGCGGGTGCGAGGCGAAAATCGCGTGGCCGTCAAATCTCCGGCAGGCGTCCTCCAGACGTTCGATCTGATGATCTACCTGGGCGCGCTGCTCCTTCGCAGCGGCCAGACGCTTTTTGAAGAAGGACACCGCAAGGCGGTTCTGCTCCTCGATGTCCTTGCCGGTCCGGTAGAGATCGAGAATCTGACGAATTTCATAGAGCGTCAAACCGACTTCACGCCCGCGGAGAATGAGTTGAAGACGAGCACGATCGCGCTTCGAATAGAGCCGGGTCTGTCCCTTGCGCTCTGGTTCGATCAGGCCCTTTTCCTCATAGAAACGCAGCGTGCGATGCGTGATGCCGAATTCATTGGCCAGGTCGGTGATCGTGTAAGTCATTTCAGAAGAAACCTCCGAAAAGTGAGCGAAGGCCGCGGCAGACCGCGGCCTTCGGGTTCCCAGTTACTGCAAGCTTTCGACAATGATGGCCGGCGCCATGCCGCCGGCGGCACACATGGTGACGAGACCGTAGCGCTTGCCGCGGCGTTCCAGTTCATCGATCAGGGTGCCGATGAGGATGGAGCCCGTGGCGCCGATCGGATGGCCGAGTGCGCAGGCACCACCGTTGACGTTCACTTTTTCGCGGTCGAGCTTCAGATCGCGGATGAACTTCTCGGTGACAACGGCAAACGCCTCATTGATCTCCCAGAGATCAATGTCGTCCGGCGTGAGGCCGGCTTTCGCCAGCACTTTCTTCGCTGCGGGCACAGGTGCGTTGAGCATTAGGGTCGGGCAATCACCCATATTGGCCGTCGCCACGATGCGGGCCCGCGGCTTCAGACCGTTCTTGTCCGCATATTTCTTCGAGGCCAGCAGGATTGCCGCGGCGCCGTCCACAACACCCGACGAATTGCCGGCGTGGTGGACGTGGTTGAATTCCTTCAACTGCGGATATTTCTGGCGGATGAGGTCGCCATAGGTTGTGCCTTCCGCGTCGACCGGAATGTCCGCCCATGCTGCGAAAGTAGCCTTCAGGTTACCCAGGCCCTCCAGAGTCGTCTCCGGGCGCGGAAACTCCTCATGGTCGAGTGCGACAGATCCGTCATCATTGTAGACAGTGACAAGCGACCTGTTGAAGCGGCCTTCCGCTATGGCCTTTGCCGCACGCTGCTGGGACGTGAGGGCGAGTTCGTCCACCGCCTTGCGGTCGATGCCCTCCAGCGTCGCGACCGCATCGGCGCAGACGCCCTGCTGGGACTGCGGGTGCAGCTTGCGCAGATGGAGATTGCCGGCATCCATCATCGGTGGGGTTTTAGGGTCTGCGGTTGCGGCCGTGTAGCTCATCATCTCGGTACCGCCGGCGATGACAAGGTCTTCCATGCCGGACATGATCTGTGCCGCGCCAAGGTTCACGGTGGTGATGCCCGAGCCGCAGAAGCGGTCGAGTGTGACGCCGGAGGCCCTGATGTCATAGCCCGCATCGAGGGCGGCCATGCGGCCCATGTCGCCGCCCTGTGCGCCGCGCTGGGAAGAAGTGCCCCAGAGAACGTCATCGACGTCGGCTGTGTTGAGATTATTGCGCTCGGCAATCGCGGCCAGCACGGTGCGAGCCAGATGTTGCGGATGAAGGTGGGCGAGCGAGCCCTTGCCGATCTTGCCGATACCACGCGGCGTGCGGCAGGCGTCGATGATATATGCGTCAGACATTCAAGTTTCTTCCTGTTCGCTGTTTTGTTTGTATTTGCGGGTCGTCGATTTCACTGCTGACCCGTGGTGAGTACGGCTTTTACGCATTTACCGGCGTGCTGATCGGCCACGGCCCGATTGATATCCTCCAACGGGTAGGTTTTCACCAACCGGTCGAACGGAAGTTTTCCCTGGCGGTACAGCTCGATCATCCTTGGAATGAAAACATCGGGGTCGCTGTCGCCTTCGATGATTCCCTTGATCGTGTGACCGAAAGTGACGACCGACATGAGATCGCCGGGGACTGGCGTGCCGGGCGGCGCAATTCCGACGATTCCGAACGTGCCATGCGGTCCGAGGCATCCCATGGTCGCTTGCAGGAGATCCGGGATGCCGGTCGTGTCAAACGCATAATCTACGCCGGCGGGAAGGATCGCGCGTACTGCGGCAACCAGGTCTTTTGCTTCGGCAGGATCGAGCGCATGCGTCGCGCCAAGTTCGAGCGCGAGCTTGCGGCACCCTTCGTGCGGCTCCAGAACGATGATCGTGCCACAATTCTGTACGGCAGCTCCCATGACGGCCGAGAGCCCGACGGCACCGCCACCGAGAATGAGCACCGATGACCCCTTCTCGCAGGCGAGCGAATTCATGATCCCGCCTGCGCCGGTCTGTATGCCGCAGCCGAGCGGCCCTGCAAGTTCGCGCGGGAAGTCCTCGGGGACTTTCACGACATTGCGCTCGTAGGCGCTGAAACCAACCTCAGGCGCACGCACGACGGCAGCCGTCACCTTCATTTCCGCCTCCCTGCCCCTTCATTGCGGGCATATTTTAATGGCGCATTTAAAATTTTAAATCTACATTTAAATTGAAATCAGGACGGAATCAAGGAGGCGCCTGTGGGAGCTCAAGAAAAGGGAAAGGCGCGAGCCGCTCCCCAGCGGCCGGCGGCGCGGGAACTACTTCTCGAGGCGGCAAGCGCCGTCATGAGCGAACGGCAGACGATCGACGTGGCGCTCAGCGATATTGCCGCCCGCGCGGAAGTCAATGTGGCGCTGGTGAGCTACTATTTCGGGGGAAAGGACGGCCTTCTGCTCGCGCTGGCCAAACGGGACGCCGCAAAGGCCTTGGGCGACCTCGACCGGCTTCTTTCGCTTAACATCAGCCCTGCAGAGAAACTCCGGCGACACCTCGCCGGCGTCATCCGAACCTTCTTCCGCTATCCCTATCTCTACCGCCTGCTGGCGGCGCTGATGCGCGACAGCTCGGAGGAAAATGCCCGCGAGATCACAACCTTCTTTGCCGAGCCGCTTGCACGAACGGCAAAGGAGGTGATGGAAGCGGGCATTGCCGATGGCACCATCCGACCGGTCGATCCCGACCTCTTTTACATGGCGGCTCTCGGAGCCTGCGAACAGATATTCGCCAACCGCTCGATCCTGAAATTCGTGCATGGAGTCGAGGAAATCGACGAGGCTCTGCAGCGGCGCTATGCGGATGTGGTGCTCGAAGTGCTGATGCACGGCTATCTCGCGCCACGCCAGAGCTGACGAAGGACAAAGTCAACGACCCGCCCCCGGTTTCCCGGGAACGGGCCGCGACGCGAGGCCAGGCTGTTGGCCTCAGGCAAAGAGTGGCCTCTCTCTCGGTTCGACTGTATTTCCCGCGATCAGTTGGCAACCGCCGGATCGGAAATACCGCTAGAGCAGATCACGATGAGACGGAATCGCCTTGCGATCCCGTCTCATCGTGAAAATCTGCTCGTCGTTTATAGTCTGGACCGTTTTCCGAACCGGCAGGTGTTTCCACCTTCCTGGAAAACGGTCTAGAACATGTAGGACGCCGTCAAGCTGACGAAATCCTTGTCGAAAGAGCCGTTGCGATATTCGGCACCGAAGTTGTTCGTGTAGTCGAGAGCCAGACTGTAAGCATCGAGGTAGCTCGCCGTGACACCCACCGTTGCTGCCATCTTGCCCTCCACGAAGCCCGGGCCGATCGGTCCCGCCGAATAACCGTCGACGTCATGGCTCCAGATGATCCTCGGGCTGAGCGTGTAGGCTGTTCCGAAAGCACTCGGATATTCCATCCGCGCCAGCAGACGGTAGCCCCATGAGAACGAGGTTGCGTATTGCGGCGCGACGGAACACGTGCCGCCGCGATTGCAATTATCACCGTAGGTCGCGGCGGAGCCCGGATTGGCGTGGGTTTCGCCCGAGCGTGGAATGGCGAAACGGTTGCCCTCCGCGTCCGGCAGATACTGGAAACCGGCGTTGCCGACCAGAATCAGCAGACTGCCGCCCAGAGTCCTCACGATCGGATCGGACGGCGTCAGCGTGCTCAACGTGTAGATCTGGCCATGCAACGCTTCCGTCCGGCGCGAGCCGGGGGTGAGCTGGAAGGGCATGTCCGGATAGAAAGCAAGTTCACCGGAAAGAGCCGTCGCATCGCCAATGATCGGGATGGTTGTATTGAAGCTTGCTCCGAACATCTGAATATCTTCAGGTTACTGAACGATCAGATTCTTGTTGTCCCCGGCCGAAAGAGCAAATATCGCCTCTGCGAACGAAACGGGGCGGCCCGCATCGTCCGTCTGTCCTGGAACGGCGCTCGTGCAGCGCGGGCTGGACAGAGAGCCGGGCACAGCAGGATTGCAGAAAACCTGAAGCGCCTGGCTTGTTGCCGTTGGAACGCTTGCCGTGAAGGTACCGAATGGCAGCTTGCTGTGAAAGTTCATGAAGTAGGTCGAAAGCTCCGTGCCCCGGTTCAGCCAGTCAGCGTAGTAGCGCAACGCGAAGCCGTATTGGCCCTCATCGCGCGCCTCCTGATCGGGACCGCGGGGAATGAAGGCTGTAGGTGTGTAGCTCTGACCGTTCCCGAAGTTGAAAACTTCGCCACCCGACAACGCATAACGGCAACCGGCCGAAGCCGCATCGCTCGGTGAAAAGAAGCTGCCGCAGGCGGGAAGAACGGACTCTTCCCACTGGAACACATACTGTGCCTAAAAGGCGAGGTTCGCGGGCAAGCCAACGCTCGCGAAGATCGAGTTTTGCGGCAGGAAAACTTCCTTCAGCTCCACGCCGGGGCGCACCAGCGCCGATACGTCGAGCGGAAGATAGGCAGAGACACCGCCGGGGACAAAGACTCTCGCCCCAGTTCACCGCCTGACGACCGAGACGCACCGTATGCCGAATAGCCGCGTCGCGAATACCGTCCTATGCTGCGTCCCGGTCGATGAAGTCCTGCGCGCCTGCACGCATCGCCGTCAGAATAAGTTGAACGCCGGATTCGTTGCCGATGACGATCATCGGCAACGCCGGAAACCACTCCCTGACGATCGCAAGCCGCTCAAATGCCGTGCGTGCGCCCATGCGGATATCGCTGTCGACCAGGATGCCTTCCGGCCGGAACTGCGCGGCCAGTTCCTCGACATTGTCGATGGCGGGATCGGCACTCATGACGGTCGAGACGGACTCAAGCGCCAGCTTGATCCGTGCGGTGAGGTCCTTGTCGCCTGAGATCAGAAGAAAGCGATACATGCCGCGTTGCCTCATCAGGCCGTGCTTGACGACGTGATCGCCCACGGAATCGACATTGAGCAGAATATCGGCGAAATCGGGATCATAGACCTGTCCTTCGCCCGGCAACGCGGGCCCTTCTCCCGCCTCCATCGGAGAGACGGGGCGCGCTACTATGCGCAATCCAGTGAGTTCGCCAGGGTGGCGTGACTCACATCAACCAGCCTCCGGCAATCCCGGGGCGGTTCAACCTGTTGAAAAGTGATACGATCCGCCTAACCTCATTTTGCGAGGTCAGGCATGATCAAGTTTGCAGTCAAATCGCTGGTGGTGCTGGCCCTTGTCGGCCACGCAATCAAGCTCGTGGAACCGGCCGAACCGGCCATGACAGAACCCGGTTTCATGCCCACGACCTACGCGCAAGACCCGGCACCTCCCGAGCCCGACGTGACGCCAGACCTCTCGACCTTCACCAATGCACAGATCGTGGTGTCGCATGCGGCACGCGATGCGGCCGGTTTCTGCGAGCGCGAGCCGCTTGCCTGCCGGGCGGGGCGGGAACTTCTGATCCGGCTGGCAACCGGCATTCGGGACGTCACCGCAGGTGTCGTTAGCCGGGCGCGAGAAGATGGGGGCGCGAACCTCGACATTACGGAAGATCGGACCGAGGGCGGGTATCGTCCGCTCGCAAACTACAAGGGGGCCTATCCGATCTTTCCGGAAGCGCCGCCGGCGCGCAGCAACGCGCTCTGATCCTTTGAACTTGTTTTTGTGCGTCCTGGTCCGGCCGCGTTAGTTGCGGGTGCCGCCGCTTGCAAGATCGCGCAGGGAACGTTCCAAACGTTCCGCCATCTCCGGCATTTCCCGCTTCAACGCTTCGATCCTGCGCAGCATGCTCTTTGCCGTGAGATAGGGGTTGTGTCCCGGGACGTGGTGTAGCTGCTGGGGGTAAGCAGCCCGCCGCAGCGACCGCCACGAGTCAGGCGGCGCGGCCGCCAAAAGAAAACGCCCCGCGAAGCACGACGTTCCGCCGTCATATTTCCGCTGTGTTGACGCCAAATTCGCCCCAAACCGGCCGTCAACGCCGTTTTGGCAAATTCCCGTTCTCTCTTTGCGATAGGCTTCACCAAGGGAAGAAACGATTTTCAGGAGGCACTTCATGTCGGCTCGCTCGAGAAGGGTTACTTTCACCGGCGCTCAAGGCGACGAACTTGCCGCCCTCCTCGACCTGCCGGCAGCACCCGTGCGAGCCTATGCGGTCTTCGCGCATTGTTTCACCTGTTCGAAAGACGTTTTCGCCGCGGCCCGAATTTCAGGTGCACTTGCCGACCTTGGCATCGGCGTACTCCGGTTCGATTTCACCGGCCTCGGTATGAGCGGCGGCGAGTTCGCAAATACCAATTTCACATCGAACGTTGCCGACCTCCTGCGCGCTGTCGACTTCATGCGCCAGAATCTCGAGGCGCCGAAGATCCTCATCGGGCACAGCCTCGGGGGTGCCGCGATCCTCACTGCAGCAAGCGAGATTCCGGAGGCCAGGGCCGTCGCGACAATCGGCGCGCCGGCAGATGCCCGGCACGTCGTGCGAAGCTTTCAGGCCGATCTCACTCGGATCGAAGAGGACGGTGAGGCGGAGGTGGAGCTTGCCGGGCGGCGCTTTCAAATCCGGAAACAGTTCATCGACGACCTCGATGAGCACGATCTGGGCGAACGTATAAGCGGTCTCGGAAAACCTCTCCTCATATTCCACGCGCCACGCGACGAAGTCGTCGGCATCGAGAATGCCGGAAGGATTTTTGACGCCGCAAAGCATCCCAAGAGTTTTGTCTCGCTTGACGATGCGGATCACCTCCTGACGCAGCGGCGCGATGCGCTCTATGTGGCGGAAGTCCTTGCCGCATGGGCCGGCCGCTATATCGGACGCGAGGCGGCGGCGCGGGACGAGCGAGCGAACGACGTCGTGACCGTTTCGGAGACGGGGCTTGGAAAATTCCAGCAGCGCGTGACCGTTGGTCCGCACAGGCTGACGGCCGATGAGCCCGAGGCACAGGGCGGCCTCAACTCCGGGCCGACACCCTACGATTTCCTGTCCATCGCGCTCGGTGCCTGTACCTCCATGACGCTGCGCATGTATGCCGACCGCAAGGAGCTCGAACTTGGCGCCATCTCCGTCACGGTAGACCACAAAAGGGTGCATGCCCGTGACTGCGCCGAATGTGCGGAGGGGCGCGACGGCTATGTTGACCGCTTCGAAAGAACCATCCGGATCGCGGGCGATATCGCTCCCTCGCTATCCGGAAAATTGGCCGAAATCGCAGGCAAATGCCCTGTTCACCGGACCCTCGAAGCAAGCTCCGTCGTGGTTACGAAGATTGCGGGCGAAAATTGACCTTGGCCTAGTAAAATCTTCGTTTCTGATAACAAAAATGAGAAGCAATATCATTTACAGACTTTTTTGAAGTTTGTATGACAGCCCCCGCGCGCCGTTGCGCCAGACAAGGGGGATGCATGTCTTTTCACTACACCCGGTATTTCCGCCAATCAGCCGCACCTGTTATTGCGGCGCTTCTGTGGGCTCTTCCCGCCTATGCACAGGGCAGCAGCGCAGATTCCGCGCAGCAGGAAACCGCGAAAGCGAAGCTGCACATTCTCGAAGGCCTGACCGTGACGGGCACGGCAGGGGATGCCGACGAGGTTGGCGGATCGGCGACCTTCATCGGCAAGGAGGAAATCGAGAAATTCTCCTATACCGACATCAACCGCACCCTGCGCCTCGTGCCCGGCGTTCAGCTTCAGGAAGAAGACGGTTACGGCCTCAGGCCCAATATCGGTATTCGCGGGTCCGGCAGCGACCGCAACAACAAGATCGTCATCATGGAAGATAGCGTGCTGATCGCACCTGCGCCCTATGCCGCGCCCGCTGCCTATTACTTCCCGTCCATGGGCCGCATGGAGGCGATCGAAGTCGTCAAGGGCCCGGCCGCGATCAAGTACGGACCTTCGACCGTCGCCGGCGCGATCAATCTCTTCTCGACGTCCATCCCCGACAATGAAGATGGCAGGCTGTCCGGGTCGGTGACGGTCCTTGGCGGCGAAGACAGCACTCTTCGCGTCCACGGCTATGCCGGCGGATGGATGCCGATGTCGGATGCGTGGGACGTCGGCATTCTCGTCGAAACGCTGCAGGACAGGACTGACGGGTTCAAGGAGCTCGACGGCGGCGGCGATACCGGCTACCGCATCCAGGACTATCTGGCGAAGCTCGCCTTCCGAAGCACCGCTGAGTCGGGCCTGCGTCAGTCCTTCGAATTCAAGGTGCAACGCTCGGACGAAGTCTCGGATGAAACCTATCTCGGACTGACGCTCGCCGATTTCAACGCGAACCCCTACCGCCGTTATGCCGCCAGCCAGGTCGACGAAATGAATGTCGATCACCTGACGCTGCAGGCCTCGCACCGCGTCGATTTCTCCAACGACCTGAACCTCACGACGACGCTCTACTACAACGATACGAGCCGTGCCTGGTACAAGATCAACGACGCAAGGCTCACCGGCGCGCCTTCATGGACAAGCATTTCCAGCATCGTTTCGGATCCCGTCACGAATGCCGCCGAATATGCCGTTCTGCAAGGAGCCGCCGGCGAGATCCGCGTCCGCAACAACAATCGCGAGTACTATTCGGCCGGCATCCAGTCCGTCCTCGGATCGGCATTCGTCACAGGGGACCTCGCGCATTATCTCGAGTTCTCGGTGCGCTACCATGAAGATGAAGAAGACCGGTTCCAGAACGACGACATCTACACGATGGCCGGCGGGCAGATGACGCTCTCCTCGGCGGGCGCGGCGGGCAGTCAGGACAATCGCGTCGGCGACGCCAAGGCCTGGGCGTTTTTCGTTCAGGACACGATCGACTGGGACCGGCTGACGGTAACGCCGGGCCTTCGTTACGAGACGATCCGTCTGCGCCAGACCCGCTGGAGCACGGCCGATCCCAGCCGGACCGGCCCGACGACCGTTGCGGAGAACTCGGTCGACGTTCTCATTCCCGGCATCGGCGCTGTCTATCATCTGACGGACGAATGGCAGCTTGTCGGCGGCGTTCATCGCGGCTTTGCAGCGCCGGGCCCCGGCTCGACCTCGGACGCCGAGCGCTCCGTCAATTACGAGGCGGGCTTCCGCTACGGGGCGGGCGACCTGTCGCTCGAGGCGATCGGTTTCTTCAACGACTATTCGAACCTGCTCGGTACCTGCACCGCCTCGACGGGCGGAGGCTGCACCATCGGTGCGCAGTTCGACGGCGGCGAAGTGGATGTGAAGGGGTTGGAGTTCACTGCCGGATACGACGCCGGCAAGAGCCTCGGCACGAAGCTTTCCGTGCCGCTTGCGGCGATCTACACCTATACGGACGCCGAGTTCAAAACGAGCTTCAACAGCGGCTTCGGCCCCTGGGGCAACGTCACGGCGGGCGACAAACTGCCTTATGTGCCGGAGCATCAGCTGACCCTGACGGCAGGCGTCGAAGGCGAGACATGGCGGACGAACGTGATCGCCAATTATGTCGATGAGACGCGAGCCGTCGCGGGCCAGGGGGCCATTCCAGCGAACCAGCGGATCGATGACCGCGTCGTCGTCGACCTCTCCGCCGAGCTGGACGTCGTGCCGGGCGTGAGCCTGATAGCGGTCGTCGAAAACATCACGGACGAAGTCTATCTCGTCTCCTTCGACCCGGCGGGGGCGAGGCCGGGCAAGCCCCGAACGATCCTCGGAGGGGTGCGCTTCACCTTCTGACCTCTCCACTTCGAGAGACGAAAGCGGCGGGGCTCGCAAGGCCCCGCCGCTTTTGCGTTCGGCACAAGCCACAGTGTGCCGAGCGAATTTCCGGCCGCTGTGTCTTTATTGCCGAGGCCCGGTCGTTTAGGTTATCCCATTGAAATCAATGTGTTTTTTATAGCCTCTCGTTATGGCCCCGCCGTTCTGCCAAAGTAGATGCAGGTGCGCTGCGGCCACACTTGGGGGCCGTCATTTCACTGTCATAAAAGTGAATACGAACCGTCACATGGCTCTGTTACGAGCGACGCCATGGGGGGTGTTCGCGGTCTTCGCCGCGGCTGCCGATCCTGCAACAGAAGCTCATCCATAGAACACGGAGACGTCAAATGACGTTGAGAAACATTCTGCTGGCCGGCACGGCGATCGGCGCTGCCGCCTTCCTTGCGGCACCTGCTTTTGCCGCCAGCAACACCCAGGCTGAACTCGACGCCCTCAAGGCGCAGATCGAAGCCCTCCAGCGGAAAATCGACGATGTCGAAATCCAGCACGGCACCGCGATCAAGTCGCTCGAAGAGCGCAAGAGCGATGTCGAGGTGACGCTGAAGGACGGCCGCCCCGGCTTCAAGACGGCCGACGGCAACTTCTCGTTCAACCTTCATGGCCGCGCCCATCTCGACGTCGGCGGCTACGATCAGGACAGCGCCAGCGAGGCGAATTTCGGCGGCCTGCGCGGCAACGCCAACTTCCGCCGCCTGCGCCTCGGCGCGGCCGGCACCTTTGCCAAGGACTTCGCCTATAATATCGAGTTCAACTTCGGCGACAGCGGTACGGAATCCAATGCCCGCATCTACGAAGCCCTCCTGACCTACAAGGGCATCGAAGGCGTGAACCTCGTTCTCGGTGCGGCCAAGCCGAAGATGACGCTCGACGATTCGACCTCGTCGAACGACATCACCTTCATCGAACGTGCGACGGCGGTGAACCTCGCCCTCGCGCCGGCAGCCGGTGAAGCCCGCATGCTGACGGGCGGCACTTTCAACACCGACAATTTCTTCGGCGCCGCTTACTACACCATGGGCACTGTCGGCTCTATCAATTCCTCCGGTACGGCCAGTCCTGGCAATACCGACTTCGACACCTCCAACGTCGTCGGCCGCCTCGCTTATGCGACCTCGCCCAAGGAAGGCCTGAACGTCCATATCGGTGCTTCGGCTTCGCATTCCTTCAATGTGCCGGGCGACACGACCCGCTTCCGCGACCGTCCGGAACTTCGCGTCGACGCGACGCGCCTGATCGACACCGGCAATATCGGCGGCGTCGACACCATAACCGTTTACGGTCCCGAACTTGCCCTCAACTACGGTCCATTCCGCGCGCAGGGCGAATACTACCGTTACGACATCGACGGTATCGCTGGCGGCAGCGCCGAGCTCGACGCCTGGTATCTGCAGGCATCGTGGATCCTCTCCGGCGAGTCCTACAGCTACGACATCAAGAAGGCCGCCTATAAGGGTGTGAAGCCTGCCAATCCGTTCGGCTTCGGCAATGGCGGAGCGGGCGCCTGGGAAGTCGCGCTGCGCTACAGCCAGGCCGACCTCAACGACGCCGGCGCGGGTATCGCGGGCGGCGAACAGGACATCATCACGGTGGGCCTGAACTGGTACGTGAACAACAACCTCCGCTTCATGCTCAACTACCTGAACGTGGATGTGGAAGATCGCGGCGGCGTCGCAAATCCGGATTTCGGTCACGACGCGGTTGCGCTGCGCACGCAGTTCACTTTCTAAGACGTCCGATCCGATCCTCGCAGATCAGTCAGGCGGCAACCCCCGGCGAGAAATCGCCGGGGGTTTTCTTTTGCGCGCGACGACGCGAACCGGGGATAAGCACGGGCGTCTGTCATCGAAATGTCATCGAACTGTCAAACTGGCGCGGCTTGTCCCCGCTGTGGCCGCGCTGCATGAGTGCCTGCAGAAATACAACGGCAGACATGCAACGGTACAAAAGCCACAGCACTGCCCGCGACCGATGCCGATGGGTGACAGCGGGGATAAAGGAAGGGTTCAGTCGAGACCGAGCTTCCCGCGCTCCTCGACCGCGAAAACGTAAGGCAGGGAGTAGAAGCCCGCGATGACCGCATCGCGCTGACCGGCTTGCGAGAGCACGTAGTCGAGGAAGGCCCTGCCCGCTTCGCTTTTCCCGCCGCGCAGATAGACGAAGCGGGCGAGCGGGTAGGCCGCGCGGTAGGCGTTCGCCGCGCTGGGAGCAGCGCAGTCCCCGCCATCCGAAACCCGAAGCGCCTTCACGCCGTCGCCGCGATAGCCCGCGGGCGCATAACCGATGGCGTCCGGCGCCGACGCGATCGTGTCGAGGAGCACGGAATAGCGCTCGACGCGCGCGACACCCGGCGCGAAGAGTTCGCCGCGAAGCACGGCTTCGGCGAAGAAATCGCCCTCGCCCGGCCCCGCCTCGCGCGCAAGCGGTATGGCGGGAGCGCCGCCGCTCCATTGCGGATTTTCTTCCGTGTAAAGACGGTGCATATCTTCGAGCGAAATGCAGGTGAGCGGATTCTCCGCGTTGACGAGAACGGCGACCGCCTCCACCGCCGCCTTGACCCGCATACCGCCCTCGACGGGACCGGTGCGCAGCGCCACTCCCGGCTGGGCCATGCGGAAGCTTTCCGGCCAGAGAAGCATGAGGCTTGCCGGTGCGGGCGCGCCCTCGACCGACGCCTCGCCCGCGAGGTCCGGACGGGGCTCGTAATCCGGGTAGCGCTCGTCCACGGCATAAGCGGGCGAAGCGAAGAGAAAGGCGAGGAGGAGGGCGTGACGCATTGCTCGATGTTTTCGGTGGAGGCACAAGACGTCAAGGCATGACGGGGTTTTACGACAGGCGCATGACGCCGGGACCGTCGCATGCCGGCATTTGAATCCTTGTCGCATCAAACCCCGGCGTTTTTCTTGCTATCGGACCCACCCTCCCCCTGTGGGAGGGTCGAAATTCGTGAGCGCAGCGAAAGGAATTTCGGGGAGGGGTGAGCGGGAAAACGGAAGGCGAGCCGTTTGCCGACGGCGGAGAACCCCTCCCCTGAAAATCCTGACGGATTTTCAGACCCTCCCACAGGGGGAGGGTGGTCCAGATGGAGAGGTCAGCGCCCTGCAGGCGGAAGCCCCTCGCGAGGTTCTCTCAACTTGTGCCAGATCGTCTCCACGACATCATCCGTGGCACTTAAAACTTCATTGTTCCAGAAGCGCAGAACCTCGAAGCCGTCCGAGGTCAGCCATTCGGTTCTACGTCTGTCGTGAGTTCTACGTCTGTCGTGATCGATATGCGGCTCCAGATTGTGCTGCCCGCCATCCACTTCCACGACCAGCCTGCGTTCAAGGCAAACAAAATCGACAACATAGTTGCCGAGCCTGTGCTGACGCCTGAAATCATAGCCAAGTGCCTCGTTGCGCAAGCGGCTCCATAGACGCCGCTCGGCATCGGTCATGTTGTGACGCAGATTTCGGACCCGCCGATCTCCCATGGATTCAGTTTAAGGCCCACCCTCCCCCTGTGGGAGGGTCGAAATTCGTGAGCGCAGCGAAGCGAATTTCGGGGAGGGGTGAGCGAGGGAAACGGAAGGCGAGCCGTTTGCCGACGGCGGAGAACCCCTCCCCTGAAAATCCTGACGGATTTTCAGACCCTCCCACAGGGGGAGGGTGGTCCAGATGGAGGGGTTCGAGGATCACATGCGGCTATCCCGCGCATGACGCCTATTCCATCACCAGCACGGCCGCGCCGGTGAGACGGCCGTCGCGGAGGCGGGCGAGCGCTTCGTTTGCCCGGTCGAGCGGCAGGGTTTCGACCGTCGTCACGACGGGAACCTTGGGCGCGAGGGCGAGGAAGGCTTCGCCGTCGGCCCGCGTGAGGTTCGCGACGGAATGGATGGAACGTTCGCGCCAGAGGATGTCATAGGGAAAGGAGGGGATGTCCGACATGTGGATGCCGGCGCAGACGACGCGGCCGCCAGGCGCGACGGCCTTGAGCGCGGCGGGGACGAGGGGCCCCGCGGGCGCATAGATGATGGCGGCGTCGAGAAGCTCCGGCGGCGCCTCGCCGGAACCGCCCGCCCATTCCGCGCCGAGCGAAAGCGCGAAGGCTTTCGCGGCCTCATCGCCCGGCTTCACGAAGGCGAAGAGACGCCAACCTTCGTGGCGCGCCACCTGGGCGACGATATGGGCGGCGGCGCCGAAACCGTAAAGCCCGAGCGTCCTGCCCTCGCCCGCCATGCGCAGCGAGCGGTAGCCGATGAGACCGGCGCAGAGAAGGGGGGCCGCTTCCGCCGCGCCGTAGCTTTCCGCCACGGGGAAGCAGAAGCGCGCATCGGCGGCTGTGAATTCCGCATAGCCGCCGTCACGCGTGTAGCCGGTGAAGAGCGCATGTTCACAAAGGTTTTCGCGTCCCACGCGGCAGTAGCGGCATTGCCCGCAGGTCCATCCGAGCCAGGGAATGCCGACGCGCTCGCCGAGGCGGAGATGGGCGACGCCTTCGCCCAGCGCGGCGACGCGGCCGACGATCTCGTGGCCCGGCACGAGGGGAAGCTTCGGACCGGGCAGTTCGCCGTCGACGACATGAAGATCGGTGCGGCAGACGCCGCAGGCCTCGACCTTCACCACAACCTCGCCGGGACCGGCCTGCGGCACGGGTATCCGCGCGAGGCGAAGCGGCTTTCCCGGCGCATCGAGCAGCATGGCGCGCATGGTTTGCGGGAGGGACATGGCGAGGCTCCTTTGGGTTCCATGTTTTCACAAAGGAGGCGGGTGTTCGAGGGGAGACGGTGTCGCGGCGGGAGATCACGCCCACGGGTATCGCCTTCGGCGATCCCGAGGGCAGGCTCCGGCGCAGAGAAGGAGAGAAGGAGGATCACACGGAGGCACGGAGGCACGGAGGCACGGAGAAGAACAGTGCGCTTGTTTGAGCGCCACCCTCCCCCTGTGGGAGGGTCTAAATTTGCGAAGCGAATTTCGGGGAGGGGTGAGCGGGAAAACGGAAGGCGAGCCGTTTGCCGATAACGGAGCACCCCTCCCCTGAAAATCCTGACGGATTTTCAGACCCTCCCGCAGGGGGAGGGTGGTCCAGATGGCAAGCGCTCGAACAAGCCCTTTGCATAGCTCAGGGAGGGTGGTCCAGATGTCTATTTCAGGCTGTAGGCCTTGGCGCGGGCGAGGTCTTCCTTCAGCGTTTTCGCGCCGAGCACGAAATGGATGCCGGCCCAGGGCCAGACGCCCATGACGGTGAGAAGCGCGTAGCGCCAGCACCGCCGTCTCCGTCGCCGCCGCCGTTCGGCCCGGGCTCGACCGAGGGCGGCGGGAGCGATCCTCGAAGCTCTCTCCTTCGCCCGACCGCCGCAGCCATTTGTACCCCGTCGGGCGGCTTATCCCGAAGCGGCGGCACAGCTCCGCCATGTTCGACCCCGGCAACGAGGCCAGCATCGCAAACTCGCGTCTCCGATCCACGATCGACATCTCCTGCCACGGCATGACCAGCCTCCAAAGCCCGTTTCCATGCCGGAAGTGTCAACCATGTCCCCGAACGCCTGTTAGCTATCTACCCGGTACAAACAAGGGGGAGGGTGGTCCAGATGGAGGGGGTGATCCAGATGGAGAGGTCAGCGCCCTGCAGGCGGAAGCCCCTCGCGGGGTTCTCTCAACTTGTGCCAGATCGTCTCCACGACATCATCCGTGGCACTTAAAACTTCATTGTTCCA
>Ga0208013_1000515_pt1 | contig 21026 bp, 30 predicted proteins | sample 16_taG_FD_184091 | JGI IMG/M metagenome (GOLD analysis project Ga0208013, IMG submission 184091) | Marine viral communities from the Subarctic Pacific Ocean - 16_ETSP_OMZ_AT15313 metaG (SPAdes) (version 2) | ecosystem: Environmental > Aquatic > Marine > Oceanic | place: Pacific Ocean | collected...
TGAAGGAGATGGACAGTGACGAGTTCTACTATGGTTACTTGGGAAAGTACGCTCTTAGCAGTAGTTCGGTAAAGACACTTTTGGATTCTCCAAAGGCTTACTTAAAATCATTAAGACAACGTAGCGACACCCCTGCGCTTTTGCAGGGGAGGCTCGTTCACTTGGCGGTTTTAGAGCCTCACAAGTTCGATAAGCTAAACTTTGTGAATGTACAAAGTAGAAACACTAAGGCATTTAAAGAAGCACTTAGCGAGAACTCGGAGAGTTATACAATGAGAGAACACGACTCAGCTATGTATATGGCTCAGGCGATTCACGATAATAAATACGCCAGAGAACTATTAGAGGGTACTGACAAAGAAGTGCCATCAATGAATATGATGTTTGGTAAACCCTTTAGAGGTAAAGCTGATGCTTTAGGTTCAGGGCGTATGGTTGATTTAAAGACAACAGGCAGTGATATGAATGAGTTTCACTGGAGTGCAAAGAAGTTTAAGTATATGTGTCAAGCCTACATTTATAGTAAGTTATTCGATGTAGATTACAAAGACATATATTATCTGGCGATAAACAAAGAAACTTATGACATAGGAATCTTTGATGTTTCGCAGGAATTTTATAACTTAGGCGAAAGTTTAGTAGAGAGAGCAGTTCAAGTATATACGGATGAGATAGAGAATGGAATGAATGAATTGCACAACTATACTATTCGAGGCACACTTTGATTGAAGACGATTATAAATTATTAATAGAAGAATATAAGAACGACATTCTTTTGTCACTCAGAATGGGAGTGCTCAGAGTAGATGAGTTAAAGTATTTACTTGAGCACTTCAAAGATGAGGAGAACTATGAGGCTTGTCAAGGGCTATCGAATGCTTATGTTCTATTTAAACAAGAGTTAGATGAATACTGATTTTGATATATTAAGAGACATTACACAAGAGGTTTGCAAGGCAGACCCAATGAAAGACAATAGAAGTAGAGAAGTTGTATATGCACGAATGATTATGTATAAAGTTCTGCATAGTTTCCACAAACATACTTACACCAGAATAGGCAGGATGTTCGGAAAGAATCACGCCACCGTATTACATAGTATTAACCAGTTTGACAATATGGTTAGAAATGATGATTGGTTAAACAATAGATTCCACTGCGTACTAAGTGAATACACAAAAGAGATTAGCTTACAGAACGAAGCTATTGCAGATGTGTATTTAAAGAATAAAATACTTGAATCTAAACTGAAGGCGCAAAAAAGAATTATAAGACAGTGTAAGGAGATATCTGATGTTATTGATGGCGTACCTGAAGATAAGATAGAACAGATAACTCAAAAGCTCCGTATGCTTGTGGAGGTCGCTAAGAAAGAGATAAAGCCTCGTAATCAACAGACGGTAGTTTACAATTCTAATATAGTAACTCACGAATGATGAGAAGGAAAACAAAAGCTGAAATAGATAAGGACATCAAGTTCATTCCTATTCCTGAGTGGCGTAATACTTATCAATACCATAGAACTAATAAACGTGCTACATACGTTGACTTAAACAACAAGAGATGAAGTTTTATAAACAAAATACAATTTTTTACTTTTTACCTACAATAATTTATACATACGATAAAAGACAATTAGGTTGTTACTTAATTGAGTTCTCTTGGCTAAACTATTGCCTTGAGATTGAGTTCGGATGGGATGACAAAATACCAGAATAAATATGAAACAAAAGAAATGGACTCAGGCTCAAAGGATAGCTAATTTGGAAAAAGCTACTTCTAATCTCTATATGATGATTCAGGCGATAATTGACAAGCTGCCCAAAGAAGAAAACACCGAAGAGAAAAAGTAGTTACTTTAATTAAAGATGGTGTATGTCTGAGGAGCAAGAGTTTAAGAAACAGGGAGTTATAAGCGTTAAGGCTCAAAAGTGGTTAGCTGATAAGAAACGTAAAGAAGAAGAGGCGAAAGCTAAACCTAAACCAACTCCAAAGAAACCAGAGCCAAAGGCAAACCAGCCAACGATTATAAAAGAGGAGCACCAGAAGTATTCCGATGGGCGTAGAAATAATGGAGCGGTCAAAGGAATATCAAGAGGACAAGGGCGTAAGCCAAAAGCGAAAGAAGAGGAGATAAAGAACTTCGCTCTTGGTTCAATGAAACGTGCCTTTGGTAGTGAGAAGAAAGCGTGGGAAGCTCTTGCAAATATGAGTAAAGATTCCTTCCCACACTTACGCCTGTTATGGGAGTACAAGTATGGTAAACCGAAAGAACAAAAGGAATTGAATGTAAAGCAGGAAGTGAACATTCCTGTAATATCATTCTTAGACCCAGAGAAGACTATTGATATTGACGCTGAAATACAAGATGATGGCAAAGAAAATAAAGAATAGTTATTCTCCATTCTTCAGCAAGAAGAAGGAATTTGATTGTGTTGAGTATGAGATAGGTAGAGATAGATGCGAGGAGCAGTGTTCGTTCTGTAGCGTTATACCTATCACTGAGTAATGAAGAATGTTAATCTTAATCCAAAGTATCATTCGTTATTTAAGTCTCCATCCAGATATCATATCTGTACTGGTGGGCGAGGTAGCGGAAAGTCTTTTGCGGTAAATACATTCTTAGTATTACTCACTTACGAAAAAGGACATAAGATACTTTTTACTCGATATACGATGACTTCTGCAAGTATGTCGATTATACCAGAGTTTCTGGAGAAGTTAGACCTTATGGGTATTGGCGGTAATTTTACTGTCACAAAGACTGAAATCATAAACAATCTTACAGGGAGTAGTATATTCTTCAGTGGTATCAAGACAGCCAGTGGAGACCAAACTGCAAAGCTAAAGTCTATTCAGGGTGTTACTACATTTGTATTGGATGAGGCGGAGGAGCTTACAGATGAAGAATCGTTTGATAAGATAGATTACTCTGTAAGGGCGATGGGTACGCAGAACAGATGTATCTTAATTCTAAACCCCACTACAAAAGAGCACTGGATATATCAGAGGTTCTTTCAGAACAGAGGTATTCCTGATGGACACAACGGAGAGAAGGAGAATGTGAATTATGTACACACTACATACTTAGATAATAAGAAACACTTGTCTGAATCATTTGTGGCGCAAGTAGAGGATATGAGAACAAGACGACCAGATAAATATAAGCACCAGATATTAGGTGGATGGTTAGATAGAGCTGAAGGAGTTATCTTTACTCACTGGCGCATTGGAGAGTTCGACAACAATCAGGACACAATCTTTGGACTCGACTTTGGTTTCTCAACAGACCCTTCAGTATTAACTGAAATTGCAATAGACAAGACACGCAAAATAATATGGATTAGAGAGCACTTCTACAAAGCAGGTATGTCCACCTCCAACATATTCGAGATGTGCCGTAGAATCGCAGGAAAACAGCTTATAGTGTGCGATAACAGTGAGCCTCGACTGATAAGTGAACTGAAGACTAAAGGACTTAATATAACGCCAACGATAAAGAAGAAGGGTAGTATATTGACAGGAATCGCTCTAATGCAAGACTACGATATTATTGTAGATAAAGAATCTATCAATACAATTAAGGAGTTCAATAATTATGCTTGGAAGCTAAAGGGTAGTATTCCACAGGATAACTGGAATCACAGCATTGACGGAAGTCGGTACGCAATTCAATACCTACTTACTCGCTCTGTTCCGAAGGGGATGTACATTCTTCGTTAGAACTCTCTATCTCTTTCTGTAGATTAGCAAGAGCCCTCCACGCAACTTTAGCCGAGTGGCGCACTCCATCTGTATCTATTGTACCAGCCTCAAGTAAGTGGCGAGTTAATGCATCTAATTCATCGCCAGATTTACTTCTATCCCAGTGCAGAGGTTTATCTGGATTGTGTTGCTGATTTCCCATATAAGAACATTGAGCGACTTCTCTTATCGCATCAGGGAAATAATTAAGCACTCCACTGTAAACAGGTGTTTGTTTCCTTGTGAATTTAATAGGGGTCTCTGTGAATTCAATAGGGGTCGTTTCTTTTTCTTGCGCATACTCTATCGCCTCATCAAAATAGTTTCCTGTGAATTTAACACCCCCTGTATTTGTTTGTTCCATTTGTATGAATTTAATAGGTATAAAAAAAAATACCCTATCTTTCGACAGGGTATCTAAACCAATAAATGAAAAAGTGTAACTAATAACCGATACAAATATATAAATAATTTCTTAACATTAGCATAACATTAGGAAATAAATTTCTGTCTATGTTTGCAGTATAACAATTTTAAATATAAATAAAATGGAAATACAAATTGATTTCGGTGGTTTTTACCACTACCACGATGAATACATTGACAATAAATGTGATATGTATGGCATTGACACTGATAAGATTGATTGGGGTAAAACATTTGTCCAATATAGTGTAGCTTGGTTGCATAGATTTACAGATAAGACAGGCATTGAATTGTTTTTCGCTGGATTAGATTCTCCGAGATATTACAATTATACTACTGATAAAATAAAAGCTAATGTAATACCAGATGTTTCTAATCAATTACTGACTTATATAAATGATGATTTTAAAGAATGGGCTAATCCTCAATTAGTTTCACGTTCTGGGTTTATGTCATTTTACAATGGAGTTGATGATTTGATTGAACGTGCTAAAGATGATGATGATGACAAGTCTATTTTATTGGGTATGGTGTGCAATTACTTGATGGAGTTGATGGAAGTGAATGACGATATTCACGATTTAGAATATGATATAATAGAATTAAATTAAATAATATGGAACACAAATGGATATATATAAATGAGATAACTACGCTCCACGCTGATGATGATGGCGTATGCTTATCTAATGAGTATAACTCAATTACGATTGACCCTTACACTTTGGTGGATTGGTTGCCTAATATAATAGAGGTGGCGTTTCAAGAGAAAGAGAAACGAGACAAAGAGAAAATAGAAGAACTTAAAAATATAGTAAATGAGACAATATAGTTTAGAACAAATAAAGATGATATCTATTGATATTATTTCAGATGATGAATGGGTAAACGATTCAAAAACTATGGCAGAACACAGAGGTATTGTCTCTGGTTTAAATATGCTTATTAATCACTTAACAGAAATAGAAAATGAAACAATTTAAAGTAAACATTCCAAGTCTGGCAAATACCAGTGCGGTATTTAACGCCATCGACAAAGTAGAGTTATTAAAACTAATTTGTCAGAAGTACAATATAGATATTCAGAAGCACAGAGTATTTATTCGAGAAGTACAGGATAATCATACACAGGTGCAAGGATAATCATTGTGCAAGGATAATCATTGTATAATATAAAACAGATTCTTATGATACTTAAATGGATTGAAACAATAGATGTAAATGCCAAAGAATGGTTTGATAAACAGAATGGAAATTCTTATTTCGCTGGTATTGTTACACTGAACTACGGAAAGAAGAACCAAAGAGAATATCTTATGCCTATGCAATACGGATATGGTTCACAATATGAATATGAAGCAAAGAAGGTACTGACTGAATTCAATTGTATCTCTGGTGCTGAATTATCTCCATTGTCTTCTTTTTGTAGAGACAACAATATAATTCTACGAACAAGCAAACAAGAAAATTGTAAGCAAAGAGAATTGTTTGAAGTTGAACGGAATTATAACGCCAATGCAAAGTAAATTCAATACCCTGTTGAGTTGTGTACCCTATGAATTTAATATATAATAGATTCAATCGGTGCGCAATTCAATGGGAATAATGAATTGACCTAATCGCATACTATTTGGATTGGTTCTAAATTGTATTAATGTTTGGATATTTCGGTAAATTGTCGTAAATAACGCGCGCACGTTCATATAGTATATAAGAATGAACGCTTTATTTAGAATGGATATAAACTAAATAAATAGTTTGTTTTTGTTTGGTTTGTTAACATTATTGTGTATATTTACATCATAATTAATAACAACATAAAACATAATAAAATGAAAAAAGTAAATAATAAAACAGTTGACAAAGTAATTTTCTGGACAATCATCGGGGTTTTTGTACCTATGATTTTGGGCGGTATCATTACCGTAATAAATAATATCAACTTAGTTTCTTTCAATTTCTAATTATGAAAGGACACGCCAAAATAAAAGTAGAAATAAAAAACGGCGTTCTGTTCGTTTATCACAATGACGGAACGCTATTACACAAAAGAAAAGCCACCCTACAAACGTGGGAAAAAATATGGCAAGTAATAGAAAATAAGGAAACAATGAGAGAACAAAACGATAAAATAGAAAAGTTTTTTGCAAAGGTGGACAACATCACATTCAAAGCCGTTAAAATTATGGTTGTATTTCTCCCCTTATATATATTATTTCAAATAATTTTTAACAGTTAATAAAATGAAAGTAGCGAACAGAGATAGCGCACAATTTGCGTACAAGCTCCTCAATTTTCAGGGGAGTAATTTACACGGAATAAACGAATCAAAATATTATATTGTTTATTCTTACAACTGGTATCCATTATTTTTATATGAATATGATACTGGCGTATGGTACGAAAACGAAACAAAATACAGCGTTTCAACAAGTAAGCAAACGTCACAAGTGCGCCCATCATATATAACAAAAAAACTAAGTTATCAGGAAATTAAAAACCTTTTATGATGGCTAATAAGATACAATTCGAACACCTGTTAAAACATAAGAAAGAACAGAGGAAACAAAATAAATTGCCACAAGACTACAAAGGTTTTATAATAAGACGGCACGAACATAACAATAAGTTTTGCGCATATGATTGGCGAACTGACTATTTTATCAACCCATTATATAGTACAATGGAAGAAATAAAAAATAAAATAGACGAGACAATAAAAGAAATAAACGAGGAAAATATATGTTTTTATTAGTGGATAAAATAAAAAATAAATAATGTTTTCATTATGTTTTGCCCCTTCGGGGGCTTTTTTTATACCCTTATTTTAGTAAGGGTTTTTTGTTATCTTGTTTTGTATCAAGATTTTAATTTGTTTGGGTGGGTTAAATTGATATTAAATAGGTATGTTTTTCTATCGTTTTTAGCTCGTTTCTACCTTCCAACCATACCAACATACCACACAGGTCCTGTTATGCCCTTAAAACGTCTCTAAATAGCCTTAAATGGCTTTATATGGGGTACTCTGCCTGTAATGATACCCCAGTAGCTAATATACCTCAACTCTATACATACCCTACTTTCCATCTGCCAACTGAATTCAATACCCCTCTATGAATCTAATACCCTTTGTGAATCTAATAGGTATTTCGTATATTTGTATTATGTCAAAGCGCAAGAAAAAAACAATCAATCTACAGAATCACCCAGAATCCTTAGAAGCATTTAGCTGGTGTCTGGAAAGAAACATACGAATCTACCCAATCCCATCTGCCAATCAGTTCAAGATAGTTATTGATAATGGTGCATCAAAGATAGTTTCGCCCAAACTATACGATAAGGATGAGTGGTCTGATAAAGTGTGGGAGTTATACAGACATTTTTACAACGGAAATAAGCTGTCAGTATAATACAATGTATAGTAGAATACAATGTATATATATTCTTTTTATACAATAGAATGTACACTACTATACAATGTACTATATATAATACAATGTACTTTACTATACTAATGTATTATATATTGTGCCATACAGACAGTTGGGCAAACACTAAATAAAATAAAAGTTAATTTAATATGGCGAATAACGTACAAATAGAACTGTCAGTTCCAGACGCACTTTCTGACATAACACTTGGACAGTATCAGAAATACTTAAAGATACTTGACCAGAACAAAGATGACGAGAACGCAGCAGAGTTTATCAATCTAAAGACTATTGAGATATTCTGTAATGTTGACTTCAAAGACGTATTGAAGATTCCTTTAGGTGAGGCGGAAAAGGTACTCACAATCATTAACAAGGCGTTTGACGAGAAGCCTGATATTATTCGCCACTTCAAATTACTTAACGTAGATATGGGCTTTATACCGAGTTTAGAGCGTATATCTCTTGGCGAGTATATTGATGTAGAAAATAACATAGTGGATTGGCAAACAATGCACAAAGCTATGGCGGTGCTGTACAGACCAGTCAACTTCCGCAGTAAAGAGAAATATACGGTTGCGCCATACGAACCAAGTGATGAGGTATCTGAACTAATGAAAGAGATGCCACTCGATGTAGCTATGAGTTCTATGGTTTTTTTTTACGATTTAGGGATGGAGTTACTGAAAGCTATTCCGACCTTTATACAGAAAAATCTGACGGAGGAACAGACTTATCTGCTCAAGCAAACTTTGGCTCAAAGTGGGGTTGGTATCAATCAATTTACGCACTTGCTGGAGGGGATGTCCTTAAATTCAATGAAGTTACCGAAAGTCCACTCTTCCAATGTCTCACCTACCTAACATTTGAAAAAGAGAAAAACGAATTAGAAGCTATGATGATTAAGAAAGCATATAAACGATGAGAGCATATTACGATTTAATAGATAAACTAAATACATATCTTGATGGTAGTCCATCTGTCAATACTGTTACGTTTGGCGATATATTTAAAGTGGACTTGTCTAAGCAAACTATATTCCCACTGGCGCACGTTAATGTACAGAATGTAACTTTCTCTGAGCATATAATGACGTTCTCTTTGCAAGTGATTTGTATGGATATTGTGAATGAGAATAAAGACGACAAGTTAGCTGCTGCCTCCACGCCATACAGAGGATTAGATAATAAGCACGATGTATTTAACACTCAGCTTACAGTAATCAATGGATTGCAATCATCTTTGCGTAGAGGCGATTTATATACCGACAAATACCAACTTATCTCTGACGCATCTGCCACTCAGTTTGAAGACAGGTTTGAGAATCTATTAGCTGGTTGGAGTATGGATTTAGTTATAGAGACCGCCAATACGGATATGCAGCTTATTAACGCAACAGGAGATGCTTGTAGATAATGGATATAAAGCTAAAAAATACCGAAATATATTTAGAGGGTCTTATAGACGATATGATTGAGTTCACTAAATCAGAGCTCGACAGGTCTCGTGATAGAGGTGGATTCTCTTCTCCTATAACGGACTTAGGTAATTTAGCTAACAGTTTAAGAAAGGCTATAGACAAGTCTAATGGTGAGTTCAATATGGAGGGCTTTGATTACGCACACGCCATAGATGATGGTAGGGGAGAAGGAAGCAGACCGCCAATAGATAAAATGGTAGGGTGGGTTAGCAGAAAGGTGAAGACGTTAAAAGACGCAAGTGGAAAGAAAACACTTGATAGAACAGAATCTAATCTAAAGGCTGTAGCGTATAGAATAAGCACAAAGATTTACCTTAGAGGTGTTAGGAAGACAAATTACCTATCATCTATAGCAAAAAAATATAATGATTTAATATCAGAGAACATATCAGGACATTTAGTTGAAGACGTATTAGCGGACTTAGATACAATAATGCTTGATGCTGGTTATATTAGAAAGGGAAACACTTACGAACTAAAGAAATAGAATGGCACAAATAATCAATACAAGGAGTCCGTTTTACATAAAAGTGTCAAATAGTACACTTGCAACTGCTACACTTCAACTTTATATATATGAGGGTGCAAAAGATACAACGCCTGATGCTGCGGATTTAAAATACACTATAACTAAATCAGAGCTTGAAAACAATAACCAAGTTGTATTTGAGATATCAGAGCTTATAAGAGATTATATTGACGTTAAGTATGATGGAGAGTATGATAGTTATTGCGTATGGGCTAATGCTGTTATAACCGCTACTCAATCTAATGGTAATCCTGTGTCATCACCTACAGTAACGCCAAGTGATTACACAAATCAATTTGTAGCTGTAGATGGTTATGGTTATTTTGAAGAGGGCGTAAACCCTGAACCAAGTCGTTCACTACTTCAGTCAAACAAAATAATGTATCGACCAGAAGACGGCAATATAAACATTCCTATCTTCGCTGAAGATACTAATAGCGTGGCGTATTATAACAATGGAACACTTGTTAGAAGCCAAACAATATCTGACAGCGATAACACTAACCAAAAAATTCAATACATATCTGTATCAGGAAACTCAGATAACGCCACATACGAAGAAAGAGTATTAGAGGATGGCGGTATACTTGAGTCGTCAAAGTGCCTTGAGCAATTCCTGAGCTACCTTGATATAAGTAAAGTGGATGAGATTGTAGTAGGTTATGATACTGATGCTGGTTCTGCTGCTCATATTATAAAAGTTAGAAACTTTGATTGCTCTATATACGACCCAATCAGAGTTACTTTTGTAAATAAATATGGAGCACTACAGGATTTGTGGTTTGATAAGAAGAGCGTAAATTCAATAGAAGTACAGTCGAACGATTATAAAGCGTCTGTAATGAATTTCTCTTCTACACCAACCTATGATACCTCCGCACACCAGAATAGAGTATTGGATTTAGTAGGTAAAGAAAGTATTACAATGAACACTGGTTATATAGACGAGGAGTACAATGAGGTGTTTAGACAGCTTATGCTATCAGAGCAAGTGTGGATGACAAGACTAACTGACACTGAAGAGGTGTTACCTTTGCGCCCAAGAACACAGTCGTTACAATTCAAAACCAGAACTAATGACAAGCTCGTAAACTATACGGTAGAATTTGACTTTGCGTTTGACAAGATAAACACTATTCGATAATGAATAAGGTTATACTATACATAAAAGATGCTGATAATGTATTTCAGCAAGTGGACTTGTTTGAGGATGAAACAATCTCTGTTACATCTAAGATACAGGATATTCGTGATATATCTAAAGTATTTACTGATTTCTCTCAGTCATTCACTCTACCTGCTTCTAAAAAGAACAATAAGATATTTAAACACTTTTATAATTACTTTATATCTGTGGGTGCATTTGATGCTCGAAAGAAAGTAGAGGCTGTATTAGAAATAAATTATATACCGTTCAGAAGAGGTAAGGTGTTTTTGAATGGCGTAAAAATGAAGAACAATAAGCCATACGCCTACAATGTTACATTCTTTGGTAATACAGTAACACTAAGTGATTTATTTGGCGATGATGAGCTTAGTCAATTAGATTTAAGTGCTTACGACCACGATTACGGAACAAGTGAAGTTCAAACTGGACTTACAACTGGATTCTCTACTAATGGAACTCCAAGCACAAATGGAAATGTTATATACCCTTTAATAACGCACACACAACGATTATATTTTAACTCAGACACAAATCATAGCTCAACAACTCTTGATGGCGATTTATCATATCACAACGGAAGTCAAAGTACAAACGTAGCTCTCAGATACGACCAATTAAAACCAGCACTAAAAGTAAAAGACATAATATCCGCCATAGAAACAAAATATGGAATAGACTTCGTGGATTCTGATTTCATATCTACTACGCCTATGGATAATTTATATATGTGGCTTAGTAAAGAGAAAGGTAAGGCTGGTGGAGGTCAAAACAACTCTAAAGTATTGGGTACTTGGACAAGGAGTTTTGGGGATAATGTTGTAGCTATACAATCAAACGGAACAGATTTAATATACAATTTGGGTACAGACCAAGACTTTGATAGCTTCTGGTACAACTTGGATATTTATTTAACAATAACTCCATCCACAGGATATACAGGTGTGAAGTACGATGTAGAATTCTATAAAGATGGCTCGTTATCGTCAACAAGAGCTAACAATACAGGAACTACAACACATTCATTTGGAGGTCAGCCACAGGACTTTGAAGATGTTGTTATGAAGTTTGTAATAAAAACATCTGAGGTTTTTAACTTTACGCCAACATTATTAGCAAGTGTTCGTGAAGACGAGCAAGACCCACCAGACCCTATTATTGAAAATTATTACGCAGGCACTTATACTTGTGGCTCTATATCATCTGTTGGTAGGATTTTAGTTTCAACTCAAATGCCAAAGATGAAAGTATCTGATTTCATATCGGGTTTACTAAAACTATTTAATCTTACAGTTTACTATATAGATGATGAAAGTGATGCTAACTACGGCAAGATACGATTAATTCCCCTTGATGACTTCTACGATGATAACCCAAAGATATTTGATATAACAAAATATGTTGACTCATCAGAACACGATGTAGAATCAACTATACCGTTTAGTGAAATTGACTTTGAATATGAGAAGCCAAAGACACTTCTTATGAAGCAACACGAAGAAACATTTGGACATATCTTTGGTGACGAAGAATTTAAACCAGATGATGTTGATAGAGGTAAACCCTACAAAGTTAAAGTTCCATTTGAACACCTTAAATTCGAAAGGTTATTTGATGAGGATGATAATTCTATAACAGATATTCAGTGGGGTTATTCTGCTGGAGATAACTTTAAGCCATTGACGGAAGATGAAGAGGCTGGAGACCATCCATCAGCTAATTATGACCCTGTTCTAACAAAGTCGTTTTTGTTCTATGGAATAAGAGTTACTGGACTCACTTCTGGTAACGGAATAAACTACAATACTGGTGGAGCAAATACTGAGCTGTCAAATTACTGGAGACCGTCAAATACAAATGAAAGAGGTTATGATGTTAATGACCCATTATACTCAAGTACAAACTTAAATTCAACAGCAGATAGAGTTCAACAAAGTAATCTCGGTAGTGCTGCTAATGTTGGAGATTATGTTTTTAACGTAACAGAGTCACAAACAACAAGAGTAATAGCTATAATATCATCCGATATAATACAAGTTGCTGATTCTATATTTAGTTCAGGCGATTCATTTAAGCTGTACAGAATACCAGAATACACTCTTAACTTTGACAATGAAGTTGATGAGTGGACTTTAACTGATTATGAACCTCAAGGAACTAATTCGCTATTTAGAAACTTCTATCAAACATACATAGAAGATGCCTTCAATGCAAAGAAGCGTATATTCAAGCTAACAGCACATTTACCGAATAGTGTGTTACTTAATTATAAGCTAAACGATAGATTTCAGATTGGCGACAAAGTATTTACGATAAATTCAATAGACACCAACCTAAAAACAGGAGAGTCTAAATTAGAACTACTGAACGTATTATGATAAAAGATATTATAGATTTATTGCAGCTTTCTGATTGGTATGGCGTATCTCATAACGTAGATATCGCCAAAGGAATGTATAAAGCACCAAGAGATTGGAGAGAAACTAAAGAAGTGTTAGAGAGAGTAAGAAATTCAAAATCATACAGAAATGGCTAAACAAGACATCATAATATCAATAAAGATTAACGACAGCCAAGCTAAAAAGGGTGCTGATGGAGCTGCTAAATCTTTAAGTAAGTTAGAAAAACAGCAAAAGGCTCTTAACTTTGAATTAAGTGAATCTGGTAAAGAATACGCTAAATTAAAGGCAGCCACAGACGACCAGAGATTAGCTAATAATTTAGCAGCGAAATCTGCTGTTGATTTAGCTAAAGGTATAAAGCAAGGAAGAGCGCAGTCTGGTCTTAATAACGCAATCTTACTTGAAACAGGTCGTTTAGCTTCTGATGCAAGTTATGGGTTTACTGCGATTGCGAACAACTTGTCTCAGGTTGTAACATTATTCTCTTCATTCGCTAAAACTGCTGGTGGAGTTGGAGCTTCATTAAAACAACTTGCAGGTTCTTTGATAGGAACTGGAGGTCTATTAATCGCATTACAGCTTATTATTTCATTCGGTCCTCAGATATTTGATTTCTTCGCCAGATTACTTGGCGTAACAAGAGAGTTAAGAGACGCTATGAAAGGTGCTGCTGATACTATTAAACAGCAAACTGGCGCATTTGAAATATACACAAGGACACTTCAGAATGGATGGAAATCATCTGAAGAGATGGCTGATGCCACAAAGATGTTAAAGAAAGAGTTTCCTGAGTACATAAAGTTATTGAAAGATGCTGGATTAAGCACCGAAGACCTTATGAATGGAAATAAGGAGGCTATAAAGATAACTAAGCAATACACTCAAGAGATAAAAAGACAAGCTATGGCTCGTCAGGCAGCCATTAAGATTGAGGAAGAAGCTGCAAAGATTATTCAGGTTGAAGTTGATAGAGAGGTAAAGGCGAGAGAAGAAGGTTATGTAAGTGTTAAAGATGTTCAGCTTCGATTGAAGGAGTCAGAACAAGCTCTTGTGGATTTTAATGAGACAATTAAAGATAAGAGCATAACTCAAATTACAGACTTAGAAAGAAGAGAAAGAAGACGCATAGAGGGTAGGATAAAGAATTTAAAGGATATAACTGAACTTAATCAGGATGAGGTTGATGACGCTGAAAAGACTATCGACATCCTTATGGAATTTACCGACATTCAAACTAAAGACACTAAAAGAGGTTACGGTAAAAGAGAAAGAAACTTTAAGCAACATCTTCTTAATCTCGATAAATTAGAGGAGAGCTATAGACAAAAGGCTATAGATACTGAAATGATGACTGCTGAAGAAATCATTGACCTTGAGGAAAAAAATGCTAAGGCAGAGCTTAAAATAAGAGTTGATTCTTTTAAGGCTAAACAAAAACTTAGATTAGATGAATTCTTAGAAACTACTGAAGATGCAGACGAAAGAAAGAAGGCTAATGATGAGTATAATGAATCTATAAGGTTAGCTGATGAAGAGAGTCGTCAGGTTACGATTGAGCTTGAGAATTCTTTTAACACAAAAAGAACTCAGTTAATAAGAAAGCGAACTGAAGATGATGCTAAAGAGCAGGAACGTGCAGATGATATACTAAAGCAATATCTTGATGGAAGAATAGAAACTCAAAAGACGTTTGAAGAAGAAAGTAACGAGCTTTATTACAATGCGAATGAGAATCGTATTCAACAGGATATGGATTTTATCGCCAAGAGAATTGAGCTTGAGACTGAAGATGTTGCTGTTAGAGCTGAATTGCAGAGTCAATTCTTTGCCCTTCAGGATGAACTAAGGCAAAATGACTTAGAAAGAGAGTTGTCGGCTATAGAGGCTAAGAAGAATGTTAATATGGAGTATGTCGGATTCGCTGAACAGACAGGCTCTTTACTTGAGAAGTTGGGTAATCGTTCTAAAGCACTTGCTAATGTGGCATTAGCTGTAGAAAAAGGTGCTGCGATAGCAAAAGTTATTGTTAGTGCTCAAGCATCCATCGCTGCAAAAACTGCGTCAGCAAATGCGATACCTGCATTTTTACCGCCATTTGGAACACCTAACCCATCATTCTTAGTCGCTCAAGCGGAAGCTAAAGCATCTAACACAAGAACTAAAATTAGTGCAGCTCTATCTATTGCAAACATATTAGCGTCTTTGATAGGTAAAAAAGGAGCACCTAAAGACACTTCTGGTGGAGGTGGAGGAAGAGGTTCTGTTCAAATTCAAGCACCAGACTTTAATATCGTTGGCGCATCTCAGACATCTCAATTAGCACAAGCTGTAACGGAACAACAGGCTAAACCAGTAAAAGCATTTGTAGTAGGTAAAGATATATCCACACAACAAGAACTTGATAGAAACATAACAAACACCGCATCATTCGGTTAATTTAATAGTATGAGAATTATAGAACTTTTTATAGACGAAGAAGGATTGTTCTCTGGCATAGATGCCATTTCAATAGTAGAGAAACCAGCGATAGAAGAGCATTTTATCGCCCTATCCGAAGAGAAAGAAGTAAAACTTGCCGAAGTAGATAAAGAGAAGAAGATTCTTATGGGTGCAGCACTAATACCCAATAAGAACATCTACAGACGTAATGGCGAGGATGAATACTACATTTACTTCTCAGAAGACACTGTACGCAAAGCGTCAGAGCTATTTTTGATGCGTGGTAATCAAAATAAAAGCACTTTAGAGCACCAAGCAGAGCTTAACGGCTTGTCTGTGGTAGAATCGTGGATTGTAGAGGATAAAGTGCACGACAAGAGCCGTAAATACGGTTTAGATATGCCTGTAGGTACTTGGATGGTATCTATGAAGGTAAACAATGAAGAGGTTTGGGATGACTACGTTAAGTCTGGTAAAGTAAAAGGCTTCTCTATTGAAGGTTACTTCACTGATGAGGTTGCTATGTCTCAAATAGAAAACTTAGAAGAAGAGAACGAAGCTAAGCAAATACTATTAGAGGTTGCTAACGTAATTCTTGGCGATAAATACGAATTAGCTACATACGGAGACTATGGAAGTGGCGTTAGAAACAACGCAAAGCGTGGTATTGAGTTAAATAAGAAGGTAAACAATAAGTGCGCCACCTCTGTGGGGAAAATTCGTGCACAGCAGCTCAGTAGGGGTGAAAAACTCAGTGTGTCCACGATAAAGAGGATGTATTCTTATTTGTCAAGAGCTGCCGAATACTATGACCCAAGCGATTCTAAGGCTTGTGGTACAATTTCATATCTTCGGTCTAAACTGCGTGAATTAGGCGAATTAGAGCTTAATTGCGACTGTCACGAGCTGTCTGAGGAGCTTGAGCTCGGTTTGTATGACAAAACATACAAAGATTACCCATCTGCTGCGAGAAAGAACGCTAAACAAGCTCTTGCATACTATGATAGCAATAAACCAAGATGCGGAACGCCTCAAGCGTGGCAATTCGCCAAACTATTATCTGAAGGTAAGCCACTATCTCGTTGTTTGATATCAGAGATGGCATCTTACAATAGATTTGAGAAGAAGAAAGACGAGCCATACAATAAAGGTTGTGGTGGTCTTTTGTGGGATGCTTGGGGAGGCGAAGAAGGAATCCGTTGGGCAGAAGGTAAACTTGATGAGATAAACTCGCAGGAATCTAAATTAGATTTATCGTCTAAAGAGATTAACGGAAGACTCGCCTACGATACAAAAGAAGAGGCATTAAGAATTGCAAAGGATATTGGTTGCGAAGGATATCATACTCACGATGTAGATGGTGAAACTTGGTATATGCCTTGCAAAGAACATAAATTAGCAAAGTACGATGACAAAGGAAGAATTATTAGAAGCCCGAAAGCACCAAATTCCGATACTAAAAACCCTGCTCCAAAGAGAGGTAGCAAACGCAATCCAAAAGGAGCTGCTGGGAAGGGAAGGGGAGTATCTGTTCCAGCCAGAGTGCTAAAGTCATTACAGAAGAAAGCAAGTGACTTTAACGAGAAGTATAAATCTAAACTTGGTTACGGAACGACTGTAGGTCAACTTAAATCTGTATATCAGCGTGGTGTTGGCGCATTTCAAACATCACACAGTCCAATGGTAAAGTCTGCTGAGCAGTGGGCACAAGCGAGAGTAAACGCTTATATATACCTACTAAAGAACGGCAGACCTCAAAACGCCAAATACACAACAGATTACGACCTATTACCAAAGAAACACCCTAAAAGCAGTAAGAAATGAAAAGAACAGAAGAAACACCAAGTAGAACATCTCCACGCAATTCAAAACGTGGCTGTCTTTGCAAAGACGGTAGAACTTATTCACGCAAGTGCTGCGATGGAACATTAAGAGCTCAAGGTGTAGGCAAAATCTAACAGAGGAATTATTATTAGTTATTATTATATACTTTAAAGTTAAATTTTTATTATGGAAGGTAAAGCAACTCTTATTTTAAAAGACATTATGCAGAAACTTTCTATGATTAATTCCGAAGAGGTAAAAGAAGAAGTAGAAAACGTAGAAGTATCTGCTGAAGAAGTTGCTCCTGAAGTTGAAGTCAAGGAAGAAGTTGTATTGTCTGAAGACGAAGTAGCTGAAGAAGCTACAGAACTATCTGACGAATCTACTGAGCAAGAACTCGCTGAAGAAGACGAAGCTGAAAAAGAAGCTGAGGAAACTGAAGAAGAGGTTGAGGAAGAAGAAGAGTTAGAAGAAGAAAAATATGTTTCTAAATCCGAATTCGATTCTAAAATCGCTGAACTCAAAGATATGATTGAGTCAATGAAAGGTGAAATGGGTAAGGAAAAAGAATCTTACGAAGAAGAAAAAGCTGAATTGAGTGCACAAATTGAGAAGCTATCTGCTGAACCAGCAGTTGAGCCTATTGCGCACAATCCAGAAGAAAAACAAGAAAAAAACGGGGGCTTTAAGTTCGGTCAAAATCGCCCTCAATCGACACTTGACCGAGTAATGTCCAAAATAAACTAAATTAAATTAAATTATGCCAACTCCATCAATTACTACTACATATGCAGGAGAGTTTGCTGGAAAGTACATCTCTGCTGCTCTATTAAGCGGTAATACAATCGCAAATGGCGGTATTACTGTAAAGCCTAATGTAAAGTACAAAGAAGTTGTAAAGAAAGTTGCGACAAGCGGTCTTATTGGAAACGCTTCTTGTGATTTTACTGATGCTGGTTCTTTGACTTTGACAGAGCGTATTCTCCAACCTGAAGAGTTTCAAGTAAACCTTGAGCTTTGTAAGAAGGATTTCCGTTCTGATTGGGAAGCTGTTCAAATGGGTTATTCTGCCTATGACAACCTACCTCCTAAATTCGCTGATTTCCTAATCGGTCACGTTGCTGCTAAAGTTGCAGAGCAAACTGAGCAAAACATCTGGCAGGGTACTGACGCTACTGCTGGTGAGTTTGACGGTCTTGCTACTTTGTTAGCTGCTGATTCTGACGTTGTAGATGTTACAGGTACTACTGTTACTTCTTCTAACGTAATCGCTGAGCTTGGGAAAATCGTTGATGCAATTCCTTCTGCTGTTTACGGAAAAGAAGATTTGAAAATCTACGTTTCTTCAAACATCGCTAAGGCTTATGTGTCTGCACAAGCTGCTTTAGGATATCGTGATTTGTATCACGTTGGTAAGACTGAAATGAACTTTCAAGGTATTCCTTTGTTCGTTGCTAACGGTCTTGCTGATAATGATGCTGTAGCTGCGGAAACATCTAACTTGTACTTTGGTACTGGTCTATTAGCTGACCACAACGAGGTTAAAGTTATTGATATGGCTGACCTTGACGGAAGTCAAAATGTTCGTATCGTAATGCGATTCACTGCTGGTGTCCAATATGGTATCGGTTCTGACATCGTTCTTTACACCTAATAATTAATCGTCTAATATGGGGGTGCTAAACCCACCCCCTTTTTAATACTTATAATATGGCTTGTGATTTAACTGGCGGAAGATTAAGACCTTGTAAAGATGCCGTTGGTGGTATTAAGAAAATTCACTTTGTTGACTTTGGTGATTTAGGTTCGCTAACATTTGGTAGTAGCGATGAAATCACTGATATGACAGGAACTTTCACTTACCACTCTTACGATGTCAAAGGTAATTCTTCCCTTGAAACTAACATTACGTCTTCTCTTGAGAACGGAACTACATTCTTCGAGCAAGTCGTAAATATGACCTTATTCAAACTGACTAAAGAGGATAACAAAGAATTGAAGTTGATGGCTTATGGTCGCCCTCACGTTGTTGTACAAACATTCGATGATAAGTTCTTATTAGTTGGTGCTGAGAATGGTGCTGATGTTACTGGTGGTACTGCGGTTACTGGTACTGCTATGGGTGATTTGAACGGATATACACTTACGCTAACTGCAAACGAACTCCGTATGCCTTCATTCGTTGATGGTGGTACTGATACAGACCCATTTGCAGGTATGACAAGTGCTACTGCCTCTGAGTCAACTCAAAGAGACCCTTCGTAAATTCAATAGGGTTATGAATCTGATAGGGGGTGTTTTACATCCCCTATTTTTTTATGCGCCAAAAACAAAAAGGAACATTTTCGTTACTTTAGTATGCACTTATTAACTACATCTATTGCAGCTCAACAACTAAAGATAGTGCCTCGACAAGATGCGAGTTCTGTTACTCTTGAGCTCACAGATAAGACACAATTTAGTACATCTACTGTATCTGTATCTAAAACATCATCTGACCCATTTATGATACTATCAGGCTCTTTCTCTCTTGTGGAGAATAGAGCTTACTCATTTGAAGTAAAAGACGGTAGTGAGATTATATATAGAGGACTTATATTCTGTACAGACCAAACTGACGGAGAGAAGTTCTTTGTACAGGATGGCGACTATACATCCGAAACAAGTTACGATAACGAATATGTAATTCTATAATGCACGTTGTAACAACATCTACTGACCTGCAAACTATTCGTGTTATACCAAGACGACAGAACGATAGTAATGTTACCATTCGCATTTACGACAAGTCTTCCAGAAGAGAGATAAACTACAGCTCTCCGTATTACTGGCAAACAGCAGACGTGTTCTTTAATGAGGTTGACCAAAGCTGGAATACAGACCCTCAAGTTGTGTTTAATTATGGCGACCCATTCTCCACAGTATCAGGTCAATTCAGCTTTAGAGAAAACGAATACTATGGTATTAAGTTAATTGATAATAGCGGAGAGTTATACAAAGGAGTATTATTTTGTACCGACCAAACGGATTATGATAAGTTTGATGTACACAAAGACGATTATGTAGTTGAACAAAGCTACAACAATGAATATATAACAGTATGAGTAAGTCAAGAAGAAATACAAACACAAGGGTAAAACCTCAAGTAAAAGATGGTAAAATACACATCGTAAACCTTGAGTCATATTCACGCCCTGACATTAAGGAATACAGTAATCAAGACTGGGTTTCTTATGGCGATGATAACAACTACTTTGAATACCTAATTGATAGGTATAATGGTTCGCCAACAAACAACGCTGCAATCAATGGTATTGCAGAAATGATTTACGGTAAAGGACTTGATGCTACTGATGGCGATAAGAATGAAAGTCAGTACGATGAGATGAAAGAACTTCTCACTAAGGACTGTATGAAGAAGATATGCTACGACTACAAAATGATGGGTCAAGCTGCACTTCAAATCATATACACCAAAGACAGAAAGAAGATTGCTCAAGTTGAGCATATGCCTGTAGAGACACTTAGAGCTGAGAAGTGCAATTCAAAAGGTGAGATAGAGGCTTACTTCTACCACTCTAACTGG
>Ga0208013_1000524_pt1 | contig 20873 bp, 20 predicted proteins | sample 16_taG_FD_184091 | JGI IMG/M metagenome (GOLD analysis project Ga0208013, IMG submission 184091) | Marine viral communities from the Subarctic Pacific Ocean - 16_ETSP_OMZ_AT15313 metaG (SPAdes) (version 2) | ecosystem: Environmental > Aquatic > Marine > Oceanic | place: Pacific Ocean | collected...
GTTGCCGTGCCGATGCCGACTCGACCAGAGCCTGTTACAAAGAGAACAGGTCCGAGATCCTTAGAATCAATTTGTAAGAGAGATCCGGTAATAGCATCGTTGGACGAGGAAACATGCAGGAGGGCTGTGGGCGACTGGGTGCCGATACCTAGGGAGCCACTCTTATCAAGAGTCATGCGTATACCTGATTCGTTGGTCGACAAAGATGTTCCAAATTGGAGTTTCGTGCCCCAGGTGGCGTCGAGCGCATCGGTGATAAACGACTCGGCGCGCCCGTCATAGTGTTTAAGATAAATGCCTGTGCTATCTCCGTTGGCGCCACCTCTATTGAACAGAACGAATCCCTCGTTCATCTCATTGTCAGCGGCGGAGATCTCGAACAGAGACCCCGGAGTCGACGTGCCAATCCCTACACGGCCAGAACCGGTTACAAAGAGAACCGTTCCGTTCGTCGCGCCGTCGACCTGCAGAAGCGCTGCGTCACCCGAAGAGGAAACGTGCAAGCTTGCGCCTGGCGCCTGAGTGCCAATGCCGACATTGCCCTCGGACTGTCCTGGTACGACTTGATCAAAGTAATAGCCGACTCCCCCCCAGGCGCCAGAAATCTGGAAATCGAGGCTTGAGACGAGTTGAATTTGGTGTTTGCTCGAGTAGGTCCCATAGATCTGGTGGGAGTATGTAGTCCCTGGTGTGCCGAACCTGAGCGCCGGGCCGCTGGCGGGATATAACTCTATAGCTGCCGCATCTGATGCTACAAGAATACTGGCGTCGGACACGGACCCCGAAACATGTAACTTCCCCGCCGGCGCGCCGGTACCAATGCCGACTCTATTTGTGCCGCCGTCGACAAAAAGCATGTTTGACTCACCGCTAGATTCAACACGGAAATCGTGATCCTTGCCGCCTTCATTGGATATAAAGCTGCCATAGCCGGTAAAGCTGTTGGCCGATCCGGTAGCATTAATAGGCATTATTCTATTTCCTCCATTAACAACTTGAAGCGCTTACCGGTTTTGTTGTTTTTTATAGTTAAATAGTCTTCTTCCTCAACAACAGTCCAATCGCCGCGGTCATTGGCTAGGTGCAGGTCGCCAGTATAAACGTTTGCCCAGCGCTTGTCGGCTGAACCAAGATCGTGTGTATTATCTGCTCCGGGTAAGACGCTTCCCGTAACGGCTAGCCTGCTATTTTCGGCCTCGATGCGGACAACACCTGTCCCGGAGGAGTTTTTAAAGGTATATCCCGTATGGTTAGTCTGGGTTCCTTGAAAATCGAGGAACCCATCGCCGCCGCGGCCCATTTTGTACCAAAAGGCGCCGCCGTGTCCTAGTCGTAGTTGATCGGACAGAGTATCGCCGAGAACGTCTAGGGTGGCGCCTGGCGCCTGAGTACCAATGCCGACCCTACCTGAGCCAGTAACAAATAACGGGGGAGCAGTTTCAGTTAGTCCATCAACGCGGAACAGCGCTGCATCCCCGGACGAAGAAACATGCAGTGTTGCTGCTGGTGTGCCCGAGGAGCCGATAGACACACTGCTTGTGGTGGCAGCCTGAGTTCCATTAATCTCTGTAAAGATGCTGCCGCCGCCTCCAGCAGGTGTTGCAAGAACTACCTTATTGTCGGAATCAATAGCTAAGAAACTACCGGGGCCGGCGACTGTGCCAGACAGAGCACCAGCTCTGCTCAAATAAGTCTCCTGCGGGAACACAATGCCCTTTGCACTTCCACTTGTGTGGAACTTCATGAAATCGCCACCAGAGCCAGTGAAGAACATTAGGGCGCCGTTGCCGCCGTTGAGACCATCGACGCCATCCTTAAGTGTCGTGATAACAGAGTTTGCGCTCATATCCCACGAGCCAGCGTTCCATGTGACACCATCTCCGGAAGCATCTCCGAGAGTTACGTTGCCATTAGCCACCAAGCTACTATTAAAGGTAGCAGCGCTGTTAAAGGTTGACGCAGCGTTATCGACCTGAAGGCCCCCGAGTGCAACAAGTTTAATGCTGTCTGCGGCGCCGACTGCGAATTCTTTACCATCCACATCCAGCTTTATCCACGCGGAGTCATCTTCGTCGCCCGCGTGGTCGCTATTAATAGACCAGAGATATTCTTGCTCCTCCGAGGAAAGTGAGGCGGTGTTATGTACAAACGAAACTCTGTTGGTATCAATACTGACCACGCCGTTGCCAGGGTTGCAAATAAGTTCGATTCCGGCGGGCATCTCGAAATCGGGATCCGCGTTCGCTGACGAACTGAGTGAAATTTGGCCGTCTTGGTAGATCTGAAGCCTGTTAAATGGCCCAATTGTGATCTCATCTTCGGCCGGCTCGCCGGCGGAAGATGTGGCATAGTATTGCAGGGTCTGTAAATATGGGTTACCCCAGGCGCCAAGTGTGAGTTTACCACCAAGCGACTTGGTTACTTCCAGTTCGAGGCCGGGGTCAATGTACTCACTCACGCCGTATGAGCCAGAAACAGTAAGAGAGCCGGAACCATCATAAACTAGGCCAGCGTTGGCACCAAACTCATTATTCTGATTAAACTGAATGTTTGTGTCGGACCCGGCGGCGTCAAGATTGATTAGGCTTATGCCGGTGATGCCAGCACCATCGCCATAGAAAGCAGATGCTGAAATGTTAAGGGATGCTGACAAAAACCCTGTCACCGTCGCGCCGCCGGAGCCAGTTACTTCAAATATCTGTCCCGCGTCGCGGCCGCTAACTGTGAATAAACTGTCATTGCCTACCATCCCTGCGCCGGTCACATGCAGTGCGCCAGTCATAGCAGTAGCAAAGCCGCTGCCGCCTATATCAAATTGGTCGCTTGTGAGGCTTGCGTTCGCAGGGTTCGCATTGATAAAACCACTAGAGGCGATTAATATCTGATTATCGGTTGCATTAGAAGGAATGGTAGTGTTGGTCAAGCCGGCTGCACTTCCATAAAAAGTACCACCATGAAAAGAAGATCCCGAAATATTTCCGCTAGCAGTAATGTCTCCAGAGGCAGTTACATGCTGATTTGCATCAAGACGCAACGCTTCAGCACCATCACCACTTGTTAACTTGACATATCCCGACGCGCGAGTGTGACCAAATGCGCTATAATTTGCACCCGGCACATAAGTCCACTGGGCTGCACTGGTATCTGTGGGAGAGCCCAAAAGAACTGCGGCCGAAGTGCCATCGGAACCTAGAACTGATATACCTGCGGCACTGTTTTTCGTTACAAGAATATCACTGTAATTGGCATCTGCTACTGCATCCAGATCGGAAACATTAACATGCAAGGTCCCCGATGGATTAAGTATGCCAATGCCAACTTGGCCAGAGCTGCTAACAAACAGGGCTGGGTTTTCGCCAACCTTTCGATCAACCTGAAGTAATGACTGTGTATCATCGTTGGAAGATGAAATATAAAGAGAGCCCGTAATGACCGCATCGCCCGCAAATGGGAACCCCGCAATTCCAGTTAAAGCGGCGCCGTCGCCATAGAAAGCCGAGGCAGAGATGTTCACTGATGAGGATAAGACGCCGGCGGTGTCAATTGCAACCTGTCCCTGTAGTGTTAGGTTGCCACCATCGGCGGATATAAACATGCCTGTACTTGCGGCGAGAATAGACATGTCGGTGCTAGTGTCTGAAATCTGCTGGCGGCCGCCGGGTCCAAAGATAAAGGCAGCAGCAGAGATGTTCTGTGATGATGACAGGGCATAGTCTGTGGTAATATCTCCCGAAACTGTAATTGCCGAAGCAGAGATTGTAATGGGCGAACCACCCACGATGGAGCTAGCAGTTACGGCTGTAAACTGAGCATGTGTGCCGGACACCGTTGTGGCGCCAGCAATCGGACCGGTAGCAGTAATACCTGTACTGTTGAGGTTGACGCCCCCCCAAAGCTGGGATGTATTATTAGAAACGAACAAATTATTGCCGACATAGGCATTCCCCGAAGCGGTGAGGACACTGCCGGTTACGGCTGTAAATTGAGCATATGTGCCAGACAGTGTATTGCTGGCAGGAACCCATATTAAATCAGCAGAGCCTGAGATCTCGCCCGAGACCGGGGAATCTCTTCTAAACTGAATGGCATATTCTGGGCCGTCTGCGACATTGACGGCGCTAGCGGTAAGTCCTGTTAGGTTAGCGCCATCGCCATAGAACTCGAGTGCCGTTATCCTATTGCTGGCGGATAGCGAGCCCGTTAGGAGAACCTGGGTCTCGTCCCACACCAAACCAGCGGACCCTGTGAGATCCCCGCTCTTATTGTACTGTATAGAACCCGATGGCCCGTACGCGGGCTCTGACCCACTCACAAAGGCCCAACCTTGAGTTACTATTGGCATTTAAATATACTCCTGCTTACTTAAATAGTATTCGCAAACTAAAAAGGGTGTGGGTCTGTGCCCAACACCCAGAAAATTAACTAACATTCTTTAAGTTCCTACGATGGTCTACTAACACTCTTCATCACACGAAAGGTTCCCTGTCGCGCGCGGACGCACTCAGCGCTGATCTGGAACTTATGCTCAACCTGGCCAAAATAATATCTTGTATCATTGTAGGTTTTTACAATTTCATAAAAAATATCACCATATTGTACAAAATCTCCAACACGCACGAACAGGTCCTGATCTTCTGTAAGGCGACGGCGGTGAAAGTTAACTGTTAGTTTAGTTTGGTATTCATATCCATAGCGGTCATTAGATTGTTCATTTTCAACAACAGCATAGGCATATACACGAATAGGAGGTAGTGTGACTTTATCTACAGCTTCCCCATACGTCTCATTAAAATTTGAATCTTCGAGGCTGATTGGGTAATACGCAATAGTCTGGCCCACCACCCTTTCCGCCAACTCATCATTTACTTGTTTTACCAAGTCACGTTCTTTTTTTCCAAAGAACATGGGGGGCGGCGGGGCAGCTGGCTGAGACCATTTATTTTTAGGGTTGGTCATCTAAGACTCCTCCGTCCCTAACTAGGAGAGTTGAGTATGTTTATCATCTAAACATTTTAGACTGCCGCTTTTTATCCGATTTTTGTTTTTCGCGGCGGGCCTTTTTGCTCTTTAATTTTTTCTTGACTGACGGCTTAATATAATGATCTGTCCGCGCACGGTAGGTTTCAAGTATTTTTTCTTTCTTGCATTTTTTAATAAACCTTCTTATCAGCCGCTCGCTATTTTCGGACCGGCGAGGACGCACAGTGACATTTACAGCCATTTTCTATTTTTCCTCATTAGCTTTGACATCCGACATATGGGCGCCCCAGTGTTGAGACACAGCACCAAATAAATTGGAAATATCAACGCCCGGGTCGGTCGGCGCGTGTCCCGACATAGGGCCGGCATTTTGAGATGGGGACTTTTCGGCTGCTACTGGAGTTATTCCTTCAAATAAGTTAACTCCATTATAAGCACCTTCTCCTACAGCCGACATGAGCTTATTTCTGTGCTCTTGAAGCTGCTTAGTTTGTTTCTTATCAAATGCATTTCTCTTCATTCTCACAGAAACCGGGTCTGGTGAGGTTTCTATCATCTTAGACGCCGGCGCCGGTGTAGGAGTGGCCATCCCTCTCACAACCTCGGCAATAATTCCAGAAATTAAACCGTCTTCCATCAAGGATTCTTTAATGCATTCACTTACTATCGGTTTTATTATTTTTTTAAACTCTGACTTTTTCATTACTCACCAATAATTTCATTCATTAAGCTGATAATCTTATTGTTTTTTTGAGCCTGTTCATTCATCAACTTGTTTTCACTTAGAGACATAAACGCGTTAGGAGTAGAGGGTTCCGAAACAATATCAAAACAAATGAGCTGAAAGTCATCTTCTACGATAGTCTTGCCCATTCGTTCGGTAACAGACCCCATTCCTCTCGAAGAAATGCCAGTCTTTACGCCGGACTCTACAAGAGCTTTAAGGATCTGCCCCGAGGGGGTTTCCAATACTTTGATCTTGCCCATGACTGATGGCCCGTCCATCCAGACCTCAGTTACCATGTGTGACACATTAACTAAATTGATAACAGAAGAGTCGGGATGGTCCAGTTCTCCTAGAGCGCGACGATCTTCCACTAGGGCTTTATATTTGCCAACTTCCCGCTCCATGATGGCGTGAGGGTATACGCGGCCATTGCCATTCTGGACATCTGCTTCTTGTAATTTACCTGTCAGCATCATACCGCCGTTGCGCACAAAGCTCTTCTCCGCTTCTGTCAGAAGATCCTGACAGACGCCGCCTTCGCAAAGCTCATAATATTCTCGTAGTAATTGTGCCATTGATTATCTCTGTTAAGCCTCGCCCATCAACTCTAGTACTTCCTGCGCAAACTCTACATGATTTTCTACATGCGGATAGTACCCGATCATTTCTTTGCTGCCTTCTGCCATGTAGCGTATATCGTTGATGATGCTGTGCCTAAACATGGCCGGCATATTCGAAATTCGTTGCGCAACATCTTCGGGTGTTTCTCCCTCGGCCTCATTGAGGCGAGACCGTTCTTGCAGGGGTCCTTCCCCTTCGGGGGGCACTTGCTCGGGGACGCTCAACATGTGATCAATGGCGTCCTTTGCCGCAGCAAGTCCAGCCGCGAAGGCCTCTTCTGGGGGCAAATTGCTAATGTCGTCTACATGCACTTCTATTCCGGGCGAACTAATATCAAGCGCGTCGCCTTCCTCGGCATGAGGGCAACCTTCTTCCGAAAGGGAGACATCGGGGCCGCCGGACACTGTTTTGGCCCAAGCCTTCTTGAAGCGCGCCTCTTCTTCTTCTTCGGCGGGGCTTTTCTCCCGCGGTGGTGCGGGTGCCGGAGCAGTCGCCGGCTTGGACTTCTTCTTCCAAGGCCAATTGACCTCCTCAAGCTCTTCTTCAAGCTCGTAGGGATCTAATTCGCCTTCATCCGGTAGGCGGTACTGGGCACGGTGCTTACCTTTCCTTATGCGGCGTTCGTATTCTTCTCGGGACTCTCCCGGACGCTTCTTGAGGCTGCCTAAAACCGGTTCGGCTTCATATGGGTGTGGTCTATTACCCTCTACAGAGTCGCCCGGTTTCCAGGGCCAGTTGGGATCCTCCGGATCGGGGTGCTCATAAGTCTTGGGATCAAGCATAGACCCTATCCTCTTCTCTTCAAGAGCAGAACCGTCATCATTACGATTGACTGTCTCGTTCAAGAAGTATCTTGGATCTATTCTTTTTACATTTTTTCTGCGTGCCATAATATTATTCCTTTAAAGTAGTCAACTGCCTGAGCAGCAACGTCGAACTGGTTGGATCATCCATTTTTTCATGATTACTCACCTCCTTTGTGGATCACCCTGATCCCGTAATCTTCGACCAACATACTCAAAAAGTATGAGGTTCCAGCACTAATGCAGCCGCACATGAACGCTGTCATCGGCTGATTGCTAAAACTAAATAGTTCTGTATATGGACTTATGCCCCATAGAAACACGCCAACCCAAAATCCCATACATAAGTGGCAATGGAATAGGCGACCAAATCCCCACATTGATTTGCAGGGCGGCCGGATCTTATTGAAGATGTGACCGTGAATAATAATAAATGTCATGCCGTAAGCGGCAAGTATAAAGTGCAGTAATTCCATTAATTCTTCTTTCTTTCTTGAAGTGCTTCAAACGCTTCGGCGCCCACATCTGCTACGGCCATGGCCAAAGTCTCCGGAGTCACCGACCCAGTGATTAGTTTTGATACTGTTTTCAGGCCGGTGGGAGTGATCTGTCCTCCGCTCAACATCATAGCTGCCATAGAGAGGCCCAAAAGAGCCGGCGCCGTTTTTCTCAAAAGATTCCCCGCAGGAGTCTTTTTTAAAAATTCCTCAGTTTTGGCAGCAATATCCAAACCAAAACCAGCAACGGAACGACCCAAATCATCGAGGTCCTCGTCCAGATCAACTTCTGCTTCTTCATTGTCCGTAACCTCTTGAAACATCTCACCCAAAGCTTCTAAAACTTCAGCAACATCTTTATCTGCCAATAGCTGTTGTAAAACCTTCTGAACTTTTTTTTCATCCCGCTCCGTGGATAAGGCTTTAAGTAGTGATATCGTATCCTGAGGATCTTCTTTAAACTTTGGACCCTCTTCTTCCTCTAAACGAAAGGCGCGCCAACTCTCCATTATGAGTTTCATCTCACTCATGGTTTAATACCTATTTCTGAGCGGGTAGTAGTAGTAGCCAGGACGCATTGAGCCCTTCTCACCATACTGCGGGACTTCACCAAATTCTGTGGAGTCTCGATCTGTCGGGTGTGTGAACATATCTTCCAATTCTTTCTCATAATTGTCGGCGACGCGTTCATGTTCGGCCTCATTCTCAATAAATTCAGCTATGACATAAACCGCCGCTTGGAGAGAGTTTGTTTCTTGATTTTCAAAAACAAGACCTTCCAAAGAGCGAAAGACATGTCCTCCTTGAATACTGGCTCTGTCAACAATTCCCCTATCGGCCAGTAATTCTAATAATCTATTCTGGAATTCATATACATCTTCTGACGACGTCGTTTTTGGAATTGTGAGCACTTTCATCTCGGAGGGCATTACGGCGATATCAATTTTTTTGTGGTCCATAATAAGCAGCGAGCCGTCCAAAGCCTTTCGGGCTTGGAGTTCAACTGTTGCTTGCGGGCCGCCAATCTTAATCTTGATCATTTGAAGCTAACTCCCGTACCACTTCTTGTGTTTTTAAAATTTTATTAAGATCTGTATCTGTAAAGTCCCTTTTTCTAAGCTCTTCAAGATATCCGGAGAGTCCTTTGAGTTTTTGAGTAATTAAAACTTCTTGAGTTTCGTTTGTACTCGCCGCCACGCACTTCTTCAATCTTGCCAACTCTTCATTGAGATATACACGTAATTCAAAGCCGTCGTCAGCGAAACTTGTGATAAACTGATTCAACAAATCTTTTTGTTCTTGTAAAAGTGATCCATACCTATTATTAAACTTTTGGATAAAAGAATGGTAAGTAAGGTTGTCTAGTGGTTCCAGCGTATCAGATTTCTTCTTAGCCTCTTGGGCACTCATAATATCCACAATCGATTGCTCAAATAGCACTCGTTTCTTCACCGCGGTCTTGGAATTAAAGATGGCGTCAACTGACGCAAGAGATTTAAAATTTGGAACAAAATTGGACCACACCTCGGATCCCAAACTTTTATTAATCGCTGCAATGATTTGTGACTGTGTGTCAAATATACCTTTTGAGTCTAAATTAGCGTGGGCTCGTTTTGTCTCTTGTAACGTCCTTTCTGCTAAGGCAGTCTTAATGTTCCGAGTATCAAGAAGCACACCATAAAGTTCAAGCTCTTTTGCTAAAACGGTCCCTTTATTAAAAAATTCTTTAATAATGGAAACTATTTCTTTTTTCCTTTCTGGTTTTTTATCGACTATTGCTTTTGTTAACTCCCGAGAGAGAGTTTCATAAATAAAAGCGGTATTTCTCTTTTTGTTATGCTTCATCTTTATCCATCTCCCTCTTCTCCATTTGTTCTACTAATCTACGAACTTTGGTAGTGTTTTCATATAACACTCTTTCATTCTTATTATAAGTAGGCTCTTCCTGCTCTTCCAGACCAAATCTCACGTCTGGCATGTCTCCTCTGGGGTTTCCTATCCCGGAGCCGGCATTTTTTCTGTAGGTGTTCGTCTCTACCCCCATCGCTTGTCTGCGAAGCTTCCTAGACCGGGGGCCCGATGCGCCGCGGCGGCGGGAGTCTGAGGATACTGGTATATGAGGGGCGCCCTCGTGTTTGGTGGGATTGTCCTCTCGCCGCCCGGGGGTAGCCAAGAGCGTGCTTTCCTCTCCCTCTTCGGGAGCCTCTCCGCCTTCAGCGCCAAGATCTAGATCGCCAAGTTCTCCCCCCAGACCCTCTTCTCCGCCGAGGTCGCCACCCAGATCTCCCAGGCCTGATTCCCCACCAAAAGCTTCTTCAGCTGCAGCGTCTTCAGCCATTCCTTCCAAAGCCTGTTGATATTTACGATCATAAAACGTCTCGCGCTGATTGCGCAGGAATTCATCGTCAGACAAACCAAGAATATTAGAAGCCACCCATCTTTTACTATAAGTTCCCTCCGGAACAGCGGTCGCAGTTTCAAATTTAGTTCTCATATATTCAAGCTGTTGTAATTCGGCTAGCCTCGATGGATTATTCAAACTAATCTTAAATGATAATAAATCCGGCCCTCTGTATCCCAACGTATAGAGGTGAACAATCGCCATCTTTTCAAGTTCTGAAATTAAAGATCGCTGGAGTCTATGAATCGTCCTCGCAAATCGAATATCTTTCTGGGCCAATGTGGTTTTATCTTCGTCTCCCCCTTCAAGGTTGGTAAGATATGACTGAGGCACTTTGATTGCTGCAAACAACTTATCACGCAGATATTTAACATCATCAATATCATTAAGACTGGAGGCTCCCTGAAGTGATTTAATATCAGATCCCACCCCTCCTCGCATGGGAATAAAATAATCTTCTTCCAGAGAGAGAGGATTGTAGCGAAGATCAACACGTCCGGTGGTGGCGTCCACCAATTGATTGCGTTTCATCTCCGTCTTGACTTTCTCCATATATTGTGGGACATCTTGGGGAGGGATGTTGCCGACATCAATTTGAAAGATGCGTCGCTCTGGTGCTCGAACCACACGATAAGCGATCATAGCATCTTCTAGAAGCACAAGCTGGCGCCAAATGCGACGGGCTGGATCTAGAACTGATGTGCCATATGGAGAATAGCGATCATTTCCTAAAATACGGAAATGTGCTACCTGCCAATTTTCGAAAGTCATTCCTGCGCCGTTCCACTGATACTGAACGTAGTTTGGATTAGTGGGATCTTGCCCCTCAAGCCTTTCAACTTCAGCGTTTGGCATACCAATAACGGAAGTAATGCCAAGTGTATCGTCGATATCTAAGTATAAAAAGAAATCACCATATTTACACATTGAGCGCGCCCAACCAAAACAATTAAATTCAATATTAAGAGCATCATAAAAAAGAGAGTCTAAAATAGTTTTTATTTCATGGTTTAAACAATCAATATTGAGTAATCTGTCATATTCGTTTGAGGTTGTCATCTCATCGGCATAAATGTCTAGTGCCGAAGCAATCTCTGGCATATATTCCATCTGTTCAAAATCAATATATCTCTCTGCACGATTTTGGTTACGAAATGCTGCGGAAGTAAATAAATTATAATTCTGTGATAGATTATTATCGGAACGCTTGAATTCTTGTCCACTCATAGAGCGGAAACGATATTTATATTTATCCAGGTTGTTACGGCGGTCTTGTCGGGCCACCTGAGTTCTGTAATTAACAATGGGGCCGGACAACAGCCGCGTTAGTCTCTTAAATAAGGGAGCTGCTGGGTTTCTCGGGTTTTTATCGTTTGCCATTTTCTATCCTTTTATCAAAGCAATATACTGTTCATTAAAACTTTGGGCTTCGGCGGTCCTTTGATTCTCTTTTGTCATTTTGTGTCCATGCATTCCTGGGATCGTGGTCGACAAGTTTGTCTTGGACGTTGAAATAGACGACAACATTTGTTTATCATATTCAACATTTTTTTGACTCTCTATGATCACAGTATCCCTTACCCAACATCCAATTGCAAATGACATTACCAAATCATCATTATAACTTCTCATCGCCTGTGGGCGCCCATTGTGCCAAATAAATGTTTTCATCTCGGACAGTAAGCGATTAGAGTTAATTGTAATTAGTTTGTTTCTCATAAACTCTTCCATCTTAGCCACGATCAAAGGACGCGTTTTAGAAGATGTGGTAAATCCGGGGATAACATTTGACTGCCATTGAGCCGCCACTGGGTCAATATATTGATGATCACCTTTCCTAGAATGATATAAGTTAGGATACCCTTTATCGAGCAACTTTTTAAGCACTGCATAGCCAATATTGTTATTTTCTATTACAATCATAGGGTTTCCATATTCTGCGGCGACACCATACAGTATATCAGCAAAGTCGTCCGGGGTGGGCTTTCCTACATACTCCCCCACTATTTCCATTGTTTCTAGTTCAAATATATGAAACGCACTATTATCTTTACCATCGCCGCGCGCTACATCTGCAACAATTAAATATGGTTTCTCTGGGTCATACTTTTTCCAAATCCAATAATTTCTATCAAAACCTGTTCGATATTCCGGAGTTCGGACCCGTTCCAAATACCACTGTATGTCATCGGGATGTATGACTGTCTCACCTGACACATTAAAATTACACTCTAGCTCTTGAGCAATCTGTCGTTTGGACATATTTTTGGTTTCTTTTTCAAACCATTTCTTATCTCTGTCCGGATGGACGTCCCACAGAAGGGTGGTCATATGGAAATCGTTTGTGCCGGCTTCAGACTCAACGCAATTTTGATGGAACCAATTACCGACCCCATTGGGGGTAGAAAGGGCGATACAGCGGCCTCCAGTTGAAAGGGTTGGATATAGAGCAGTCCACAACTCATCTAGTTTTTCGACGTGAGCGGCCTCATCAATAACGAGCAGGGATAATGCTTCGGAGCGGCCGGCGTCTCCAGAAGTAGAAGAGCCCTTGATCTGAGATCCGTTCTTTAGCTCAAAGGATGTCCTATTGTCAACTTCAATATCTGAAATTCTCATCCAGGCTGGAAGGTTTTTTATTATTGCCTTTACTTTTTTGACCAAGTTGGTTGCTGTTTGCAATTTGGTAGCAACAACAAGAATATTTTTGTCGCGGTGAAATAACATCAGCCACGCAACATAGGCGGCCGTTATTGTAGATATCCCTAGCTGACGGGCCTTGAGAATAATATTAAAACGATAGTCGTTAAAATCACTTAATAAAGCTTGCTGATAATCATAGGCCTTAAAGGGAATAAGGCCCTTTTGGGGATGAGAAATTCGGCAATAATTAACTGTAAAGTAAACCGGGTCTTTCCCGGCCTTAACCACTTCTCTTAATATCTCTTGCTTTGTGAGAGCGTTCCCCATAACATTTCTTATTTACCTTTTCGAGTATCGTTCTTCGGGCGCTTCTTCGGTCCCAGAGCTAGCCAATCTCTGACTGCTTTATCAAGACGTTCGTCAGAGGATCCTTCTTCAACATCAATAACCTCAGTTAGGCCACCAATGCGATAATCGCATTGTGCCTGAACATCAGTGCGATAGTTAGACATCCTCTGTACGAGGATTTTATGGTCGCCCTCTATCGTAAGTGTCAAAGTATTGCCCGTAATGGCTTTATATTCTTTCTTTAGAAACTTAACAATTTCCTTAAGGTGACTTATAATGTCGTCTTCAAACCCCGCATTTTTTACATCTTTGATGCGCACCTCGGCTTGATATTTTACTCTAAGGAGGGGGCCATGAAAAGAAACTTTAAATCCGTCCATCACTCGACGATCGTTGATATAGTGTCCATCTTCTCTGGAAAGGCCCGCTTTCCGAGCTTTACCATCGGCTTGCAAACTCTCCTCATGGGCGCCGTCATATGCATTGGCTGCGGCCTGATTGATTCCTTGAATTATTTCGTATACTGATGCCATGTTATTTTTCCTTTTTCGGTCTCCAACCAGTTGTCCATCTTTCTTCCCGTCCTTCAACGTATTGTATATAGCAGTTAAAACAGGCTTCAAACTTATTCATATACAAATCATCTCGCGGCTGAAAAGAATATTTAACACAAACAGGACATGTCCTATTATGGTCTCTAGTAAGTAGTTTTTTGTTTATTAAAAATCCGTCTTGTTCTACTTTGTCTTGAGTTTCGGCAAGTTTCGCAAATTTCTTCTGCTCTTCCTGAGATTGTATAATGTATTGTTGCTCTTTGGCGTCGTCCCAAAACTTGCGCGGATTGTCGACTGTTTCAGCACCGTACTTCTGTGCGATGGCCTTCTCCAGTTTGGGTATGTAATTGGGGTCTTTGCCGGTCATTTGTTTCTAAATCTTGTAGCCACAAAAGCGCGTGTATTGATATGTGGTGTCGCTATGCCCAAAAATTTGTTCTGTTGCAACCGCAGAATTATAATAGCGCACTTGTGCCTCCACGGTATCGTTCGCATTGAGAGTGAGCATTAAAGACCCCTGTGTTGTATAGTCCGCATTGGTTTCCGGGACCTCACTCCACGCCGCCATCAGATATTGCTGTTCGCTGCTTAAGCCACTATTCTTAAGCAGCCCAATTATCACACTGTCATTGGTGTCTGCCATATTCAACCAGAGCGCGCACGCATAAAAATAATATATGCCGCTGTAGGGCGCTGTAAATGTATACGTACTTGTATCGTACCCAGTCCCGCTTATTGTCTCGGTGTCGCACGCCATCGTAGTATACGTATCGTGAGATATCGTTTGATTGGAAGTCATCGTCGCACTAAACGACACCGGCGAGAAGTACCTTTTAAGAAACTGTAATAAACGATTTCTCGACGAAACCTCAGGGATACTCACTTCACAATCTCCGTTGACAATGCAAAGATCCCCAACGAAGTAAGAGTACCGATCCCAAACCCAAGAGCAACCATAAATGGATCTTTCCCAGGTCTCTGTTTAACAACCAAGTCAGTTAACCGGTCATTTTCAGCACTCTTTAAGATCATCATAGATTCGTACTTATCTTTCCAGGAGGTAATCTCAATATCTTTATAGTCCAGCTGAAGTTGGTACTTTTCTCCTTGCATGTGTAGTTCATAGCTAATTCGAAGATCACATTCGGCACTTTCGAATTTCTTTTCTGTTACAATCTTGGCCGCGGCGTCGAGAGACAAGAGCACTCCATCAAAGGGTACAGTGTCTCCAGCCTCGATCGGCAGGATAACATAGTCAGGGAACGTTTCAATATCTTCAGCCATGGCGATTACTGGCGACATCATAAAGATCGCCAAATAAAGTGATAATATTTTCCTTATCATTATTTTAATCCGAAAGCTTCGGCTAGCTCTTTAGCTAGCTTCTCAGGATCATTATAACTTTCATCAACCAATCTTTTAAGTTCTGCTTCTTTTTTCCTATCGAGAGTCTCTCCTCTCTTTTCAAACTCTTCCTCAATTTCAGCCTTCCGTCTCAGGTGTTCTCTCAGGCGCTTGTTCTTTTCGGCTACTTCTGTTTCGTGAATACTCGTAAGAGTTTCCATTTCTTGATCATGCTGATCTTTCTTGGCATCCATTAAATCTAAAACTCCGGCGAGGAGTGTACCATTTCGTGTGAGGGCGCCGATAAGGCACGCGCACAAAAAGAGGAGAGCAACAACAATTACCCACCAAAACTTCTTAGCCCAAAGCCACAACTTCTTCGAAATTGTTTTAAGCTTTAATAAAGTCACTATTTGTAACCCTTAAGTTTAGCAACTGCATCGATGATTGTCTGACCGCCGATATAAACCGTAGTAATAATTACCCAATCGCTAGATGCCAAATCGGCAAATAACAACAGACAAGTAGCTGTCGCCCATGCCATTAATTTTCGGGAAACTAGTTTATCTAGGCCCTTATCTAATATATGTCTCATACTCAACTCCTTAGTACTAATTAGCCTCGGGAGTAAATGATGTCTAAACAAGTTAAACTTAAGTTTAAAAAATTATTAAAAAAAGCTGAGTTTGTGCACGCTGATTTAGAGTACCATCAAGAACTTTTCCCAGATGCACAGGGAGAGTTTTTTGTGGCCGTCAATGATATATTTGATTCTCTTCCTCCCGAGATACAAAAAGAACTGCAGCAACTCAGAAGTCAACGACTTAAGGCAGAAACCCACAGAGAGGAATCAAACAGAGAAGAAGAGGAAACTAGTGACGAGGAGGAAAGTGATAACACCGAAGTATTAGTTACGCCCGATGGGCCAGATCTTGATGTGCCTGGCACTGAATGCGACGAGGAAGACCCAGGAATAAAATCAGCGGAAGCAAAAAAACTTTTCTATAAAATCGCGGAAGTAACTCATCCGGACAAGCTTCTTAATAGGCAGCTTTCTCCCAACGAATCTCAGCGATTGGAGAGACTCTTCATCCGAGCAACCGGCGCTTATAACAGCCTTAACTGGTATGTTCTCTATTCAATCGCTTTAGAATTGGGAATTGAGGTAGGCACCCCGCGTGAAGAATATTTAGAATGGGTAGAGGATGATATTAGGCGGACCATGGGAGCCATCGCAGAGATCGGTAGTAAAATTATTTGGGTGTGGTATACCGGTGATGAGGTCTCTAAAAGATTTGCTATTGAGAACTACTTTCAACAAGTATACAATTATACTCTAGAGGAATAGCTACTGACTGACCTTAGCATAGCCGTCTATTTTATCGATGGTAATTTCAACATCTACAATATCCTTTAAAGAATCAACGTGAGAAATAAGGATCACAGTCTTAAAATACATCTTAATGAGCTGAAGGATTCGTATGAAACCCTCCATGTTCTCAGCATCGAGTGCGGTGCCAGGTTCGTCAAGGATAAAAATATTGCCCTTGGGGAGAGATGAAACAGATAATAGCGCCAACCGGATTGCCATGGCCGCAACTGTCTTTTCTGCTCCGGAGCCCATCTCGATGGGGCGCGGTTCATGTTGGGGGTGCTTAATTAAGATATTTAATTTTCTGCCATCTTCCTGGAAGAAAATCTCAAAGTCCACAATGTTGGAGAGCACCTTCGCTATCTCACTGTTAATAACAGGAAGGCGCTTTTTGATAATGTCATATGCAATGCCGTTCGAATGAGTGCATCGCATAAACAGATCATAAGACGCGTACTCTTCCCTGATGTTGTGAAGCTCTTTCTTCTTATCATGGAGCGACTCCACCTTCTGCTCTAGGGAACCAATCTGTCGATGGTGATTATTAATCAGATCTTCAAGAATAAAAATAGATCCCAGAGAATTATCAATTACTTTTTGGACTTTACCGCGGGCTTCCAGGAGGCTCTCGATATTCTTAATCAGATCTTTCTTTTCTTCGTAGAGATCAATTTTATCTTGTGTTGCACTCAAAGTTGCCCGGCTAGCTTTAATCTTCGCATAAAGTTTCTCAATCGAGACCTTATTATCGCGCTTTTCAATTTCAATATTATTTTTCTTGATAATGGTAGAGTTATAGTTATCAATCACCTCTATCATTTCGGCTGAGTTGACTGACACTATCTTTGTCTTATAACTTTTTGCACCCTCTATCTCATTAATAATATCAATTTCTAGGGATGGCAACTCAACCGAGGCAAGATGAGCATCTTTAATAAATCGACACATAGGAAACTGACTCCCGCAGGGCACTTCATCGAGGAGGTCTATTTTCTTGCTGAGTCCTTTATATTCATTATCCATGAGGCGAGCGCGATTGACTGTGTCGTCGTACTTTTGCTTGAATTCATCATGTTGCTTCTTCTTCTCTAATAGATCTTCAATATCAATGGTAGTAAGAAAGTCATCATACTCTTTGAGATTCTCATCATATGCCACAACCTCTTGTTTTAGCTCAACAATATTGAGATTAGTGTCTTCGATCTTGGTTCCCAAGGCGTCCTTCAATTCTAGAAGCGCCTTTATATCCAGCCTTTCCGCTGGGATGGAGTCGATTTGCTCGGTCAGAGCTTCGTATTCCGACTGTGCATCGGCTAAATTCTGCCTTTCAACTGCGCAGGTTTTGACCTCGTTGTCCAATTCTTTCCGTGCTTCTTCGCACTGAACTTCCGCGAGGGCGATATCATTATCGTAATTAGTCTCTCCAACTCGGCGGAGAAGTCCTTTAAGATCAGCACAGTCCTCGTGGGCCAACTTAAATTTTCTCTCAAAAATGTCTAAATCCAAGAACTTAGCGAGGATTTCTTTGCGCCTTGTTGATCCTTCTTTAATAAACGACAAGCTGTCGAGCTGACTGGACATAGATGTGAGCAAGAAATCCTCAACTGTCCCGAAGCGCTTACGAATATGGGCATCCGTTTCGTTGCGGGTTGTGCCATTGAGGCTTACAGCCTCTCCCATAACTGGATCTACCCCATTAAAATCTAAATTAGTGCGGGCTTCATTGGTGACCTCGCCTTTTAGCTTCTTAACATATTTCTCTGACCTGCGCTCTATTGTATATGTCTTGTCCCCAACTTGAAGCTCAACCGTACCGCGGCAATCTTTCCTATTCTGATTGATGATGTTATAATTCTTTCGCTCGTTCTTGGATGTAGTATTGAACATTGTATAAAGCAGTCCATCAATAATACTAGACTTTCCAGAGAAGTTCTTCCCGAAAATGCCCACAATGCCATTTAGATTTGCAAAGTCAACACTGTTGCCTTCTCCGTAGTTAAATAAATTGTCCCACTCAAACTTGTTGATATTCCAGTTCACGTTGCGAGCGACCTCTTCGGTCTCTTCAATCTGTGAGTTATACTTCCGGTTGAGTTCAAATACTCTCTCAAGCATCTCCTCGGTGGGTTCATAGTCCGCGAGGTACTCACGGATTAAGTTCTCCTGGACTCCCTTGTCTCGCAGGTTCTCTACCTTGAACCCGGCGCCGATCTCTACAGTGCCGCGGGCGCCTGCGGCCCGATTCAAGAAAGTAATACTCTCGGGCTTAAATCGGTGTTTGGCAACTTCTACAGCCTTACGCATAACGTCTAGTGGTAGGTTATTGTTGCTCACAAGTCGGCAGCGGGCGCCAGGTGGAATCTTGGTTCCCCTTGGCATGCGGCCCTTAGGCGTGAGTTCTATTGTTACGAATGGTTTTGGATTAAGTAATACATGGTGACTCACGCGGAATTCGTTCTTGTCTTCAATTTCCCAAATCAAAAACCCCTTGTCGTTTGTCTCGCCGTGATTCTGCTGAACTGTTGAGCCGCAGTAGCGCACTCGACCTTCGGTGTCGAGGATTTGATTTGTCTTGTGAATGTCGCCAAGCATAGCGTAGTCGTGACCACCAAAAATGCCCACGTCGTGATCTCCGTGAGTCATCACCCAGCCGGTGTCGGTCTTGACGCCAGACACAGAGCCGTGATAAAGCGCAATATTGATTCGCTCAGGATCGCTCGGCATCACCCAATTATCCTCGTCAAAAACCGATAGCACGTTAAGGGCGATGTGCGTACCCACAAGGACTTCTCCGGCTTCCTTGAGCAGATGTAGGTCCGGTAGGTTTAAAGCCTTCACAATTGGCGTCAGGGCGTCCTGACGGGTGCTATTCTTTAAGTTGCCGTCGTGGTTGCCCAAGATGATGTAGGTTGGTGCGATTTTCGCTAGACTTGCGAAGAAGTCGGAGCAAAGCTCAACGAACTCTGGTGAAATCTGTGTCTTGGTGTGGGCGATGTCGCCGCAGTGTACGATGTAGTCTACGTTTTCTTTTCGTAGTGTTTCGTATAATTGCTCGAAAACAATCTTATACTCGTAATGAAACTTTAAATTTTTTATATGCGTGTCCGCAATATGCGCGATCTTATACACGTAGTTATCCCCTAGTCTATGATACTAGTATACAGGACGTGTAGGTGGTGTCAAGGGTTATTTTAATTTTTCCCAAGTTGGCAATGCTGTCGGATATCCGCCACCCGAACTTCCAATCGCAGCAAAAGTTCCGTGATTGCCATTTCCTGAAAGGTCTGCAACAGTGGTTCCTTCTCCTTCACTAAATTTCCAATATCCCACAAGGCCACTTTCACCTGATAAATCTAGTTTATTCTGAGCTGTGTTATATACATTTGCAACCCAATCAGCATCTTTTGCTGTATCAAAAATGGCCACTTGATCAAGCGCACATGCCCATCCGTTATTATAAGCATTACTTACATTGCGAGCACCAAAATACATGCCCTTTCCAGGTCCACCACCTGTGTCGCTCCAATTGATAGTGTTTGTCTGACGAAGCACACCGTTTACATATATTTTACGAGGGACGCCAGAAGATGTATCTGAGCGGTCGGCATATGTTACTGCCATATGATACCAAGTACCATCTGTTTTTAGATTCCAATAGGTACCGTCGAAAACTAACATGGATTCTGGCACTGGGGTGTCCATACTAACCCATGTCGGTTTTTTATCATCCGAACCAATAGCGAAGTATCCTTGGCGTTTTCTAAAGATACCAAACACAAATCGTTGGCTACTACTTTGTTTTCTACCAAATGCAAACATAGAGTTTCCTACTTCATCTGGCCTAACCCAATAAGAAACAGTACATCCTAAATTAAGATTATAATCATCAGGATTAAAGTCAGTTGTTACATAACTTCGCGAGGCGCCGGGTGCATTCCCACCAAACGATAAAACATTATTATCTAGCTCTGTGCGGCGGATCTTGCCACCCCTTCCCCTACGGCGCCGGTCACCTGCCATCAGGTTATCGCGCTTAAACATTTCCAGCGCATAAGCATAATCTAAATCAGCCAGCTCTTGATTAAGGGGGTCTGACAATAGCCAAGTAGCCCAATCAAGTTGTTGGCGCAGAGGGGTGCGTTTTTTGATTATAATCTTTAGTTCTTCAAGCTTTTCGTCCTCTTGGAGGCGATTATCTATCTGACCCAGCAAAATGTCGAGCTGGGCATTCCATTTTTGTTCTGTTAATTTTTCTTTTCTTTGGATCTCTTGGTAGCGAAGACGTTCATTTTCCTGTTGTTCTAGAAGAAATTTTTTATGGGCCGCGCTCTCAGCTTGTTTGCGAGCTTCGGCTTCCATTTTAGCAACTCGGGCTGCTTCTTTTTTGGCTTCCAGTTCAGCAGCGCGGCGTCTTTTTTTTTCCAACCGCTTTTGGTTACGCTTGATATATTCTAACATTTACATCCGGGTGTCAAGGATTATTTTGACTTTTATTATCTTATGCCTAGGCCCTGAGCGATGTCTCTTAAGCTCCCCTTATAGGAGGGGTGCAGTTTTTGAATATCGTTCACTGTGAAATGGGC